>Ga0070679_100001398_pt1 | contig 21272 bp, 18 predicted proteins | sample KBSC63BmetaG_FD_65652 | JGI IMG/M metagenome (GOLD analysis project Ga0070679, IMG submission 65652) | Corn rhizosphere microbial communities from Kellogg Biological Station, Michigan, USA - KBS C6-3B metaG | ecosystem: Host-associated > Plants > Roots > Rhizosphere | place: USA: Michigan... | reverse complement strand
CGGGGCGAGCTCTCGTGGCGCCGCGCTGATGGCACGACGTTCCCGGCTGTCGTCGGATGCGCGCTGTTCGAGGTCGATGGGCGCGAGCTGTCGGCGATCGCCGTACGCGACATCGGCGACCGGGTGGCGCTGGAGCGCAACCTCGTCACCGCGCTCGCGGACATGGAACGACTTGCGACGGTCAAGTGGGGTGGCCTGAAGGCTGCGGCGGAGGGCTTCCCGGCGCCAGCGGTTGACACGCTGATTCGCGATCTGCAGCACGTTGCTTTGCGCCTGCGGGTGCATCTCGACGACCTCGTCGACGTGCAGGCTCGGGAGCGCGTCCGGCGCATCCTGCTGAGCTTCGACCGCACGATCCACGACCTGCAGCGGGTGGCGATCGCCACGCGGCAACCCGCACCTGAGTCGGTGCTGCGCACGGTGGCGACGCCGCAGGACATCGCGAAGGCGGTCGAGCTCACTCATGACCTGCGTGACCGGTTGCTGCGCAACGCGCAGGTGCTCCATCACGCGGCCACCGACATCAGGCGCGTGCTCGAGCAGCAGGAAGCCTCGCCGGAGGGCGCATTGCACCCGGACTATCGGCTCGTGACGGAGCGGCTGCGCATCATCGCCGACGCCGCACTGGCGTTCGTCACCGCTGCCGAGGCGCCAGGAGCTTCTGAGTGAGCCGCGAGATCCCGAGTCTCCGAGCGGGCAGTTGTACGACGCGATCGGCCTCACGTACGCCCTGACCCGGCGTACGGACCCACGCATCGCAACGCAGATCTGGGCGGCGCGCGCAGCGGCCGGCGGACGCAGCGCAGTGCATCGCCGCGACCGCGGAGAGCCAGCCGGCCACCGTCCGAGCAACCTCCAAAGAACTGCTTGACGGTTTCGGCGCCGTGAGACAGACTCCCCAACATGTCTTTGGAGGATGCCTCGCAGCGCCAGCTGCGCGCCTTGTCGCACCCGCTGCGACTGCGCATCCTGTCGCTCGTCACGGGCAGGGCCATGTCGAGTGCCGAACTGGCCCGCGAGCTGGGGCTGACACACGCCGCGGTCAGCTTTCATGTGCGGCAACTGGCGAGCGCCGGCTACCTCGAGCTCGCCGAGACCCGCTCGGTGCGCGGCGGCCAGGAGCGTCGCTACCGGTCCCGGTCCGGCGGGCGGGAGCAGTGGGAGACAGAGGACCCGCGAATGACCGTGCAGGCGACAGCCGCGGAGCTGACGCGCCGGCTCGACGCAGGGCCGACCCACTGGCGGGTCTTCAGCGACGGCGAGCTCTGGGTCGAACCGCAGGTCTGGGCGGACGCGGTCGCGCGCATCGGTTCGGTGCTCACCGATCTGGACGCGGCCGCAACCGCACCGCAGACACCGGGAACGGTGCACGTCAGCGCCACTGCGATGTTGTTCGCGTTCGTCGATGAGCCGCCGGCTGGCCACCAGTCGTGAACCGACGGGGTCCCTGGGCCAGCCGGAACTTCCGCTTGCTGGTCGGCTGCGACGTCATGTCGATGGTGGGTACGACGATGGCAACCGTCGCGGTGCCGTTCGCCATACTGCACAGCGGCGGGTCGGCAAGCGACATCGGCTTCGTCACCGTCGCCGGGCTCATTCCGACGATCGTGTTCCTGTTGCTCGGCGGCGTCGTCGCCGACCGGCTGCCACGCCAGCGGGTCATGGTCCTGGCGAACGTCGTGCAGTCGGCGATGCAAGCTGCGTTCGCGCTGTTGGTGCTGACCGGGCGGGCGCAGCTGTGGCAGATGATGCTCCTCACGGCCGGACGCGGGATCGCGTTCGGCTTCTACATGCCGGCGGCGCAAGGACTGCTGCCGCAAACGGTTGCCGCGGCCGACCTGTCGTCGGCGAACGCGGTTCGTTCCCTCGGGCTCAACGGGGCGCGGATCTCCGGTGCCGCCTTGGGCGGGGTTGTCGTCGCGGCAACCGGACCTGGATGGGGGCTCGTAGCTGACGCCGCCAGCTACGCCGCGGCCGCGGTGCTGCGTAGCGGGATGCGCTTCAGCGATCCGCCTCCGGTCATCCGAACCGGGCTGCTGCCGGAGCTCCGGGCCGGCTGGCGCGCGTTCGTGTTCCAGCGATGGTTGTGGGTGTGCGTAGTCGAGTTCGCGCTCATCAACGCGGTGTACGCCGGCGGCTTCTCCGTCCTCGGGCCGGTCGTGGCAGAGCACGATCTCGGCGGCGCATCAAGCTGGGGCGTCATCGTTGCCGGCCAGTCTCTCGGCGCGGTTCTCGGCGCAGCGCTGATGCTGCGGTACAGGCCGGTGCGCCCGCTCGGCGTGGGAAACCTTGCCGTCGCCGCGATGGCGTTGCCGCTGATCGCCCTTGCCGTTCCCGCGAACCTGCCGCTGGTCGCCGGCGCGGCAATGCTCGCCGGCATGGGCGCGGAAGCCTTCGAGATCAACTGGTCCGTCGCGCTGCAAGAGCACGTCCCCGGCCCGCTGCTGTCACGAGTCAGCGCCTACGACGCCCTCGGGGCATATGCGCTCGGTCCGGTCGGCACCGCGGTCGCCGGGCCTCTTGCAGCGATCGTGGGCACGACGCTCGTTCTCGGCGGCGCAGGTGTCGCAATATTGGGGGCGATCGCCGCAGCGCTCAGCGTTTCGGACGTTCGGCTGCTGACGCGCCGGGAGCCGGTGTCCGACCTCCCTGGCGAACCAGGAGGGCTCCAAGCCGGCAGCCGACGGGGTCATGACGGCGGACGCGATCTGGGCCCCCGCGAGCATCTGCGCACCGATCGGCTGAAGGTCGATGCGCGCGGCAAGCAGGTCGGTCAGCAGTCAGAAATGCGGTAGCGACGGACTGCGCCGTTCGGGTGATGCGACACAATGCAATCGGGCCTCGCGGTGAGTCGGGTTTCCGGGCATGCTCGTTGACGTGTGGGGGTCCGTCAGCTCGCCAGACGCCGCGGCGCACGAGCCGCCGCAAGAAGCGCGTGAGTTCAAGTCGATGCGACGCAGAGAGATGCTTGCCGCTGCGGAGCGTTCGCTCGCCGCTGCGGCGGATGTCGTCCATCACGACAGCGAAGCCGCGCTGGACGACATCCTCGCCGCGCGTGCGCTGATTGCCGCCGTGGTCACGGTCTGGCCAGATGAGCAGTAGGCAACTGTGACCAGCGGGCATGGCCCGATGCGTCTGAGCCGCCTTTCATCCGCTTCGGACGACGACTTCCCCGGTGCCGCGCGCCTAGCGTCCGGCCCGAGGAGGCGAGGCCACATGACATCAGGACCGGTGGAAGTCTTCATCGCGGCCTACGACGATGAAGGAAGCGCGGCCAGGGCACTGGCGGACTTCAAGGCCATGAACCGGGAAGGCTCGATCGACCTCATCGACGCAGTCGTCGTCGTACACGACGCCGAGGGCAAGGTGACGTTCGAGGAGACCGCCGACCCGAGCGGCAAGAAGATGGCGAAGCGCGGAGCGATCGCCGGCGCGCTCGTCGGGCTCATCTTCCCGCCGAGCATCATCGCGGGTGGCCTGGTCGGCGGCGCGGCCGGCGGCATCTGGGGGAAGGTCCGGGACAAGGGCTTCAAGGACGAGGACCTCAAGAAGGTCGGCGAGGAGCTGCCACCCGGCACCTCCGCCATCGTCGCCATCGCCCAGGACAAGGTCATCGAGCGACTCGAGCGCGGCTTGGAGGGCTACGAGAAGATCAGCCGCCACGTGCTGAGCGCCGACGCGGCTGCTGTAGTGCTTGCGGAGGCCGACGAAGTCTCGGAGTAATCCTCAAGCAGCCGCGGTGGTGAGCTCGGGGAACATCAGCGCGAGCTCGCGCGGGTAGCCCGCGATCAGCCGCAGCTCGTCATCGGTGAGCGGACGGCTCGTCATCGCGTTGCACAGCTGCACGAGGGTGAACACCAGCTCCTCGTCCTGCTGTGCGACGTCGATGCCGAGGCCGTCCATCACGTGCCGGAACCCCGCCTTGCCGCCGTACTCACCGGTCAGCACAACGCGACCGGAGCGAGCGTGCCAGTCGCCGGGGAACGGACCGAGCGTGCTCTCGTCGTAGAGCTCGTAGTTGCCGTGGTCCTTCAGCGCGCCGTCGGCATGGATGCCCGACTCGTGCGCGAAGGCGTTGCGCCCCACGCCGACCTGGTTCCACGGCAGCGGCTGACCGAGCGCGTAGCTCGCCCACAGCCCGAACCGCCGTGCCCACCTCAGGTCCAGGTCGTCGCCGAAGGAGACGTCGCCGGCGAAGCGCTCCGACAGTCCGAAGCCGTGCTGGAACGCGAGGATGGTCGAAAGGAGGTCGGCGTTGCCGGCGCGCTCGCCGATGCCGTTGATGCACGTGTTGATCCACGCGTCCTGTCCGGCGTCGAGATCGCCGAGCGCGCCGGACACCGAGTTGGCAACGGCGAGACCGAGGTCGTTGTGGCAGTGCGTCTCGACCGGTACGCCGACAGCGGTTGCCAGCTTGGCGAACCGCTCACGGATGCGCTCCGGGGTGTCCCCGCCGATCGTGTCGCAGTAGCGGATCCGAGTGGCGCCGCTCTCCTTCGCCGCCAGCGCGAACTCCAGAAGGAAGCCGTCGTCGGTGCGTGAACCGTCCTCTGCGTTGACGCCGATGGTTTGCGCCCCGGTGTCCTTCGCAGCGCGAACGGCAGCCGTCATCTCGCGGATGACCGCCTCACGGTCGAGCTTGCCGCGGAACTTGTTCTCGATCATGTAGTCCGACGTCGAGATCGACAGGTTGTAGTGCGCCAGCCCGAGCGGCGCCGCCTTCTCGACATCCGCGCTGACACCGCGGCACCAGCCCGACAACCGGAGGTCACCGAACGCGCCCGCTTCGGCCAGCGCGACCTGCGCGCGAATGTAGGGGACCTCGTGGAACAGGAACGGAAAACCGATCTCGGACTGGGCGACCCCGAGCCGGCCCAAGTAGAAGTTGACCATCGTCTTGCCGAACTTCGACAACCCGGTGCGCGCTGTCTGCACGCCGTCGCGGTTCGTCACGTCCAAGAAGTGGATCTTCGGCACCGTGTCCTGCCTCTCCGTCATCCGTCCGTCCGAGGTTGACACGGCGATCAGCATTGATCAATATTGATTTTACAATCAATATAGGAGCGGCCGGTGCCCGGGACCGACAGCTGGATCGACGCCGCGGCCGCGGCCGACAAGCTCGGCGTCAAGCCCGCGACGCTCTACTCCTACGTCAGCCGCGGTCTGCTTCATCCCCGCCGCCAGGGGAACGGCCGGCGCAGCCTGTTCGACGCCGCCGAGGTCGAGAGCCTGCGCCGACGCGCGCATCCGGACCGGGACGAGCGCCAGCTCGCGTTCCTGTCGGCGGTCACTGCCCTCGGCGACGACCGCCCCTACTACCGCGGGAGAGATGCGCTCGGCCTCGCGGCCGCGGCCCACTTCGAGGACGTCGCGACGTGGCTGTGGACCGGCGTCGACCCGGGCAGCGATGACACCCCGGTCTGGGCTTCGCTGCAGCCGGGCGTCGGCGCCGCGACACAGGCGCAGTCCGCACTTCCCGACGGAGTCCTTCCGCTGGACCGCCTGCAGCTGATCGTCACGACGCTCGCGGTCACCGACCCGATGCGCTTCAACCTCGACACCGCTGCGGTCGTCGCCACCGGGCGCGCGTTGATCGCCGGGATGGTGGACGCGCTGCCCGCCCTGTCGCGCCGCCGACGAAACGGCGACACGATCGCCGACAGACTGTGGCCCAAGCTCACCGCCGCCGCCCCGGACCCAGCACTGGTGCGCGTGCTCGAGGCCGCGCTCATCGTGCTCGCCGACCACGAGCTCGCGGCATCGACGGTCGCCGCCCGGGTCGCTGCCTCGGTCAAAGCAGACCCCTACGCCGTCGTCAGTGCAGCCATCGGTGTCGTCGGCGGGGCCATGCACGGCGGGGCGTCGCTGGGTGCCGAACGGATGCTCGCGCAGGTGCGTACGCCGACCGACGCGCCACGCGTGATCGGCGACCGGCTTCGCAACGGCGAGCGCATCCCCGGCGCGGGACATGCGGTCTACAGGCACGGCGACGCTCGCGGCGTGCTGCTGCTCGAGCTGCTGCGCGAGGCCGTGCCGGGCCACCCCGTGCTCGCCGCTGCCGACGCGGTGCTGGCGGAACTACACGCTCGTGGGCTGCCGCACCCCAACGTCGACTTCTCGCTGGCCGCGTTCACCACAGTCGCGAAGATGCAGCTCGGCGCCGGTGAAGCCATCTTCGCGATCGCGCGCACCGTCGGGTGGCTCGCGCACGCGCTCGAAGAGTACGAGCGCCCGTCACCGTTGCGTCCCCGAGCCGTCTACGTCGGGCCCGCGCCGGCCTGAGCGCCTCGGGCACACCAGGGGCGGTGACGGCGGGACGTTCGTCCCTTACGCGATGGGTCTGCGGGCGGCGACGGTGATGGTCGGGCCGGCGTGCGCCGGCGCGCAGGAGGTGCGCGCGCGATGTCAGTCAACGGCGCCGAAGCCATCGGCCAGCTCGAGGGGTTCCGGCTCGGCCCGGTCGCCACGGCTGCAGTGTTCCTGCGCGGTGCCAAACAGGCAGTGCGCCTCGCGCGGGGCGACGTGGACGGCGCGCGCACGACCGCACGGCGGATCGGGTTGGGGCGCCTCGTGTCCGGCGGTCTGATGATGGTCCGGCCGACCTTCGCGCCCGGACTCATCGGTGTGCCGGTGCGCGGCAGCGTCCAGGGCCAGTGGCTGCCGCGGGTGCTCGCGGCCCGAGAGGCGGCGACCGGCGCGCTGCTGCTCGCCGGTGCCCGGGGCGCGGGGAACGCGCTGCCCTACCTCGCGGCGGCGTCGATGGTCGACGCGACGGAGGCGTTCCTGCTCGCGCTCGCCGTGAAGCGGCGCAGCGTCACCGCGGACGGCGGCCTCGCCTTTGTCGTCGCCGATGTCGGCAGCGCACTGGCCGGTATCGGCGCCTGGACCCGGATGCGGCAGCCTGCTTCGGCTGACTGAGCGCTACCGCGTCGTATACCCGACCATCCGGACGAGTCCCTCCGTACGGATAGAACGGGTGGTATCCGCGAAGTAGTCCTTGTCACCACTCGCCGCCCGGAGGATTCTGCGGCCATTGCACCCGGGGCGAGGAGGGGGACACTCATGGCGCCCAGCAAGCGGATCGAAATGCCGGAGGGGTTCAAGGGCGAAGTCATCCACCCGGCGGACGCCGGCTACGACGACGCCCGCAGCGTCATCAACGGGATGATCGACCGCAAGCCGGCCGTGATCGTGCGTCCGACCGGGAACGCGGACATCATCGACGCCGTCAACGTAGCGCGCGACAACGGGCTGCCGGTCGGCATCAAGTGCGGCGGCCACAGCGTCGCCGGCAACGCGATCACGGACGGCGGCGTGCAGCTCGACCTGTCGTCGCTCAAAGGCGTGTACGTCGACCCGAAGCGGCGCCGCGCATGGGCGAGCGGCGGCTCGCTGTGGGGCGAGTTCGACCGCGAGACCCAGCTGTTCGGCCTCGCCACTCCCGGCGGCCGCGTGACGACGACGGGTGTCGGCGGGTTCACCACGGGCGGCGGCTACGGGTGGCTGTCGCCCGTCTACGGCCTCACCTGCGACAACCTCGTCGCAGCGGACGTCGTCACCGCCGACGGCCGGCTGGTGCACGCGAGCGCCGACGAGAACGCCGACCTGTTGTGGGGGTTGCGCGGGGGCAGCAGCAACTTCGGTGTGGTCACGAGCTTCGAGTTCCAGCTGCACCCGGTCGGCCCGCTCGTCTGGGCCGGAATGTTGATCCACATGCTCGACGACAAGACCGCGGGCGTGGTCCGGACCTACCGCGACTACGTCGAGTCGGCGCCGGAGGAGCTGGTCACCGCGCTCGCGATCGTGCAGGCGCCACCGGCCGACTTCGTACCGCCGGAGCTCGTGGGCACTCCGGTGCTGGGCATGATCGGCTTCTGGGCCGGCGACGCGGACAAGGGCGACAAGGCGATCCAGGGTCTGAAGCAGATCGGCCCGCCCGCGATGGACCTGATCGACCGCATTCCCTACACGGCGTTCCAGGCGATGCTCGACGACTTCGCGCCGAAGGGGCTGCAGAACTACCACCGCGGTGTGCACCTCACCTCGTTGCCGGACGCGGCGATCGACGCGTTCCTCGCCACCGGGCCGCAGAAGCTGTCATCCCTGACGCAGGCGATCGTGTTCCGGCACGGCGGAGCGGTGGCGCGGGTGTCGCCGGAGTTCGCGGCTGCCGGCAACCGCGACGCGACCTACATGGCGCACCCGATCGCGCAGTGGGAGAACCCGAAGGAGAACCCGACCCACATCAAGTGGACGCAGGACTTCATCGACTCGCTCAGCCCGTTCGCGACGGGAGGTGTCTACCTCAACTTCGAGCAGAACGAAGGTGAGACGCACACCCGCAGCGGTTACGACAAGGGCACCTACGAGCGGTTGGTTGCGCTGAAGAACAAGTGGGACCCGCAGAACGTGTTCCGGGTCAACCAGAACATCGCGCCGGACCGCGTGATCGAGCTGCCGGACCAGCGCGATGCCAAGGCCAAGCAGCCGACGTAAATGCAATTGCGCCATGGTGTCGCTTAGGCGACACCACGGCGCAATCAGTTGTGAGCCCGTCGGTGACGCGACCGCCGCCACGCAGCTCGGCGAGCTCGCGCTCCAACGTCGCTGCCGTCACGCGTGAGCTCCTTCGGTTTGCGGTGTCATACCGTGATCCGCGTCCCACCCACCCAAAACCGGACGAAAACACCCGAGGTGCCCGATGCAGCAGCTGACCGGTCTGGATGCGGCGTTCCTGGCGATGGAGACGCCGAGCGTCTACGGGCACGTCGGCAGCATCTGCGTGCTCGATCCGGGGACGGCCGCGGAACCGCTCACGCTCGACCGGATGACCGAGCTGGTCCAGTCGCGGTTGCACCTCGTGCCTCCGTTCCGGCGCCGCCTCGTGTCGGTCCCCCTAGGGCTGGACCAGCCCTACTGGATCGAGGACCCCGACTTCGACATCGAGTTCCACGTCCGCGAACTCGCCTTGCCTGAACCCGGTGACGACAAGCAGCTCGCCGAGCAGGCGGCGCGGCTGCATGCCCGCCAGCTCGACCGCAACCGCCCGCTGTGGGAGCTCTACCTCATCTCCGGGTTGGAAGGCGGACGCGTCGCCGTCTACACGAAGGTGCACCACGCGGCGATCGACGGCGTCTCCGGCAACGACATCCTCGCCGCACTCCTCGACCTGTCGCCGGAGGGTCGTGACCTGGGCAACCCGCCCGACTGGGAGTGCGACCCGCAGCCATCGGCGCTGGAGATGCTGGCGCGAAGCGCGGTGTCGCTCGCCACGCAGCCGTTGCGCGCGGCCCGCGTGAGCTACGGCCTGCTCCGGTCCGCGCCGACCCTCGCAGCGGCGGCGCCGAGGCCCTCGCTGCCGGTCGTCGACCGGCTGCTCGGTCGCGACCGCAACGTCGTGCTGTCCTCAACGTCGCTTCGCGCACCGGCCACACCGTTCAACCGGTCGATCGGTCCACACCGGCGCTGGGCGTTCCGGAGCGTCGGCCTCGACACCGTCAAGGAGATCAAGAACGCCGCGGGTGTGACGGTCAACGACGTCGTCATGGCGTTGACCGCGGGTGCGCTGCGGTCATGGTTGCTCGACCAGGACGCATTGCCGGCGCGGCCGCTCGTCGCCGGCGTACCGGTCTCGGTGCGCACGGACGAGCAGAAGGGCACCCACGGTAACCGGGTGTCGAGCATGATCGCGCCGATCCCGACGCACCTCGACGATCCCGGTGAGCGGCTCGCGGCCGCGCACGAGGCGATGCGTGCGGCGAAGGAGCAGCACGGCGCGCTGCCCGCCGACCTGCTGGCCGACGTCACGCAGTTCGCGATGCCGGCGCTCGCGGGACAGGCGGCACGCCTCGCCGCTCGGCTACGCGTGGTCGAGCGGGTCAGCCCGTTCAACCTCATCGTGTCGAACGTTCCCGGGCCCAACGTGCCGCTCTACTACGGCGGCGCGAAGCTGCTGGCCTACTACCCGCTGTCGGCCATCACCGATGGGCAGGGCCTCAACATCACAGTCATGAGCTACGGCGGGCAGCTGCACTTCGGCCTGCTTGCCGACCGGGACCTCGTCCCGGACGTCGACCGGATCGCGGGCTATCTCGCGGACGAGCTCGACGTCCTGCACAAGACGGCCGTCGGCGACGGCTGAGCGGCGGAGTCCGCCAACTCGTCGAGGTGCAGGATCTCGCGGGAGTGCGGCCCGCGCGGGTCGAGCATGTCGATCAGCAGGGTGATCGGCACGTGTTCGCGCAGGCAGGTCATGACGTCGAACTGGTGGTCGGTGTTCACTGGCCATCCTTCGCGGTTGCTGGGGCCGCCCGGCCACGGGGGAGACCGGGCAGCCATGACGAGACCTGCCCGCACCCGCAGGCGTCGCACGAGGCCGAACGGGTGAACCGCTAAGGCTTGGAGGACAGCGAGCTGTGGTCCTCTGACTCTGGATACGGAGATTGCGCCGGAATGGCCGCTGCGGCGACGTCTCCCGTGCGGTGCAGCTTGTGCCAGCGCAGCCGTACGCCGGAGAACGCGCTGATGACCGACTGGATGACCACGAGGTACATGACCTGGCGGTAGACGAACTGCTGCAACGGCAAGGCCCACAGGGGTTTCAGTGACTCGCGGTCGAGGCGCAGCGCGTAGACCGCGCAGAACATCTGCAGGCCGAGGAACGCCGACCACGCCACCAGGATCTTTGCCGGGTCCAGGAACAGAACGCCGAAGAGTGCGAACAGGTCGAGCGCAGGCGACAGAAGCGGGAACGCGACCTGGAAGGCGAGCAGCGACGGCAGGCCGATCCAACCCAGTCGGCGGGCGGGGCCGCGCTCGACGATCGAACCGCGGTGCTTCCAGATCGCCTGCATCGTGCCGTAACACCATCGGTAGCGCTGGCGCCACAAGTCGCCGAGACTCTGCGGCGCCTCGGTCCATGCGACGGCACATGGCTCGTAGACGACGCGGTATCCCGAGCGGAGCACCGACATGGTGAGGTCGGTGTCCTCGGCAAGCGTGTCGAGACTCACCCCGCCGACCTGCACGAGCACCTCGCGCCGGAACGCACCGACGGCTCCCGGGACGGTGGTGATGCAGCCGAACACGTCGAACATGCGCCGGTCGAGGTTGAACGCGACGACGTACTCCAGATGCTGCCAACGTCCGAGCAGGCCGCGTCGGTTGCCGACCTTGGTGTTGCCTGCGACCGCACCGACACTGCGGTCCTGCAGCGGGCCGACGATCATGCGCACGGTGTCGGGCTGGAACACGGTGTCGCCGTCGACGAGAACGAGCACTTCGTGCCGCGCCGCGGCGATGCCCGTGTTGAGTGCTGTCGCCTTGCCGCTGTTGGGCTGGCGCACGACCCGCACGTTGGGCAGCTGCAGGCTCTCGACGATGTCGCTGGTCCCATCGGTGGAGCCGTCGTCGACGACGACGATCTCGAGGTCGGGATGGTCCGACGCCGCGAGTGACCGCACGGCGGCGGCGATCCCGACCGCCTCGTTGTACGCCGGCACGACGACGGACACCGACGGCAGCGTCGCGTTGTCGACGGCGGGGACCTTGCGCTGCCGGGCGTGGCGTCGTGCGAGCAGCAGCATGGCCAACGTTCGCAGCAGGGCGAGCATCCCCAGGGGGACGACGACCCAGGTCACGAAAGCACCGATCGCAGCGCTGATGCGCAGCGCCCATAGAAGCGCCAGGCCCTGCAGATGCTCGGCGCGGGAGACCTTGTGCTCGCCGGCGTACGGCGGCAGCCCGAGCCCACCGGTAACGGTCGTGAAGCGGTAGCCCCGCGCCTTCAGCTCGCCGATGAGGCGCGGCAACGCCGCGACGGTCTGTGCCCGGTTGCCGCCGCCGTCGTGGAACATGACGACGGCGCCGGTGTCGCCCTCGGGCAACGAGTTCGCCACGATGCGAAGCCAGCCGGGCCGGGTCCAGTCCTCGCTGTCGCGGTCGGTGAGCACGACGAGGTAGCCGTCGGCGGTTGCCTGCCGGATCGTGGTGAGGTCGCGCGCCGTGACGGCCGACGGTGTTGACGAGTAGGGCGGCCGCACCAGCGCGCTGGCTTGACCGGTCGCACCCGCGAGAGCGAGCTGTGTCATGGACAGCTCGAGGTTCTCGCGCCAGCCGGCGATGGTGGACAGCTGCGCGTGCGTGAACGTGTGGCTGCCGACCTCATGGCCATCGGCCAGCTCGCGGCGTACGAGCTCGGGATGTGCGGCCACGCGGCTGCCCACGTCGAAGAACGTCGCCGGCACGTGCTCGCGGTGCAGGACGTCGAGCACCTGGGACGTCCAATGCGGATCAGGACCGTCGTCGAAGGTAAGCGCAACGGTGCGCGGCGGCAGGGAGCGCGAAACGAGCCGACCGTGGTTCCGGTAGATGACCGACCCGGTGCCGGGCGCGGCCGAGGTCGTGTCCGCGCTCGTCTCGACGGTCGACGACCGCCCGATCTCGTTGCGGGCGTAGCCCTGGAGCAGCAGCCCGGCTGCAACCGCGAGCGCCAACATCGCGACCAGCACCCAGTGCGCTGCCGGTCCGCGGCGCGTCCGCGCCGCGCGTCGCCGGCCGCTCACGGAGTCGCCGTCGTCGTGGGGCCGGCCGCGGTCAGGGCGGACGCGCCGGCCGCGTGCGTGCTGTGCGGGGTGGGGTGAGCCGTCGAGCTGTGGGTGGGACGGGGCGAGGCCTGCGGCGTTCCCTTCCCCTGCGACGTGTGCGTCGGTGCCGGCGTCGCAGTGGGGGTCGAGCGAGGCGTGGGAGCGCTCGTGGTGGTGGCTCCGGTGCCCGTCCGGGAGTGCGACTGCCGGCGCGCGACCAGCGGCACCGCCGCAGTCACGACCGCGGTCGCGGGACCGGCCGGGATGCGCGCACCCGGCGTCGCGGCCGTGGGCACCAGCTCGCCGGCGCTCCGACCCGAGCCCGATCCGTCGGAGACGAGCGGTGCGGCAGGACCGGGCAGCACCTTGCCGACGGCCGGAAGTGACAGGGGCACCAGCCCCGGAGAGCCGACCAGGCTGACGCCGAGGAGGGCCAGGTAGACCGTCACGACTGCCGCGAGGGCCCAGCCGAAACCACGGACGAACCGGTGTCGACGGCCGGAGTCGTCGACGAAGACCGGGGTGGGTGGATCGCTCGCGGGCACACCGGCGTGTCCGGGGGCAGGGGAGGGCACGGCAGATCTCCGGGGTCGAGGCTGCTGGCGCGGGCCAGCGTACGTGTGGAGATCGTCCGAATTGCGTACAGCGTTACAGCTTGGGCCGACCTGTCCGGGCAGGCGGAGAGGTAAAGATCCGCGCACGCCAAAGCTCGGAGGGGGTCCACGGGGGCAGGCCCCCTCCGAGGGCTTTCAGCGTGAGTCGCCCGTTGCCCCTCCGCCAGGGTCATTGGTCCCTGCCGGCTCCAATGACCGGTCAGCCGCCCTCGACGTGGGTGACCGTGACCGCGTCGGCGGCGTGCGGTGTCACCGCCGGGCCGTGCCGGCGGACCAACCGGCGCAGGCGGTTGTCACTGTCGCCGTGGCTCGCGAACCCGCCGACGATCGCGGCCAGGACCATGACGGCCAACGCCCACCGGTAGCCCGTGACGAGCTGATCGGTGTGCCGCGCGGACAGGTGTGCCACGTCGCCGGCGTAGACGTTGCCTCGCGCCGAGGAGTCGAGTGGGCTCGTGATGAGGGCGAGCACCAGCGCGGTGCCGATGACGATGCCGCAGTTCTGCACCATCAGGCGCACGCCGTTGACGATGCCGAGCCGGTCCGCCGGCGCCCGCGACATGATTGCCGTGGTGTTCGCCGTCAGGAAGATGCCGGTGCCGAGCCCGGACAGCAGCAGGCCGAGGGCGATGACGACGTACGACGGCGACGCCCGCAGGCTCAGCAGCAGCACGACGAGCCCACCCGTCGTCACCACCGATCCCCACGTCGACACGCGCCGCTGGTCGTAGGAGCGGCCCAGATAGCCGGTCAGCGGTGAGGCAATGAGCATGCCGAGCGGCACCGGCATCACTTTGAGACCGGCCGCGAACGGGTCGTCGCCGTACAAGCTCTGGAACAGCAGCGCGAAGATGAGCACAACCGAGAACCGCGCCAGCGTCTGGAAGAACGCAGCGAGCGACGCGAGGGTGAAGTAGCGGTCCTTGAACAGGGAGAGGTCGACCACGGGGTGGTCGGTGCGACGCTCCCACCAGAGGAACGGCGGCAGCAGCAGCACGAACGCGAGCCCGCCCACGACGACGGCCGGCGCGGTCCATCCGAGGGTGCCGCCCTCGGAAAGTGCGAGCAGCAACCCGCCCAGCAGGAGAAAGACGAGCAGGTTGCCGGGGACGTCGACCTTCTCGCGTGGGCCGGGCGGGACGCGGCGCAAGGTGACGACGCCCCAGGCGGTCGCCACGACACCGACAGGCACGTTGAACCAGAACACCCACTGCCAGCCCGCGGCGGCGACGAGCGCGCCACCGAGCGACGGGCCGATGAGGCTCGCGATCGAGATCGTCGCCATGTAGATGCCCATGCCCTGCGCGAGCAGGCCGGGCGGGAACGCCGCTGTGATGAGCGCGGAGCTGTTGGCCAGGATCATCGCCGCGCCGGTCGCCTGCACCGCGCGCAGCCCGATCAGCACCCAGACGTCAGGTGAGAGCCCGGCGAGGAAGCTCGCTGCTGTGAACACCGCGAACCCGAAGAGGTACATCTCGCGACGACCGAAGATGTCGGCGAGCCGGCCGAACACGACGATCATCACCGTGCTGACGAGCATGAACGACAGCAGCAGCCAGTTGGCCGCGAAGGGCCCCGCGGAGAAGTGCGCGACAACGCGCGGGAGTGCGACGTTGAGCATGCTGCCGTTGAGGCCGGTCAGCACCATCCCCAGCGATGTGACCGAGAGAACCAGCCAGGCGTAGCGGCGCTGCTCGGCGGTGCCGTTCGACGCGTCGGTTGCTGAACCGGCGGTGGCCTCTGGGGTGGCATCGACGGGGGTGCTTTCGGTGCCCGCCGCCACGTCTGCGCGCGTCACCGTCCGTCTCCCGTCCTTCTGCCGTTCTGAAGGGTACCGGGGTACTTCTACGCTGCTGAGATGGCTTCTCCCTACAAGCGGACGGCAAGAAGGGCGCTCGTCACCGGCGCAGCACTCGGTGTCGCGGTCGCGGCGAGCCGGACTCCTGCCGGCCGTCGGCTGCTCAGGTCACCGAGCCTCGTCGACCTCGAGGCGCCCATCCCGCCGCCTCTTCCGCAGGCGCGGGTCGTCGCGCTGCCGGGACGGGGCGAGGTCTTCGTCCGCGACAGCGGCGCGGACGAGGGGACAGGCAACGACGAGCTGCCGGTGCTGCTGCTCCACGGCTGGACGGCCACGGCGGACATCAACTTCTTCGCGGCGTACGAACCGCTGGCGCGTGACCGGCGCGTGTTGGCGATCGACCACCGCGGCCACGGGCGGGGGCTCCGTTCCGAGCAGCACTTCATCCTGGAGGACTGCGCGGACGATGCCGCGGCATTGCTCGACGAGCTCGGCATCGAGCGAGTCATCGCCCTTGGCTACTCGATGGGTGGCCCGATCGCGATGCTGCTTGCGCGTCGGCACCCACGCCGGGTCGCGGGCCTCGTCGTACAGGCGACGGCGCTCGAGTGGAGCGCGCGTTGGGAGGAGCGGGCGCGGTGGCGTGGTCTGTCGGTCATGGAGCTGTCGATGCGGCTCGGCACCGGCGAGAGCATGGTCGCTCGGGTGCTTCGGCAGACGACGCAGCGGCGGCCGGACCTGCTCCCGTTGCGCGCGTGGCTTGCGAGTGAGTTCCGCCGCGGCGACCCGAAGGCCATCACCGATGCCGGCCGTGCGTTGGCGCGCTACGACGCCCGCCCGTGGGGGACGTCGCTCGGCGTACCGGCAGCCGCGGTGGTGACGACCCACGACAAGCTCGTCCCGGTGCACAAGCAACGGGTGCTGGCCGAGGCGCTCGGAGCGCAGGTGTTCGAGCTTGCCGCCGACCATGACGCTCCGCTCTTGCACGACGCGTCCTACGGCGCGATCACGCAGGAGGCAGTCAGCGCAGTGGCTGCGTCAGTGCGCTCGGGAACGGGCTCGGGTGGGCGCGGGGGACTGCGCCGTGTGGCCGGTGATCATGCCTGAGTACGGTGTCGCCGTGAGCGATGAGGTGATTGTCGAACGCCGTGGGCTGGTGCAGGTCATCACGATCAACCGCCCGGAGGCGAAGAACGCGCTGAACAAGTCCGTCGCAGAGGCCGTCGCGGCCGCTGTCGACGAGCTCGACTCCTCCGATGAGCTGCGGGTCGGCGTCCTCACCGGCGCCGGTGGCACGTTCTCGGCGGGGATGGACCTCAAGGCCTTCCTCTCCGGCGAGACGCCGGCGATCCCCGGCCGCGGCTTGTGCGGCATCACCGAGACGCCGCCGAAGAAGCCGCTCATCGGCGCGGTCGAGGGCTGGGCGCTCGCGGGCGGGTTCGAGCTGTTGCTCGCGTGCGACCTCGTCGTCGCCGCGCGCACGGCGCGGTTCGGCGTACCCGAGGTGAAGCGGTCGCTCGTCGCGGCCGGCGGCGCCGCGCTCCTGCTGCCCAAGCGGGTGCCGCTCACACTCGCCCTGGAGATGCTGCTGACCGGCGAGCCGATCGACGCCCAACGCGCTGCCGACATCGGCCTGGTCAACCGCCTGGCCGACGAGGGCGGTGCAGTCGACGCGGCCGTCGAGCTTGCGAGCCTGATTGCCGACAACGGTCCGCTGGCCGTCGCTGCGACCAAGCAGGTCGCGCGCGCCACGCAGGACTGGACCTTCGACGAGGGCTGGAAGCAGCAGGGCAACATCGTCGGCCCCGTCTTCATGTCGGAGGACTCGCGGGAAGGCGCCATGGCCTTCGCGGAGAAGCGCAAGCCGGTCTGGAAGGGCCGCTGAACCGCCGCGTCAACAGGACAGTCGCCAAGAACGGCAGCCAGAAAGGAATCACATGCTCGACCTGAAGGGCACCTCGTCGGTTGTCACCGGCGGCGCCTCCGGCATCGGGGAAGCGGCGGCGCGACAGCTCGCCGCGCGTGGCGCGAAGGTCGTCATCGCCGACCTCAACGGCGACCGTGGCAAGGTCATCGCCGACGAGCTCGGTGGCGCCTATGTGCACTGTGATGTCACCGAGACCGACACGATCATCGGCGCCGTCGATGCTGCGGTCGAGCTCGGACCGCTGCGCACGTGCGTGACCGCGGCCGGCATCGGCTGGCCAGCGCGCACGATCGGCAAGGACGGGGAGTACGCCTCGGCGCACGACCTCGAGGTCTACAAGAAGGTCCTCGCCATCAACCTCGTCGGCACGTTCGACACGGTCCGCCTTGCCGCGACGAAGATGAGCGTGACCGACCCGGTCGACGAGTCGGGCAGCCGCGGAGCGATCTGCACGATCGCGTCGGTCGCCGCCTTCGACGGTCAGATCGGCCAGGCCGCCTACAGCTCGAGCAAGGGCGGCGTCGTCGGCATGACGTTGCCGGTCGCGCGTGACCTCGCCGTCGTCGGCATCCGCGTCAACTGTGTCGTCCCCGGTCTCATCGACACCCCGATCTACGGCAGCGGCCCGCAGAGCGAGGCGTTCAAGGAGAAGCTGAAGCGCGACGTGCTGTTCCCGAGCCGGCTCGGCACGGCCGACGAGCTCGCGTCGATGGTTATCGAGTCGCTGACCAACACCTACGTCAACGCCGAGGTCATCCGCGTCGACGGCGGCGCGCGCCTGCAACCGAAGTGAGCGGTACGCCGCTGGTGGCAGACGCCGGCGGCGTACGCCGGATCACCTTCAACCGGCCGGAAGTTCTCAACGCCCTCACCCTCGACGACCTCGCGGTCGTCGAGGGTGAGCTGCGTTCGCTGCCCTCGGATGTGCGAGCGGTCGTGCTCACCGGTGCGGGCGGCCGTGCGTTCTCGGCCGGGATGCACGTCGACACGTTCGTCGAAGCGGCGCCGACAGACGGTGCGCGGATCATCGGTGCTGTTGCACGTGCCGTCGGCGCGGTGCGGCTCGCGCCGGTGCCCACCGTGGCGGTCATCGACGGTCACTGCCTCGGTGCGGCGTTCGAGATGGCGCTCGCATGTGACGTGAGGGTCTGCTCCACGCGTGCCACGGTCGGGCTGCCGGAGGTGCGTCTCGGCATTCCGTCGGTCGTCGAGGCCGCTCTGCTCGTGCCGCACGTCGGGCTGGGCAAGGCAAAGGAGATGATCCTGACCGGCGCCGTCTACCCGATCGACGCCGTGGCGACGCTGGCCAACGTGCTCGTCGAGCCCGGGGAGCTGCCCGCCGCGGTCGACGCGATGCTGCAGGCGTTGACCGCGCCCACGCGCGAGGTGATCGCGGCGCAGAAGTCGCTGTTCGACACGTGGCTCGACGTGGGTCTGACCGAAGGCATCGCGACCAGCCAGCGCGTGTTCGCCGAGATATTTGCGCTTCCGGTGACGCAGGACGCGATCGCCTCCTACCGTCGCCGCTAGAACCAAGCCGCCATGATCACGGTCAGGTATGACCTTGCCGCGCGCCCAGACCTAGGGTTCGGCCATGACGACCGACGACTATCCCTGGGAGCCACCGCTCGCCTGCACCGAGGTCGAACATCTCCTCGGGGCGCTCGATCGGCTGCGCACGACGTTTCGCTGGAAGGCCGACGATCTCGACGCCGCCGGGCTCGCGCAGCGCATCGGCGCCTCGTCGCTGACGATCGGCGGGCTGCTCAAGCACCTGGCCCTGGCGGAGGACTACATGTTCACGCAGAAGCTGGCGGGCCGGCCGCTGGGGGAGCCGTGGCACTTCGACGACTGGCCGCCGGACGACTGGGAGTTCACCTCCGCGGCCGAGGACTCGCCGGAGGATCTCTACGCGCTGTGGGACGGCGCGGTCGCCCGGTCGCGGGAGCGGGTCGCGGGCGCGCTCGACGACGGCGGGCTGGACCAGCCGGTGCACCTCGCCTGGCCGGGTCGTGGGCACCTCAGCCTGCGCCGGCTGGTCTGCGACCTGATCGAGGAGTACGGCCGGCACACCGGTCATGCCGACCTGATCCGGGAGGCCGTCGACGGCCGGGTGGGCGAGGACCCGCCTGCCGGTTGGCGCGCCGTTTCCGGCTCCTACACCTGCTGACAGGCGTTCGGCGATTCGCTCGCGGCGCGAGGTTGCCGGAGCGCTAGACTGAGCGCACACCGCCGAGACGGCCCGTGCCTTACCGGTCGCCGCAGCGGGGACTTGAGTTCGGTCGTCCGCCGTACGCCTCACAGCAGGCCTCGGCATCGGCAGGCGCCTCGGTCGCACGCCCTGAGTGTTCAGGGCTGTGCCAGACCTGACGCGCCGAACGGCCGTTCGCACGGTCGAGGTGGGAGGAGAGCACGTGGGCACCCGAGCCCGCCGCCCGTCGGGTGGCGGTCGTCCTGCGCCGCAGCGGCGCAACCAGTCCCGCCCGCGCAGCGAGGAGGGGCCGATCCCGGTTCTCGCGATGGCGGCGGGCGGCGTCGACTCCGCTGTGCAGCGCGGCCGGGTCACGCCGACGACCAAGGCCACCTTCCAGGCGGTCGCCCTGCTCGTTCGCGAGATCCGGGACCAGACGAAGACCGGTGACCTCCCCGAGAACCGGCGGGCCGAGCAGCTGAAGCGGATCGAAGGACTGGCGACCGCGCTGGCGAAGACCGCGGCGCGCTACCCCTCGCTGCTGACGCTGCTCTCCGATGAGGCGGCGCGGCTGCCGGACACCAACGCGATGCTGCGCGAGCTGCGCCTCAAGGCCGGCATGGAGCAGCCGGAGGAACCGGTCGCCCCGGACCTCGAGATGACCGCCGGGCGCGACGAGCGCCAGGTCCTGCCCGCGCAGGTTCGGGCTCGGATCCTCGCCAACCCGTTCCTGCCACCGGACTACTCCGCCGCTTCCGCGCCGCGGTCCCGGCCGCGGCTGCTCGCCGGCTGGGAGCTGCTGCAGCCGTTGCTGCGTGCGTTCGAGACCTCGTCCGATGGCGCGCCGTCGTGCATGACGTTGCCCGACACGAGCGAGACCCACGTGCTTCCGGGCCTCGAGCTCATGCTGCACCAGGCCCAGGTCGTCGAGGTGGCTGCGGAAGGCCATCGCACGTTCCTGCTCGCCGACGAGCCTGGTCTCGGCAAGACCGCCCAAGCTCTGCTTGCGGCGCAGAAGGCGAACGCCTATCCGTTGCTCGTCGTCGCGCCGAACGTCGTCAAGACCAGCTGGGCGCGCGAGGCGGCGATGTGGACGCCAAGGCACGCCGCGACCGTCGTACACAGTGACGGCGAGGACATCGACGCGTTCGCCGACATCGTCGTCGTCAACTACGACATCCTCGACCGCCACGTCGGCTGGCTCACGCGTTTCGGCTTCCGCGGCATGGTGGTCGACGAGGCGCACTTCATCAAGAACAAGAGCTCGCAGCGGTCGCGGCACGTGCTCGAGCTGTCGGAGAGAATCCGCGAGCGGGCGGTGCGGCCTCTCCTCATGGCCCTCACCGGCACGCCGCTGATCAACGACATCGAGGACTTCCTCGCGATCTGGGAGTTCCTCGGCTGGATCGACGGCAAGGAGCCCGGTCCCGAGCTGACGCACAAGCTCGAGGAGAACGCGCTCACGCCGATCGAGCCCGACTTCTATGCCGCCGCGCGGCGCAGTGTCATCGAGATGGGCATCGTCCGTCGGCGCAAGGTCGACGTCGCGAAGGACATCCCGGCGCGGCGCATCGCCGACGTTCCCGTGGAGCTCGACGGCGCGGCAGCTCGCTCCGTGCGCGAGGCGGAGCAACGGCTCGTACGTCGGCTCGTCAAGCGTTACCAGAGTGCGGTCGCCGCGCGTAAGGACGCCGACGCCATCGTCGGGATCGATCTCAGCATCGTTCGGCAGGTCTGCTCGCGTGAGCTTCGCGAGGCGAACGACGACGACAGCGGCGAGAACGTCTTCACGATGATGCGACACATCGGCCAGGCGAAGGCCGAGCTCGCTGCCGACTACACCGCGCAGCTGTCGCGCAACGCGGGCAAGGTCGTGTTCTTCGCCAAGCACATCGACGTCATGGACACCGCCGAGGAGTTCTTCAAGCGGCGCGGCATCGGCTTCGCCTCCATCCGGGGCGACCAGTCGACCCGCGTCCGGCAGCGCAACGTCGACGCGTTCATGCAGGACGACGACGTGCACGTCATCGTCTGCTCACTGCTCGCGGCCGGTGTCGGCATCAACCTGCAGGTGTCATCGAACGTCGTGCTCGCCGAGCTGTCCTGGACCGATGCGGAGCAGACGCAGGCGATCGACCGCGTCCACCGGATCGGCCAG
>Ga0070679_100001396_pt1 | contig 21278 bp, 18 predicted proteins | sample KBSC63BmetaG_FD_65652 | JGI IMG/M metagenome (GOLD analysis project Ga0070679, IMG submission 65652) | Corn rhizosphere microbial communities from Kellogg Biological Station, Michigan, USA - KBS C6-3B metaG | ecosystem: Host-associated > Plants > Roots > Rhizosphere | place: USA: Michigan... | reverse complement strand
CCGCGTGGCCAAAATGGCTTTAAAAAGCCGTAAGCCGGTTATTTTAGTTGTTAATAAAATCGACAAAAACAAAAAAGCTAATTTGGACGACTGGCAACGTCTTGGGATTAAGCCCGTTTTTGCCACCAGCGTTACGCAAAAGCGCGGCATTGACGAACTTTTGGAAGAAGTTACCGAGATGTTGCCAAAAGCGAGAATTAGCGAAGATAACGACCGTATTAGCGTAGCGCTGCTTGGCCGCCCAAATGTTGGCAAGTCCAGCCTATTTAACGCACTTGCTAAAAAACAGCAGGCAATTGTGGCAAGCCACGCCGGCACAACTCGCGACGTAAACAGGGCAATTGTGCGCTATCACCAGCGAGAAATCGAAATTATGGACACTGCCGGAATCCGCAGGCCAGGGAGGATTGAGCGGGGCGTAGAGCACTTTAGCGTTCTGCGCACAATTGCCGCCATCGAAGAAGCCGACATTTGTTTACTCCTTATGGATGTGCACGAGCTCAATGTACAGCTGGACCAAAAAATCGCCGGCATGGTTAAAGAAGCAGGCAAGGGGTTAATTTTGGTCGTTACAAAGTGGGACGACGCCGACAAAGACGCCTTTACACGCGACCAGCTGGCCGGCCAAATCTCCTACCATTATCCATTTGTGCCGTGGGCGCCGCTGATCTTTACTAGTTCTGTAACCGGCCAAAACGTTACCAACATTTTTGATTTGTTGCTGGAAATCGCCGAAGCTCGCAGCCAAAAATACAAAACAACAGAGCTTAATAAGTGGCTGCGCAAAGCAGTGGACGCGCACGAACCGGCAGGGCTTAAAAACCGCATGCCAAAGCTTAACTACATTGTGCACGAAGACGATAATGACATGCCTAGCTTCAAAATCTTCGGCGCACACACAAAATTCTTACACTGGAGCTATAAGCGCTACCTGGAAAGAAAATTCCGCGAAGAATGGCCGCTTAACGGCACCCCGCTAAAATTCTGGTTTATAGAAAAACATTAGGTATAATTTTTTAGTAAATGGCAAACGAAAAGAATTTAGTAAAGCGCATAGAAAAGTTAGAAGCCAGAAATAAACGAGTTGAAGCGGATAAAGCGTGGGAGACAAGCTGGATGCGCAAACTCCTGGTAATGTTACTTACTTATCTGGTCGTAATCTCATATCTGCATTTTGTAGTGCACATTAATCCATGGATTAACGGATTCGTGCCGGTCATCGGTTACTTTTTGTCTACAATGACTGTTTCGGCTGCTAAAAAATATTGGCTCAATAAAAGAGGGTAATTTATGGCATTATTCCAGAAAAAACCGCAGTCAACCGACCAAATACCGCTTTATACAATCGGCGCCAACAAAACTGCTTTAATTATTGGCTTAGGTAATCCGGAAGCAAAGTATGACAATACTAGGCATAACATTGGTTTTGCCGCGCTGGACTATTTTGCGCTAAAAAATGACTTTCCGGGGTGGATCAATAAGAAGGACTTAAAGTGCGAACTATCAGTACACACGCTTGGCGATACACGCGTAATCCTGTGCAAACCAACAACTTACATGAATTCAAGCGGCGAAGCCGCGCAAGCTGTGCAGCATTTTTATAAAGTTTATAACCAAAAAACACTGGCCGTTTACGACGAGCTAGCCCTTAAATTTGGCCAGCTGCGTGCCCGCATGGGTGGATCCGACGCCGGGCATAACGGTGTAAAATCACTAACCCAACACTTGGGAGAAGATTACAGCCGCCTGCGCATAGGAGTTAGCAATGAAATATCCGAAAAAGCTGACGCAGCGGATTTTGTTTTAGGTAAATTTACCAAAGATGAGAAAGAAAAAATGGATCCGATTTTGCGCGAAGCCAACAGTTTAATAAATGATTTTATCTTCGGTGGTCTACCGCACGAAACCCGCAACGCTTTGTAATTAAAATCCGAGTTTGTGACGTTCTGGTCTGTCTAAAAGTGCATTAAGGGCAGCTATTTTACCTAAATGATAATATGCAGAATCAATTCGTGGTTGGTGCTCAGGTTCCACACGGTGATCTTCTTGCTGGCTAGCAATATAGCTTTCATGATCTTCAATGAGATCTAGGTTCCCACGAATACGATCAGTTATGTCCATGCCGCCAAGCACAGCATGTTCAGCAATTTCTAAAAATCCCGTAATCGCGGGTGCTGGAATATGGTGCGGTTCTTCATGATCACTCATAATATAGTCCTATTTTAACCTAAAAGGCCTCCGGAGGGGGTGGGCACCGCCGGAAGCCATTTAGGGATTCAAACTCGCAAGCTTGAATCCGTAAAACACCCTTCAACCCACCTAGCTAAGCGTCTGAATGCCTTAAACTAAAGGTCTATTCGCGCCGCCCCTCCCAATTTTGCCAGCTAGACTAGTTTGAGTCGTTTTTTCAATCTTACTATCACGTTTCCGTGATTCTTAAACTGTAACTCTCTTTCTATCGCTAGACTTTTGTCGATGTATGCTTCGTGGTAAATCATTTTCCAAGGCTTAAACCTGGAAGTAAAACCAATTGTTGCCGTATTGTGCTGTGCTAGTCGTCTCTCCAAGTCATTTGTATATCCTACGTATAGTTTCTCGGGGTTTGATTCGCTTTGCAGCAAGTAGACAAAATACATACCAAAAGTCTAACACTAGTGAGCAAAATTGGGAGGGGACGCCTTTCGGCCAGCTACCCACGTGAACGGGGGAATCCCACCCAAATTTTATAAAAAATTTGGGTTCCCCAATTTGTAAAACAAATTGGGTGGGAAGGTTAAAGGGGTTAGTTTGTTTAAGAGCCCTGTGTCAAATTTACAATTTCAAGACTTTATTAGCTTTACCAATTGCTTTGAAAAAGCTCGAACTTCTATACTAAAAATCATAAATTTGACACAGGATGGTGCTAAACAAGTGGAGGGTACAACTTAATCAAGCGCCTAACTCTTAAACAATCTAACAAAATGTTAGAAATGGGGGTATAAGGTGCGTAAACATTAGTATAATAATGCTTACAAGTTGCTATTTTAGCAAAAAAATGTCTTTATGTCAATAATAGAAAATGAATCATGCATATAGTCAATAGCCTTAAGCTGAATGACCCCTGTTATCCAGAGGCATTAAAGCACATTTTAAAGCCTCCGAAACAGTTATTTTGGACAGGTTCCAATCCGCAGGATTGGCTAGGATTACCATCAGTCGCAATAGTGGGCAGCCGCAAGATCAGCCCTTATGGCAGAGAGGTTACAACCAGGCTCGCAACCGAGCTCGCGCAGGCAGGATTAGTGATAATAAGCGGCCTGGCTTTTGGCGTGGACGCCGTCGCACACGAAGCCGCAGTAAAGACAAAAGGAAGTGCGGTAGCAGTACTGCCAACTCCACTCAGCAACATTCAACCTGTCAGTAACCAGCAGCTGGCGCTTAAGATATTAGAGACTGGCGGAACCCTCTTAAGCGAATACTCAGATGAATCCATAATAACTAAGGCCAATTTTATAGAGCGTAACCGCATAGTCAGCGGCTTATGCGACGCGCTGCTTATAACCGAAGCGGCAATAAACAGCGGCAGCCTGCACACGGCGCGCTTTGCGCTGGAGCAGGGAAAGACAGTACTTGCTGTCCCTGGAAACATCACCAGCCCAACTAGCGAGGGCTGTAACAATCTTATAAAAAGCGGCGCCATTCCTGTAACTTGTGCTGATGATGTATTTTTTGCCGTGCATATTAATCCGGCCAAACAAAGAGAGGGCAGGGTATTTAAAGGCACCCAAGAGGAGGAAAAGATTTTGTCGTTAATAAAAGAAGGTGTGCAGGTTCAGGAAGATTTGGCACTTGCCACCAATCTCGATGGTGCGGCGATTGGCTCTGTGCTGACAATGCTGGAAATAAACGGCCAAATCCGTAGCCTAGGAGCAGGCAATTGGACACTCGCTTAAGGTGTTATCTTCTTGATTATAATCATAATTTATTGTAAGGTATTAATGTTTTGACTTTGAGCTTATCTAAATAGCGCGAGCAAAAAGTATTTTTATTTTTGACAGAGTAGAACCAAAAAGTGGGGGAGAAATGGAATTTCCAACGCAGTGGGGGCCTGAGGCCTTTGACGAGGTCAGAGTGCTCGCAGCACTAGCGCATCACAACCCGACCGGCATTACACCGGAGAGAGTCCAGCGGTTCATCAAGCAGGAGCTGGCGCAGGACATGTCAGTGCCGCGAATCGAGCAAACTCTTCTGAGACTGCGCCGGCGAACCAACGGCGGAGTAGTGGCTAGTGAGAGTGCCCGCGTGTGGTACATCAACCGCGACGGCTTAAAGTACATGGCGAAGTTGGTGCTCAAGTTCGAGCCCGCGACATTCAGCGAAAAGCTGGAGCGGATCGAACACGACGCCCAGACCATCTATCCGGTATTGGCACACGCCAAGGATCCGCTGACGTGCTACGACATCTGCGCTTTGACCGGTCTCAACGCAAGACACGCCCAAAACGCGCTCGATCTGATGTGCGCTGATGGTCGCGCCGAAGAAGTCCAGCGCGGCGGAAGCCCGGCTTGGCAACCGCTTGAGCCCGCTACAGCCCTCATGGAGCAGTAATGGATAGAAGAGTTCTCACCCTGGACGCAGCAAGAAAGTCTGTGCTGCGTATTTTGGAAGAGCACGACGACTGGATGCCTTTTAGCGAGCTCGCCAGAGAAACTAAGAAGGAGGGCGTGACACTTGGGCAGCTGCACATCCTGCTGCCCGGCTTGCTCGGGGATAACCAGCTCATAAGGCATCGCGACAATCTGGCCATCTGCTACAAGTACCAGCCCGCTGAAACCGAAACGGAGTGATAATGGTGACCGAAGCAGAAATCCTCTACGCGCTCGCGAGCGGCCCGCTTTCCACGACCGAGATCGTCCGGATGACAGGCGGGGAGATCGACCACACCCACCAGCTTCTCAACCAGATGCTGGACCAGAACCTCGTGTGGCCAGTCGGTAATAACGGCAGCATCCTGAGGAAGCTGACACTCGCAGGCAGCGTGCGCCTGGCGCAACATCGGCGAATGGTCGATGCGATCACGCCCGACAGCGCCGAAGGACAAATTCTGGTCGCAATCCTGGAGTTCGGCCGCAAACATCGCCGCGCACCCGCAAGCGAGGCCCTCAGACGGCAAACGGCCATAGACCCACAGACGTTCATGATGGCCACTTCTCGGCTGAAGCACAATGGCCTGGTGCGCGACAGCGGCTTCTTTGAAAGCGCCGTGATCACCTGGACTCACACCTCCATCGGACGCTACTGCGCCGAACGACTGCAGGAGCAGGTCTCCGCCCGCGCTTGAAAGAGCGCGGGCGGGGCTCGCCCCACGCTACTCTGTCAAAACTTAACCATAAAACTTAAATAAATTGAGTTATGCGGTTAAGGTGTTAAGTAAGTTGACTTTTTATTATACTTATGCTAAAATATATATACTTCGTTGAGGTGGAAAACTGCTTCCGAAGCACCTTAAATCTCTCTGTTATACCAGCCTGTAGTTGGAAATAAGCGCAAGACAACTCGTGTTCTTGTTTCCAACTACAGACAACCGTCCGGAAAGGATTGGCTTTGATCGATACGTTCATCAACTGGTTCGTGTGGTTCATGTCGATCCAGCCGACCACACTCACGGTCACCACGCTCATCGGGATCATCCTCCTGGCCGTCGCATACGCGACGGCCCACGAGGAAAGCCTGATCTGCATCCCGGCCGGAGTAGTCGGCGTCATGCTCGTCTACATCCTCTAGCCCGGCCACAAGGTCTGGAGCAAGGAGTTTAACAAGTGCGCAACACTCAGCAAGAGTTGGATTCCGAGCGCAGGAAGTTCGCAGCTATGCTGCTGGTCTTCCTGGCCTTGCTCGTGTCTGGCGCAGCCGTCTGCGCCCGTGCCCTCATTTACGAGGGCAGCATCCTCGCAGCCCTCGGGCTCGTGCTGATCTTCGCCATCATCTGGTTGATATTGGCACGGCCGGTCCTCAAGGTCTTCACGGCTCGTCGCAAGGAGAACGTCGACGACAGCTTCCCGCGGTAGAAACCGCTCAAGAGCCCGGTTTGCGAAGCGCAAACTGCAGAGAGCGGGGAGGGTTGGACCCTCCCCGCAGTTCCCAAGACTATTAAATAAGTAGTAGCTTTAGGAACTGAAATATAAAAGCGGTAGCCTTGGGGCCGGCCGTGCATATCTTTCCTGAGCAGACACGTCAAAGATACAACAGCCTGCGGGTCGCAAGCGGTTTTTCTCTTGCTAATTTTTAAGGAGTCGAAAAACAGGTCCTCGGCTATTAGTTGTATCTTTGACGTGTCTGCTCAGGAAAGATATGCGGTCGGTGGCTTTTGCATACTTTTGGCCATACAAAAGTATGGAGAGTTTTGATTCTTTCTCAAAAGAACACAAAAAGAAAATTCTCTTGCCAAAGTTTTATTTATAAAGTAGTTTAAAGTTTGCTAATTTTTAAATAGCACACTAAACTCAAGCAATATAACCTAATATAGAAATACTTAATTTAGAAACGATTTATGGCAAAAAATTTAGTAATAGTAGAAAGCCCAACCAAAGCTAAAACACTCGCTCGCTTCCTTGGAAAAGATTATGAAATAAAGAGTAGTTTTGGCCACATCCGCGACCTGCCTAAAAAGGGCGGCGGTATGGGCGTTGATATTAAAAAAGGCTTTGAGCCTACTTATGAAGTAGCGCCAGACAAGCTGGATGTAGTTAAAGAACTCAAAAAAGAAGCCAAGGGCAAAACCGTCTGGCTAGCAAGCGACGAAGACCGCGAAGGCGAGGCAATTGCCTGGCATATTGCGTACGTGCTCGGCTTGGACCCTAAAAAAACCAAACGCATTGTGTTCCACGAAATTACAGAACACGCGATTTTAGCCGCCATTGAAAAGCCGCGCACGATAGATATGAAACTAGTAGATGCACAGCAGGCGCGCCGTATTTTAGATAGATTAGTAGGTTACGAGCTAAGTCCAGTACTTTGGAAAAAGGTTAGAGCAGGGCTGTCTGCCGGCCGCGTACAAAGCGTAGCGGTCCGCTTAATAGTTGAGCGCGAACGCGAAATTCGTGATTTTAAACCGGAAAGTTCATTTAAATTAACAGCTGTTTTTAAAGCCGGCAAAGCCGAACTTAATGCAGAACTCACTACAAAGCTCCCGATCAAAGAAAAAGCTAAAGACTTTTTAACCGATGCCAAAAAAGCTAAATTCAAGGTGTTATCTATCGAGCAAAAACCAGGCAAGCGCAGCCCGGGCGCACCGTTTACCACCAGCACGCTGCAGCAAGAAGCCGCCCGTAAGCTAGGTTATGGCGTGCGCCAAACCATGATGTTGGCCCAGCGGCTGTACGAACACGGCCACATTACTTATATGCGCACAGACAGCATGAACCTCTCTCAGCTGGCAATTGACGCTTCCAAAAAGTACATCACCGATAAATACGGAGAAAAATATCTAGAAACCCGCCAATACCACACCAAAAGCAAAGGCGCACAAGAAGCGCACGAAGCTATCCGCCCAACCCACATGAGCACATTAAGTGCCGGCGCGGACGCCCAGCAAAAGAAGCTTTACGAACTAATTTGGAAACGAACACTCGCCAGCCAAATGGCCGCTGCCGCGGTTGAGAAAACGGAGGTTAAAATTGGCATGAGTAATCGCAAAGACGAGTTACTAGCCACTGGAGAAGTCCTAACCTTTGACGGTTTTATGAAAGTTTACGGCGGCGGCAAGGATGATAGTATTTTGCCTAAAGTAGAAGAAGGCCAGGAGCTGGACTTAGTCAGTATGGATGCTTTGCAAAACTTTACCAAGCCCACCGGCCGATATTCTGAGGCTAGTTTAGTGCGCAAGCTCGAAGAGCTCGGTATTGGCCGTCCAAGCACCTATGCGCCGACTATTGGGACAATCCAATCCAGAGAATATGTCGAGAAAAAAGACTTAGAAGGCGAGCAGCGCGTTCTGGAAGAAATCACCCTGGAGAAGGGCAAAATCGAAGAAAAAACCCAAACCGTAACCGTAGGCGCCGACCGCAGTAAACTTGTACCAACACCTTTGGCAGAAATCGTAACTGACTTTTTAATAAAATATTTCGGCGACATTATGGACTACGATTTTACTGCGAGCGCCGAGAAAGAGCTAGACGACATCGCCGATGGAGACCTTACCTGGAAGCAAATGCTGGAGAAGTTTTATAAAGGCTTTCACCCCCTGGTAGAAAAGTCAGAAGATGCTTCGCGCGCCGAGGCTTCACAGCAGCGCAAATTAGGCAAAGACCCTAAAACCGGCGACATTGTATATGCGCGTTTTGGCCGCTTTGGTCCAATGCTGCAGCTAGGCGAAACACCGGAAAAAGGCGACAAAGAAGCGCCAAAACCAAAATTCGCACCAATGCCGGCAGAAGCCACGCTCGAAACCGTCACGCTCGAACAGGCTTTGCCAATGTTTAACTTGCCTAGAGTAGTGGGCAAGACCGCAAAAGGCGAGGAAATTACAGCCGATATCGGCCGCTTTGGCCCCTACGTAAAAGTAGGAAAGATGTTTGTAAGCATTAAAGATCACGACCCTCTGACAATCAAGGAAACCGATGCTAGAAAAGCAATTGCTGCCAAAGAAAAGAAAGAGCGCGAACGCCACATTGCAACCTTTGGTAAAATTCAGGTTCTGAATGGGCCTTATGGTCCTTATGTAACAGACGGCAAGAACAATGCACGCGTACCAAAAGAAGAAGACCCAAAGAAAATAACAGAGAAAAAAGCCGTTAAAATGCTTGAAGAAGTTGCCAAAAATCCGCCAAAACGCTTCGGCCGCCGCCGTTTTCCTGCCAAGAAGTAAACTCTTTCCCAAAGAACCAAATCCTTGTTACTTTTGATAGCAAAAGTAACCAAAACTACCGGCCCTTAAACCCGCTTGAGACATCTGTTGTCAAAAGACACAATGCCTCGGACGATGGCAAGCAGTTTTGCTCATGAGTATTCCATAGGAATTCGAAAAACAGGTCCTCGGGCAAATATTGTGCTTTTGACAAACATCTGTATCAGGTGGGTTTAAGACGGCCGATTTAGCTGCAATAGTTACAAGCCGCCCTATTGAATTTTATTATATTTTATGATACAATATACATCAATCTCCTAGATTCCCTGGGAGAAATTGCATCGTCACAACCAGGAGGAATCAGAAGTGCCTGCCACAAAAGCAAGTGTGACCGTGAACTTCTCACGTCCGCTCACGGGCGCTGAACTGATCGCGGCTATCAAGGCCATCAGCGAGGCAAACGGTGAACGTTTCGAGTCCGTCCATCAGTTTGACGACGGCGACGCATACCTCATCGGGCAGTCCTCCGGCTACCCGTACAGACAAGTGCGTGTCTCCCCCTCGCGAGAGGAGGAAACGATCAGGCCAAGCAGCTCCTACGACCAGGTCGTCGTACAGAACCACTCGTGGGGCGGCATGGTCTTCGCCGTCGGCTATAGCGAGGGTGCGGTGGTGAAGGCCGTCTGCGACTTCGGCGACATGCTCCGCCAGCATGTCGAGGGTCAGGAGAGCGAACACACGTCCTCCGCCTGGCCTCAGGAAGTGGTCGTCTGTGCGATCTGTGAGCAGATTGTCAGCCAGATCTCCACCGGCTTCTACTGCTGCAATGACGGACAAAACCCACCCACGCGCACCGTGAAGATCGCGCCACTCGAGCCCTGAAGGAGCGATGCATTCACAGCCCTGGACCGCAAGGTCTGGGGCCGCTCCATTTTTATAAAACGAGTGATATTTATCACATAATATTGGTTATCCACATAATTCACAGATATACAAATAAATATTGTAGTTATTTATGCATTAACGGATTGGCGAATCCGCCAAATTGATGATACAATATGAAGCACTCGCACAGAACTTTATTACATCTTAGACAAAGGTAATCCTTTGTTGAAGGCGTAGGTTTTGTTCCAGAAAAATCTCCAAAAAATCGAGGGTTGACACTTAAAAATTAAAGTTTTATAATAATTAATAATCTTAAGGTATAATTAAGTAAATAATATGGAAACACCCGTTATGGAAGAGGCCAAGGCCTTAAACACAACTAATGTGCAGTTAGACGTAGAATCAATCACAAAAGAGATTCTTAACACTATTGAGCGTGAACGTGAGCGAGAAATCGTTGCACGTCGTTTTGGCTTGTTTGACCGCCGTGAGACACTGGGCCAAATCGGCGAACTTTTAGGCATAACCCGCGAGCGCGTCCGCCAGCTGGAAAAGGCTGTTATTACCCGTCTAAATGAATCCGCTCGTAACGGCTTGCCCCATATTAAAGAAGTTGAGAAAACCTTAAACCAACACCTTGAAGATATGGGCAAAGTTGCCCGCGTGAGCGATATAACAGCACGGATGGTTCCTGCAAATTCTAAAATCGACCAAGCCCGTGTAGCTTTTTTGGCGCAACTAGCACCAAGTGTTGCCGTTATTGAAGATAACGACCATTTCTACCATGCTGTTGGCCTCTCTTCCGAGCACACAGAAAAAGCTATCCGCGACAAGGTTAACAAAATTATCGAAGCTATAAAAGAAATTGCCGAGCCTACAGACATAGAAACAGTAGCCACCAAAGTTGGCAGCGAAAATCCAAAGCACATAGAAGCACTGGCTAGCATTAGTAAAAACATCGCTAACTTGCACGGCCGATGGGGACTGGTTAAGTGGCCGATGGTTAATCCTAAGAACATCCGAGACAAAATTTATGTTATCTTGCACGATAATAAAAAGCCAATGCACTTTAGCGAAATTGCCAAATCTATTAAAGACAGCGACTTTAGGCGCAAGGATGTTACTACCCAAGCTATCCATAACGAACTTATCAAAGACAAGCGTTTTGTATTAATTGGCCGCGGTATCTACGCACTCCGCGAGTGGGGCTATGACAAAGGCACCGTCGCCGATGTTATTGCCGATGTACTCCGCAGCGAAGGCGGACCGCTGCACCGCGACGAAATCGTCAAGCGCGTACTAAAAAGCCGCCACGTAAAAGAAACCACTATTCTTTTAAACTTGCAGGGCAAACCGCAGTTTAAGCGCGTAGCCAAAGCAACTTACACCTTAGCTGAATAAAATTAAACTGACAAAACGTAACCATAATAGCCGCTAAATAGAAGCGGCTATTAGCGTATAATAAAAAGTATAGATATGAGTATATTAGGGAAGGGAAAATACCGCGTCGAATCATCGCATGAACATTGTTTGTTAATGCTTGAGATTCCGCGCACCAACGACAAGAAGGAACTGGCGGCTGAGCAAATGCTGGCTAGCTTGCATGGTATTTTGCGTTCCAAAAAAGAGCTAAAGCTTTCTGGGATACTGCAGGAGCATATTAGCTTGGAAGTAGCAGCTATCGGACAGCGCATACGTTTTTACATGTGGATGCCAAAGCATCTGCAGGCCTTTGTAGAGGGCCAAATTTACGCCCAATATCCGACAGTGCAGATTTATGAGCAAACGGAAGATTATGCCGACCGTAGCCTCCACCAGACTGTTATACATACGGCAGAACTTACTCTGATTGATAACGAAACGCTGCCAATTAAGACATTCCCGAGTTTTGAGGTAGACCCGCTAGCAGCAATTACGGCCACGCTCGCAAAGCTCGACAAAGAAGACGAAGAGATGTGGATCCAGATTATGGCGCGGCCGATTCCAGATAACTGGCACAGAAAGGGCGAAAAAGCCGTTAGCCGCATCAAGGCCGGCGGCGGGCTATTCGGCAACGGAACCGGGGCGCTCAATTTTGCCGGGGAATTCTTTGCCGCACTGGCCAAACCTCCGACTCAGGACGGTAAGGCGCCGGAGCTTTCCGACCGCGACAAGACGCGCATCTCCGCAATCGAAGAAAAAGGCCGCAAACTTGGCTATCAAGTAAAAGTCCGCCTGCTTTATGCCGGCCACGACCAACACACTGCGAGGCTGCGTATGCAAGCACTCGTAGGCGCGTTCAAGCAGTTCAATACCACCAACTTAAACGGTTTTGAGGTAAAGCATCCCAGCTTTAGCCGCGACAAGCAACTGGAATATTATAGCCGCTTCTTTATTGACCACGGATTCATTTTGAATATCGAGGAACTGGCCAGCCTGTTCCACTTGCCGCACACGACTGTAGAGACGCCAAATATCGTATGGGCAACTGTTAAGACCGCCGAACCGCCGCCCAATGTGCCAATACAAGTTAGCGGGCGGGAAGAAGACGTAAGCCTTTTTGGAGTCACTAACTTCCGCGGCGACAATACTATTTTTGGCATTAACCGCAGTGACCGCGGCCGGCATATTTACATCCTCGGTCAAACAGGTACGGGAAAATCTGGCAGCTTAGAACTGTTAACTTTAAGTGACATTTATTATAACCAGGGCTTTGCAGTAGTTGACCCACACGGTGATTACGCCCAGGATATGCTTAAATACATACCTGCCAATCGCGTAGACGATGTCGTTTACTTTAACCCGGCCGACACCGCGTTTCCAATTGGCTTTAACCCTTTGGAGGTTAGCGACCCAACACTTAAGGGACACACTACATCAGAACTTGTAGGTGTACTAAAGCGTCTTTTTGCCGAGAGTTGGGGACCACGCCTGGAATATATTCTCCGCTATACCTTGCTCGCTCTAATTGACTATCCAAATTCAACAATGTTAGACATTACTCGCATGCTGACTGAGAAAAAATTCCGCCAAGACGTTATCAGTCATACTGACGACCCGGTAGTTAAGAACTTCTGGGTAACGGAGTTTGCCAGCTGGAACGACAAGTTTGCCAGCGAGGCCGTGGCCCCTGTCTTAAACAAAGTAGGAGCCTTTACCGCCAATCCGATGATCCGCAACATTTTAGGCCAGCCAAAAAGCACATTTAATATCCGCAAAATCATGGATGAGGGCAAGATTTTAATAGTTAACCTTAGCCGCGGCTTAATGGGCGAGGACAACGCCGGCATAATTGGCGCCATGATGGTTACCAAGATACAGCTGGCAGCCATGAGCCGGGCAGACATCCCAGAACCAGATCGCCGCCCATTCTATTTATATGTAGACGAGTTCCAGAACTTTGCGACTGATTCCTTTGCAGTAATTTTAAGCGAAGCCCGCAAATATGCGCTCAATTTAACCGTAGCCAACCAATACATTTCGCAAATGAGCCAGCCGGTACGCGACGCTGTATTTGGCAACGTAGGATCAATCATAAGCTTTAGAATCAGCCCTGACGATGCTCCGTTTTTAACAAAGTACTTCGAACCTCAATTTGAAGCCCAGGATATTATCCAACAGGCCAGCCGCCATTTTATAACTTCTATGATGATAAACGGCGAAAAAGCACCGGCGTTTTCCGCCAAAACACTTAACTTGCCGCCGCAGCCAACCAGCTATGTATCGCAAATTATAGAATTATCGCGCCAGCGTTACGCGGTGGAACGTGCAGTGGTAGAAAAAATTATTAGGGAGAGCATAGAGGGACGGCAACAAAACGTGCAGGCGCCCAAACCTCAGTCAGCACTACCTGCTGCGCATGTTGATAACAGGCCCAACCCTCAAGTTGCGCGTCCAAAAGCCCAAGCCCAACTTAACCAGCTTGCCCAAAACTCGCCAAAGAACGGCAGTAAAGTAGCTTCTACGTTAATTAAAGCCGTAACCGGCGGCGCATCTGGCACTAATGAGTCCGCCGCTATGCAGGTCCAGGAATCCGGCTCAACCGCAAACCAAACAAATAGCGAACAACCTAAACGAAAGCGCACCCGCCGCGGCGGCCGCAAAAATAAGAAAAAGAACCAATCTGCCGAATCGCAGCCGCAAATGCGCCAACCAGGAACAGTAGAAATAAAGCCGCACAACGTAGAAGTGCAGGCGACACCACAAATAAGACCACAAGAACCGCAGCCGCAGCAAAAGCCAAACGAAGAAACAGTTATACGTTTAAGGTAGGAGAGAAAATACCTGCTAGGTAGGTTAATTTAAATGAGTGAAGAATTACAGAACATTTTGCGAACAGTGTGTGTAAATAAATCCAGGCAATAATAAATATTAAGACTTATAAATAATACTGCTAAAGCCAGGCAGAAGACACCAGAATCGATAGGGTAAGAGAAAGTTAAAACAAACATGCGGGCAAGAATATAAATTTTGAAGGCTGACTGGGTGATATATGCATGTGAAAGCGGGGATATATTTTATGTCGCACAATGTATATTTTGCGACTCTATTATTATATATAAAGATGATTAACTATACATTCCCAAGCGGGGGGAGTTCTTGGCAATTAGCGTATAATGCTTACGTTTTTATTTTTTTATATAAATATTAATACTTATTATTAACTACCGTGATTAGCGTCAAGCCCTCGCGGCTTGATCTAATTAGCGAGCTGGCATACTTTTCACGCCAGCGAGTGTTTAAAATTCACCAACGTCGCAAAACTTATCCACAGAATTCTCGTGAAATATTTGACTTTTACCACTTTCATATTTTTATATGCTTTCCCCCTACTTTTCTTTAAATTCCCTATTATTTGACATTTTGTGTTTTGATATATTAATATAGTTTTTTCTTCACCAAAAATAAAAATAAATACTATGAACAAAATCCGAACTAGAGTAGGAGAAGAAAGGGTGTTTTTACTTTATGGGTGCGAATGATTTATATTTAAGTCGCTTTAAATTTAGGGAGTTAGACGTAGCTCATCACGCACGACAGTCTCTACCATTGCCGCAGTCACTCTGCCCTTCTCTTCGCCAAGCAGAGTTTCAATTTGTGCAGGGAGCACCCCAAGCCCCTTGATAATTGCTCCCGAACCAACCAGCATCAAAGTATCCCTTTTGACACCTTGCAAATTCCCTGGCAGGGAGATACTTTCTACATTTCCTTGGTGGGTATCATGAATAATATACGGGCCGTTGTCACGGGATGGGAATAAGCTGCCGACGGGCAGTTTAAGCCGTGCATCGCCAGCAATGGGCACAATATCGTATTCAGAGAGATTGTCACTAAGCACTAGGCCGTCTGTTTCAACTTTAACAACCTTCTCATCATCCCAGACAAAATGGGAATTGTCCGGTGATTGCCTTAAGGCGTGTATGGGCATATCGGCAGAAGCTGGTATTTCTATCCACGGCTGAAGTGTCGCGCGGCTTATAGAGTTCCCATACACAGCAGTTGCTTCTCCATCATTAAACATCTCTAATCCAGTTTGCGGCTCTGTGTATCCGAAATCAAATTGTAAGTTTGCCATGCGGTTATTTTCGGAAGGTATATTTCGGATTACTACAAGAGGCTGCGGCTCGTGCGATGATTCTACATAATGGTTTAAGTTTATGAGTCCATGCCCCAAGCTATGCGCCTGCTCAAAAATATCTTTGTCTTCTAGGTTACCGCCACCTAATTCAACGGCTAGCAAGACCCCTCTATATATATTGGCTAATGCCGATTCGGGGTGGTGTACATGCCGGCGCAATTTTCTCACCCTATATACATTATTAGTTTGGGCGTCTCGTTTTAATGTTTTTCGCTCAGCGGATAAGTTTTGTTCGATTTTTCTTAAAGCTTGTAATTGTGCGCGAACGCTTTCGAGTTCGGCCGATATCTCTGTTTCTTGTTCCGCGTATCGGGCATTAGTTGCCAGTAAATAATCAAGTGTTCTTTTTGCATTGCCCGCGGCAATTATCGGCTCAGAGTTTCCCTCTGGCTGATCAACGCTTTCTGCTAATCCCTCAATAGCCGCCATTGCCTGCACCGCGTTTTAATCATCTTAATTTAATTCTGACTTATCAAAACGCTTATTGCAAATGTTGTATTTTATACATTACTCTACCCTACCCCAGTTTGGGGCTATAATTAAATTGATGAATAATATTGTAAAATTTGATCTTGCCGCAACCAAGCTGATACAAAGCTTACCGGTGCAAGCAAGATCATTCATGGCAGGAATTACACTTTGCGGAAGCGGGTTACCAATTTTCGCCACGCTTGGGTTGGGTTTTATATTGTCTGGCGCTACGACAAAAGACAGTTTTATTTTTATTATATTTTCAATACTTCTTAATTTGGGACTCAAGCAGTTCTTGCACCGTCCGAGGCCGGATACTCTATATGTTTCCAGAATGCGGTTTAAAACGCACAGTTTTCCAAGCGGCCATGCTTTTGGCAGCCTTATAGCCTATGGATTTATTGCCTACTTTGCCATTATCAACTTAAGCATTATTGCCGGGTTGGCGGTTGCTTCGTTGCTTTGGTTGTTAATTTTTTTAATTGGAGTGTCGCGCGTTTATCTTGGAGCGCATTACCCTACCGATGTAATTGGCGGCTGGATATTAGCCATGATCTGTCTATGTTTTGCGGTTGTAATTTCTTGAGAAGAATAATGCTATTTCTGGTTAGGTACTTTAGCGCCAGACTTGCGAGCTTCCGAGAGCCCAATAGCCACGGCTTGCTTGCGGTTTGTTACCTTTTTCCCACTCTGGCCGCTTTTTAGCGTGCCCTTTTTATATTCATCCATTACTTTTTTAACTTTTGCCTGAGCTTTTGGTCCATATTTTGCCATAAAAATCTCCTTCCTAATTACAGCCTAAAATATATCAAGGCAGTAACTCAGTGAAAACTTTTACAGTACTACTTATAAAAGATTTTGCCAGATACCCTGACATCCAAATATTCCGCCGGCTGCGTGTTCGTTGTGTCAAATTGGTGCCTGCTGGCTAAAAATTGGCCGCTTTCAAGCAGCGGATCGCCCCCTAGGTAAAACTTTACATAATACGGCCGGTCAGAGGTTCTGAGGTCTAGCTCCTGCGCCAAATTCGGCAAGGTTAATGTACTGATTGGCACATTGGCACGCTTGCTTTGCTTAACTATGGTATTTATAAAATTTACGCCATCAGCGGTTAAGACTTGCTGTCCGAGCTTAGCGCTAAAGCCGGATTGGTCCTCTACCCTAACTAGCCCGGAAGCTTTTGGAAAATTTGCAGCGTCGGCAACTGCAACTCCGTCGGAATCAACAATATACGAATGCCCTTGATTGTTTAACACAAAACTTGGGCTGGCAATTTTTAAATGTACAACCGGAGTTTGCGAGACTATTGGCAACTCAACGTCCGTACTAGTTATTTCCGGAAACTGCTTCTGCAGTTTAGATGTTACATCTTGCTCAGAAAAGGTAATTTTATTACTGTCTTTAATGCCTTTTAGGATTTTGTTAGTTGCATCTTGATATACGCTTGCAGAATGGAACAGTTCGCTATTAACCTCCACCTTGGCGTTCGGGCGGATTATTAGGCTATAGACTAATAGAAGAATTAAAGAAACGATAATTACCGCGTCCAAAAATGCCGCAAAAAAACTTCTTACTTTGCTGACGGCAGGGTTAACTTCTTTTTGCTTAAAGGGGCTGTTAGTATCTAATCCAGTATCGGCCGAGCGGTAAAAAGTAAGAGGCGTTTTTTTGGCTGGACCACCGCTGCGATATTTTGGCTGTCTGGATCGTTCTTTATTTTTCATGTTTTTTTGAGTTCAAGTCTAGCAAGATTTTTGCCAGATCGTCTGCTGCTTCTAGTTTAGCAGCCCCTCCAAGCTTTGTGCCTAGCGAGCGCCGCTTAGCAGGGCTTGTGAGGAGTTTTATGATTTTTCCTAGCAACATTTCTGCTGACGCATCATTGGCTACAACTTCTACAGCGCCGATTTTTTGCAGTTGTTCTGCATTTTTAACTTGATGGCCGCCGGTCAAAAAAGGGTTGGGGATTACAATACAGGGCTTGTGCGCGGCGGCAAATTCGGCAATCGCAGTTGCCCCTGCCCTGCTCACAATCAAATCAGCAGCTTCGATATATTTATAAAGTTCGTGTGTAAAACCCAATACGCTGACTTTTTTATTCGGCGCGCCCTCCAGCAAAATGCTGTACTGGCTTTTAACTTCTTCTTCGTTCTGCTCTCCTGTTATGTGGATTAGGTGAAGGTTGGGCTGGGCAGTTAGCAGCTCGACTGCAATTTTTAAAATTTTATCATTAAGGTCTCGCGCCCCAAGACTGCCTCCGGCAACAAGCAAAACAAGGTGATCTGGATTTACGCCAACACTTTTTTTGTACTTTTCTTGGGTTGATTTGTCTGTGGGCCTAATGCGCTCGTCGATTGGAATGCCTGTGTAGACTACATTGGATTGTGAAAAATTGTAAAATTCTGCCGGCATACCGGTGGCGCGCACCACTGCCCATCGGCCAATAATTTTATTAGCGAGGCCCGGAACGGTGTCCGAATCATGCGTCACAATTGGTATTCCGCGGATTTTGGCGGCTATTCCCACTGGCACGGCTACGAACCCGCCCTTAGAAAACAGCACATCCGGTTTCACTTTTTTAAGAATCCGCCAAGCTTTACCAATACTGCTAATTACCCTAAAGAAGTCGCGGATATTTAAAGCAATAGTTTTAAAATCTAACAGATGGGATAATACACTTTCGCCGTGGTAGCGCCGGAACTTGCCGCTGTTAACAAAGCTCACAAAGTCAAAGTTTTCGAACCGCTGTTCTAAGCGGTCAAACTTGTCGCCCTTATGGCCGATATAAACGATGCTGCAATTTGGGTTTCGCGATTTAAGAGCGCGGGCGAGCGACAAGAGAGGGGTTATGTGCCCGCCGGACCCGCCTCCGCTCAAGACTATAACCGGCGTCTCCCCGTTTCTGGATAACTTCTTCTGGTGTGACTGCATTGTAACTAGTATAACGCGAAATATGAAAAACCATCCCAAGAGCAGCCGTCAAAAATATCAAGCTGGTGCCGCCCTGACTGATGAGCGGTAGTGTAATTCCCTTTAAGGGCAACAGGCCAACCATCGCGCCCACATTAATAATCATCTGCGTGCTAAGCCAAGCCATCACGCCTACAATTAGCAGCCGGCTAAACTGGTTCGCGCTGTGCTCCACTACTTGCTTGAGTCTGGTTATAAAAACCGCATAAATAACAAGAATAGCGACTGTGCCGACAAAGCCAAATTCTTCGGCGATAATCGCAAAAATCGAGTCATTAGAGGCCTCTGGAAGGTGTCCATAGGCTTGGACGCTATAACCTAGGCCTTTGCCAAAAATACCGCCCGAACCTACCGAGATTAAGGCCTGGCAGGCCTGATAGCCTGTGCTCTGGCAATTGCTCTCGGGGTGCAGGAATGTAGCCAAACGCTCGCGCCTATACGCCGTGCTAGAAATTGCCAAAATTGCCAAAATAACCACCAATGCGCCAATCATGGCAATTCGCTTAAGCGGCACGCCCACTGCATAAGCCATCACCCCCATAATTGCCACGATTACCGCGGCCGAACCAAAGTCGCTTTGCAGCTTTGCCACCACAAAACCCATAACTAATAAAATTATCAAAAGCGGCTTGGTTACAGAGTTAAAATTAGCCACTTCCCCTGCCCTGTACTTTGCCGCCAAAAAATTTGCGAGCCACACCAAAAGCGCCAGCTTAATAAGTTCGGCAATCTGGAATGAAAAGCCGCCTAAGCGGATCCAGCGGTGCGCCGGGTATGTTGCATTAATCGGTGTAACCATTACCACCAAACAACCAATAATAGAAATCACCACAAGCGGAGTAGCTAATTTACGCCATAAAGATAGCGGAATAAATGCTGCTAAAGCAAACGTAACGAGCCCCAATCCAACTGCAAGCATCTGCTTGGTAATAAAATAGCTCTGGCTGATGTGCTGGCTGGCAGCGAGCCCCGGGCTAATGGAATAAACAACCACTAAGCCAATAGTCAAAAGCAGCGCGGTTAAAATCAACAGCCAATAATCCGGGCTGTGGCGCCTGCCCTGGCCTGAATTATTAGCCCTAGTTTGTGCAGTAGAAACTAAAGACGCGCGGACAGAGCTTTTGCGAGAGCTGCCAACCATTTATATGCCCCAATTTATGCCACGGAGCCACACGTTTCGCACTTGAGTGCCAAGAACGATTTCTTTCCGAGCAACGGACCGAGCTGTATTTAAATACAGTGAGAGAGTAGCCGCAGGAAAAAATTGTGCTTGGTGCCAAGAACGCCAAAGCAGACCAAGCTTAGCTTGGTGTGAATTGGCGTGGTGCGGAAGGTGTGTCACTGCGGTCCTCCAAGGATAAAGAGAATCACGCCGATAAACGCAGCAACCTGACCAATCACCCAAAAGCGCATCGTCACTTTGGTTTCTGGCCAGCCAATGGCTTCAAAATGATGGTGGATGGGACTTGATTGGAAGACTTTTTTGCCGGCTCGGAGCTTCCTGCTCAATCGGTTAATGATTACCGAGGCTACCTCAACCACAAACACGATGCCGATAACCGGCAGCAAGAAAACGGTATCCGTAAGCATCGCAACCACGCCCAGAGCTGTTCCAAGGGCAAAAGATCCTACGTCGCCCATAAAAAAGCGTGCGGGGTAAATATTAAACCAAGTATAGCTTAAGAGCGCGCCAACAACTGTCATACAAAATCCGGCTATGCCGTACTTTTTCTCAATGATAGCAATGACCGCATAAGCGCCAAAGGCGATTGCCGACAACCCGCCAGCAAGCCCGTCCAGGCCATCGCTCATGTTAACTGCAACTCCTGTAGAAAAGACCACCAAGACAAATAACGGAATTATTAGCCATCCAAGATGCCAAGTATCGAAGAAAGGAATTTGCACGCTAGTAACACCGAGCTTTGCAAAGAACCACCAGCCGCCTATTAAAGCCACAGCAAGGAACAGCGCAGCTTTAAGTTTGGTGCGCAGCCCGGCAACTTTACCGCCATGCCCGCGGATGTTAATGATATCGTCGACCAGCCCAATACCTCCGGCACCTACCATTGCAGCCAACGGCAACCAGGTCTCGGAACGGCTTAAATTACCTCCGACAGTGACGATTAAAGTAGATAGTACAAAAATCATGCCGGCCATTGTCGGAATATTGCGTTCGTGCTTGGCGGCGTGCAGCTTATGAAAAACAGTGGCCTTGTTGCCGCCTATGGAATGAGTGCGGATTTTCTTCCACCACTGCCCCGCAAACGCTGCGGTGGTGTAAAGCGGCGTTAAAACCATACTGACAACAAAACTTATAAAGCCCAGCATAAAGGCTTGTTCGATGTTACTGGAATCAACTACTATCTGTAAGCTAATCATTTTTTAGTTTTCATTATTGCTAATGGCAATTATATCACTCTTAAGCATTTTCGCTACTGACTTTTTGGCGTTACGTTAAAATTATTGATTAACATATGTGCGAGGTCGGAGAATATCGGCTGCGCTGCCATACTG
>Ga0070679_100001395_pt1 | contig 21281 bp, 15 predicted proteins | sample KBSC63BmetaG_FD_65652 | JGI IMG/M metagenome (GOLD analysis project Ga0070679, IMG submission 65652) | Corn rhizosphere microbial communities from Kellogg Biological Station, Michigan, USA - KBS C6-3B metaG | ecosystem: Host-associated > Plants > Roots > Rhizosphere | place: USA: Michigan... | reverse complement strand
GACCTGGTCATTACCGACTTCGAGCCGCTTACGGCGAGGATCGGGCATCACCGCCGGATTCCGGTAATCTCGATCGACAATCAACACTGCCTGACGAACACAGACGTGAAGCTCCCCGGGCGTAACCGTCGCGATGCCGCTGCGGCGAAGATCGCGACGCGTCTTATGACGCCGCATGCACAAGCCTATTTTGTGACCTCATTCTTTCCGGCGCACCCCAGAAAGAGAAACAGCTTTCTGGTTCCTCCGATTCTGCGTCGCGAAGTGCTTGAGGCGAAGCCCGCAAGCGGAGATCACGTACTGGTTTATGTGACTTCGCCTGCATCGGAACTGGCTGACATGCTGCGACAGGTGCGGGCTGAGTTTGTTGCGTACGGATTCGGACGCGATGGACGCGAAGGGAATGTCCAATTCAAAAAGCCGAGCATGGGAGGCTTTTTGAGCGATCTGGCATCGTGCAAAGGAATCGTCGCCAATGCCGGATTCTCGCTCGTGAGTGAAGCCTTGCACCTGCAGAAGCCGTATCTCGCCATTCCGGTGAAGCACCAGTTTGAACAGATCTTTAACGCCTACTTCCTGGCCCAGCAGGGTTATGGCGCATTCTGGGAAGAACTGACCAAAGAGAAGATCGAGTCGTTTCTCTTCAACCTGCCGCATTATGCTGAGGCGCTGGCTCGTTATCCTCGACAGGACAATTCAGCCTTGCTGAAGCAGCTGGACCAAAGCGTCGCAGAATGGGTCGGACGCAAGACGAAATGGCGCTCGCTCTTTCGCGGCAGGAAAGCTTCGCGATGAACGTCGTCGAGCCTCTTCCTGAGCCTGAGCAGGAACCCAAGCCAACCACGCTGATCGAAATAGCCACACTGAGCGCCCTGGCGGTCTCGATTCTTTGTCTTCTCCTCTTCGCGTGGCTCGCGAGCGAAATGCGTGAAGGCGACACGCTGAAATTTGACGCGGCGGTGCGCGGCTGGGTACATCAGTTTGCGTCGCCCACCCTGACCCGCGCCATGATCTTCATCTCGCTGCTGGGCTATGACGTCTTGATTGCGGAGCTCGTCTTAGCACTGTCCATTTTCTTGTGGCTGCGCTGGAAGCGTGGGGCGGGGTGGCTCCTGGTGGCCACGGTTGGCGGAGTGGTTCTGGACGTCGTCTTGAAATACAGCTTTCACCGGCAACGGCCGGCGCCCTTCTTTGGCGATGCTCCGCATTCCTATAGTTTTCCCAGCGGCCACGCGCTGGTTTCATTCAGTTTTTACGTGGTGCTGGCAGGCCTGATCGCTGACCGTGTCCGGCCGCTTTTCCTGCGTATCCTGCTTGGCGTGATCGCGGCTGTGCTGGTGATTAGCATCGGGATTTCGCGCATCTATCTGGGTGTGCACTATCCCAGTGACGTGCTCGCCGGCTATCTGGCGGCGGCGATGTGGGTGGGAACGATCCTTACTCTTGATCGCATCAGGGAACGGCGGCGTCGGCGCGCTTAGGAGCATGAAAATTGCCCTCCGGCCGTTCTGCTGAGAGCCTCACCACGCGTCTTGACTCCCGCGCCGGCCGCGATCTTTCATACTCCAGGAAGTCTTTGATGACGCGGCGAGCGTCTCGATAACCCTGAACAATAATTGGACCGATGATGTCACCGTCAAAGTCCAGCGCGTTCGCCCTGAGCGGCTCTTCAGGAGCGATATGGAAAGGCTCGACGTACCGGTAATGCTGCGTTCCGATCTCTAGTTCCACCTGCTCAGGCTCCACGCCGAGTTCGGCCGCATAAGCGCAGCACAGGCGATTGAAGTTGTTGAGCAGCGCGATGTCCGATTTAAAGTTCTTCGAGATCAGGATGTCCACCGCGTGCACGCCGACATCGAGAAAGGTTTTGATCTGTCCGGAACTATCCTCGCCTTCCAGCGGGGACATGAGCACCAGAAAAATCACGTCGGCACCCAGCCGCAGCGCGGGCAGGATGGGCTCGTTGGTCATGATGCCGCCGTCGGTCCACAGGCGCCCATCCATCGGCACCGCTTCATACGCGAAGGTATACGAAGAGGAAGCCACGGCGGCGTGAATCAGGTCAGAAGGCTGCTCAATCTCGCGGCGGATGAAGTCTGGTTGCGCTTCCGGATCTTTCAAGAGCTCTTCGGTCGAGACGTTGGAGAAGAAGCGACCAGCCCCATGCTGGATATCGGTGGCGGTCATCACCACGCGAATCTGTGACTTTCGCAGCCGGTCCTGCGGAATCCGCGCCCGCAGAAACTTGATGCGATCAAAGTTCGGGAAAAGACCCGTTCGCAGCGGCAACCGCAGGAAGGAGTGGCTCAGGCGACTCAGCGGGTCCTGGAACAACTTGTAAAGACCAATGGCACAGGCGATCACCGCCGCTGCCGGAAGTGGCGCGCTCAGTTCTAAAGGGCGTCCGGTTCTCCATGGCAGGTGAATGTGGGTGAACGCCAGGAACAACACAATAAATCCCCACACCAGCACGTTCGCGCCGAGTGAGACCCACGCCTTCTTGCGGTCGGGCTCCCAGTTACGCCCACGGAGGAAGTTGAACACGACATATCCGATGTAAGAGAGCTTGTCGGCAAAAAGAAGAATTGCAACTCCGGCCAGTGCAAGGGAAAACCACGTGAACTTGGGATGATGAGCATGAAGGAAAATGCCGCGTTCCTGAAGCCATTGCCAGATGAAATTACCTACGCCGGCCGACGCCGCAATCAGGCCCGCCAGCAAAAACACGTATCGTGACCAGTCGATCCCAAGCGTGGCCGGAGTCAGTTCCATCCACGAATCCACCAGGGTGTCAGCTCTACCTACAAGGCCTTCTGCGTGTGCCGCGTAAGAAGCAGCGTTGATGCTGCCGATAGACGTCGCGGTCAGTATATGCGTGGGGACCTCAGCATCCTGGAATGCCATGAGTGCCCCGGCTTCGTACGCGCCACGCGCTCCTCCACCCGAGAGCACGACACCTATACGCGAAGAAAAGTGCGGTGCTTCCCTGGGTACGAGCTCCTCCCTGAACTCTTGGCGCACCTCTTCCAATTCGGCCATTGCGGCCGCGCCGCGTCCCTGAGTCACTCTTGATGCCATTGCTAGGCAAAGAATACCGCAGCTTTTTATCGGCAGGCATGTCTATTTCGGGCGCGTGGGCACCGCTGGGGCGAGACTTCTGTGCGTGCCTTCAGGCTGTGTTACTCAAGAAAAAGGCGCACCCTGAAGTGCGCCCGTGAGAATGCCACATCCTGAGATTTACATACCACCCTGCTTGGCGGCCTGAGATTCGTGGAATGCCTGACGAACGTCAGCCAGGAACAGCTGCGAATTGGCATTGGACGGTCCTTTGCCGGACAAGATTTGTTCAGCCGGTATCAGGCTTCCATAGAACGTGCGCGTCGAGTCGTCATCTGGTTTCACCGCAGCTCCGCTTAAGTCAAGACCGGCGAATAGGCCTTTCGTGCGCGAATAAACCAGGATCTTGTTCTTCATCTTCCAATCCGTGCTGGCCTGGGCTTCGCGGCCAACCGGGCCGGCTGCGATGCCACCTTCGGCGCCTAGCTTGAACTGCGAGCTCATCAGCTGTTTAGCTCCGGCATCGCCGAGGAACACCATGACCAGATCAACCGACTCAACTCCAATTTGGGCCCCCCAGGTGCCGCCCGTGATCGCCATAAAAGCAGGCTGGCTCCAGCCATGTCCCGTCCGGCAGGTGGCAACGCCACGGCCATGCTGCGCCCCGAAAACGAAGCCGCCTTTTACCATGTCAGGCACTACGGCCACGCAGCTGGCATCCTTCAACACATCCTGCGGTATGGCGTTTTCCGGAATGTTCATCAGCTGTTTCAAGTTGTCTCCCGCAGCCCGCAACCGCTCAACTACCTGCGCCTGCTCTCCATAGACAGTTTTACCGGAGACAGTCTGGGTTTCGTGGTGTGTCGAACAGCCCATCACCAGAGCCGCCAGGGCCGGCAATACAAGGGCAAATAACTTCCTCATGCGTGATCCCTCCTAATAGGCCTTCCGGGACAGCGGCCGCGCAAAGCCCTGTGATTACGGCTCACAAGGCAGCTTTCCGGCAGTTCCAGCGAAGACAGCGGCAATTCTTCCGCCGTTCTGTATGACGATCAGGGTTAAGGGGAAGTTGTACTGTCGACACTCAGGTGCATGAGCCAGTGGGCGAACCTGAGGCGGAATGACGCTTGACCAGAGCTGCCGGACGTAGCATTATGCGCACTTACATGGAGGGGTTCCAAGTGCGTCGTCTGTTTACCGCGGCGATTCTGATTCTCGCATTCTGTGCTGCTGCTCATGCTGAAAGCGGCAAGTTGAAAATTCGGGTGGCGCTGGTTGACAGAGACCTGAATGTCAAGCCTGTCCCCAAACTGTCGCTCACTCTGCAGCCGAAATCAGGAGCTCCCGTAAAGGCGGTAACCGCTTTCGACGGCACGGCAGAGCTGGACCTGGCGCCCGGAACCTATCACCTCACAAACTCGCAGCCGGTCGAGTTTCAAGGCAAGAAATACAGCTGGGAAGTCGACGTGACAATCCACCCTGGTTCGAACCAGCTGGAACTCAGCTCTGATAACGCCAGGATTGGCCAGGCAGCTCCGGCGGGGCGCGCCACTGATGAACTCTCTGCCCAGTTCAAGCATCTTCAGAACACGGTAGTCACCGTATTGGGCGAGGAAGGTTCCGGTACGGGCTTCCTGATCGAACCGCGAGGACTCATCGTTACCAATCAGCATGTGGTCGGAAAATCCGAATTCATCTCGGTCCAGTTTGACCCGAAGAGAAAAGTCCGGGCCACCTTGCTTGCGTCAGACGCGCAGAAAGACGTCGCCGTGCTGTGGGCCAACCTCTCCGGCATCCCGGAAGCCGTTACGGCCGCTCTGCCAGACAAAAAGGAAGCTCCCGTAATTGAAGGCGAACGGGTAATGACCATCGGCAGCCCACTCAGTCAGCGCAAAATCCTCACCACCGGCGTGGTCAGCAAGGTTGAACAGCGCGCCATTATCTCTGACATCCGAATCGATCACGGCAACTCCGGCGGGCCCTTGTTTAACTCGCTCGGTCAGGTGGTCGGGATCACCACATTCGGCCAGAACGGCGGAGGCGCGGGCGTCTCAGGGATCGTGCGCATCGAAGAAGCGGCGCAGGCGATACAGGAAGCACGGAACAAGATGAAGACGGCATCATCACCGATTCCTGATCTGTTGCCGGTTGAGCCAGAGACAAACTATCCCATCGATGCTCTGAAGAAGACGCTCGCGCAAAAGAAATTCGATTACAAGCCCTACCGCTTCAATGCCGGGGATTATTGGGTTTATCTGATTACCCCGCCGCTCAAGTACTACGCTGAGGAGCAAGGCAAGATCCAGGCGTCACAAAGCCGGAACAAACGCAACAAGCAAGCGAGTTCCAACGATGATTCTGAGGCGCAAGATGACCTGAAGAGTTGGGGCGAGTATGTTGGCGAGTACAAACCTATCCTGACCATTCGTGCATTGCCGCAGCTGCGCGAAACCAGTGGCTCTATGTGGAAACGGAGCATGCTGGGCCCGGCCGTGGCCGCCACCGTACGATTCAAGACGGATTTTTATCGCATGAAGTTGAAATGCGGGGACAAAGAAGTTCAGCCCATTCATCCCGGCAAATTCGATATTGCTTTCGACGAGCGAAATATTCGCGTGCATTTGACTGATGAGGCTTACGCGGGCTATTACACGTATCCGCCTGATGCCGTTTCACCTTCGTGCGGCCAGGTTACACTCGAGCTTTATGCTCAAAAGACCAGCGCGGCGCCGACCGCAGTCAAGGTCCTGGATGCAAATACCGTGAACCGCATCTGGACCGACTTTGAACCGTATCGCCAGGAGGCCAGCAAAGCGGCGAAGTAGGACGACCCCGAAATTTCACCCTCGCCACCTCTGGGCAACTTCTCAGGGGAGTTCGGAATCCCACACCGCGAGGTGACATGGATGAAGGTAAATTCGAAGCTGTTCTCTTCTCTTTTGCTCGCAAGCACGCTCGCGCTCCCCGCATTCGCGCAAGACAACAACGGCGGCGTGAAGCAAGACACCAAGGACGCGGCTCACTCAACGGCTGACGCCACCAAGAAGACCGGCCATAAAGTAAAAAAAGGGACCAAGAAAGCCGTGAACAAAGGCGCGCATGAAACCAGCAAGGGAGCCGGCAAAGTTGAAGACAAGACCAAGCCGAGCCCCAGCCCTTCGCCTCGCTAAAGCGGCCCAGCCAAACCAGAGTACCTTTATTTTGTTGACGTTCGGCGCGGTTGGACTTAATATCCGCTTCAGCCGCTTCGTCCGTGATGTCCATGCATAAATCTGTGAAAACTGCCGCACGTAAACCCGCTTCGGGTGACGTGACGATCCCGGACAAGCTCTATTTCCGCATCGGCGAGGTCAGCCGGCTGTGCGGGCTGCCCAGCTACGTTCTCCGCTTCTGGGAGACAGAGTTCCCGCAACTCAAACCACCCAAGAGCGGAACCGGACAACGGACGTACCGCCGCGCCGATGTGGAGCACGTGCTCCGTATCAAGAAGCTGCTGTACGACGAAGGTTTCACTATCCCCGGGGCCCGGGCCCAGCTTAAGGCGGAGATGAAGCGCAAGCAGAGTCCGCTGCCTTTCGTCGTGCCTCCGACCAACATGAGCGAACTGAAACAGGTACGCCAGGGACTAAGTGAGATCCTGGGCATTCTTGCGCAGCGCCGGCAGGCCGCCCGCTAGTTCCAACCCGTAAGTTTTACAGCACCATGACAATCCCGAGCTGCATCCAAAGAGGCAGCGGCTATAATTAGGACATAGACTCACTTTTCCAGTGGTCGCCCGTCTTAAAGGAACAGGTCTATTCGATGTCGAAAAAGCTTCAAGTCCTCCTTCTTTCCAGTTCCATGCTGGTTGTTGTTTTTGCCCTGATCGGCGGTCTGGGAGTGCATGCCTCCAGCAGCAGTAGCAGCGCTGACAGCTCTTACTCCCATATGCAGGTGTACAGCGAGGTGCTGCACCGCATCCGCACCGAGTATGTGGAAGAACCGAACATGGGGTCGGTGACAAATGGGGCGCTTCATGGCCTGCTGGAGTCACTGGACGCAAATTCCAGCTACCTGACTCCGGCAGAGTTTAAGGCATATCAGGCCAGCAAGACGGACGCAAAGGCAGGCATTGGAGCCGTGATTTCCAAGCGCTTTAGCTACGCCGCGGTGGTTTCGACAACCCCAAATGGACCGGCAGATAAGGCCGGCATCAGCGCAGGCGACATTCTGGAAACCGTGAATGGCAAAAGTACTCATGATCTTTCGCTCGCCGCAATCAGGACCCAGCTTCTTGGGGAGCCGGGTTCGCGCCTCGAAGCGGTGATCATTCGCGCGCGCAAAGTTGAACCGCAGAAGCTGACCATCGTTCGTGAAATCGTGAATCCTCCCGCAGTACAGGCGCAACTGATGGGCGAGAATGTCGGCTACATCAAGTTGCAGGCTCTCACCAAGGGCAAGGCCCAGGAAGTAGCGTCAAAGATCAAGGACTTGCAGAGCAAAGGCGCGAAAAAGCTGGTGCTTGACCTGCGCAATAATGCCGAAGGCGACGAGGACGAAGGAATCGCCGTGGCGAACCTGTTCCTCAACAAAGGCCTAATCAGCTATCTGCAGGGTCAGAAGTATTCCAAGGCAACGTTCAACGCCGATCCGGAGAAGAAAATCACAGACCTGCCAGTGGCAGTGATCGTGAACCGCAGCACCGCCGGCCCCGCTGAAATTGTGGCTGCCGCTCTGCTTGATAACAGCCGAGCGGATGTGGTGGGGGAGAAGACTTTTGGCGAAGGCTCTGTCCAGAAAGTACTGGATGTTCCTGATGGCTCGGCACTGATCCTGTCGGTGGCCAAGTATTACACACCCAAGGACAAGATCATCCAGGACACCGGCATCACGCCAAATGTGCCGGTTGCGTCAGGGCTGGATGACGTGGCGGCGGTGACCGATGATGACAGTGAGGTTGCCCCCGACGAGCCGCAGCAGCAGCAGACCAAGCCTCAGCAGAAAGAAGACGACCAGCTGAAGAAGGCGCTCGACGTCCTCAATCGCAAGAACCAGAAATCCTAAAACAGCATCCCAAACAGCACCCCTCCTCCAACCAAAGCGCGCCCTTCGGGGCGCGTTTTGGTTGCGTCCCATTGTGTCCGGCTCAATGGAAACACCTAATGGCAGCCCCGCAAAACGTACCGGTTTCAGCAACATTCATCATGTACTCCGGTGTGTTGGGCTTAGGGCATGGAACCTGGAATTAGTGCTATTCTGGGCCTGCTCACATTTCCAGCGCCATGAAGTTCCTGTATTCAGACCTGCCTGATTTCCAGATCGCCGGGAAAAAACTGGTGGGCAAGGTTGTATTCGCTCTCCTGGTATCAGGAGCTGCGCTGGCTGGCACGCTGGTGGGCCTGCTTGTCGTCTACTCCACGGACCTTCCTCAGATCAGCGAGCTGCAGCGTTACCGGCCAAGTACCATCACGGAGCTCTATGACGCGAATGGAAAAGTAATCGGCAGTTTCGCCCTCCAGAGGCGCATTCTGGCCCAATATGACGATTTTCCCAAGGTGCTGCGCGATGCCATCCTTTCCACAGAAGACAAGGATTTTGAAACGCATCTGGGAATCAACTTCTGGCGCGTGCTGGGTGCGACCTATCGCGACCTCACGTCGAACGCGCGTGCGCAGGGCGCATCCACGCTGACGATGCAGCTCTCGCGCAACCTGTTCCTTTCGCCGGAGCGACATTTCAGCCGTAAGATCCAGGAAGCCATGCTCGCCATCCAGATCGAGCGGCACTTCACCAAGGAGCAGATCTTCACGCTGTATGCAAACCAGATCTTCCTGGGGCATGGGGTCTACGGCTTTGAGGCGGGAGCGCAATACTACTTCCATAAACCCGCGCGCGAACTCAAGCTCGAAGAGGCTGCGCTTCTGGCAGGATTGCCCAAAGCACCGGTGAATTATTCGCCCATCAACTTTCCTGACCGGGCGGTGAAGCGCCGCAACCTGGTGATCAACAACATGCTGGAAGATGGCAAGATCACCGCTGAAGAAGCCGTCCGCGCCAAATCGACTCCGTTGCGACTGCATATCGAGCAGGACCAGTCTCCGGCGCCCTACTTTGTCGAGGAAGTGCGCCGTTACCTCGAAAAGAAGTTCGGTTCAGAAGAGGTACACGAGGGCGGTTTGCGGGTTTACACCTCGCTTGATCTCGAATTGCAGAAGTCCGCGACCGCTGCGGTCCTGGACGGCCTTGCAGCATACGAGCGGCGCCACGGATGGAAAGGGCACCTGAAAAACGTTTTTGAATTGGGCGAAAAACTGGATCGCTTCCAGAGCGCTGACTGGTCGCAGCCAATCGTGCCGGGGGCGTTCGTTCATGCGGTGGTCGTAGACATCGGGCTGCAGTTTGCGAAGATCAAGGTCGGGAATCACAGCGCTTACCTTGGCCCTGGCGAACTGGCGTGGACGGGACACAAGCTGCCGAAGAAGCTGCTGAACGTGGGCGATGTAATCTACGTCAAGGTGCTTGCGGTAAGTAATGACGGCTCAGCGCGCGTGAGCCTGGAGCAGGATTCAGGAGCGCAGGGCGCGTTGCTGGCCATCGACAACGCCAGCGGCGAGATCAAGGCAATGGTCGGCGGCCGCGACTACAGCGAATCCAAGTTCAATCGCGCCTTGCAGGCGCAGCGGCAGACCGGCTCGACATTCAAACCATTTGTGTATGCGGCAGCCGTGGAACAGGGCGCGCGGCCGGACGACTACATCGTGGATGAACCGGAGACCTTCAACAGCAACGGAACGCCGTACACGCCGCACAACTTTGATCATCGCTTTCAAGGCAAGATTACCCTGCAGCGAGCGATTGCCGACTCGCGTAACATCCCCGCCGTCAAGCTTGCGCAGCAGATAGGAATGAACAAAGTGGCGGACTATGCGCGGCGCTTCGGGATTACCTCGCCGATTCCGCCCTATCTTCCGGTCGCGCTTGGTGCAGCCGACCTCACCCTTTACGAGCAGACCAGCGCCTTCACTGTCTTCCCCAATGATGGCATCAGGATCGAGCCCCGGCTGGTGCGCAAGGTGACTGACTATGACGGGCACGTGATGGCCGAAGAAGGTCCTGAGGCGCGCGACGTGATCACGCAGCACGCGGCGCGCACCATGGTTCAACTGCTGCAAGGCGTTGTCCTCCACGGCACGGCAGCACCGGCACGGAAGCTGAATCACGCTCTTGCGGGAAAAACGGGGACCACAAACGATTACACTGATGCCTGGTTTATCGGCTTTTCTCCAAGCATGACCGCCGGTGTGTGGCTCGGGTACGACGAGAAGAAGACCTTGGGCGACAATGAAACCGGCGGCCACGCCGCGCTGCCCGTCTGGATCGACTTCATGCGTGCCGTAACCGCGAATCCTCTGATCGCGCGGGAGACCTTCCCTGGGATGCAGATCAACACTGAGAATCGCGTGGCTCTCAAGCGGGCGGCTGTTGTCCCTTTTAAGAAAGCAACCAGTATTGGAGTTCACTGAGTGCTGCTCAAGATCGTCCGTTACCTGCTCCGCGCGCTGGTGCTCCTGCTCATCTTTCTCGGCTCGGCGCTTCTCTCGATGCGGCTGGCAATCCATGACCGCGAAATCGAGGTTCCGAAACTGGTTGGTCTGACTGCCGCTGAAGCGGAGCGCGTGGCGAACAGTAAAGGCATGGTGACTTCCGTCGCAAACCGGTTTTACAGCGCCGAGTTCCCGAAAGGCCACGTGGTCGCCCAGATGCCGCAGCCGAAAAGCACGGTTCGGCACGGCTCCCGGATCCTGATTTCTGAAAGTCTGGGGCCGCAAAAGGCCGCTATTCCGAATGTCGTCGGCCAGAGTGAGAACGCGGCCAGAGTCAATCTGAAAAGTCACGGGCTCCAGGAAGGCAGCATCATCTCGGTTCACTTTCCGGAGGCAACGCCGGGAACCGTGATTGCGCAATCGCCTTCCCACGATTCGCAGGAGGTTAACTCGCCGCGCGTGAACCTGGTGTTGGCTATGGGCGATGAGGTCACGTACGTGATGCCGAGCTTTACCGGGAAACCGCTTGCCGAAGCCGCGGAAGCCGCGGACAAGGCGGGACTGGTTGTGGCCAATGCACCGAAACCGAAAGCTGGTGAGGCGAACACGCCTGCTCTGACCGGGGTTGTGATGAAACAGTATCCGCCGGCGGGACAGAAAGTGGCTTCGGGGGACAAGGTATGGTTCACGGTCAGCAGACAGGCGGCTTCGGCGGGTGAGGCAAGTAAGCAATAACTGCGGCGTTTCCTCAACAGGACTTCTTTACGTGATCCGCTCCATGATGGCGGCGAAAAATCCATCACACGGATGTATTCCAGGAACAGTTCGCAGAAAATCTCCGCGAACCAGACTATCGAGATCTTTCCATAGAAGTTCGCCCGAGCTTTGCAATCGGACAAGCTCTTCTCGTAATGGGACCATTTGAAACGCACCCGACGCCCCCAATGCGGCTTCAAGCACGCCTTCGTTCTCCTCTGATTCCAGGGAGCAGGTTGAGTACAACAGGCGGCCGCCCAAAATGACGTGGCTCATTGCGGCACGGAGAATCGCGATCTGGCGCGATTGCAGGTCGCGGATGTCTTCCGGACGCAATCGCCATTTGATTTCCGGGTTGCGAGCGAGTGTACCCGTGCCTGAGCAGGGCACGTCGGCGAGGACACGGTCGAACTCTGCGCGGAAGGGGAGCGCCGCGGCATCGGCTGTGATCACCTGAACGTTGGCTTGGGGAGCCATGCGGCGCAGCAGGCGGGCACGGTGTGGATGCAGCTCAGCGGCAAAGATCTCCGCCTCCGGAAGGCGAGTAGCTAGCGCGCCGGTTTTACCGCCAGGAGCGGCGCAGCAATCCAAAATCCGCTTGCCTTTCCCAAGCAGCGCTGCGACGAGCTGCGAGCCTTCGTCCTGAATGGCAATCTGAGCAGAACGAAACAGCTCCGAGTGCGTCACGTCACCCGACACGATTTTCGCCGCTGTGGCAAGCAATCTACCCGGCTGGACGTCAATTCCTTCATTGGCAAGCTGCTCTTTTTCCTCGGGTTTTCCCAACCGGAGAGTCGTTGTGGGAATTGCCTGATCGAAGTTGCAGATCAGCGCGGCGGTTTCATCGCCATACTCTGTGCGCCATCGTTCCACCAGCCACGAAGGATGAGCGTACTCCGCCGCGAGCCCTGCCTGTTTCCATGGATGCTTCCCGCTACGCTGAGCGGCCTGGATCTTCCGCATCACTGCATTGGCAAGCCCGGCCGCCGAGGTCTTCTTCGCCAACTTGACCAGTTCGACCGCCTCATTCACCGCAGCGTGAGGCGGAATTCGCGTGAGAAATAAGACTTGATAGGCACCGATGCGGAGAGCGGTCAGCACTTCTAAATCGAGTTTGCGCATGGGCGAGAAGCTGAAATACGCGATTGCCTCGTCCAGCCGCGAGCGCCAGCGCAGGACGCCCATCACAATTTCCGTGACGAGATTCCGATCGGGTGCAGAGAGTTCATCCAGCAGCTCCGAATGAAGTAGTTCGATCGCGTAGGCTGCTTCCCGCTCCACTCGCAGAAGTATCTGGAAGGCAGCAACGCGGGCAGGAGAAGCAGGCAAGGTGATCAGCCCAGCCGCTCGCCCGGGTTCGGGCGATAGCCGCTGATGAAGTCGCGGGCAGACATGTTTTTTTTGCCTTCCAGTTGCAGCTGCAGGAGCTCGAGGTTCGAGCCGTCGCCACAGCCCACAATTAGTCTATCGCCACTAACGCGCAACTCGCCGGCCGCGACCTCGGCAGCTTCGCTGGCTGGCCGCACAGCGATGAACTTGAGATTTCTGGAGCGAAAAGTCGTGTAAGCACCTGGCCAGGGCTGAAAGCCTCGAAACCGGTTGTAGATCTCGGTGGCGCTCCGTCGAAAATTCACCAACCCATCTTCTTTCTTGAGAATCGGCGCGAGCGTGGCGAGTGAATCATCCTGCGGCGCGCCCTTGATCTGCCGATCCTGCAACTGGGTGAGAGTCTCGATCAGCAAAGCAGCCCCAAGCTCAGCCATACGTGGCGCCAGTGTGACCGACGTATCGTCGGCAGCGATTGCGAGTTCGCGCTTCAGCAGAGTGTCGCCGGTATCGAGCCCTTCGTCCAGGTGCATAGTGGTCACTCCCGTCGCGGTCTCGCCGTTGGCGATCGCCCATTGAATTGGAGCGGCACCGCGGTATTTCGGCAATAACGATCCATGCACATTGATGTTGCCGAAGCGCGGCAGATGAAGCATCCAGGGTGGAATGATGCGGCCATATCCCACAACGATGATCGCATCGGGCTGAATGCGTTCGAGCAGATGCTGGAATTCTTGGTTCTTCCGGATCTTTTCCGGTTGGGTGACCAGCAGGTGAAGACGCACAGCGGTCTGCTTCACCGGAGGTGCGGCCAATTGCATGCCGCGTCCCTGCGGCCGGTCAGGTTGAGTTACGACGAGCTGAACATCATGCCCTGCAGCGACCAGTGCCTCCAGGCTGGGAACCGCGAACTGGGGCGTGCCGCAGAAGACCAGTTTCATGGCACTATTTCCACTCGCCGACGCGCATGAGCTTTTTGACTTTACGCAGCATCAGGTCACGCTTGAGCCTGCTGACATGGCTAATGTAAAGGGTGCCCTGAAGGTGCTCCGTTTCATGCACCAGCGCGCGTGCCAGCAGTTCTTCACCGGTGGTCTCAAACCAGTTCCCGTCAAGGTCCTGGGCGCGCACGGTGACTTTCGCTGGACGAGTCACGTTCTCGCGAAACTCCGGCAAGCTGAGGCACCCTTCTTCGCCTCGCTGCGAACCTTCTGTCTTGATGATCTCAGGATTGATGAGCACCAGTTTGGCGTTGGGATCTTCTTTGAAGCTGATATCAATCACGGCAATGCGCTTGCCGATACCGATTTGCGTGGCCGCCAGCCCCACGCCATGGGCCGCGTACATGGACTCGAACATGTCTTCGGCGAGTTTCTTCAGTTCGTCGTTGAATTCCGTGATTGTTTCGGCCGGCGTTTCCAGCACCGGGTCACCATACTTCACAATGGGATAAACCATCTGCCTCGTCAGAACCTCTGCAATTGTTGTTTGTAGCCCTCGAAATTGCGGAGGGTCTCGAGCATGGAATCGCCTCCGAACTTTTCCAGCGCGCAGCGGGCCAGGGTGAGGGCGACCATAGCTTCGGCAGCGACGCCGGCTGCCGGCACCACGCACACATCAGAACGCTCGTAGGCGGCTTTCACCGGCTCGCGGCTGGCGAAGTCCACCGAGCCGAGCGGACGACGAAGCGTGGAAATTGGTTTCAGATAGCCGCGCACCAATATGTCTTCTCCGTTCGAAACTCCGCCTTCGATTCCACCCGCGTGGTTGGATGCGCGGGTGAAACCGGTGAAGGCTGACTCCTTCGTCTTCGCCTGGTAGCCTATCTCATCGTGCACGGTGGACCCGAATGCCAGCGCCGAACCGACTCCGGTTCCGATCTCGACGGCTTTTACCGCCTGTAGTGACATGACTGCCTGCGCCAGCAGTCCATCCAGACGCTCATCCCACTGTGCGTAAGTACCCAAGCCGGGAGGAACGTTGTGCGCCACGACTTCGAAAACACCGCCGACGGAATCGCCTGTGCGCAACGCCTGGTCAACCTCGGCCTTCATGCGTTGCTCGGTTTCAGGATTCGCGCAATTGAGCAGGACTTCGTCTTTTGCATGAAGCTCCTGCAAGCGCGACCAGGAAATTTCAGTGTTCTCCAGCACTGCATGTCCCACGGCGATTACATGACTGAGAACTTCGATCCCGAGAGTTCGAAGAAAAAGTTTGGCTATCGCGCCCAACGCAACCCGCGAAGTCGATTCACGAGCCGAGGCTCGCTCCAGCACATAACGTGCCTCAGCAAAGTTGTATTTCATGGCTCCGGCCAGATCAGCGTGTCCCGGGCGCGGCGAAGCCACGCGCTTGTGCTTTTCTGGGTCGCCAGTCTCAACCGGAAGCGATTCCTGCCAATTCTTCCAGTCATTGTTCGCGAGCAGGATGGCAACCGGCGAGCCGATCGTCTTTCCATGGCGCACGCCTGACACAATGTGCGCATGATCTTTTTCGATCTTCATGCGGCCACCGCGGCCAAAGCCCTGCTGCCGCCGCCACAATTCGCGGTCAACAAACTGCAGGTCAATCTCGAGCCCGGCTGGCACGCCTGAAAGGAAGGCGATCAGGGTCTCTCCGTGGGATTCACCGGCAGTGAAATAACGCATCATGGTCTAAGAAATGAGGTATCGCGGCAAACCTTTGATTGTAGCCGATGGGGTTGCAGAGAGAGGTAGGACTATGCACAGACAAATATTCCGACGTGAGGGGAAGCGGGCCCTCGATCTTCTGAGGGCCCGGGTCGGTAGCTTACGAAGGGAACGCATTCCCGCCGAGTTGGAAGACACCGTTGAATCCGCTCGACGTGATCTGGAACTCCTGGCCTCCGGCCCATGCATAGGGCGCGGTGGCCTGGTTGATCATGGATCCCAGAACGCCGACTTTTGCGCCGCTCTGGTCTCCTGCCACCCACGCGATGATCTCCGGAGTGAGTGCAGCGACTCCGGCGATTATGGCGATAATGATCCCGGCAATGATCGCCGGTACCGCCGCGAGGAAGTATCCACCGATCGCGACAAGAATGATCCCGATCACAACCACGATACCTTCGACGATGTGGATCCACGTAGCCACGTCAGTCCAGTGGTTCTGGACCGGCGGTGCTGCCTGGGTAAATGCAAGGGTCTGTCCGCCACTCGCCGTTTTCTGCAGTGAGAGGGTCAGAAAACTGGTGTTCTCCGCGTAGGTGTCAATGCCTGGGCTGATGTTCACATGGACCATGGTATAGACCTGAACCTGATTGCCGGTGATGTTGATCTTCAGGCTTGTGATTTCCGGATAATAAGAGGTAGCAGCCACGGTGACTGGCTTCATCGGGATGTTCTTAGTGTTGATGACCGTCGAATTGTCGCTGCTCAGGGCAAAATAGGAACCATCTACGCCGTTACCGATCGCAACCGGTAGACTGGGGACGACCATGTTGGTAAGGAACGCCTTGGTACCGAACGAGAGTCCCGCCTGGGCGCCGGCAGGAATGCCCCCTTGCGAGACTTCGAACGCATTCTTTGAGCCATCGTTGTTATTCACCATGGCAAGAACTGCGAACACCGCGTCTGCGATGTTGCCGTCCACCGAATCCAGATAGGCGTATCCCACACTGGTGGGCATCATCCATTGGAAGGCGGCATTGTCGGCCGTCATGTTCAGGTTCACCGTGTTGAACACAGCGTCGATCATCGCCAGATTGCTGTTGAAGAAGAGAGCAAATGCTTCTCCGAGAAGGCTGAGGATTTCCGGATCGTTGAGCCCGGGAATGGTCGGGTTTGTGGCGCTGCTGGGGACCGAAACTGCAGACACCCCATTCGGCGGGTTCTTGTAGAGATACAGATTCTTGACGGTGTCCGGCAGGCTGGCGGTGCCGCCTGACGCCGTGTCATTGGCCTGGTTGTCAGAGTACTGGTAAGTAGTTGCATTGACCACGGCCGTGACGGAGAACTGTCCGTCAAAACTGGTGGTGCCAGCAGCCTTGGTTCCGCTCTGGACGATCACCTGGCCCACAGCCAACGGTTCCTGAGGAGCTGAACTCAACACGACTGTGGTTACGTTGCTGCTGCGTGAAGCGCTTTGAATCGGCAGGCTCCACGGAGTAACGGTCTGCGCCAGGTATTCGAGTGCAATCTGAATCAGCACGCTACCGCCATTCAGCGGATAATTCGTACTGCCGTTCAGAGTCTTCACGGTCGCCGTTCCGCTGGCAACCGGGACCTGCAGACAGATGATGGATCCGCTACCACCAGGCGCGATCTGCCACGCACCAAAGTTGCCGCTGATACTCACATCCGCCAATGAGCCAGTCATGTTCTGCTGAAATGCCGTGGGATAGGCATTCGGTTTCGCAAAGCAGGCATTCACTTTGGGCGCCGGAATCGTGAAAACTGTGTCCCACCCGAGGGTGTCAAACCCGCTGGAGGGAGCGTCTCCCAAAGCGGTCCTCTTTTGAGTAGTAAGCGGGGCGGTTGTGCCGGCGCTGTATTCCGGAACTCCAAATACACCAGGAATCTGGAACCGCATTGGCGGCGGAGTTTTCGGCTGCTGTTTTGGCTCAGTCTTGACTTCGAGTTGTTCTAGAGTAGGCATGGCTTTTCCTTTCTTGTCGTGATCAGGTTCTTCCCAGGGACAAATCCGTTTAGTGGCCTTGAATCACAAGGGCGCCGTTCAGGAATGCGTTCGTTGGAGTGAACTGCTGCATTCCGGCAAATTGCAGAGACACGGGCGGAACTGCTGCCAGGGTGTTCGAGCCCACCTTTCCGCCGACGAGGTCGGCGACGTTGGCTGCAACAATTGCTGCTACCGTGTTCGCGATTCCATACGCCAACAAGCCTCCGCCCAGATACCACCACGGCACTGAAGTATCGTGCTTAACCGAGGCATTCGAGTCGGCCAGGAACGAACAAGTGCCTCCAGACTGAGTGAAAGAAAACTGGTTGTTCGCGGTGACGTTGAAAGTCATGGAGCAGTCGCCATAGAGATCGCAATCACCGCTCACGGCCACGCTCATCACGCCGTTTCCAGGGGTTAGCAGTAGTGATTTGACTGAGGGGTAATACGTGATCAGCCCCACCGTCTCGGCCCCCAATTCCAGTTGCGAACCACTCGTTAGTACCAACTGGCCTGTGCTGGTCACCACAAACTCCCCGTTGACCGCGTGAGGAAAAGAGCTCACCAACGAAGGCAGCGTAACGTTTTGAAGGAACAGAGGAAGGCTGATGGCGAATGAGGCCGAACCGGAAAACAAGGTGGGGTCGGCGACCGGCGGCAGTGACGTGGCGGAGCCACCGGTGGAAAAGATGATGAGATAGCCGGCTTGACCTGAAACCGGCTCGTAGTAGCTGAAGGCGCAGTTCCTGGGCGTTAGCCAGCTGGCCCCACCCGCGGAAGGCTGAATTGACGCAAATGCAAAACTGACCTCGTTCGCTTTCTGCACCAATCCGCTTGCAATTGTATTCAGGAAGATGGTCTGAAGCACCGCGTCAGTAAATGACGGTTGCTGTGCAAAGCCCATCGGGGTAACAAAGCCGGGCGCCCCCGGCTGCCCGAGCTGGCCCGCCTGCTGCATGAGAAACTGGAGTTGCTGACCAGCACCCGAATTCCCTGTCGATTGGAGCGCAAGGGAAAACTGCATGATTGGCTGGCAGCCAGCGAGCGGATACGTTTGGCCGTTGGGGCACTCAAAGGTGCCGCTTGTAATGGGGAGCAACACTTTGATCAATTTGCCTGAGCCACCCGGGACTACCTGCCACGGACCAAATTGGATTGAGAGATTGAACGTACCCAGCGAGCCGCTGAAGCTTGCCTGTAATGTTTGCAGCACTGCCGCGCTGTTTTGTGCGAGTGCACGGTTCGCATATGCTACGTTTGCCGCAAAAATCGTGTCCCAGCCATTCATGTTCATAGCGAGTCTCCTTTCAGCTTCCTCGACGGTTGCATCGCTGGAGCATGAACATGCAGTCGAGATGCCAACCATGTAAGGCGAGGACAGGGCTTCTAACTTGCTCGTTTAGAGCAGTGTGCGCCGCAGGCCGGAATCAATACCGCTCTGACCGTAGACAACGGTCTACTGCAAAGAGACATTCGTCTCATCTGCAAAACAAACCGCTGACGTTAGCCAATGGAGTTGGGAAGGATCAGAGCAGAGCCTTTGGGATGTGGTGATCCTGGTGAATGAATCAGCTGATTCGCGCAATGGCGCGGGGTAACACCAGCTCTGCTAGACCGCGTTGTGCCGCTGTGATAGAGTTTCGCCCCAAATTGGGGGTTGCTGCTCAACCTGACCCCTGATGACCAGTAGTTAAGACAGGAGGACTGGTTTCATGAATACGGGGACTGCGAGAAAGTTGAAGGTTCTGGTTTTTACAATCACCTTTGCTCTGTCCTGCTGCGCCGTATCTTTGGCGCAGAGTTCGCACGCGCGTATCATTGGCAGCGTCATGGATCCTCAGGGCGCCGTGATTGCAGGAGCGCACGTTACGGTTACGAATGTAGCCACAGGCGTGGAGACAAAGACGGTCACTGACCAGCTGGGACAGTACCAGGCTCCGGAGTTGCCGATCGGCACCTATCGCGTGAAAGTTCAGCGCGACGGATTCAACGTAATCGAGACAACGGAATACACACTGGAGATCAACCAGGTCCAGCGCATCGACGTACATCTGTCGGTCGGAGCCAAATCAGAGGTCGTCGAGGTGACGGGCGATGCAGCGCTGGTTGAGACCGTGAATCCGACGCTCGGGGCTTCCGTGACAAGCGAAGCCATTGTGGACCTGCCGCTCAATGGACGTAACGTGCTGGACCTGGCGGTGCTTCAACCCGGAGTGACGCCACACAATCCCGATGATACAAGCGCCGGGACATTTAACATCGCGGGCTCCCGCTCCGATTCGGTCACCTTTGTTCTTGATGGTGGCGTGAACAACAACCTGCTGAGCAACGGTGTGGTTTACAACCCTAATCCCGACACGGTCCAGGAGTTCAGGATCCTGACCAGCAACTACACAGCGGAATACGGGCGGAATGCCGGCGGCGTAATCAGCGTGGTAACGAAGTCCGGAACGAACCAGATCCACGGCTCCGCTTTCGAATTTAACCGCAACGACACGTTCGCGGCGAACACATATTTCAACAACAAGAACGGAATCCCCAAGGACGCTCTTAGCCGAAACCAGTATGGATTCACGCTCGGCGGTCCGGTGATCAAGAACAAGCTGTTCTGGTTCGTCAGCTACGAAGGCCAGAAGCAGAACGCCGGAGAGACGAACCAGGTCTCCACGTTCACGCCGGCCATGCTGGGGGGAGACTTCTCGCAGGCCGGTACCGATGCTACACATCCCGACGGCGGCGTTCCCAACGCCCTGGTGGCCAACTTCCTGCTGAACAATCCGTTCTATCAACCGAATCCTGCGCTCGCGGCGCAGGCAATTATCGATCCATCAAAAATCGATCCAGTAGCCCAGAAGTATATTGCCGCCAAGCTGATACCTACGGCTTCCGGAGCGCTGAGTTGCAACTTGCTGGATCCTACGGATCCGACGTCTGGGGAGTGTGCCCCTACGCTGATCAGCCAGGCAACGCACCCTACAAACTTCAACGAGTTTACGGCCAAGCTTGACTACAACTTGACCGACAAAGACCGGTTCTCGGCGACGGCGGGCGGCAGGCGGCTGGCCGAAACGCGACCATTCCAAACAGGACCGGGTTTTCCCGCCTCGTATGCGGTCCACAGCTACTTCTCAACGCTGACATACACTAGAGTGTTTTCTCCAACTCTCCTGAACGAGTTCCATTTCACCCTGCAGCGGAACGTAAACAAGCAGGCGGTGCCGGCGACCAACTCGCCTAATCCGGCAGACCTCGGCGTGGGAGTTACACCTGACCAGTCAACCGGTCCCACGCGACTGGGCTTCTCCGGCGGCCTGCTTATCGGTTTTAGTTCGCAGGGCCCCACGGCTCTTGTGGACGATACGTTCGGATACTCCGACACAATTTCCTGGACCAAAGGAAGACATACCTGGAAGTTTGGGGGGAGTTACCTTCCTTACCAGAACAATACCCTGTTTGATTTCTTCGTGGACGGCCAGTTCGATATCGACAACTTCAACGGCGCGTTCAATCAATACGCAAATCTCCTGCTGGGACTGCCCGAGGATTACTTCCAATTCGGGAGCGCTCCATCCAATATCCGCCAAAAGTCCACATTCGGATTCGCGCAGGACGAATGGCACGTTAGTTCCAATCTTGTGCTGACGTTGGGAATGAGGTACGAGTACAGTTCGCCGAAGATTGACACGCAGGGAAGATCTTTCGCCCTGGTACCGGGAGCGCAGTCACAGCGGTTTACCGGCGCACCAACCTCGCTTTTGTTCCCCGGAGATCCGGGAGCTCCCAAAGGAGCTAACTTCCCGGACAAGAACGACTGGGCACCGCGTCTCGGCTTCGCATGGTCTCCCCGCAAGGACAGAAGCACCAGCGTACGTGGCGGGATAGGGATGTTCTATGACGTTCTGAAGGGAGAGGACAACCTGCAGTTCAACGGTCAGGCGCCGTTCTTCGGTTTTACAAACCCGGTGTTTACAGATTGCCCGA
>Ga0070679_100001392_pt1 | contig 21290 bp, 16 predicted proteins | sample KBSC63BmetaG_FD_65652 | JGI IMG/M metagenome (GOLD analysis project Ga0070679, IMG submission 65652) | Corn rhizosphere microbial communities from Kellogg Biological Station, Michigan, USA - KBS C6-3B metaG | ecosystem: Host-associated > Plants > Roots > Rhizosphere | place: USA: Michigan... | reverse complement strand
CTGCAGCGCTGCGGTGAGGCCTCCTGCCCGCCCGGTACCCTCGGCTCCCAGTTCTGGGACTCCGTCACCACCACGTTCTTCTTCACCGCGGTCACGGTCGTCGTCGAGGTGTGCCTCGGCATGTGGATGGCGATCGTGATGAACCGCGCGTTCCGCGGTCGCGGCCTGCTGCGCGCCAGCGTCCTGGTGCCGTGGGCGATCCCCACCGCGGTCACCGCCAAGCTGTGGTTCTTCATCTTCGCCTACGACGGGATCGCCAACCACCTGCTGGGTACGCACATCCTGTGGACCGGCGACGAGTGGGCCTCCCGGTTCGCGGTCATCATCGCCGACGTCTGGAAGACGACACCCTTCATCGCGCTGCTGATCCTGGCCGGCCTGCAGGTGATCCCGGGCGACATCTACGAGGCGGCGCGGGTCGACGGCGCCAGCGCCTGGCAGCGCTTCACCAGGGTGACGCTGCCGTTGGTACGCCCCGCGTTGATGGTGGCGGTCCTGTTCCGGGTACTGGACGTGCTGCGCATCTACGACCTGCCGGCGATCCTCACGAACGGTGGCGGCGGCACCGGACACGCGACGACAACGCTGTCCATCCTCGTGGTCGACCAGATACGCCAGGGCTTCAACAGCGCGGCCGCGTTGTCCACGCTGACGTTCCTGCTCATCTTCCTGGTCGCCTTCATCTTCGTCAGGTTCCTGGGCGCGCACGTGGTGCAGACCCAGCAGTCGCAGCAGAAGGGTGGGGCGGCCTGACATGGCATCGACAACGGCAACAGTCCCGACCGCCGCGGCGGTACCCGCGACCCGGCGCCGCTCCGTCAACTGGGCCAACGTGCGCAGCTACCTGGGCATCGTGCTGATCGTCATCTTCTGCCTCGCGCCGTTCTACTGGATGGTCGTCACGGCCTTCCGGGACGTCGGGTACACCTTCGACACGACGCCCTGGCCGACCCACGTGACGCTGGACAACTTCCGTACCGCGTTCTCCACGAAGCTGGGCAACCACTTCGGCCGGGCGCTCATCAACAGCATCATCATCGGCGTGTTCACCACGCTGCTCGCGGTGCTCGCCGGAACGTGGTGCGCGTACGCCCTGTCCCGGCTGCAGTTCCGGTTCAAGTTCGTGGTGCTGGGGCTGATCCTCGGCGCGTCGATGTTCCCCGGCGTCGCGCTGCTGACCCCGCTGTTCCAGCTGTTCACGAACATCCACTGGATCGGCCAGTACCAGGCGCTGATCATCCCGGACATCTCGTTCGCGCTGCCGCTGACGGTGTACACGCTGACCGCGTTCTTCTCCGAGATGCCGTGGGAACTGGAGGAGGCGGCGGTCGTCGACGGCTGCACGCCCGGCCAGGCCTTCCGCAAGGTGCTCCTGCCGCTGGCCGCGCCGGGGTTGTTCACCACGGCGATCCTCGCCTTCATCTCGTCGTGGAACGAGTTCCTGTTGGCCAGCGAGCTGTCCGGCGACAAGACCCAGCCGGTCACCGTCGCGATCGCGTACTTCACCGGCAGCCAGCCGCACCAGGAGCCGTACACCGCGGTCATGGCGGCCGGCACGATCGTCACGGTACCGCTGGTGATCCTCGTGCTGCTGCTGCAGAAGCGGATCGTCGCCGGGCTGACCGCCGGCGGCGTGAAGGGGTAGCGGCAGCATGCATCCGCGGGCGAAGGCGCAGCGGCTGGAGGTGCTCATCGGCATCCTCGGCTTCTTCGCCGTGGCCGCGCTGGTGACCACGGTGGTCGCCGAGTTCCGGGGACAGCCGTCGCTGCGCCCGGCGATGGTGCTGCTCGGGTTCGTCCTCACGCTCGGCGGCGCGATCTGGTGGCGCCGCTCAATCCACCTCGATTGATCGGGTGACGCCGGCCGCGGTGCGGCCGGCGTCACATTTAACTCCGTTGCTACGTCGCCGGCCGCTGGCGTACTGTATCGATTCAGAGGGTACTGGATCGATACAGGAGGGCCCCGATGGCGGCGACATTGCAGACCATTGCTGACGAGCTGGGCATCTCCCGCAGTACCGTCTCGAACGCCTATAGCCGGCCCGACCAGCTGTCGCCCGAGCTGCGCGAGAAGATCCTGGAGACCGCGCGCCGGCTCGGGTACGCCGGACCGAACCCGACCGCCCGGTCGCTGCGCCGGGGCCGGGTGGGCGCGATCGGCGTGCTGTTCACCGACAACCTGACCAAGGCGTTCGTCGATCCGTACGCGGTGGCGTTCCTCGAGGGACTGTCCGCCGCCGCCGAGCAGCGCAGCACCGGCCTCCTGCTCGTACCGCTGTCCCTGGACGACGTGGCGGGCGCGGAGCGGGCGCTCAACGAGGCGGCGGTCGACGGCTTCTGTGTGTACTGCACCCAGGACTGGCGCGGCTCGCTGGACGTCATCCGTCGCCGGGGCCTGCCGGTGGTGACCACGGAGAACCCCGCCGAGGCCGGCCCGGACTCGTTCGTCGTGTCGATCGACGAGCGCGCGGCGACACGCAGTGCCGGGGAGCATGTCACCGCCTTCGGCCACCGGCGCCTGGCCATCGTCACCGACATGGCCGTCGCCCCGGAGGAGCGCAGGCGGAGCCGGGTTTTGGCGGAGCCGAGCACCGCCGACGCAGCCCAGTCTCCGAGCAAGAAGCCCAGCGGCCTGGTGTTGCTGGACGAGCCCGAGCAGATCCCGTTCTACCTGAGCCGGGAGCGGGCGATCGGGGTGCGCGACGCGCTGGTCGCGGCCGGCGGCTCCTGGTCGGACGTCCTGGTCGTCAACGCCCCGGCCAACTCGCGGGCGGCCGCCGCCGTGGCGATCGCCGACGCGCTGGACCGCGAGGACCGGGCGACCGCGGTGCTGGCCTTCAGTGACCTGATGGCGCTCGGAGTGCTCGACGCGCTCGCCGATCGGGGCCTGCGACCCGGGCGCGACGTATCGGTCGTCGGCTTCGACGACATCCCGGAGGCGGCCGGCGCGGGGCTCACGACGGTACGCCAGCCCACCCGCGACAAGGGGCGCATCGCCGGCGAACTGCTGCTCGACACGCCCGAGGACCCGGAGCGGCGCCAGGTGGTGCTGCCCACCCAACTGATCGTCCGGTCCAGCACGGGACCGGTACCACGCTCACACTAGGAGTAGCAATGAACATGCTCACCGGAGTCGCCGCCGTCAACGCGACGCGCTCACTCGCCCAGTCGGCCCTGCCCGACGCTCCCACGATCCCGGAGCGGGAGCCGACACCGCGGCTGCCGGCCACCCGGCGCGCGATGGCCACGGGCCTTCGCTGGGCGGCCAACCGCATCGAACCCTGCAAGCAACCCCGGCTCGCCTGAGCCGGCCTGAGCCCGGCCTCACGGACGCCGCGCGACGCACCCGCGTCGCGCGGCGTTCCGCTGTCCCGCGTCGCCGTGCTGCGCGCGCCGTCCAATGCGCGCAGGCGCCGGGCGATCCATCGATCGACCTGTCCTGATGATCGACTTGGAATTGTCGCTGCAACACCTTGACACATAGGCGATGCCGGCCGTACACATCTCGAATAGAGAGCGCTCTCTGCGTCCATCCGTCCCAGTATCCGTCCCAACCCATCCGGCCTGTCACACGACCGCGTCGCGGCACGCGCCGCCTCGCGGCCCTGTCACACCCTGCCGCCGGAACCTAGAGCGCGCGTCCCCGCGCTGAAGGGAAGGCACCGTGTTCGTCACAAGGCGCCGCAATCGCATACGCGGCCACCGGCCGAGAGCCCGTTCGATCCTGGTCACCCTGTCGCTGGTCGCCGCCGGGCTGACCGGCATCGTGACCACGACCATCCTGTCCGCCCCCGCGGCACTCGCCGACCCGGTGCCGCCGGCACCGACGGGCTGGACCACGGTCTTCGGCGACGACTTCGCAGGCCCCGCCGGTTCCGCGCCGTCGGCGGCGAACTGGTTCTACGACATCGGTACCGGATTCGGCACCGGCGAGAAGGAACAGACCACCAACTCCACCAACAACGTGTACCTGGACGGCAACGGCCACCTCGTGTTGAAGGCCATCAACAGCGGCGGTACCTGGACGTCGGGCCGCATCGAGAGCACCCGCGACGACTTCCAGGCGCCGGCCGGCGGGAAGCTGGAGATGATCGCCTCGATCCAGCAGCCGAACCCGGCCAACGGTCTGGGGTACTGGCCGGCGTTCTGGGCGCTGGGCGCGCCGATGCGCACCGGTGGCGGCTGGCCGCAGTCCGGTGAGATCGACATGATGGAGGACGTCAACGCGCTCAACGAGGCGTCGCAGACCCTGCACACCAGCGGCCCCAGCCCGGGTCACGCGCTGATCGCCTGCCCGGGCGCGGGCTCCAGCTGCCAGACCGGGTACCACACGTACGCCGTCATCATCGACCGCACCAATACGAGCGCCGAGACCCTGCAGTTCCTCATGGACGGCGTGGTCGAGAGCACCATCACCGAGGCGTCGGTCGGCGTGGCCGCCTGGCAGGCCGCCATCGACCACGGGTTCTTCATCATCTGGGACCTGGCCATGGGCGGCAACTACCCGGACGGGATCCAGGGCTCCACGACACCGACCTCGGCCACCACGTCCGGTGGGACCCTGAGCGCCGCGTGGGTCGCGGTGTACGAGCAGGGCGGCAACTCGACTCCGTCGGGCCAGCCGACCGCCACCGGTACCGTCAAGGGCCTGAACGGGTTGTGCCTGGGCAACCAGAACTCGCTGAACGTGGCGAGCAACCCGATCAACGTGGCCGCCTGCAACGGCGGAGCCGGCCAGAGCTGGTCGCCGTACACCGACGGCACGCTGCGTACCCAGGGCGGCTGCCTGGACGTGGTGGCCGCGGGGAAGACCAGCGGAACCAACGTCGACTGGTACCCGTGCAACGCGACCGCGGCACAGAACTGGACCGCGCAGGCAAACGGTGAACTGGTCAACCCGAACTCCGGACTGTGCCTCACGGTGCCGGGTGGCAACACCGGTTCCCGGCTGGACATCGAGACCTGTACCGGTTCGGCGCAGCAGCTCTGGACGCCGCCCAGCGGTGGCGGCGGCGGCAACACCGTCACGGTCACCAACCCGGGCAACCAGACCGGTACCGTCGGCGCCGCGGCGAGCCTGTCGATCCACGCGACGGACTCGGCGTCGGGGCAGACGCTGACCTACAGCGCCAGCGGGCTGCCCGCCGGGCTGAGCATCAACGCGTCGACCGGTGTCATCTCCGGTACCCCGACGGCGGCCGGCACCTCCAACGTCACGGTCACCGCGAAGGACACCACCAACGCCTCGGGCACGACGTCCTTCACCTGGACGGTGAACTCCGGCGGCGGCGGATCCTGCGGTACCACGAACATCGCGCTGAACAAGACGGCGACCAGCTCGGGCAACGAGAACGCGGGCACGGGCCCGAACCTCGCGGTGGACGGCAACACCGGTACCCGGTGGTCGAGCGCGTTCTCCGATCCACAGTGGATACAGGTCGACCTGGGCGCGACGTACAACATCTGCCAGGTGGTGCTCAACTGGGAGGCCGCGTACGGCAAGGCGTTCCAGCTCCAGGTGTCGACCGACGCCACCAACTGGACGAGCATCTTCAGCACCACGACCGGTACGGGCGGGGTGCAGACCCTGAACGTGACCGGCACCGGGCGCTACATCAGGATGTACGGCACCCAGCGGGCGACCCAGTACGGGTACTCGCTGTGGGAGCTCAGCGTCTTCGCGAGCGGGACGACCGGCGGCGGCTGCGGTACCACGAACATCGCGCTGAACAAGACGGCGACCAGTTCGTCCAACGAGAACGCGGGCACGGGCCCGAACCTCGCGGTGGACGGCAACACCGGCACCCGGTGGTCCAGCGGGTTCTCCGACCCGCAGTGGCTGCAGATCGACCTGGGGTCCACGGTGTCGCTGTGCCGCGTGACGATCCAGTGGGAAACGGCCTACGGCAAGGCATTCCAGCTCCAGACGTCGACCGACGCCACCAACTGGACGACCATCTTCAGCACCACGACCGGTACCGGCGGCACCCAGACGCAGGGCGTCACGGGCACCGGACGGTACCTGCGTGTGTACGGCACCCAGCGGGCCACCCAGTACGGGTACTCGATCTGGGAGCTGCAGGCGTTCGCATCCAGCTGAGCCGGTGCGGCATGACGGAGGCCGCGGACCAAGCGTCCGCGGCCTCCCGCCCCTTCTAGGCGGGCAGCCGCAGGGGAGTGGCACCGCCGGTACCGATGTAGTCCAGCGCCGGATTGCCACTCGTGATCGCCCGGGTCGCGAGGTCGGTCAGGGCCCGGCGTCGCTGCCCGGCGTGGCCGGTCAACCAGAGCAGGTGCAGCAGCAGCACGGGCAGCAGTCGCGGCGAGGCGACGAGTTCGTCGACGGTACCGAAGACGGTCTGCGCGGCCAGGTGCCCGGCGCGGAGCACCACGGTACCCGGCCGGTTGCGTGCCGCGGGTAGGCCCCACAGGTACTCGCCGACGCCGATCCAGTGCGGCGACCGGCTGACCCGGGGTGGCAACGGTTCGCGGGCGTGCGAGGCCGCCTGCAGCAGCGAGGCGGCGAGCGCCCAGACGACCGGCTCGGTACCGGAGCGCAGCGCGTAGGCGACGTTCGCCGCCGCGTACAGGAGGACCACGGTGGCCACGCAGGCCGCGGCCCACCGCGGGTCGCGCTCCTTCACCGCCCACGCGAGCCACCACACGGCGAGCACGGCGGCGGCCGGCAGCGACCCGTTGACGGGCGCGGGCACCGCGCCGAACCGGATCGGGCAGCACGCGGCGAGCAGGGAGATGACGATGACCGGCATGCACACCGCGTGCCCGACCCGGGCCAGCCGGGTGCGGTGGAAGACCATGTTCAGGTAGGCCTGGTAGGGCAGGTTGAGCCCGGTGACGTTGGTGCTCGGCGCGACCGTGGCGATCGCCCACCAGCGGGCGAACCGGCCGCTACCGTGCTGCGCCGGTCCGAACAGGGTTGGCGCGTGCCGCAGCCAGAACAGCTGTCCCCGGCTGGGTGCCACCCAGATCTGCGCGTCCAGCCCGTCGATCCGGCGCAGGTACCGGTCCATGCTGCCTCCCGTGTTGCGCTCGGGAGGCTCCCGGACGACGACGGCAGCGTAGCCGCCGCCGGCCGCCGGCACTGTCAGGTACCCGCACCGTCCACTGAGGACTGTCAGAAGTGCGCGAGGCGCTGCCACCAGTTCGGCGGTACCAGCGCGGCGGTGGTCTGCAGGGCCGTGGTCGTCGCCGTACCGGCGTCGTCCGAGGTGGTCATCCGCAGCGTACCGACGCCGACCGCGGCCGCGATCTGCTCGGGTACCGTCGCCGCTGTGTCGATCCGGTAGCGCAGGCCCGGCCAGCCGAGCACGTCCAGATCGGCCCCGGCCGCCAGCGTGGTCGTGCGGCCCAGCGGCCCGAGTACGGTGGCCACCGGCTGCCCGGCGTGCACCACCCGGTACGGGTGCAGCAGGCCGTTGACCGACTCGATGAGGGTGCGGCTGGCGGTGAACGCGTCCGCCATGGCCGAGCCCGGACCGAGCACCGCGCCGATCATCCGCAGTTGCCGCCCCGCGACGGTGAAGTCGGCCGCGAACACCAGGCAGCCGCCGGCCTGGTCGGTGGAGCCGGTCTTGACGCCCACGATCCCGTCCTGGCCCAGTTGCGTGTTGACGTTCTTCACCACGCCGGCCATGGGAATCGTGGCCTGCGGCGTGGCCACGATCTGGGCCAGCGCCGGCACCTTCATCGCCGCGTGGGCGAGCGCGACCTGGTCGATCGCCGTGCTGACCGTGGTCGGGTCGAGCCCGGACGGGTCGGTGTACTTGGTGTTCTTCATGCCGAGTTGCTTGGCCGTCTTGTTCATCTCGTCCACGAACGCGGCGGGGGAGCCGGCGTCCCAGCGGGCGAGGATCTGCGCGACGTTGTTGGCCGAGGGCAGCAGCAGCGCTTCGAGCGCCTGCCGTTCGGTGAGCGACTCACCGGCGCTGACCGGTACCAGCGACTGGCCCGAGGCGAGCTGAGCCGGGTAGGCGTCGGCCTCCTCCTGCGTCACGGTCAGCGCGGGACCGTCCTCGGTGGGGCTCAGCGGGTGGTCGCGCAGCACGAGGTACGCGGTCATCACCTTGGCGACACTGGCTATCGGTACCGGCTTGACCTCGCCCGAGGAGCCGAGCGTGCCGAGCCCCTCCACTTCCAGCATGGCCTGCCCCTTCCCGGGCCAGGGCAGCGCGGGCGGCTGGCCGGGGATGACGTAGCTGGGCGGCAGAAGCTGGACGACGCGGGGCGCGGGCAGCGGGCCGGCAAGGCGTAGCGTGACGAAGCCGCCGCCGGCGAGCAGCACGACCGCCGTGGTCGCGGTCACCCACAACCGCCGACCGTGTACCCATGGCGCCAGGCGCGCCCCCATGGCCTTGCTCAACGTCAATCCTCGCAGTCGGTACCGGAACGTGCCCGGCTCGCCTACCCGAGGACACGGCCGGCTAACGTGCCGAACCCGACATCCTCCGGAGGGCGCTATCCGGAATCCGCGAGTGATGTCCCATGGCTACAGGCCGGTGCTGGGGTCCGGTACCGTGACCGGGGCCGGTGTGGGCGCGCCGAACACCGTTGCCACGAGGTCGCTCACCAGGTGTACGCCGACGTCGATGCCCGGGCCGGCCGGCAGTTGGTACATGACGGCCACCGCGTACCGCGCGTCCGGCCCGGCGAAGCCCACCGTGTTCGTCACCCAGTGCTTGCCGCCCGTGTCCGGCTCGATCGACCAGCCGTCCTTGGTACCCGGCTGCTGCGCCGCTCCGGCCGCCCAGACGCCCCAGCGCTGGATCGGTCCCACGTGCCGCATCCCGTCGACAACCAACGCGCGGTCCGCCGGGTCCAGCCGATCCAACACATACGACATCAGGTGCATCAGGTCCTCGGCCGTACACTTCATGTGGCCCCAGATCCGCGGGAAGCCGGCCACGAACGTCAGCCCCGTCATACCGTACGCCTGCTGGAACCTGGGCACCTGGGCGTCCTTGCCGTACCGGTTCCACAGCGTCGTCGCGGCCGCGTCGGAGGAGAAGTCGAGGATGTCGGCGATCTGCTGGTGCGCGGCGGCGTCCAGGGTGATCTCACCGGCGCGTGAGCGCTCCAGCACGCCGGTGACCAACGCCAGCTTGATGGTCGAGGCCGTCCAGGTCGGGTGGTCGGTGGTGCCGGCCCGCCAGTAGGCGCCGGTCACCCGGTCCCGCACGATGATGCCGATGGTGCCCGGCCGGCCGCGCAGCAACGCCTCGGCCGCCGCGAACCGCTGCTGCTGGGCCGGATCCGCGCTCACCGCCGCCGACGGTCCCGCCGACGCGGGGGTACCGGCGGGGGCCGTCGCCGAGCCGCCACCCGCGACCGGGGCGGGTCCGCTCCACACGGCGCGACCCGGATCGGCGCAGCCGCCCAGCGTCACCGCCACCGGTACGGCGAACAGAGCGTGCAGCGTGCGACGGCGAACCATGCGGCCAATGCTAACGGCGCAGGCCCGGTACCCCCTTGCGGAGATACCGGGCCTGGCTTGGTGAAGGTGTGGGTACTGCGTTGGTGAAGGTGTTACTACAGGGCCGGGAACGCGTTCTGCATCAGCTGCTGGAACTGGGCCGAGAACCACGCGCCGGAGACCGGCGAGTTCGGCAGAGCGCCACTCGGTGAGTTGTTGTTGAGGGCATTGCCACCGTAGGTCGGGTCGCACATCTGGTCGAAGCCCTTGCCACCCGGGTTGTTCGGGCCGGTCGGGATGAGCGAGCTCGATCCGTCCGACTCGCCCGGAGGCTTGATCCAGACGTACGCGTCGATGTTCGTGGCCGGGTTGGCCCTCGGCCGCTCGCCGAGACCCGCACCGTTCTGGTTGCACCAGTCTCCACGGGCCGGCCGCTTGTCAACCTTCGACGCGTTGACGAAGGTGGTCGCGTCGGTCGACGTGCTCGCCGCGGTCGGACGGGCGATGCCGCCCCAGCCGTTGCGGGAGGTGTCGATGAGCATGCCGATGTTCGCGCTGAAGCCCGCCGCCACGGCCTTCGTGTAGAAGGCCTGCGCGTAGGGCAGCTCGGCGACGAACGGGTTGAACGAGTAGAACGTCACCGAGTTCTCCTGCTGACCGCCGATCTGCATCGTCGGGTTGATGAACGGCTCGGTGAGCGGCGTGTAGTTGGCGGTGTCGGCGATGAAGCCGTCGACGGTGGCCTTGCCGCCGACCGCGCCCTGCGCCGTCGAGGCGAACAGGTTGATGGCGGGCTGGAAGTTGCTGTCCCAGCCGAGCCAGCCGGAGTGCGCCGCGTCGATGTAGTTGTACACGTTCGGGATCGCGTGGAACTTGCCCAGGGCATACTGGATGCCCGTCACGTAGTTACCGTTCTGCTGCATGGTCTGGCACTTCGACGTAGCGGTGTTGCCGCTGACGTTGGTGACCAGGTTCGGCAGCGAGTCGATCTCGATGATCAGGATGATCCGGATGCCCGAGTACTTCGAGTTACCGATGATCGACGCGATGGGGTCGATGTACGAGTGCTCGTAGGTGTCGATGGCGTCCGGCGCGAGCTCACCGTTGGAGGCGAGCGCCGCGCAGTCACGACCGGGCAGGTCGTAGATGACGAACTGGGCAGCCGTGGCGCCCTGGGCAAGCGCGTTGTCCAGGTGGCCGGACAGGCTCGTGGTGTACCCGGAGCCGGCCGGTGCGGTGATGGCCGCCATGCTGTCGAGCCACACGGCGGTCGGCTGGTTGGCGATCCGGCTTCCGCCGGACTCTGAGTTCGCCCTAGCGGCCCAGTCCGGGTTCACGTACAGCCTCGCACCCGCGTACGCGTTGTCGACGTGCGGGCAGTTGGTGCAGTTGACCTGCGTCGGGGTCGGCGACGCGCTGCTGCGGCTCGGCGACGAGGTCGGCGACGAGGTGCGGCTCGGCGACGAGGTCGGCGACGTGGTGCGGCTCGGCGACGTGGTCACGCTCGGGCCGGTGCTCACACTGCCGGTGCACGCGGTGCCGTTGAGGGTGAAGTTCGTCGGCGTGCTGTTGGTGCTGTTGTTCCAGGTGCCCTGGAAACCCGCGCCGGTGTAGGCGACACCGGTGGCGAGGCTGCCGTTGTAGGACAGGTTCGTCACCGTGACGGCCGACCCGGACTGGGAGTAGGTGCCGTTCCAGCCGTTGGTGACCGTCTGCCCGTTGGCGAAGGTCCACTTCAGCGTCCAACTGGTGACCGGGTCACCGAGGTTGGTGATGGACAGGTTGGCGGTGAAGCCGCCGGGCCACTGGTTGACCGTGTAGCCGACCGAGCAGCCCGTGGCGGCGTTGGCCGCCGTGGCCGTGACGATCGCTGTACCTGAGCCGGCCGCAAGCAGGGCGGTCACTATTATGCCCACACGTGCGCGGCGGGACAGGCCCGCAGCGGTGAATCTCATGCAGTGCTCCTCGGAGAGGTTCGCCGGGGGATCCGGCGTGGGGACGGGACTTGCTGGGGGCGCCGAGGGCGGTACTGAGTGGACTCCTTCCACAGTTGACAGTCCAGCCGACAGGGGTGTGTGTCACCGGACGGCCGGGTTCGGGCGGCCGTCAGGTATCGACCAGGCAGGAAGTGCTGTGGGAGCGCTTCCATAGAGAGTTGCTACTGGACTCTAGTCGCTGTTTCACGCTTGTCAACGCGTGAACACAAGATTGTGGTCGCTACAAGGGGCCATCCGGCCCCCGTCCTCGACATTCGTGGTTGGCGATGTATGTGATCGACTGCTGTAAGGAACGGAATCGATCCCCGTCAGCGACGAGGCCTTGCTCTGGGAGCGCTTCCATGTCACGATGTCGCCTGCGTGCGACCTGATCCGTGCTTTCCAGCCGACTTACTCCTCGCGCGCGGTTCGGGTCCGGGCGTGGGCCGGGGCGCCGCACGCCACCGGGCCGTACGAGGAGTGGCGCGCATGAAAGCTTCATCCGATCGAGCGACCGGGGCGGCTCCCAAGGGTCGCAACGGTCGCGATCTCCACCGGTGCCGGTAGTCGGGCGCAGTCCACCGTCGCGATGGCCAACGCGTGCCAGCCGATGCTGCTCCCCGCCCGGCCGATCTGTTCCGTTCACGTCCTCAGTGGACGGTCGTCGCCGTCCACTGAGGACATCCACTGAGCACACCCAACGAACGAGGAGACACATCGATGAGACGCCGAAAGGTAGTGGCGCTCGCCGCGGCACTCGGCGCGGTGGCGCTCGGCAGCGCCGGCCTGGCGATCGCCGCGCTGCCCGCCGGGGCAGCGACGGCCGGCTGCCGGGTCACGTACACGATCACCAACCAGTGGCCGGGCGGCTTCGGGGCCAGCCTGTCCATCACGAACCTCGGCGACCCGATCTCCAGCTGGACCGTGGGCTGGACGTACGCCAACGGCCAGATGGTCACCCAGCTGTGGAACGGCACCGTCAGTCAGTCCGGCTCGGCGGTGACGGTCAGCAGCCTGTCGTACAACGGCGCGCTGGGTACCGGCGCGAGCTACACCGGCGTTGGTTTCAACGCCAGTTGGAACAACGTTGCCAACACTGTGCCGACATCGTTCACGGTCAACGGCACGGCGTGTACCGGTGGAGTGACAACGTCGTCTGCGCCGGTCACCACGCCGCCGCCGACCCCGACCCCGTCGCCGACCCGGATCACATCGCCGACGCCGTCGCCGACCCGGACGACCTCGCCCACCCCGAGCCCGACGCAGAGCACGTCGCCGCCGCCGAACAACGGCACGGCGCCCGCGCTGCACGTGTCCGGCAACAAGCTGGTGACCGCGTCCGGCGCGACCTACCGGCTGCTCGGCGTGAACCGCTCCGGCGGCGAGTTCGCCTGCATCCAGGGCAACGGCATGTGGAACGGTCCGATGGACCAGGCCTCGGTCACCGCGATCCGCTCCTGGAAGGTGCGTGCCGTGCGGGTACCCCTGAACGAGGAGTGCTGGCTCGGAACCTCGGACGTACCGACGTCGGGTGGCGTTGGCGGTGCCACGTACCAGCAGAATGTCAAGGACTACGTGCACCTGCTGGAGGCCAACGGCATCACCCCGATCGTGGAGATGCACTGGAGCTTCGGCGCGTACAGCGGCCCGTCGGGCAACTGCTCGGACGCCAAGGCGATCTGCCAGAAGCCCATGCCCGACGCGCAGTTCGCACCGTCGTTCTGGACCGGCGTGGCCAACGCGTTCAAGGGTGACAACGCTGTCGTCTTCGACCTGTTCAACGAGCCGTTCCCGGAGCGGGCCAACGGCAGCTCGGAGACGGCCGGCTGGACCTGCTGGCGGGACGGCGGCAACTGCCCCGGCATCGGGTACCAGGTCGCCGGCTTCCAGAGCCTGGTCAACTCGGTACGGGCCACCGGCGCGACGAACGTGATCCTGCTGGGCGGCCTCGCCTTCTCCAACGACCTGACGCAGTGGCTGCAGTTCAAGCCGACCGACTCGACCGGCAACCTGGCGGCGTTCGCGCACATCTACAACTTCAACTCGTGCTCGAACACCTCCTGCTACGACAGCCAGCTGGCTCCGGTGGCCGCACAGGTGCCGCTGACGCTCAGCGAGATCGGTGAGAACGACTGCGCGTCCGGGTTCATCACCACGATCATGAACTGGGCGGACAGCCACGGGGTCGGGTACCTGGGCTGGACCTGGAACAACTGGGACTGCTCGAGCGGCCCGTCGCTCATCAGCGACTACAACGGCACGGCCACGGCCTTCGGGCAGGGCTTCAAGACTCACCTGGCCACCGTCAGCAACTAGCTGACGGCGATAGAGCGGGCCGGCGTGCGCAGAGCATGCCGGCCCGTGGCATTCGCGAGTAGCCCGGACGCGAGTAGTGGAGGTGGGCAGGGGTAACGACACGCAGCGGAATCTCCGCGGGAGGTGTCGGTTGGGTGGGACTGCGTTGTGGCTGTGGCTGGTCACCATCGTGTCGGTTCTCGCGCTGCTCGCCCTCGACTTCTTCCTCGTGGCACGCCGCCCGCACGTGGTCGGTCTGCCCGAGGCGGCCGGGTGGTCGGCGTTCTACATCGGCGTCGCCCTGGCATTCACCGCCGTCCTGTGGTGGGCCGACGATCTGGAGACCGCCACCGGGTACCTGACCGGCTGGCTGGTGGAGAAGAGCCTGTCGGTCGACAACCTGTTCGTCTTCGTGATCATCATGACCCGTTTCCAGGTGCCCCCGGAGCACCAGCAACGGGTGCTGCTGTTCGGCATCTCGCTGGCCCTGACGCTCCGGGCGGTGCTCATTGGGCTGGGCGCGGCCGCGACGGAGCTGTTCTCGCCGACCTTCCTGGTGTTCGGCATCCTGCTGCTCTGGACGGCCGTGCAGCTGATCCGGCACCGCAACGACGACCCGGATCCGGAGGACAATCCGGTGCTGCGGTTCGCCCGCCGGAGGCTGCCGGTCACCGCCGAACCGCGCGGCGGCGCGCTGACCGCCCGGGTCGACGGCCGGCGCGTCGTCACCCCGCTGTTCCTGGTGTTCCTCACCATCGGCAGCACCGACCTGCTGTTCGCCCTGGACTCGATCCCGGCGGTGTTCGGCGTCACCCGGGATCCCTTCGTGGTGTTCTGTGCCAACGCTTTCGCCCTGCTCGGACTGCGGGCGCTGTACTTCCTGATCCAGGGGCTCCTCGTCCGCCTGGTGTACCTCGCGTTCGGTCTGGCCGTCATCCTCGGCTTCATCGGCGTGAAGCTGATACTGGGGTTCCTGCACGAGTGGGTGTCGCCGGCGGTACCGGAGGTCACGATCGCGGTATCGCTCGCGGTGATCTCGGCCGTCCTGGTGGCCACTACGATCGCCAGCCTGATCCGCTCCCGTACCCATCCCGGGCAGCGCGCCCACGCCGGGCGGCTCGCCACACCGGCGCGAAGCCGCGAGTCCCAACCGCGGAGCGGGTGAGCGCGTCGTGAGCCGGCAACGAGCGGTACTCGTCGCGGTGGCCGCGGTACCACCGGCCGTCGAGGCACTCATCCTGGTCGCGCTCGGGTTCAGGTCCGCGCTCGGCCTGGCTCCTCAGGCAAGCGCGCTGTCGCCGTACGGCTCCCTGCACGACCTGCGCTGGGTGCTGGTCTACCACAACTCCTGGCCCGCGTTCGCCGGCGAGTTGGTGGCCGCGGTCGGCTTTCGCGCGCTGATCGGCACCGCCTTGACCGCGCTCGCCTGGCCGTCGGCCGCACCGCGGCCGGCGCTGCGCGCACTGGCGGGCCGCAACCTGCTGTTCGCCACGGTGAGCCTGGCGGTGCTGTGGCCCTGGGCCACGATAGCGGTCGTCGCCTCGGAGGTGTCGCTGTCCTGGGTGCTGTTCCTCGAACTGCTGCCGGTGATCATCCTCGCCCCGGTGCTGCAGCCCGGCGGGATGGTGCCGGGATGGTGGCGGGGGCTGCCGAGCGGGCGGACAGTCGGCTTGTCCCTGCTGAACTTCACCTTCCTGACCGTCGCCGGCGCGGCCGTGTGGCGCGTCCCGGACGGATGGGCGGCCCCGGTGGCCGGCGCCTTCGGGGCCGCGGGCGGCCTGCTGTGGCAATGGGCGCTGCGCGAGGCGCTGACCCCGGCCGCGGCGGTGCGCTGGCGGCGGGTTCCGGTCGCCCCGCTGCTCGTGGGGTTAGTCGTCCTCGCGATGCTCGGGATGGACAACGCGGAGGCGGCGGTCGCCCGGTTCATCGGCCGCCCCTCGCTGCCCGTCATCACCCTGCCGGAGGTCAGCGCCGCACACCACCCGGTGATCTTCCTGGCCGGCTACGACTCGGTCTTTCCCGGTGGGCGCAACGGCGACGACCCGATGGTGCTGCGCTACTCGTACCGCGGCATCGACGCGAACGGCAAGCCACGCCCGTACTCGGCGGCCGACACGCACCAGTCGCTGGTCACCAGCGCACGCCTGCTGGCCGCTCAGGTGGAGTTCGCGCACAGGCGTGTCGGCCGGCCGATCGCGCTGGTCGGAGAGAGCGAGGGCTCGCTGATCGTGCGGTACTACCTGAGCCGCTGGCCACACGACGGCGTGGACACCGCGGTTCTCACCAGCCCCATCGTGCGCGCGGGGCGCATCTACTACCCACCGCCGCAGGACCACGCCGGTTGGGGCATCGGCACCGGCTGGCTGCTGCGCGGCCTGCTGGCCGGGATCGGCTCGACCAACCGGGTACCGGACACCGCGGACGAGCCGTTCCTGCGCTCGTTGATGGACAACGCACCGCTGTACCGCAACGAGATGCTCTGCCCCGTGCCGGGAGTGCGGATGATCGCGATCCTGCCGACCGCCGACGCGACCGCCGTACCTCCGGGAGGCATCGCCGAGATCGAGGTGATCGAGGTGGCCGGCTTCCACGGCGTGCTCCTTGACCGCCCGGCGTTGCTGCACATCGTCATCCGCTTCCTCGTCGGCGCGGCGGTCGACCCGCCGCGGCGCTGGGACTACTCGATCGTCCATCGGGTCGCCGGGGCGTGGCAGGCGCCCGCACTGGCGCTGCGGCTCAACCCCGCCTGGCACAACGGCCCGCTGCCGGACGCCTCCTTCGACCGGAGAGCCTGCCCGCACTGACGGGCGCCGGGCTGGCCGCTCAGCCCGGCCACCAGGCCCACCGCGGTCGCGAGCACCACGGTTCCGAACAGGTACGCGATGAGGCTGTGCTGCGGGACCGTGCGGCGCATCTCCGCGTCGCGCACCGCCGTGTCCGACACCTGGAAGGTCATGCCGAAACCTGCTCAGGGCGCGCAGCCCGCCCCGCTCCCGGTACCGGTCCATGGCTCGCCCCTGCTGGCTGATCGGCTCACCCGGCTGAACGACGCACCGCCGGACCGGTCGCGGGCTACAGCTTGGACAGCGCGGTGAGGAGGCGGTCGACGTCCGAGCGGTCGTTGTAGTGGACGAGTCCCGCGCGGACCGCGCCGCCCGAGTCGCGGATGCCGAGCGCGCCGGTCACCTCCCAGGCGTAGTTGTGCCCGTGCCACACGTTGACCCGTTGCCCCGCGAGGTGTTCGGCGACCTCCGCCGGGGTACGGCCGTCGATGCGGAAGTACGCCGTCGCGGTACGCCGGGCCGCGTGGCCGTAGAGCGTCAGGCCCGGTACCGTCGCCAGACCGGCGAGCAGCGTGTCGAACAGCGCCGACTCGTGAGCCTCGGCCGCCGTCATCGACGCGACGAGCCGTTCCCGCCGGGTACCCGGGGCGGTGTCGTCCAATGTGGACAGATGCGCGACGGCGGCGGTGACCCCCGCGAGGTCGGCGATCGGCAGGGTACCCGTCTCGAACCGCTGGGGTACCTCGTCGCCTGAGGACGCCAGCTTGTCCGGCCGCAGCGTGTCCAGCAGCGCCGGATCCGCGACCACGGCTCCGATGTGCGGCCCCGACCACTTGTACGCGCTGGTGGCGTAGAAGTCCGCGCCCAGCGCCGCGACGTCCACCGGCCCGTGCGGCGTGGCGTGCACACCGTCCACATAGGTCAGTGCGCCGGCCGCGTGCGCCCGGGCCGCGATCGCCGCCACGTCCGGTCGGGTACCGAGCACGTTGCTCGCGGCGGTGACCGCGACCAGTCGGGTCCGCTCGCCGACCAGCGAGTCGTACTGCGCGGCGGGCAGCTCGCCGGTCGCGAGGTCCACCTCGGCCCAGCGCACCGTGGCGCCGGCCCGCACCGCGACCTGGGTCCAGGGCCGGACGTTCGCGTCGTGGTCGAGCCGGGACAGCACGATCTCGTCGCCCGGCCGCCAGGTCGCCGCGAGAGCGTAGGCGAGCCGGTAGGTCACCGTGGTCATGTTCGGGCCGAGCACCACGCCGGCCGGGTCGCCGCCGACGAGGTCGGCGATGGCGGCGCGGCATTCGGCGACGATCGCGTCCGAGCGGTGGCTGGCCGGGAACGGCCCGCCCACGTTGCCGATGCCGCCGCGGTAGGCGCCGGCGATCGCGTCGATGACCGGCCGCGGCACCTGGGTGCCGGCGGCCCCGTCGAGGTAGGCGTATCCGTCGGCGAGCGCGGGGTACAGGGCGCGGATCCGTTCGACATCGAACGACATGGCTAGGACTCCAGTGGTTGCGGTGCCGCAACGAGATGCGGTACGGGGGTGAGGTAGGCCTCGGTGATGCCCGGCTCGGTACGCAGCCGGCCGCGCAGCCGGTTCACCAGCCGGGTGACGTCCCCGTCCGGTACCGTCCCGTCGACCGCGACGTCCGCGGTCACCAGCCAGGTGCGGGGACCGACGATGAGCACGGCCAGCCGCGGGATGCCGGCCACCCCGGGCTCCGTCGCCATCAGCTGGCGGACCCCGTCCACGATGACCGGGGAGGCCGACTGGTTGGTCAGCAGCTCGCGGTCCCGCTGCGCCAGCCGCAGGGCGACCGTGATGAGCAGCAGGCCGATCGCGAAGCTGGCCAACGCGTCCGGTACCGCCGAACCGGTGATCTGGTGCGCGGCGACGCCGGCGGTGGCCAGCAACACCCCGAGAATGCCGGCGGTGTCCTCGTAGAACACCGTGGTCGCGGTCGGGTCGCTGCTGCGGCGCAGGTAGGCCCGCAGCGACACGCCGCGCCCGCGCGACTCGCCGCGCAGTTGCCGGTACGCGGTGCGCCAACTGGTCGCGTCGAGCACCAGTGACAGGGCGAGCACCGCGTACCCGATCTCGACGGCGGTCAGCTCACGCGGATGCTGCAGTTGCCGGATGCCGTCCCAGATGGCGGTCAGCCCTCCGGCGACGAAGATGCCGATCGCCGCCAGCAGCGACCAGTAGAAGCGCTCCGCCCCGTACCCGAAGGGATGGGTCTCGTCGGCCGGCCGGCCGCTGCGGTTCAGCGCGATCAGCAGGAACAGCTCGTTGCCCGTATCGGCGACGGAGTGCCCGGCCTCGGCCAGCAGCGCACCCGAACCGCTCAGCGCGGCCGCTACCCCCTTGGCCGCGGCGATGAGCAGGTTGACCGCGAGGGCGACGATCACGGTCCGCCGGCTCTCGCCGGCCGTTGCATCAACGGTCACCCGCCGATGATCCCCGCTTCCACCACGTTCGCGGAAGCCGACTCGGCGGCCAACCGGCGCAGCAGGGTGAGGTTCTTGCTGATCACTCCGGTCACCCCGAGCCGGCGCGCTTGCGCCAGCGCCTCCTCGGTGTCCACCGGCCAGACCATGATCAGGTCGGTGGCCGCGCGCAACTCGGCGACGATGTCCGGGGTGAGCAGGTTGCGGTGGATCGACAGGCCGGCCGCGCGTTGATTGCGGTCGAACGCCGGCTGGGCGCCGCTGCGACGAGCTACGCGGCTGCGTAGCCGGGCGCGCAGCCGGCTCAACTGCAGCGGGTTGGCCGCGGACATGACCTGGCGCACGTGCGGCGCGCCGTCGAACGCCTCGAGCATGCGCCACTGCTTGGTGCACACGCTGACCGGCATGTCCGGTACCGACAGCCTGAGCAGGGCGGCCACCTCGGGCGCGACCCCCAGGCGCGGGCCCTTGAGGTCGAGCATCAGGCGGGGCAGGCCGTCTGTGACGGCCCGCACATGGGCCAGCAGTTCGGCCGGGTCGGGGAGCACGATGTTGCGGCGCCGATTCAGCTCGTACCATTTCTCCAGGTAAAGGTGTGGTCCGAGCGCCTTGCGGTGTCTGACCTCCAACACCCGCCGGTAGAGGTGAACGTCCGCTTCGATCATGTCGACGCCCGCGTCGAGGGCGGCGTGCAGGTCGGCCAGTTGGTTCCCGGCCCGGTGCGCCACGGTCACCAGGGGTCGATACTCCATGCCCGTACGGTACGAGCAGTTGGCGGCGGGAAGGTCGCGGGGTGGCGGCCGACACACTGCCACAACGTGACGGCTGGGGCCGCCTGGCGCGGTGACCGGTGCTGACCAAGATCGACAGAAACCCGGCGGCATTGGACGCGGAACAGGATCTTGAGGCCCATGACTCCGCCGTGGCGTCCAGTGCCGTGGCCGCCGGTACGGACGCCACGCCGGCACCCTCGCTGCGTCCACAAAGGACGGTGAGCGGCGTTCTCGCGGATGCCGCAAACTCCGGCCGGACCGGGTACCGGCAGTTGTCAGCCGCGATAGCTCTCTGTGTCACGGATCTGACAGCGAGTGTCCGCAGCGCCATGCTAGACCGTTCACACGTCCGCACCGGCCAATGTGGACGGCCAACATCCGGCGGCGCCTGGAACCGTCCCGGCCGTCGCCCTCCATCCTCCTTGCCCGCCCGCGCGGGCATGAGTCGCGCCTGGAGGACCCGGCGCCAGCGGTTTCTGTTCATTTGACACTTTCCGCCGCGCCGAGTTGGGAGCTGGCATGTTCGCACGGTTGAAGCGTTCCTTTCCACGGTCGAAGCGTTCGGTCGTCCTCGGCACCGTCCTGGCACTCGTCGCCAACGGCCTCGTCGTCGCGGTGCTACCCACGCCGGCGCACGCCGCCGCGGATCAGGACGTCGGCGACATCCTGGCCGGGCTGGACAAGTTCGGTACCTTCACCAAGGACCTCGCCTCGGTCGGCGCCTTCGGCCAGGCCCTGCCGCTCGTCGAGCTGGCACCGGCCGGCGACAACGCACTCAAGTTCGCCGATGCCTTCGGGAAGTCGCTGCACGACCCGCTCGCCGGCAAGGACCACTTCACCCAGTTGGCCGGCGCGTACCCGCTGGACCTGGGCGACGGGCGCGCCGGCACCCTCACGGTCACCGCGACCCCGGGTGGCGTGGAGACGCTGACCACCGACCTGTCGCTGCACCGCACCGTGTCCTCGACGCTGCACGTGTCGACGGCCAGCCCCCGGGTGGACCTGAGCGTACCGGCGAGCGTCACGCTCACCCTGACCGCGCACCTGGTTTGGAGCTACGACACCGCCAGCCACGCGTTCTCGTTGCAGCACGCGCCGGGCTCGCCGGCCCTCGGCGTGACCGCGGACGCGACGCTCGCCGCCTCCGGCGACGCGGCCATCGGCATCATGGGCGTGACCATCAAGGACACGTCGACCTTCACGCTCCACGCCGCCATCAACACGTTCATCGACGACCCGAACGGTGACGGGCACCTCGCCTTCACCGAGGCGGGCGGCGGCGCGGGCGAGCTGTCCTCCGCGAGCGCGGCGGCCGGGCTGTTCCACCCCTCGCTGGCCTCGCCGGCCGGCAGCGCGTCCGGCCGCGTCGACATGGTCACCAAGCCACTGGCCGGGTTCTCCGCCACCGGCCTGGCCGCCTCGGTCACCGTGTCCTGGCCCGACATCGGCATCGGCGCCCCGAGCGTCAGCCCGGACAGCGGCCTGGACCCGTTGGCCCGTTTCCAGTCCCTGTCGCCCAAGGACCTCTCCGACGGCATCAAACACCTCGGCGACACGGTGACCGCCCTGCAGCGCGCCAAGTTCACCGGCG
>Ga0070679_100001390_pt1 | contig 21306 bp, 14 predicted proteins | sample KBSC63BmetaG_FD_65652 | JGI IMG/M metagenome (GOLD analysis project Ga0070679, IMG submission 65652) | Corn rhizosphere microbial communities from Kellogg Biological Station, Michigan, USA - KBS C6-3B metaG | ecosystem: Host-associated > Plants > Roots > Rhizosphere | place: USA: Michigan... | reverse complement strand
CTCGGGCGGGCTCGCCACCGGCTTGCCGAGGAATGAAACGGTGCCGTGACTGGCGGGCACCAGCCCGCCCAGCAAACGTAGCAACGATGTCTTGCCGGTGCCGGACGCGCCGACGATGGTCAGGAATTCGCCCCGCCGCACGTCCAGCGTGATGTCGTCGACGATGCGACGGCGCGCGCCGTGGTGCGTCAGCTCCAGGCCGAGCCCACGGCATTCGAAAACATGATCGTGTGCAGCAGTTGTCTCGCCGGCCATCGGCCGCCGCTCAATTGCCGGTGATGACGAGTTTTTTCATGTCGAGCTTGTCGACAGGGTAGCCCTGCCGCACCATCAGCTTCTGATAGGGCTCAAGCTGCTCGGGCGCTATGCCGAAGTCGTAATGCGGAATGGGAATGCGGGCGATCACGGCGTCGGGCAGCCCGGTGTATTTGGCCAGGATGGCGCGAGCCTTCTTCTCGTCGGACTTGATGATTTGAAGGGCCGCGCCCAGCGAGGCGGTGAACTTCCCGATCACGCCACGGTTTGCGCGCGCCCAGTCCGCGTCCGCGATCCAATACGGAAACAGGATCGGATCGGAGATCGACAGCAACGGATCGCCCAGCGACTTGAAGCCGTTGGCGAGCATGACGCCGACGAACGGTTCGAGTTGCTCGACAGCGTCGACGCGGCCGGCCTTGAGCTGGTCCATCATGTTGGGGAACGGCACTTCGACGCCGACGATGCCACTCGGATCGCCGCCGTCGCGCTTCACCCAGTCCACCAGCACGACATGCATCACCGAGCCGACGCCGGGGCCGGCGATGCGCTTGCCGGTGAGATCCTTCGGCGAGTTGATGCCGGAATCCGCTCGCACCAGAACCTGGTAGGCCTTGTTGGCCGACGTTTCGATCGTTTCGCCGGCCACCGCGGCGAGGTTGATGCCGTTGGCGACCGCGTTGAGCATATCCGGCGCGGTGGTCGGGGCGATGTCGAACTGCTTGCCCAGCGTGCCGGGCAAATTGGCGATCTGGGTGAACGGCGTCAGCGTGACGTCGAGGCCGTTCTTGTCGAACAGACCCTCGTCCTTCGCGATCATGACCGGCAGCCAGGTGATGACCTTGGTGTAGGCGACGCGAAGCGGGGTTTTCTGTTGAGCCGATGTTGGTTCGCCGGCTTGCAGCAGCAACGCGGCTGCCGCCAGCACACTCACGATGAGGCGCCGCAGCGCGGTTCGACGCCGATGCGGCATCTGCAATTGAAAAGCCATAGACCCCTCCCGGAAACTCGGTCGGCTCATTGTTTCGCGGACATCGGCGGCGCCGAGCGCGTTTCGCGACCGTTGGCGGTGCTAGTTGGCCCCAAGCCGGGTGCGAGTTCAAGCGTCTTCGGGGTTATCCGGTGATGTGGGATCGAGCCCGCTCAGGTCAGCGCGCCCCGGACCAGCGCTGCGTAGATGCGCTCTGTTGGGCGCTGGGGGTGGGCCAACTGCAGCCGCTCGAGACAGTCATGGTTGTGGCCGGTTGAAAACACACCACGCATGAAGAGCGTGACAAGCTCCGGCAGGGAAGCGGATTTCAGGCGCTGCAGCGCCGGCAGCAGCCGCTGCTCGGTGTCGGTGAAATCGGTGCCGAACGGAAACGGGGGAAGCAGTCCGCCATCGACCGCCGGCTGCAACACACGCGCGACCGCATCGGGGGTGTTATCGCGCACGGCTTGCGGCAGTTCGAACGAACGTTCGATCTTGCCCGCGTCCTTGGCCTCGCGCAGCAGCGCGTCCTGGAAGCGCGAGTCCGTGATGGCGAGCATGGCTGCAATCACCTCCCGGTCGCTTTTGCCGCGAAGATCGGCCGCCCCGTATTCGGTGACGACGATATCGCGCAGATGTCGCGGAATGGTGGTGTGGCCGTAGCGCCAGCGGATATTGGATTCGACCTTGCCTTTCGTCATGCGCGAGGCGCGAAGCATGATCGCCGAGCGTGCGCCGTCGAGCGCGAAGCTTTGCACGACAAAATCATGCTGGCCGCCGACGCCGCTGACAATGCGGCCGTCATCGAGGCCGTCGGAAACGACGTCGCCGAGCAATGTGGCCATCATCGCGTTGTTGATGAAACGGGCATTGACGCGGGCGCGGCGCTTTTCATCCTCGTGGCCGTAGAGCGCGTTCACGTAGGAGATCGCCGTCATGTGGAATTTCGCAGCGATATCGCGCGGCATCTCGCGCAGCATGCGATAGAATGCGCGCGAGCCGACGAAGAACCCTGCGTGAAGCACCGCGCCGTCGACCTCGCGTTTCAAAACGCCCGCGTGATAGAGGTCGAGCAGGCCCTCGACGAACATTTCGCTGCAGCCATAGAGTCCGGCCTGGAATGGCTCGGTGTGAATCGCCGCGTCCGTCGACGGATCGTGCCGCAGCCGAGACAACAGCGAGCGGAAGTCATCGTTGTGGCGGTGGCGCAGGACCAGGGCTTGCGCCACGGCGTCGCCCAGCGAGCCGATGCCGATTTGCAACGTGCCGTCATCCGGGACAGTGGCCGCCGCATGCAGCCCCGCAGCATAGTCGGCCAGTGCAATCGGCTCGCGTGGCGGTGCGAACAGGGGAAAGTCCGTTGCGGCGCTATCGAGCAGCAGATCGAATTCGTTCGCCGCGATGGCGGCATCGCCGGGCATGAACGGCAATTCGGAATTGGTCTGCGCGGCAAAAACGAAATCGGCGCGGCCGTCGCGCCGCAGCGCCAGGAGATCGAGCGTCAGGTCGGGGTTGCAGCTCAGGCTGAACGGACAAGCCTCGCCTGGCCGATGCGCCACGAGTTGCGCCACCACATTGACGCCGCGATCGAGCACCGCATGCAGGGCGTGGGTGTAGTTTGCCGAGATGTAATTCTGCTGCGCGTAGGGGGAGCCGAGCCACTGGCCGGCGAGGAAGAAGAATTCGTTGACCTCGACATTGGGCGGCACCGTTCGCGCATGGATCGCCGTGGCGTAGTCGAGTGCCGGATAGCCGCCGAACACGCGCTCCGTCAGAGGGCCGAGAAAACGGCGCTCCAGGTCGCTCTTGGCCCGTGGCGTCTCCAGCGTCAGCCCGGTGAAGATCGTGAGCCGGATCGAGCGGTCGGCCACCGCCCGCGCGTAGAGCGCGTTGGCGATGTGGTTGGCTTTGCCGAGGCCGAGCGGCAGCGCCAGCACGATGGTCTTGCCGACCCGTTCGATGATTGTGTCAGCCAGCCGCTCCGCATCGTCGAACGCCGCCGGGCTTCTGCCCGTTCGATTCATTTGAGATTGTCCCAGCCGGGATCAGGCTGGAACCGCGGGCCGTACTTGGTGGCGAGGCGGGCGAGCGTGGCGCGCACGTCACTCACACCGCGCGCCCGCGCATAGTGAAGCGGACCGCCACGGAACGGCGCGAAGCCGGTGGCGAAAATCATGGCGCCGTCAACGATGTCTTCGTTCTCCACCACGCCTTCGCGCAGGCAGGCGACGCAGACATCGAGCATCGGCAGGATCAGCCGGTCGGTGGCGTCGGCGGGCGGCACGGCGGCTTCGTTCGGTTTGACCGCCTGGCCGTCCTTCCAGTCGTAAAGGCCCTTGCCGGTCTTCTTGCCCAACTCTCCCTTGGCGACCTTGTCCTTGAGCCATTGCGGCGGCTCCGGCATCTCGCGGCTGAGATTGCTGCGCAGCATCTCGGCGACGTGCAGGCAGATGTCGAGGCCGACCACATCGGCCAGCTCAATCGGTCCCATCGGCATGCCGAAATCCTCGGCGGCGCGGTCGATGGTTTCTTTCTTCATGCCTTCGTCGAGCATCATCATCGCTTCGAGCAGGTAGGGCGTGAGCGCGCGGTTGACCAGGAAACCCGGCGCGCTCTTCACCGGCGCCGGCAGGCGGTCGATGCGGCCGAGGAAGGCGCGGGCGTCGGCCAGCACCTCGTCCGCCACCTGATCGTGGCTGACGATCTCGACGAGTTGCATCCGCGACACCGGGTTGAAAAAGTGGATGCCGACAAGACGCTCGGGCCGCTTGAGTCCCTCGCGCAACTGTTCGAGCGGGATGCTCGATGTGTTGGTGGCGAGGATCGCATCCGGCTTCATCTTCGGTTCGAGACCGGCATAGACCTTCTTCTTGAGCTCGAGGCTTTCCGGCACCGCCTCGATGATGAGGTCTGCCGAAGCCACGCCTTCACCGGTGAGATCGGGAATCAAACGGTCGAGCGCATCGCGCACCTTGCGGCGGTCACCGTGGCTGATCTTGCTGTAAAGCTCGGCGGCGCGCTTGATCGCGCCCGCCAACGGCTCCGGCTTCATGTCGGCGAGGCTGACGTTGAAGCCATGCCACGCGCACCACGCCGCGATGTCGCCGCCCATGGCGCCCGCGCCGATGACGTGGATATGGCGGCCGTTCCAGCGGCCGTTGGCAAGACCCTTGAGCGTGTTGCGCAGGAAGAACACGCGCACCAGGTTCTGCGCGGTCTCCGTGATCAAAAGCTTGGCGAAGGAGGGAACCTCCGCCTTTTGCATGGCGTCGGCATCGCCACCGTGCTGCATCCACAGATCGATCAGCGCGTGCGGGGCGGGGTAATGCTTGCGCGGCGCTTTCTTCGCGGCTTCGCGGCGCATCCGCGGCGCCAGGATGGCGCGCGCCGGACTGCTGTTGAGCGCCGAGATGAGCCAGCCGGGCTTTACCGTTTTCAAATCGCCGGTGACGGCGGCTTTCACAGCGCCGCGGACATGACGCTCCTGGGTGACAGCGTCGACCAGTCCGAGCGATTTGGCGCGCCGGGCGTATTCGGTCTTGCCGGTCAGCATCATCGTCATCGCCTGCACCGGATTGATGCGGCGCGTCAGCCGTACGGTGCCGTCGAGACCGGGATGCAGGCCCAGCAACACTTCGGGGAAGCCGAAGCTTGCGTCGTCGATGGCGATGCGATGATCACAGGCCAGCGCCACTTCGAGCCCGCCTCCGAGACAATAGCCGTGAATGACGGCGACGGTCGGCAGCGGCAGCCGGTCGAGACGGTCGAGCACCGCGTGTCCGCGGGTCAGCGTGGCCTCGATCGGCCCGGTCGTTGTGACGCCGCGGAATTGCGCGATGTCGGCGCCGGCGATGAAACCGCTGGGCTTGGCCGAGCGGATGACCAGCCCGCGCGGATGGTCCTCCTCGATCTTGGCCAGCACGGCGTCAAGCTCGATCAGCGTTTCTTCCGACAGCGTGTTGGTGCTCGAATCCTTTTTGTCGAACAGGAGCCAGACGATGCCGTCTTCGTCGGTGCGCATGCGCCAGTGCTGCCATGGGCCGGCATCCTGTCCGGTTTCGCCAAGGGCGAACGGTCCCAGCTCGAGGTTGCGTGGACTGAGAACACCCAACGCGGTTTTTGCGGCGTGTGACGCGGTCATGCGCGGCCCCTCAAATGGCTTCGATCAGCATGGCCCCGCCCTGGCCGCCGCCGATGCATTCGGTGGCGATGCCGCGCTTGTAGCCGAGCCGCTTCATGGCGTTGACGAGATGCAGAACGATGCGGTTGCCGCTGGCGCCGACCGGATGGCCGACGCCGATGGCGCCGCCATCGACATTGAGCCGGTCACGCGCGATGCGTCCGGCCGCGCCGTCGAGTCCCAGCGCATCGCGGCAGAATTCGGGGTCTTCCCAGGCGGCGAGGCAGCCCAGCACCTGAGCCGCAAAGGCTTCGTTCAACTCCCAGAGTTCGACATCGCCGAGTGCAAGGCCATGCCGTTTCATCAGCGCGGTCGAGCAATAAACCGGGCCGAGGCCCATGATCGAGGGATCGAGCGCCGACCATTCGCTGTCGACGATGATGGCCTTCGGCGTCAGCCCGTGCTTCTGCACGGCCTCCTCGGAGGCCAGGATGACCCACGATGCGCCGTCGGTGATCTGTGAACTGTTGCCCGGCGTCACCTTGCCCCAGGGCCGCTCGAAGGCCGGCTTCAGCTTGGCCAGCGAGTCTGCGGTGCTGTCCGGCCGAACGCCGTCGTCGTAATTGAAAAGCGTGCCGTCGCGGGAGAAGGCCGGTTCCATCTCGCCTTGGAAGTGACCATCCTTCTGCGCCTGCGCCAGCCGCTGCTGGCTCTCGGCGGCGTATTCGTCGGCCTGCCTGCGGGTGATGTGAAACAGATGCGCGACCAATTCCGCCGTCTGTCCCATGTTGAGATCGGTGATCGGGTCGGTCAGGCCGCGCTCCAGGCCAATCACCGGCTTGAAGAACGACGGGCGCACGCTGAGCATCGCGGCAAGTTTTGCGCCGATATCACGCGCGCCGAACATCCGGCCGTACCAGCCGACGGCGCCGCGGTTGAACACCAGCGGCGCGTGGCTCAACGCCTCCGCACCACCCGCCAGGATAAGATCCGACACGCCCTCGCGGATGTAGCGGTAGGCCGTGTCGATCGATTGCATGCCCGAGCCGCAGTTGATCTGCACGGTGAATGCCGTCATCGCTTCGCCCATGCCGAGGCGAAGCGCGGCGACGCGCGCCGGGTTCATCTCGTCGGCGATGACGTTGACGCATCCCAGGATCACCTGATCGAAAGCGTCGGGCTTGAAGGGCTGGCGCAACAGCAGCGGCCGCCCGCATTGCACCGCGAGGTCGACCGGTGTGAACGGGCCGGGTTTGCCGCGCGTCTTGATGAAAGGAGTGCGGCTGCCGTCGACAATATAAACCGGACGCCGCGCTATTCCGCTGCGGCTGACCGGTTCTGGGCTGTCGTTTGCGATGACACGTCTCCCTGGGTGAACGCGCTGCGGGAGGTCAAATCCTCCGGCGCGAAATCGTCAACCGCGATCGCGGCCGCGACTGCGTCCGCTGCGGTCTTGAGCTTGACCGCTTCCTCGGCCGTGATGGTGCGTTGCTTCACGGCTTGCTCGATGTCGCGGACGCGCGCGTCGTGCATGCGGTCGCGGATCGGCTGCACCGCGACCGTCTGCGCGAAGGCGTGTTCGAGAAGCGAGAGGCCATCGACACGTCCGCTTTTCGCGACCGACGATTTGAACAGGTCGACGGTCAGCCGCTCGCGCGCCGGGCACGCGTCCACGATGATCGCCGCGCATTGCTCCATCACGCGATCCGACGGACCGCGGCGGCGCGGGCCGAACGGTTGAATCAGGACGCGCAACAGCCAGGCCACCGGCCGCACCGGGAAGTTGGCGATGATCTCGTCGAAGCGCGTTTCGATCGTGGCGAAGCTGGCTTCCATGCAGTACTCGACAAGCGGCAGATCGTCGTCCTGGCGGCCCTCGTCGTTCCAGCGCTTGAGCGCCGCGCACGACAGATAAAGCTCCGAAAGAATGTCGCCGAAGCGCGCCGATATCATTTCCCGGCGCTTCAATCCGCCGCCGAGACTGAGCAGCGAAAGATCGACAGCCAACGCGAAGGCCGACGCATGGCGGCTGAGCTGGCGATAATACCGGGCTGACGCTCCCGCCTTGGGCGCGGGCGCGAACAATCCACCGGTCCAGGCACGGCCGAAGGCGCGGCAGGTGTTGGCGATGCTATGGCCGACGTGGCCCCAGAACGCCTGATCGAAGGCGTCGAGACCGCGCGCACGATCGGGATCCTGCAGCGCCATCATCTCTTTGAGGAGATAAGGATGGCTGCGGATTGCGCCCTGGCCGAACTGGATCAGGGCGCGCGTCACGATGTTTGCGCCCTCGACGGTGATGCCGATCGGCACGCCACGATAGAGGCTGCCCAGATAATTCAGCGGGCCTTCGATGATGCCCTTGCCGCCGTGCACATCCATCGCGTCGTTGACCGAGACCCGCATGCGGTCGGTCGCCTGCGATTTCATGATGGCGGTGACGACGGCGGGGTGATGGCCTTCGTCAAGCGCCGCGCAGGTCATGCGCCGCGCTGCGTCAAGCAGATAGGCGGTCGCGGCCAGACGCGCGAGCCGCTCCTGGATCGCCTCGAATTTTGCGATCGGCACATGGAATTGTTCGCGAATGCGCGCGTAAGCGCCGGTGACATTGGCGGCAAACGACGCGCCCGCGGCCGACAGCGACGGCAGCGAGATGCCGCGGCCCGCGGCCAGCGCACTCATCAGCATCTTCCAGCCCTTGCCGACCTGGTCGACGCCGCCGATGACGTTGTCCATCGGAATGAACACGTCCTTGCCCCAGTTCGGTCCGTTCTGAAAAACGTGCAGGGCGGGCAGGTGGCGCCGCCCGATGCTGACGCCGGGGAGGTGAGTCGGCACCAAGGCCAGCGTGATGCCGATGTTGTCGCGGTCGCCGATCAGATGGTCCGGGTCGTGCAGCTTGAACGCCAGGCCCAGCACCGTAGCGATGGGGCCAAGGGTAATGTAGCGCTTGTGCCAGTTGAGGCGGATGCCGAGCACCTCGCGGCCCTCGTGGGTGCCGCGGCAGACCACGCCGGAATCGATCATCGAAGCGGCGTCCGATCCGGCCTCCGGACTGGTCAGGCCAAAGCACGGGATTTCCTCGCCGCGAGCCAGCCGGGGCAGCCAGTAATCCTGCTGCGCCTTGGTGCCGAACTTGATGAGCAGTTCGCCGGGGCCGAGCGAGTTGGGCACCATCGCGGTGACGGCGGCGCAAAGCGAATGCGACGACAGTTTGCGGATGATCTCCGAGTGCGCATAGGCGGAGAATCCGAGGCCGCCGTATTCCTTCGGGATGATCATGGCGAAGAACTTGCGCGTCTTCAGATAATCCCAGGCCGCCGGCGGCAGGTCGTGCCACTCCCAATTGATGCGCCAGTCGTCGAGCATGGCGCAGAACTCTTCCACGGGGCCGTCCAGGAAGGCTTTTTCCTCATCCGACAGGCGGGCTGGGGCAAAGGCCAGGAGCTTGTCCCAGTCGGGATTGCCGGCAAACAGGTCGGCGTCCCACCAGACGTCGCCGGCCTCGATCGCCTCGCGCTCGGTATCCGAAAGGGTCGGCAGCGCGTGCTGCGCCACGCGGAAGATCGGCTTGGTGATCCAGTCCCGGCGGAATGATGATTTTGACATCGGAGTTTCCGGGCTTTGACGGGCGCGGTGAGGTCCGCGGCGTCGGGAAGACTACAGGATTAGCGTCCTCAAACGTTTACAATTCAAGGTGTTTACGGATTTGTGAATTGCAATCGGTCGATACGAAATCGCTCCCCTTGTTGTCGCAGCCGGCGCGTTACCAATTCATGATCGGCGCGACGATTCCACAACGGCCTCATGATATCACTTCGTCCTGCTGTCCGATCGGCTGGGGGCGGCCATCGACGCCGACCCGGACATAGGTGAAAACGCCTTCGGTCACCTTGATCTGAGTGTCGCCGAGGCCGCGGCGCACCCAACTTTCGGTTCTCACGGTGATCGAAGTGTTGCCGACCTTTTCAAGGCTGCTGAAACAGGTGACCTCGTCACCCACCATCACCGGGCGGTGGAATGTCATCGCCGTAATGGCCACGGTGACGACCCGGCCGCGGGCGCGGCGCGTGGCGACCGTGCTGCCGGCCAGGTCCATCTGGCAGAGCAGCCATCCGCCGAAAATGTCGCCGTGCGGATTGGTGTCGGCCGGCATGGCGATGGCGCGCAGCGCCGGTTCGGCGGACGGGAGGATTTCGCAGGCTTCGGAGGATTTTGCAGGCGAATCGGGCATGAAAAAGCTTGCCGATGTTGATGGTGCGGTGGGCTAGCAGCCTAGGTCGTTCGCGTGCGGTTCGCCAGCCGGCTTGCGCGCGGGTGCCCTTCTCGCGGCTGCGCTATCGCGTCCCGGGGACGCCTTCCGTCGATGTTGCGGCCCACTGCGCCAGAGCGCCCGCCATGACCTTTTCTCCTGTTGTGCCCTTTTCAAGCGACAGCACCGCGCGGCTGTTGTTGCCAAAAATGAACAGGATGCTGAGCCACGGCCTGTCTTTAAGGACCTGAAGATTGAGCTTGGCGTCGATCTCGATGGCCGACAGCCCGACCATGAAGTAATCCGGGCTGACCTTGACGATGCTGCTGGAAAGCTTCTGACCGCCGCCTTGCTCATCGGCTTGCATCTGGATCGCCGCCACGTCGAGGATGCCGCCGTTGGGGGAATTCGCCGGCAGGTCGAACTTGATGTCGATGGTGTGGCTGGCCGGCAGCGTCCGGTCGCGGTTGTGGCGGATTGTCATGGTGACGCCGAGCGGCTGATCCGGAATGCGGACCTCCGCCACGACCGCAACATCCGATGGTGCCCCGGCCGCAGCCGGCGTCTGTTCCGTGCGCCAGGTCACGGTCCCTGTGTAATGCTTGCCCTTCGGGTCCGATGGGCTTTCTTCATCGAGAACGGCACGCTGTGCTCCCACAGGGGGCGCGGCAGTCGGCTGCGTCGATGTTTGCGATGGTGTCGCGGCCTGGCGGATCGGCGGCGTGCGGCCGAATGAGTCCTCCGGTAGGAAGACTCGGACGAGCTCCCAGTCGCCGCGCCATTTGAACAGCAGCGTCAGCGGGCGCTTGATCGTGCCGCTGTCCGGCCGCAGATCGAGGCGAAAGGCAAACGGGCTGCCCGAGAAAAAGGCGTGGCGAACGCTAAACCAGCCAAACGAGGGCGCCGGCCATTGCGCGGGAATGGCGATGTCCCAGCCCCGGTCGTCGAGCTTTGCGGTGCGCAGAAGGTTGGTTATCGCCTGCCGGCTGCTCAATGCGGCAATCGCCCGGTCGTTCAGCCAGCCGGTGCTTTGCGATGCCGCGATCGTGGTGAGGTCTTCGCGCAGCCCCTGCTGGACTTCGATCCAGTCGATCCGGCGCTCCAGCGCGACCGGTTCGCCGTCTTCCAGCGCGGCGTTGAAATCAAAAAGTGCGATGGCAAGCCACGCTGTCCACGCGATGGCGATCAGCAACAGGGCGACAACAACGTGCGCTGCTTTTCTGAAGGAGCGGCGCGGTGCCGTCGGCGGCGTTGGAGGTTGCGGGGGCCTTTGGCGGGCCGCTTGCGCCGGCGGAGCGGCGGAGGCCGGCCGTTGTGGCGGCGGGCCTGATGCGGGGGCGGGCCCCGAAGCTGGCCCAGGCGCTGGTCCGGCCGCCATCCGGGGGGGCGCGGCGCGCGCCGCAGGGGCGGCCGGTTGTGCCGGGACGGTCGGGCGTTGGCGGCCCGGCGGGAAATCGTCTGGGGAAGGGGGGCGGACCGTCGGATCCATATTGCCGCTTACGGCCCCATCGAAATGTTGAGTTCGCGCACGACCTGCCCGAATTTATCGCGTTCATGGGTGAGGAACGCGCGCACGTCCTGGCTTTCGCTTTTTTCCACGCCCTGCACCGCCAGCGCTTTGCGAATCGTCGGATCGTCCAGCGCCCGCAGCGTTTCCTTCTTCAACAGCGCGACGATATCCGCCGGGGTGCCCTTGGGGGCCAACATCACGGTCCAGCTTGCGAGGTCGAATTCCGGCACGCCTGCTTCCTTGAAGGTCGGAACGTCCGGCAGCGCCGAGGAGCGCACGTCGCCCGTCACCGCGATCGCCTTGACCGATCCGGAATCGATGGCGGGCTTTGCCACCGCGACACCGCCATAGAACATGTCGAGATGACCGCCGATCACGTCGGTCACGGCTTGCGCTCCGCCGCGATAGGGGACGTGCCGCACGTCGAGTCCTTTCAGCTTGTTCATCCAGGCGCCCATGATGTGCGGCGGGCTGCCGATGCTGCCACCATACGTGTATTTGCCGGGGTTGGCGCGAATCTCTTCGATCAGGTCCTTCAGATTGGTGGCCTTGACGTTTTTCGACACGATAAGGACCACGGGCACCAGACCGGTGATCGCGATCGGCTCGAAATCGTCAACGGCGGAGTAGCGCGCCGTCTTGGAAATCTGCGGCATCACCACGGTTTCTGATGTGTAGCCGACGAACAGCGAGTAGCCGTCGGGCTTGGCATGCAGCGCGGCGTTGATGCCGAGGGTGCCGCTCGCGCCGGCGCGATTCAACACCACGAACGGCTGGCCGAGCGCCATATCGAGTTTTTGAGCAATCGCGCGGGCGACGAAATCGGTCGAGCCGCCGGCGCCGTACGAAACGATGATCTCGACGTTGCGGGTGGGGTAGGTCTGCGATTGGGCCGGCGCCGTCCACACGGCTGCGGAAAGAAAAACGGCAGCGAACCACGCGGCGAACCGGCCCATCGGAATCTCCCCTCCGCCGTCATGCCGGCGTTGCACCGGCATGACTCTTGTTAGAGCAGCAAGGTGGCGATGGCTGGGCAAGCCCAGCCATGACGGTGTTGCCGTCTAGAGCTTGGTCACCCGCACATGGAGGATCGCCGCGCGGCCGCCGCGCACCTCCTTGACGCAACGCGCCAGCGCCGCCGGCACGTCGTCCGGGTTTTCAACCCGTTCGCCGTAGGCCCCGAACGCTTCGCCGATCTTGGAGAAATCAGCGTCCGGCATCAGGCTGGCCTGGAATTGACCGGCCGACTTGGCCTCGCCCTTGGGGAACACGCGGAGCGTCGATTCCTTCACCGCCGACCAGCCGGTGTTGTCGAGCAACAGGACGAAGATCGGAAGCTTGTATTGCCGCGCCACGGCGAACACCGAGCTGGGGTTGCCGAAGTAGAAGCCGCCGTCGCCGACCACCTGAACGGTCATCTTCTCGGGCGCCGCGAGCTTGGCTCCGAGCGCCATGCCGCCGGACCAGCCGAGTCCGCCGCCACCGGAGCGCACGCATGTGTTCGGCAGCGGCCGTGTGAGTTGCAGCAGGCAGGCCCCGGCGTTGCGCACGCCTTCGTTCATGACGATGTCGTCGGCCTTCAAAAGCTTGTTCAGCTCGGAGAACAGGTAATGCGGATTGATCTCGTCGGTCTTGCCCTTGTCGGACGCAAGCTTGGTGGCGTTGTCGCGCCACGTCTTGCGCTCAGCGGACAACGCCGCGACGCGCTTGGCGGCCGCTTCTTTGAACTTCGGCGTCGCCTTGGCCTTCAATGCCTCCAGCAACTGACCGAGGATGCGGCCAGAATCGCCCTGCATGCGCAGGTTGCCGGGGAACGTCCACATCGGCGACGCCGCTTTCAGCGTGTCAATGTCGATATGCGCCCAGAACGCCTTTTCATTCGGCGTCACGTCGCTCGGGAACCACGGCACATCCACGTCGACCAGGATGCCGAGATCGGCCTGGGGCAGGTGCTTGTTGGGCGAAAAGCCCAGGAAGCAGGGGAATTCGTGCGAGATGTTGAAGGTCTGGTTGCTTTCGAACACGGCAATGCCGGCGAATTGCGCCAGTTCCTCGATCAGCTTCGGCGCGTTGGCCGATTGCCCGGCATAACCGCAAATCAGGATCGGATGCTCGGCGGCGATGAGCCGATCGGCCAGCAGTCCGATCGCTTCCGGATCGGCGCCGCCCGATTGCGGCTGCGAGAACTGGTTGGCCGAGTAGCTGCGAATCTGATCGCTGGCCCATTGCTGCGTCAGCGTTTCGCGCTGCGCCATGAAATAGACTGGACCCGCCGGCTTCGTCTCCATGATGGTGTGGGCGCGACGCAGCGCCTCTTTGACCACCACGCCCGACGGCAGCGTCCATTCCCATTTGACGTAAGGCCGCACCAGGCTGCCCTGGTCGACCGGCTCCTGCACGAAGTGCACGTAGGTGTCGCGCGAGCCGACCAGTTCGTTGCTGGAGGTGTAGGGCGCCTTGCCGGACATCAGCAGCGCCGGGACACGGCTGCGGAACAGGTTGTGCATGCCGTTCGCGGTGTTGGCGGTGCCGACATCGACGTGAACCAGCACGCCCTGGCCACGGCCGGTCACCATCGCGTAACCCATCGCCATATGCGCGGCCGTGTTCTCGTGCGGGCAGAGCATCACGTTCGGCACCTTTTCGCCGCGTTTGGTGCGGTTCGCCATTTCCTCGATGATCGGGGCATGGTCGGTGCCGAAGTTGCAGAACAGGTGCTCGATGCCGACCTCGTTCAGCCCCTCCAGGAAATAATAAGCGGTCGAGTGCTCGGGCGCGTTGCTCGTCTGCCGTGCGGTAACGGGTTGGGACATGGACTAGACCATTCCTTGTTGGAGACCTTGGGGGACTACTCGATACGCAGTTTGCGCCGGGTGTCCAGGAGGTTTCAAGCCCGCGGGTAGGAAAGGGGTGCAACGGCGGACGGCATTTTCGGCTGTTGCATTCATGAGAACGGCTTGCTTCTTGCCCTGCCTTGTTTCGTGAAGCGTCGCGGGCATTGCTGCTGGAAACAGCGGCATGATACGTTCCCGCGCGATTGCGGCGTCTGACATTCACAACAGCATTCATTTTTTTGAGGAGACCGACGTGCGCGCTTGGTTACGCCCGATTATCGTTCCTGCCGCGTTGATGTCCTTGATGGCGTCTTTGCTGCCGTCCGTGGCGCAAGAGTTTCCAACCCGTCCGATCACCCTGGTCGTTCCGCTCTCCGCTGGTGGCGCGATGGATATCGTTGCACGTCGGATCGCCGATAAAATGAGCGAGCGGCTCGGGCAGCCGGTCGTGGTTGAAAACCGCGTCGGCGGCGGCACCGTTGTGGCGGCCGCCTCGGTCGCCAAGGCCGCGCCCGACGGCTACACCATCATGTTCACGCCGAGCGCGACGCTGACCACCAACCTCGCCGTCTACAAGAGCCTGCCCTACGATCCGAAACACGACTTCTCGCTGATCGCGCTCACGTCCCAGGTCGGGTTTGTGCTTGTCGTCAACCCGTCGCTGCAGGTTCACAACGTGACGGAGCTGGTGGCGGCGGCAAAGGCAAAGCCCGGGCAACTGTTCTACGGATCGCCCGGCAACGCGACGATGCCCCATCTCGCGGGAGAAATGCTCAAGCGCGAGTCGGGCGCTCCGATCACCCACGTTCCGTATCGGGGCAGCGTTCCGGCGCTGAACGACGTCGTCGCCGGCCACACCCAGATGACCTTCACCGATCCGGCGATTTCCGCGCCGTTGATTCAGGCGGGCAAATTACAAGCGCTGGGCGTTTCGTCGCGCGTGCGCGTCACCGCATTGCCGGATGTGCCGCCGCTGGCCGAGGCCGGCCTGCCGAATTTCGAGGCCGTGTCCTGGCATATGATCATCGCGCCCGCGGGACTTCCGCAGCCGATCGCCGACAAGTTGCACGTCACGATCAAGAACATTCTGGCGCTTCCCGAAATCAAGAGCGCCATCGTGACCATCGGCCTGATCCCGCTCGATACGCCGGATCGCGCCGAGTTGCAGCGCTTCCTCAACGCCGAGATCCCGCGCTGGAATGGTTTGGTTCAAGAGCTCGGCCTGGCCGGCAGCCAATAACCCCACCGTTCCTTCGGAGTGTTTGCAATGCGGATCGATATGCATTCGCACGTCGTCCCGCCAGCGTGGCCCGATTGGGCCAAGCGGCACGGCGGCGGCCCCTGGCCGAACCTCGCTGCGCGCAGCGACGGCGCGACGATGCTGATGATGGGCGACAAGCCGTTCTGTCCGGTGGACGAGCGTTTCTGGTCCGGGGCCAAGCGCATCGCCGACATGGACCGGCTCAAGGTCGATGTGCAGGTGCTGTCGCCGGTTCCGGTCATGACCTGCTATTGGGCGGACGCCGAGGCGAACCGGCAGTTTTCCCGGATGTTGAACGACCATATCGCCGCGACAGTTGCCGAACATCCGGATCGGTTTTGGGGCATGGCGACGCTGCCGATGCAGGATCCGCAGCTCGCCATCGGCGAGTTGCGCTACGTCCGCGAGACGTTGCAGATGCGGTCCGTGCAGATCGGCTCGACGCCCGCCGGACGTGAATTGGACGACCCGGCGCTGTTTCCGTTCTTCGAGGCGTGCAACGACTTGGGCGTGTCGATCTTCGTGCACCCGCTCGATCCGGTGATCGGACGAGAGCGTTTGACGGATTACTATCTCAACAACGTGCTCGGCAATGTCATGGAGACGGCAATTGCCATGTCGCGGCTGATTTGCGGCGGGGTGCTGGAGCGGCTTCCCAAGCTTCGGCTCTGTTTCGCCCATGCCGGCGGCGCGTTTCCCTATGTCCTCGGCCGTCTGGATCGGGCGTTTCATGTGCGTCCCGAGGCGCGCCAGCGGATCACGCAGCCTCCAAGCGCCTGGGCGCGCAGCCTCTACGTCGATTCACAAAGCCTGGATGCCGCGAGCTTGCGCTTCGCGCTTGAGAAGCATGGCGCCGACCACGTCGTCATGGGGAGCGATTACCCCTTCGGGCTCGGCGAACCGGATCCGGTGGGCTTCGTCCAGGGCGCGGGCGTCGGCGCCGACGCGGCGTCCGCGATCATGGATGCGAACGTGCAAGCGTTCATGCACCGAACTTGAGCGCGGCTCCGATCCGAATCGGCGCAAGCCTGTGATGCCGGCGTCGTGCGTTATGCGGCCGGCACGCGCTTGACCTCATGAGCCTGAAGTCGCGGCAGCACGTCGCGGCCGAAACGCCGGATCTGCTCAAGAAACACATCGGGCGCCATCGCGCCGACATTCATATTCAGGAGCAGGGTGTTGGCCCCCATGCGCTCCGCGCCCTCGATCAGGCGTTCCGCCACCTCTTTCGGCGAACCCCAGGCCAGTTGCCCGATGTCGATCTTCTTTTCGATGTCGGCGAGCGTGGTGCGCTGCATGGCTTCGCGGTCGACGCCCGCGGCCGAACGGTTCTCCGGCCTGATGTAATCGTACGACGACGACGACAGATAGCCCGTTCCCTTCGCCTGCGATTTCTGTTCCAGCGAGCCGTGATGCCAGAGCGTGTGCACGAAATAGAGATATGAGGGGCTGTATTCCTTGATCGCCGTGGCGCGGTCCGCCGCCACATAGGCGTCGGTGAACAGGCACAGATGCTCGGGCGTGATTTGCTTGCCGCTTGCAGCAAGCTGCTTGGCGAAATAGCCGACGATGTCGTGCGTCAGGCCGGGGTGCAGATCGTGGACCACCGCACTGAAATTATTCCGGCCGGCCCATTCGATGGTTTCTTTCGAGCCGGTGAACGGCACCCAGACCGGAGGATGGGGCTGCTGATAGGGGCGGGGCCAGATGGCGATATCGTTATAGGACCAGAACTTGCCCTTGTAGGAGAACACGTCCTCGGTCCAGGCCTTGAGGATGATGTCGACCGCCTCTTCAAAGCGCGCCCGCGACTCGGCCATCGACACGCCATAGACGTTGTATTCGCGCGGCACGCCGCGGGCGAAGCCCGAGAGGATGCGGCCGCGTGACAGGTTGTCGGCCATGGCCAGTTCTTCGGCGATGCGGAGCGGATTGTGCAGCGGCACGAGATTGCCGAGCAGCAGGAATTTCAGCCGCGTGGTCCGCTGCGCTCCGACCGCCGCCATCATGTTCGGCGAATTCATCAGCCCGTGCGGGGTGGTGTGGTGCTCGTTGAGGCCGACGCCGTCGTAACCGAGCCGGTCCATCTCCTCCCAGGCCCGGAGATGCTGTTCATAAGTGGCCGCCGCCACCTCCGGGTCGAAATGGCTGCCGGACAGCGGGTAAGGCAGGTATTTCGACTCCTTGTACTGATCGAAGTGCTTTCCGTAGGCCAGCAGATCAAAGACGAAGACTTTCATCGCGGCAGTCCTGGAATATGTCGGTTAAAGCAATGTCGCGGGCGGTCATGCCCGGCATGGAGCCGGGCATGACAATGCACAATTATTTTCGCTGTTTTTTGATCTCTTCACCCGAATTGATCACGGCGTGCAGGTTGCGCGCGTAATCGACCGCCCCCGCGATGGCCATGTCCGGCGCGCTGCGGATGTATTCCTTGGCGCCGGTGATGGCGATGCGCGGCGCCTTCAGCATCGCGGTGGTGAGCTTGTTCACAGTCGCATCGAGTTCTGCGTCCGGCACCACATCGGAGACGATGCCGTAGGACAGGGCGCGCTCGGGGCTGACCGCGAAGCTCGAGTAGAGCATGTAGGCTGCGGCCTTGCGCGGCACGCGGTCGACGAACGACGACAGCACCATGGTCGGCATAATGTTGTGCGCCATTTCGGGCAGCGAAAAGCTGGCCTTGTCGCCCGCCAGCGTGATGTCGCAGATCGCGGCGATGGCGCAGCCAAAGCCGTGCGCGCCGCCCTGGACCACGCCGATGATCGGAATCGGGCAGTTGCGGATGACGCCGTAGGCGTCGAACACCACGTCCGACATGGTGCGCCACTCGTGGGCGGTGGGTTCGACCTTGGGGCGGCTGACGCCATGGCGGCCGACGCAGAAGTCCTTGCCGGCGCCCCGCAGCACGATGAGGTCGGACGTCTTCGGCGCCTCGGCGATGATGCCGGTCAGCTCCTGCACCATTTCGTTGGTGACGGCGTTGCCGCGCTCGGGGTGGTTTAGCGTGATGCGCAGGATCGGCCCGTCCTGCTTCACCAGTATGTCGTCTGCCATTTCTTACTCCGATTTCGCCGCTGTTGCGGCCCGGCGGCAGCATATCGTCTAGCGCCGACGCTGCGCCAGCACGGTTTCCGAAGCCCGGTCGGCAACACGCCGTTGAAGCGTTCGGTGAGCGGCCTTATGGTGCAGCGACATGAAGCCCGCCCCCTTCCACTATCACGCGCCAAGGTCTGTCGATGAGACGCTGGATTTGCTGGCGGAATTCGCCGATGACGACGGCCGCGTGCTGGCGGGCGGGCAGAGTCTGGTTCCGACGATGGCGTTCCGCCTGGCGCGGCCCCGCCATCTGGTCGACATCAACGGGGTGACCGAGCTCAACCGGCTGGCGGTCGAAAACGGCAAGCTGTGCATCGGGGCGGGCATCCGCCACGTGGTGTTTGAAAAGCCGGTCGAGGACGGCCCGCTCGGCCATCTGCTGGCCGACGTGGTCCGCCATATCGCGCATTATCCGATCCGCACCCGCGGCACATTCTGCGGCAGCATCGCCCATGCCGATCCCGCATCGGAATGGTGTGCGGTGGCCGCCGCGCTCGACGCCGAGATGGTGGCGGTGAGCAAGCGCGACGGTGAGCGGGTCATCCCGGCGCGGGAGTTCTTTCAAGGCATCATGACCACGGCGCTGCGCGAGGACGAGCTGCTCAGCGAGGTGCGCCTGCCGATCCTGCCGACGGGAACCGGCACGGGATTTGCCGAATTCAGCCGCCGCGCCGGCGACTATGCCGTTGCGATGGCGGTGGCCACCTATCGGCTCAAGGGCGGCATCATGAGCGATATGCGGATCGGAATCGGCGGCGCCGAGGCCGCGCCGCGCCGCATTCTCGAGGCCGAGCGGACCTTGATTGGCCGGCCGCCGAATCTCGGCACCTTCCAGGCGGCGGGTCATGCGGCGATGAAGGCGGTCGATCCGCTCGATGACGACAACGTCAGCGCCGATTACCGCCTCGGCATCATGCGGACGATGATTGTGCGCGCGCTGGAAAAGGCGGGGCCGGGACGATGAACAAGCACGACCGCCAAGCTGCCGGCGCGACAAAATGGATGGGCATGTCGGTCGAGCGGCTGGAGGACCCGCCGCTGGTCACCGGCCGCGGGCGTTTCGCCGCCGACATTAATTTCGCACGCCAGCTTCACATGAGGGTCGTGCGCTCGAACCACGCTCACGCCCACATCAAGTCGATCTACACCGACGCTGCGCGCGACCTGCCGGGCGTGGTCGCGGTCTGGACCGCGGACGATATCCCGGAGGTGCCGCCGATCGACTTTCGCGAAGGGCCGATCGAACGCCTTGCGCCGTATCGGCAGCCGGTGCTGGCGCAGCACACGGTGCGCTATGTCGGCGAGCCGGTCGCCGTGGTGTTCGCCGAGGACGCCTACACGGCTGAGGATGCCGCCGATCTGGTGACCATGGATGTCGAGGAGTTGCCGCCGCTGCTCGATGCGCGCGACGAGCCAGGCGAATTCTCGTTCGGCCGCGATACGGAAGCGACGATTGTCCGCCAGGGCTATGGTGACGTCGAGGCGGTGTTCAAGACGGCGGCGCACATCGTCGAATTGAAACTCACCAGCGGCCGGCACTCCGGCGTACCGCTGGAAACGCGCGGTGCGATTGGCCGTTACGATGCGGCGCGCGACGTGATCGAACTGCACGGCGCCGCCAAGGTTCCGCATAAGAACAAGGAACTCATTGCGCGGATGCTGAATCGCCCGCCGTCGGCGGTGCAGTGCTACGAATCCCATGTCGGCGGCGGCTTCGGCATCCGCGGCGAAATCTATCCCGAGGATATTCTGGTCTGTGTTGCCGCGATGCGCTTCGAGCGCGCGGTGAAATGGATCGAGGACCGCCGCGAACACCTGATCGCCGCGAACCATTCGCGCAACCAGCATCATCACATCAGGGCGGCGGTGACCGACGAGGGCGAAATCCTTGCCATCGACGACGAGATTTTCCACGACAACGGCGCCTATGTGCGCACGCATGCCACGCGTGTTGCGATGATGACCTGCGGGGTGTTGCCGGGACCGTATCGCATTCCCGGCGCCTATCGCGCGATCTGCCATTTCCGGCTGACCAACAAAACACCGGCCGCCACCTATCGCGCACCGGGCCGGTTCGAAACCACCTTCGTGCGTGAGCGGCTGGTCGACGCCATCGCGCACCAGTTGCGGCTCGATCCGATTCACGTCCGCCGCCGCAACGCCGTGACCGTCGGGGAAATGCCGTTCAAACGCCCGCTCGAGGCGCTGGGCGAGGAAATTCATTTCGATTCGGGCGATTACCACGCCCTGCTCGACACCACGTTGAACTATGTCGGTTGGCGCAAGCTCAACGAAGATCTGGCGGCGCGGCGCGCCAAGGGCGAGATGGTCGGCGTCGGGCTTGCGATGTTCATCGAGAAGTCGGGCTTGGGGCCCGCCGACGGTGTCCGCATTCAGGTCGATACGTCAGGCATGGTTGAGGTCATCACCGGCGGCGCTTCGATCGGGCAGGGCTTCGAGACGGTGATGGCCCAGGTGGCGGCCGAAGGCCTCGGCACCGATTACAAGCGGATGCGCGTGATCCATGGCCAGACCGACCGCATCGAACACGGCATCGGCGCCCACGCGTCGCGAGCCACGGTGATGACGGCGTCGGCCACCCATGTCGCGGCGTTGAAGGTGCGGGAAAAGGCGCTCGATATGGCGTCGGAACTGCTGCAGTCCGGCGTCGAAACGCTCGATATCGTCGACGGCGAGGTGATCATCGCAGGGCGCACGAACGGCCCGTCGGTGTCGCTGGGTGCCATCGCGGCGGCGCTGGCGCCGAGTTCCAAGGCGCGCGGCAAGCGCGAGCCGGGGTTGTCGGCGGAGGGTTGGCACTATGCCGACCATCAGGTTTATCCCTATGGCAATCATATCGCGGTGGTGAAGGTCGATCCGGATACTGGCGGTGTCCAGGTGCTGCGCTACGTCGTCAGCTACGACATCGGCCGCGCCCTCAACCCGACGTTGGTCAAGGGCCAGATCGCCGGCGGTTTTGCGCAGGGACTCGGCGGCGCGCTGAT
>Ga0070679_100001388_pt1 | contig 21320 bp, 27 predicted proteins | sample KBSC63BmetaG_FD_65652 | JGI IMG/M metagenome (GOLD analysis project Ga0070679, IMG submission 65652) | Corn rhizosphere microbial communities from Kellogg Biological Station, Michigan, USA - KBS C6-3B metaG | ecosystem: Host-associated > Plants > Roots > Rhizosphere | place: USA: Michigan... | reverse complement strand
TCTTGGCTGACATTGTCGACGTATTCAAATTCCCCAACAGAACCGACGTTCCAGCCAACGTGCGCGGGAAAGGATTTGCGGCCGAGGGGCACCACAGAACCGTTGCTGCGCAGGACTCCAACGCGCCGGCCATGCTGGTACGTGTGATGGACACCACCGACCCACAGGTGGCGAGAGCGCGCGCAGCCTTGAAGAACATCAGCAAGGGCAACGGCAGCTTATTTGACATGGCCACGTTCCTGAAGGATTCAGGCGGGAACCCGGATGTATTGCAGCAGGCGAACATCAACCCGAAAGCACCCAAGACCGCAGCAGCCCTGGCCGTGAGCAAACTTGACGACCCGATTCTCCGCAGATTGGGCAAGGGCGAAATCAGTGAAGGCAGGGCAATCGCCTTATCCAAGGCGAGCGATCCGGCAATCCAGCGTGACGTACTCGCAGAGGTGGAGCGCCGTGAACGCGCAGGCAAGCAGGTATCAGACCTCACAGTGGGAGAGCTGGCCAACCTCGCGCAGCAGATGGGGACCAACACTCAGGAAACTATGAGCCTGTTCGGGCCTGAGTTGAGGACCACCAGCGGGCTTATGGACATCGCCGACGTGGCCAGCCATGTACGCCGGGAGATTGCGAAGAAGCGCTCAGCATTCGGAGCGGTTTCCAGCCAGGCGCGCGCCCAGATGTTGAACGAAGCCGGAAACGTGATCGACCCGGAGACGAACCAGAGAATCAGCCAGCAGGCAGCGCAGGCCCTCCAGTTGTTCGACAAGGAGATGATGCGCACCGGCAACATCAATTCAATCCTGCAGGACTCAGCGCGGAGGTTACGCAATGGCGCCCAAGCAGCCAAGGTCAAAACAGAAGCAACCGCAGCCATCGAAAAAGAACTCGATAAAACGATTTCCACGCTTAACGGCCCGGCAGTGGGCGGGAGCTCTGAAGGGACTGGCCAAGGAACTGGCACAGGAAAGCCAGCGGCAGAAACAGGTCAGCCGAAAACCACATCGCGCATGAGGCCGTTTTTTGGCGACATGGACCAATTCAAAGCATAGAGGAGAGAGGACCACATGGAAGCAGCCACACTCGCAGGACTCACAGCAGAAGCGCAGGAGTTGATAAACCGCGCTAATGAAATCCATGGCCCGCTGTCATTCGAGGCCAGCAGCAACCAGTCGGTGCGCCGTTCCGACCTGACCCCGGTAACTGAACTGCTCCGCGATCTCGCTTGCACAGTGACGAAGCTCGGCAATGCCGTGGCTAAGATCAGTGACACCGTGGATGCGCTCAGCAACGAATCGACTGCCACCAAGAGCCAAGTGGCTGCGCTCAGCGATGAAGTGGCGGCAACCAAAAGCGAATTGGCGGCAATCGGTAGCGCCGCAACAGCAGCCAGCAACGCAGCGACCGCTCCAGCCGGAACATCAGCCGCGCCAGATAAGGGCGTGACACCATGAAAACGAGCACACCCAACAACGACATCTTTGGCGACCAGCTCCACGGTCGATTGATCGCGTACGGCGATAACCGTTTCCGTGACTACCTGGCCGACGTGCCAACGGTGCAGCCCACCAACAAGCGGGTGGATCGGCGCGCCGTCGCTCCTCAGTCGGATCTCTCAGCCGCGGAGCAGGCGAAGGCCAAGCAGTTCAAGCACAAGTTGCTTCCGCTCGCTGCAAAGCGGCCGATGCTGAAGCCGTTGAAAGTGAAGTTTTGAAACAGGCAAGACCACGAGCACGAAACCTGGAAATACACACTGGAGGATCCAAATGGAAACCGGCAGCAAGCAGCAAGTTGTTACCAGCTATACCGTGGATTTGGTGAGGATACAAGAGTTAGGCCGAATCGCGGGAGATGGACAGATGGATAAGTTTTCTAATCGCACAGCAGAATACGCGCAATCCATGATCGATCTTGGCTATGCGATTCAGGCGGATTTAAAGAGCATGGTTCCTGAGCCACTCTTTAACCTGTTCATCGACGTGTCAGAGATGGTCGAGTACGGACGCAGGGCATTGCGCAGGGCCAAGACGGAGACAGATAAGACATCTGCTGCCGCCGACAGAGACAAAGCAAAGTAATCCCGATTCTCCCGGCTGGCCGGAGCTGGCCGGGAGGACGCGAAAGGAAACAGATAACATGGCGAGACTCACAGCGAACGACGATCTTCTGGGAGCACCCGGAGAATACCGAGACTATCTCCCAGACCGCACCCACCGCGAGAAATCTTTTGTGGAAGCCGCGCAGCAGGAAGAACGGGAAGCAGCGCGGAAGAAAAAGAAAACCTTCAATCCGACAACGGGGAAAGAAGTGAAGGACGGCGGAGAGCGCATCTTTGACCGAAACCTCGCCCATCTGGATTGGGAAAGGGAAAACAGGTAATCGCTTATGGCAGTCGTGAACCTGTACCGCGTGACGTGGCACGCCAGTAATCACAACCTGAAAGACGCAGCCCGCGTTACCGATCTTGTGGTGGCGGCGCCGAACACCGGAGGCAGCGCCCTGGGCTCGCTGATTCAGACCCAGAACAACGACGGGCGCACCGTGGCCGTTGATCAGGTGTACGTCGAAAGAACCGGAATACTGCAGTAGCGATCCAAAACAAAGACAGGGAGAAAACCGAGAAATGGCAGACGAGCAGAGCGATTTCAAGTATTGGGAAACGTGGTCAGACGTGCCGGATGATGTCAAGACGCAACTCTTTAAAGGCCCCTTTCAGAAGGGGGCGCAGATTGATTCGACCCTTACTTTCTACGAGGCGTTGAAGAAGATTGTAGCCGCGCTGTGCCTGCTAGCGTGTTTTGCTCTGCCACTTCGGGCGCAGACCACGGCCACCGTGAGCGGCGATCTCATCGACCAATCCGGCACTGCCACTTCCAGCCACATCAGCGTAGACGTTGAGCTCGCCACCACCGGCAGCCAGAGATGTTATGTTGCTGGAACGGGCACGCTTGTGAACGAGAAGAACACGTACACCGCCGCCGAGATCACCGCAGGCATATCGCTGGTGAAGAACAGCTCCATCACTTGCGGGAGCACCACCGGCGGCAGTAGATGGAAATTCACGTTTAAAAACACGTCCAGTTCGTCCGCGTCCGCAGCGCGCGTTTGCACGCTGAATATTACAGGCGCAACCAACCTTGACAATGCAGCCTGTTTAAACGCCAGCGCTACGCCGGTAACTGCCCAGCCCACTGATTCGGTGTTCGCGAAGCTGGACGGCACGAACGCTGGCTTTACCGGAGATTTGACACTGAACGGTCACAACATCACAGGTATAGGCTCTATCTCTGCGGGCAGCGTGAACAACAGAGTCATGGCCGACCAGTACGCCTCTCTGAGCGCAGCTATCACGGCTCTCGGTGGCCAAGGAGTGGTAGAGCTACCATGCGGTCCAAGCGGTGCACAGAAGACTTACACTGTCAGCAGCACAATCACGGTTTCATCTGACGGCGTTCAAATCGTCGGGCATGGCCTTTGCTCAAACCTGTCCATCACAACCACGTCTGATGCCTTCGCGGTGACCGGCGCGCTTTTCCAGCTACGCGACATGAATGTCACCATCGGCACGGCCACATCACGCAATGGGTCAGCCATCGTCCACGCGACCAATGCGACTGGTTCACAGGGCCTGATTCAAAACGTTCGCTTTGTCGGCAATGCCAGCTCCACCGATAACGGCATGATTCTCTACGAAGACCAGCCAGATACGGGCCTTTGGATTGGCCGAGACTGGAGAATCATCGGCGGGGTGAAATGGCAGGCGTTCATAAAGCTCAAATCCGCAGGCACTGATACGATTGCCAGCAACTATTTTTACACTTTGGCTGGATCCGCCGGTTGCACTGAGGCGTGTATCTCGCTCGATGGAGCCATCGACACGGTTCTAATGTTCGGACTCGACATCGAGCCCAACGTGACCGGCTCAGGACCAGACCTTTGGCTAAAGAACACACCAGCAGCGGCAATCAGCCCGCGAGGCGTGATCTGCACCGGCTGCGCCCTGTCCAATTCTTCAGCCTCATCCACAGGGCCAGCGGTTCAACTCGATAACTCGCGCCACTTCCAGATGATCGGCGGGGAAATTTCCGGGCCTAGCGACGGTATCGACGTGAACACCAACGCCATCGAAACGATCATCGACGGCGTGCAATTCCTGAACGTAGGCCAGCATGGCATCAAGGACTCATCCACCGCGGCAGGGTTCTCCCACTATGACCACAACACGTTCGTGGACGTGTGCGGAGCGACCAATAACACATATGACGCCATCCAGATTGCCAACAGCGTATTCGACAGAACGGTGATCGGGAACAGCGTTCGTCTGTTTGCCAACACAAACAAATGCGCCCATGGAATCAACATCGTCGGCGGCAGCGGCTCAGGCATCAGCGTAATCGCCAACGATATTGTGAACTCAGCAGTCACGACGAGGATAACTGACGGAGACAGCACCGGGAGCAATACGATCCTTTCCAATCCTGGAGTGGCCAACTCGATTGCCGCGAACAATACCAGCATGAATGCGGGCCTAGGCATCGCAGGCACCGGCGTAGGAACCGGGACGACAGTTTACGCTCTGGAACTGAGTGGAACGTCCTCCAGCACGGGCGGCGCGCAAATCTTTACCGGGCAGCTTGCAGTGAACGCAAATGAGCGTTTCCGCGTAGAGCCGAGCGACGGCACAATCCGGGCGAGCAGCTTTCAAATCAACGCTCTGTCCGGCGGCTTACTCACAGGGGCCACGAACGCATCTATCAGCTCGGCTGGCGTTATCAAAGGCACGGCGTTCAATGCCACAAACCTGCTGATTTCTGCGACCGCGCCAACCATCTCCAGCGGGTTTGGCACGTCACCCTCGATTGCCACCAATAACGGAACTGCTGCCTTTACCGTGAATGTAGGCACCGGCGGAACCGCAACAAGTGGAGTTATCGGATTGCCCACGGCGACAAATGGATGGAACTGCTTCTGCACTGACATTACTACCAACTCGTCCACCGTGTTTGCCTGTAAGCAAACCGCCAGCAGCACCAGCAGCGCAACCATCGGCAACTTCAATACTTCAGCCGCAGCAGCAGCGTGGGTGGCGAGCGACATCCTAAGCGTCAGTTGTTTCGCGCGATGATCTGGATGTGATTGCGAGTGAGAATATCTGTCACCTTGGTGATGGGGAGCGCATACATTATGCCCGACGACCAGAGAGACACGCCGGCATTTGATGCTGAAGCGTTCAAGGATCCGCGCACAATGATTCCCATGACTCGGCCGGTTTTTAAGTCTACGACCGGCCCTCCACTGTCGCCTTGGTTCCCAGCTACGCTCACCTGAAAGAGGGGCAACATGCCGGGAACGTCTAGCACGGTTTTGTCTGCCGCGATGCTTCCGGGCTGTATAGAGGCGTTCCACGAACCGAGCGGAAAGCCAGCAATCACAACCAGCTTGCCGGCGACTATGGGCGCCGGCGACAGCGAGAGAGAGGACCAGGTCCAATGCTCTTTATCCAGCCCGCGAACCTTGCATAGGGCGATGTCCAGCTTCTCGTCTTTATCAACGATCTCGAACCACGCCCCGCCGTTTCCCATCCCATTTTTCTGAGGGAAAACCAGAGTCAAATATCCGGTGTTTGGCTTGTACTCGCGTAGCACGTGCGCCGCCGTGAGGAAATACCCTTCATTGTTGATGAGGAAGGCAGAACCGCGAACTCCAGCATCTTCGAGACCTATGTGCGCAATGGGCAGCACAGCAGGAGAGACGATCCTCGCCACCTTTTCAAGTTGATGCTCGTATGCTTCCCACCCTTGGGAGCGTCCGGGAGCGATGGAAGAGAAAAGAAAGGCGAGCGCAATAAGAAAATTTTTAGCGTTCATTGGTTACGAGATCCTGTAATACTGCGGCGAACAGCAACAAGATGAACACGACGAAGGCCCACCAGCCCTCGCTCGCGTCAAGGAGGCAGCAGCCTAAAACGAGCAAAGTGAACATCACAAAGATAATCAATGTTTCTAGCATGAGCGGTTAGCGATGCGAGAGCGCGAACAGCAGACCGAAACCGATGGCAGCCACGCAGAGGACGAGGAGGGCGACCAAAGTATTCTTCTTTGGCCCTGGCGCAAGGGACTCGACGCGCCTGAATGCTAACGTCAGCACAAACCCGAAAGCAACCATGTACAGCAGCAAGACAGCGACTTTCACCTTAATCGGCTCCTTTACTCACGCACATTTGATCAGAAGCAGGAAAATCAGGACGACCGGCAGCAGCCACAGCGGCCTGTACCATCCGGAACCGGGTAAGCGTCTCATGCGCGTAAACTCAAACCAGTAAGCGGCAGATTATACCTCTGCCGCCGGTGGTGAGCAATCAAGCAAAGAGAGAGTTCTGCTGGACGTTGAGCAATTCCTGCTGCTGCGCGTGCGTCCCCAGCTCGCCCAGGAACCCGAGCAGATCACCAAAGGCGCAGTCACAGGCCGACGAGATGATATAGCCGCGAATCTCGCCGGCGTGCTGTAGTTCCATCAGCTTCAATTCCGCGACCCGCATCTGTTCCGCGTTCATGGCCACGCGCCGGTAATGCTGCGCGCCGTTCGCCAATGTCACACAAATGATGTGATTAACCGGAGCGAGTACACGTGATCCGCGCAGGAATTGGTCTCCTGGAATGTCTATCTCCTGCATGACGGCCGCGCGATCATAAACGCACTGGCGGAGAGTCCGGTAAACTTCCCCGCAATCCAAACATTTCCATGCTTTCATGCCGCCACCCCCAGACGAGTTGTAAATTCAGCCGCGATTGAGCCGTACCGCCGTTTTTCCCATAAGGCAGCGTCGAAGTAATCCCGTTCCATCTGCGCGATCCGCTCAGGGTTTTCCAGCACTGCGGATTCGTACAAACCGCGATCACACAATCCGACATGGACAAGGGAAAGCAACTCAGGCAGGCGATGGTCACGGAACCACAGGAGCCGAGCGGCGCAAGCCCGCGAAGGTCTCAGCCCTTTCAATTCAGGCCGGAGAACCAACCGAGCATGGACAGGCGTGGACGGAATAAAGCCCGTCCACGCGAAGGAAGGTTGCAGATCGGTACTCACTGCGCGCCGCCAGTAGGTTGCACATCACGCAGCAACTCGGAATAGTTGCCGTATCCCCGTTCAATGGCATTGACGGTATCCACCAGAAATTCAGCCGCTCCCATTGCCCGGAGCCGCTCAATTCCGTTTTCGACCGTGACGCGACGGGACTTGAGAGCTTGCAGAACCGCGACCAGCGGGTGCCGGGCTTCGTCTATGACCGGAAGAGTAAGCCGATGCTGACCGTCAGGAGAGACGCAGCGAGAATCCCGCTTGCAGTGCTGGCAGATCGGGCCGCAATCGGAACAGACCACATCAGCCGTTGCGCCGCAGACTGCTTTAGGTTTGCCGGATTCAGAGGAGCAACGCAGCCAGTTACCGTTGCCGTCTGAAAGATGGATGGGTGGAAAATGTTTCACGTCTAAAACCTCCGTAATAGGTTTGCCGCTTGCACCGTAGACGCTGGTAACGCCTATGGTGAATATCAACTATACGCGCCGCCGCGTATCATAACAAGCAAAAAAGATACTTAGACAAATTTTGTCTAAGGTTGTTTTTCTCTTGTATCAATACGCGAGGCCGCGTATAACTCATGGCATGAAGGACAAAGCAAAGCCGATGACTACCAGCGAAGCTGGACGAATCGGAGCAAAAAAGAGGAATGACTCTTTGACTCCCGAGCAAAGGAGCGCAGCCGCCCGGAAAGCTGTAAAGGCGAGATGGGCGAAAGCGGAGAAGAAGAAAAAGTAAGCGGCTGACCGGGATGTTACCAGCACCCCGACCAGCCTGAGCAAAGCGATGATTACGGCACCGCCCGCCTAGCTCACAGTTTAACTCAGGTGCCGCATCACAATAGAAAGGTAAAGGAATTGCGGCAATGAAAGAACCCAAGAACAAAAAAGCGAAACCGGCAACCGAACCCATCAGTGAGAGAGACAGACTGGTGAATGTTATTGCTGGTTTTCTTGTTGCATCTGCCAGGCCCACCGAGACCAGCAAGGTTCTCAACGCGACAGCGGCATTCTATCCCGAGTGGAAAAAGGATGTGAGCGAGCTTCTACGCTTGCAGAAAGCCAACGATCCATCTTTTCCCGCCAAGTTGTCGGCGTATCTCCGCACCGTGGATATAAGCCTTTTCGACATGCAGCAGCTATCACGTACTCGGACGAACGACTTTTGCGTGATGGCTGAGGCCGCGTCCGATGCCATCGTGAAAGTTGCGTGCGCCCACGGAATCACCGATTACGCCTATGACCCGGAAGTGATCGGCAAAAGGCTGGGAAACAAACCCGCTCAGCAGCCCACGCCTGACCCGTTCGACAGGCTGCTACAGAAATTCAACCTCGCCACAGTGGCCAAGATGCGCGAACACTCCACCGCAGCAATCGAGCTTATGCAGGCACTGGAGCACCGCTCAGACATCTCAAGCGACGGCGAAAACCGCCTCTACGTGGAAGACATCAAGAAGGGTTCCATGGAAACGATTGAATGTCTTCAGAACCACGGTAAATTCGCAGAGGCACGCGAAAAGTATAATCAGATGCTGCTCGACCTGACCTGCTTTTTAGACATCATCAAGCGGCAGGCCGGGGACGCTTTAGCCCAAATAATCAACGACCCCGATCAGACAGAACCGCCCACCTTTGAACTGGCTCTCCGCAATGCTGGCGCGCCTCCAGATGTTGCAGCGAAGCTGCCCGAGCTTCTGCGGAAACCGACGCCCCAACCCGAAGCCGTACCGGAGCCATCACAGGCCCCGGTACTTCAGCCCGAGCCAACGCCCGAGCCGAAACCGCCAGTTACAGCCCAGGTTCGCCGGTACTGGAAGGCCGCCGCTTATGCTCTGGTAGCCGCCTGCTCCGTGTTCATACTTCTCTCACTGGTGGACCACAGCGCAAGCCATATGCTTTTTGGCGCCGCCCTGCTGGTGGTATTCGCTGGTGCAGTGCACATGCTTTCCCGCTACCTTGTCCCGAACGGGAGCACCGAGACAACCGCGACCGATCGCGCATAAGTTTGCCGCAACACCCCTAACCCCGGTTCGGCCCCGCAAGCTGGACCGGGTTTTTATTCACGTGGAGAAGGAAAATGAAACCTGTTAATATCCGCATGGAGGAACATCCCCATGCGCAAAGCCATACGCATTGCAGTACTGGCCCTGCTGCCGGTGGTTCTGGTGGGAGCAGCCAGCCCGAACACACTGGCCAAAGCAATTTCATGGTGCTGCGGTTTCCCGCCGCCTCAATGCCCCGGTTCGCCGAACTGTCCAGTCAGCCTGAAGTAGCATTCCGCGGGGTGCTTCAGTGACCGCGGCCCCGTTATTCGTTCACATCGCCATTGCCGCCACCGGGCTATATCTGGCGATCCGCGCCAATCGGAGCATGGTATTGCGCGTCTACTTCGGGTTCGTCGCCCTGGCCGCCCTCTCTTGCCTGCCCCTGCTGTCCCATACCTCAACCGAATGGTACCGGCTTTATTTCTTCAGCTTCGAACTCGCGCACAATGCCTTGCTGGTTGCGCTGGCATTCTGGATTGTGACCGAGATATGCAGACCGGAATGGGCAGTCGCCGCCGGCGTGTTCTGGCTTGCGCTGTTGGTTCTGGGAATCGCTCACAGTTTCAGCCTCAGCACCAAGGCGTTGCTGGACTCCAGCATTGCGGCCGAGTTTACCGCTGGAGGCTTGCTCCTCAGCTTGCTCCTGATCCCCGGTATTAAATGGCCGAAGGCGCACGCCCTGGCAGCGGCAGGAATCGCGCTGATAGTTCTGGGGCAAGCCATCCCGGAATTGTCATGGTTTAACTCTTCTGAGCCGTTGCATCTCGCGCAGCAACTTGGAGATGTTCCGGGCCTGATTGTGCTGGCCTGCAGCACTGCGCAAAGGTATACCGAAAGCCACGAAACCGCTTAACCTTCGCCTATGTGTGGTAAGATTCGGCTGAGAAGTGGCAACGAAACCAGCCAAATCGGATGAGAAGAGAGCGCTTTTTGTTCGGGAATACCTGATCGACCGCAACGGTACCCGAGCCGCTATTGCTGCGGGTTTCAGTTCCAAATCCGCCCACACCACCGCCCACCGTCTGCTTAAGAATGCCAAGGTTCGTGAACTAATCGACTCACTGGAAGCCGAGCGCTTAGAGCGCCTGGACATCACCGCTGACCGCATCCTGCAGGAGACCGCCAAGCTGGCCTTCTTCGACCCGCGCAAGCTATTCCACGAAGACGGCAGGCCCAAGTCCATTACAGAGCTGGACGCGATCACAGCGGCCGCAATCGCAGGCATGGACGTGGAAGATATCTACGAAGGCAGAGGCGAGGAACGCAAGTTTGTGGGAGTGGTGAAGAAGTACCGCCTGGCCGACAAGCGCGCAGCGCTGGAGATGCTTGGACGCAATCACAAGCTCTGGACAGACAAGATGGACCTGAACGCCAACCTTAATATCCAAGACCTGAGCGACGAGCAACTACAGCAGCTTATCCAGAGACTGGAGCCGAGAGCATGAAACATGAAGAACTGATTTCAGCCGCAAGGCGCAAAGCCATCACCGAACTGGAGCGCCGGCAGCATGACCGGGCAGCCGAGGTACTTTACAGGTTTTCCAGTCACCTCGGGACCGAGGCGCGCAAGATGGTGGAGTCATCACCTGTATATGCTCGCGGGCGCGATATGTTCAACGCCGACCCGGAAGTGATACACGACGCGCCAACCCAGAACCTGAGATATCGCCTGTGTGAACTTCTGTTCAAGGCAGCGCACACCCATTACCCAGAGAACGGAGAAGTGCTTACGTTCCGGGAATGCGTTAAGGCGCATCTGCTCTACTACATTGCCGACATGAAAGACGCTGCAGCGGCTTGGGCTGTAGCGTTCCCCGAAAAGACCTTCCCGCTGAAGTTTGATGGGGAGCGGAGAGTATTCATGGAGCTGACCGATGGTGGAGAGTGGATAGAGACTGACAAGATGGCCAGGGCTGAACGCATGTGGAGCAATCTGGCCGAGGAATTGACCGGCAAGGAGGATCCAGAATCGCTCTCCGGTGTGATGTTCAACACTCGGAGCAAGACCCTTACCCCAATGGGCAAAGTTCAATGAACTTCGACCGCGAGCCCGTGATTGACAACGCCTGTCTTGCAGTTCTCGAGGCCGTGAAAGATTTCACCCCGGAAGTTGCCCTGCGCGCGCTGGACCGTGCCGCCCATCTCCTGAACTGCGCCCAGCGCGCCAAAGAGAATGGGAATCCGAACATGCTGGCCTTTGTGCCGGATCCAGACGACATGGAAGATACTCCCGGCCTGGCCGTGACACTCGGAGCCTTGCTGGACGTGAGCAGGTGCGGCGATGAATGCGACTTTCTGACCGCCGCGGGAATCGCTTCTGCTTGCCTGAAAGCGAAACTAAGGGATTCAGCCGCCGGGCCCGTTCAGTAATCCCACGATTGGAGGTAACTGGAATGCACCCCTGCCAGCACCCGCTTGCCGCTCTGAAGTTTGAGGAGATCGCCACCGAGAACAGCCAGGTTACAGTCCGACTCAGTTGCTCCCACTGCAACGCGCCGGTAACAAAGTCTTTCCTGCAGCGTACCCCTGAGCCAGCTTCATGCACCCAGCCGCAGCCCTCACAGATGCCGCTCATGGTCATGTCGAAGTAGAACTCTCTATCGCCAATCCTGTTCGTATGCCCTGCGGAGCTTTGCCGCCGTCCTGCGTCTGCTGGCCCTTGGGTGGTACCTCTGCACCCCTGAATCGCTCTGCGGGTTAATCTGGTGGCTTCCTGGTGGTCTTTTCGCGTGATACTTCTTGATACCTTATGGAACCTGCTAAGACCTGTTGATACTTCCGCGAGGCGCATCAAATCTGCCGAAATTCATGTTTTGACGCTGAAACCCGCATGAACACTGGCCGGTGCAGCTTTGGCCCTAATCGCCCTTTCACGGCGGTAACACGGGTTCAAATCCCGTCGGGGACGCCAAAGAATCAATGACATACAGGGAAATCAGTTAACAGCCGGTTTTTTGGTGGTTTGTGGGTGGTTTATTGAGTCCAAAACCGACCCAAGCCGGTCATCCAGCCGCGCCGCCGAGTCTTCCAGGAACTGCGGGCTCATGCCCTGATAACCCCGAGCCGTCTTGATGCTCTTCTGCCCGAGCAGACGGGCAATAGTGTGATCATCCAGCCCCTGCTCATGTAGATGGCTGGCCGCCGTGTGCCTAAGGTCGTGGAACCGCGTGGCCGGGATGCCAGCAGCTTTCACCGCCCGCGAGTATTGGGTGCTCACCCTGTTTTGACTGATGCCAGCGAAGATGGGCGCCAGCGCATCTCGCTTGGACAACTCCAAGGTGGCCAAGACAGCGATAGCGGAGGCATTCAGGAACACGCGCCGAGGCGTCCGGTTCTTTGTCTTGGCCAGCATGATTCTCTTTTCCGCAATCTTGATGTCACAGGGACGCAGCCCGAGGATTTCACCCAGGCGGCAGCCGGTGAACGCACCGAGCAGGATAATGGGACGCAACCATTGAGGCGAGGCCAGAAGGACCGCTTTCAACTCCTCCGCGGTCAGCCACCGGTCCAGAGCTTCGGGCTCTGGCGGCAACTCCGCGTCCTTCGCCGGATTGAACTCGCAGAGGCCATGCTTACGAGCGTAGCGGTACAGATGCCTCAGTGAGTTGATTTCCTTCCGCACCGTCCATGGTGAAGCATTCTCAGTCAGCCGATGCGCGATGTACTTCTCCACCATGAGGACCGTAACCAGCTTTGTGAGCTTGGGGTGCTCCGCGTCCGATCCGTCGAAGTAGGCGAGCAAGTGATTGTCGATGATGCCCTTCTCGCGTTCGTATCCCTTCGCGCTGAGTCTACTTTTCTGACTCGCGAGGAATTGGTCCGCGACGAATCGCAGGGTTTCACTTTTGGCAACTGAGGCAGGTTGAGGACGAGGCTTTATACCGTTCCTGATCTGGAGAGCGTCCAGTGCCTTCGCTGAGCGGATGTCGCGCGCCTGCTGCGCGGTTTGGCAATCTACCTTTTCCCGCCGGCGCTTGCCATCACAATCTTTGTACAGGATCCAGAACCCAGGACGATCATCGCGGGTGAAAACTCCACCGCGGGAGCGGCGTTTCTTTTGCTTTCCCATGTCTCAGTTCTCCCATGAACTGCGGTTGCCGGGAATTGTAGCAAGAATTTCCTGTGAGTGTTCAAAACAAATCAGGGTTAAAATGTTTACAGCTATTCGAGCATCGCGGGCTTGATCACCTGTGAGACGCGCCGGGGTTCTCCCATGACCCCGGCCGCTCGATACGCTGAAGCCGCACAATGGGAGGGCGGCAGCAGATGGACCACAGCAAGCTAAACAATCCATTCCGAGTCGGACTCAGAAAACCGCCAAATGTGCGCGATTGGGCAGAACAGGGCCGTGCCTTCATCGCCGCCAATGACAAGATATTTAGCCTACGGGTTTCCGCCGATGCCAAGCTGTATGTTGACGATCCTGGACACCGCACAGATTCACGAATGGGCGAAATAGGAATCGGCATAGCCTCTCAGATCGCAGCGGCCAGAAGGTTCTGTTCTTTGCATGGCAAGCAGGAGGAAACGGCGGATAGAGTTGTCGCTCACGTCCCGAAGATTGAGTTCCTGGCGCGCGACCCGGACGTAATTTACCGCCTGATCATCCACCAGTGTGAAAAGAGCGACGAAGCCTCATGCACAGAGGCCGCCGACAAGGTTATTGACTGGCTTGCTGAAGTGGTTCCGGAGTTAAAGGAATACGTCGCTAAGGCACGCATGAACCGAGGAGTCCAGCATGCGCCTGTAGACGTGCATCCACGTGAACCATCGCTAGGCAATTACACCCCAGCCGCTCACTCTCCGGTGAGCATGGAAGAGGCCGTCCAATGCACAAAGACACAAGGCCAGACTGCCAAAGCACGCGAACAGCAGATCAGGCGCAGGGTAGCGCGAGCAGAGAAACTTGGCATCGTTGACCCACTGTTCAAGAGACTACCTCCTCCGCCGGGTATGCAGCGCCCAGGCATGGAGTTTGCGCGTGATCACTTTGAGCAAGGCCTTCGCGCAGAGAACAAACAAGAGCGTCCGACGCGCCGAGGACGCAAGCCGCAGACAGTATGGCCGCAAGTAGCAGTCGCAAACGTTCAATAAGACTCAGGAAGAATCACAAAGAATCGGTATGAAGGCCCTCTCTGCAGGGCCTTTTTTGTTGGCGTAGATTGGCTCCATTCAACGCGGAAATTTTCCGCAGTGGAGTTGCAGAGCAATGGATTTAAACCGCTATAGCCGCGAACTGCGCGAATCTTTTGACGTTCGCCAGTATCCACTCTCCCGCGAATGCGGGGTTCCTGAAAAGAAAATCTCTCAATTTGAAAACGGCGAAAGGTCGCTGACCGATCCCGAACTGGCAGCTCTCCTGGAGGGAGTAAGGGCCATCGTGCGCCGTCGCACCAATCGCGCCATGGGATTTCTAACCCAGGATGCAGGCGCTGTGGCGGTGGGCGCTTAACAACTACAAAAGCAACGAGTCACCCGGGACAAGGTGACTCGCTAAGTTCAAACGATTGGATTGGGACATGGCAACTATAGACGGGACGGCGGACGAAATCAAGAACCTTATCGTGGCAGCGCATGGACATGCCGCTTACGAAGTAGCTACCACCGATGTGTGGGTGATGATTCACGCGGCATCAGTGAATAAGGCGAGATCGCGCCGGGCGGTCCTTGACGCCTTTCTGGACGCGCCGAACCACCAGCTTACATTCGCCGATCTGGTCAACATCAACTCGCAGTATTCAGCCCGAATCTATGAATTGAGGCACGCCGGGTTCCCGATCAAGAATTTTGCCGGAGGCGACCGGGGAACGTTTTTCGCCTTGATGATCACGCCTGAGCAGGAGAAGCAAATCCGCCGGGCACTCGCATATTGCGACACGCTGCCGGTGAAGAGATCCCCGCGCAGCGAGAAGAGAGTTTCAGCAGAACCAAGGGTAGATGGCGCCGGACAGTTCCTTCTTGGATTGAGGCAGGAGCATCCCGCGACGTCAGCAGGAAGGTTCGTTGACTTTGAACGTGGAGTAGCAGGTTAGAAGTTTTGGCCCTGGGGCCAGGTATTGTTCCTCCGAGTGGGTCGGAGAGCACCTGGCCCCGGTTTGGAATCCAGTGGGTTATCTGAGTTCCGCCAGTGTCAGAGATCATTGTATCTCACATCGAAATCCGTAGATATAGAAATCGACGGAAGGCGATGCAGTTCTTTGACAACTGGCGTCCGCAGCAATGCGGCGTGCGAGTTAGAGGTTGCGCCAGTGGGCTTGAGCGCCCGGCGATACATGCGACGATGTGCACACATGCGCACATCGTGACAGCACCGCCGGAGAGAACGAAAGAGCGACAGCCCGCCTAGTAAATCCGTCAATTGGCGGATTTGCCGAAGCCTTATCGGGAAGCACGTTAAAGCGGACCAATTACCCCATGGCGGGTATCAAACCAGCCCGAGCGATGGCGTCCGATGCGAAGCGAAGCGACCGAGGGTTGCAGCAAGATTGTTGCTCACCTGGGGGAGTGAAGTGCAGCAGATGGGGAGCGAATGGTTAGCTCTCCTCCTGCTCGCTTTGCTCCCTTAGGTTGAGCAAGATTTAAGAGGTTCTGCTTTTGGTTTTGCTTTTGACTTTGAAAAGAGCGAAGCGAAAGAAGCCGGGTTCGAGGGGCGGCGCCTGAGCCCCTCGCCCCCATATCGAAAAGAAATCTTCAGGGATGGGATGGGACAAATGGCAAAGAGATACAACGACAACGGAACCCTACAGGGATACAGCCCCTTTGATGTGGGTTTTGGCCAATGGGCAAACTACGTTGAATTGGGATTGGGACCGGAGAGAGGATTCATGAAAATTTGGCGCCACGGCGAATTGCAAATATGGGGCAAGGACAGCCACGAACTGGAAGACCCGGACGTTACATTCATCCCGGAAGATGCCGACCTGTTGCGCGCCTTGGCCGACGAACTGGAAAGCCGAGCAACTGAGTATGAGCAATATCTGGCCGAGCAGCGCGAGAAGGAAGAAGGCGTGCACGAGAGCATGCGCCCTGGCAATGAAGGGCTTGAAGAGGACGAAGAATCGCCAACGGCTGCAAGACGGCCTCCAGAGATTGTGAAAGGCGCAAACGTGACGCCGGAGTTACAGGCGTTCGCATTGAAGTAGAGCGATGCAGCAACGTGGACTCAGCGCGACAGTGGCAAGGGCAAAGGCCCAGGGATTCGGGCGCGCAATTACGCCGATCACTGGGAGCCGATGCTTCGCAGGATTGATGGTGGCCGGCAACGCCGTGCGGTTCATGTTCCGATCCGGTGTTCTGTCCCGCTGGTACAGGATCCCGGCGGATGTGCTGAGAGAGTTCTTGAGCGCCGAGAGCAAGGGGAATTTTTACAGGCAACAGATTCGTGGAAGGTTTTGAAAGGAGCAACCCGATGTCAATGGTTGATGCAGATTCGTTCAGCGCGCGAGATTCGGGCAGCGCACGTAGAGGAATCGGTCGGAGTGTCGTCTCTGCCGATACCTTCCGGCAAAGCCTGGAACAGACACAACACCACGCCTATGACACTGGCATGGACATGAGCCAGATGACGGTCCCGGACGAGGAGCACGAAGATATTACGCCGGCACAGCGCGAGTACCGCAAAAAACTCCGCGAAACGATGGCGCGAAACGGGAACCGCAGAGGGTTCTGAAACGCAAAGGCTCGGGGCAATGCACCGCTTGAGTAACGGTGAGGACGGGTGTTCAGGTCGCGCATGGCTTGAGCACCCACACCCCGAAAAAGTTTGAAGGAGATCACACAATGGCGACGATAACAGCGAAGGTTGACAGCGGAGAGATTCCCTCACTGCTCAAGATGTTTGGCTTGGGCGGAATCCCCCGGGAAGCTCTGGACGACAGCGGAGCCGACCAGCCTGCAGCGAGCGTTCCAGATGCCCAGCCAGCGCCACAACCACAGAACGACGCGCGCGGAATCATGGCCATGTTTGGAGGCCCACCGCCGATTGATTCATCCATGGGTGGCGCCGACAACCCGACGATGCAGCCGGGCGATACTCCAGCGCCTCCGGAAACAAAGCTCGGGCTCATGCAGCGCGTACTCTCCGGTGGAGCACCTGAAATATCAGCAGGCGCAAACCAGCCCGGACCCATTGCTCGCCCTACGCAAGATATACTCCCCGACGACATCCAGGGCGGCCCGCAAGTGGCCGGGCCAACGTTTAGAACCGCTCACCCTTCTTTTTTGAAGGCTCTCGGGCTTGTTTCAACACTCGTTGCTGACGCTGCTCCCGGCATTGGCGCTCGCACATTCGGAGAAGGAGCACAGGCGGCAGAAGCGGCAGGGCAGCGCCGGGCAGCAGCAGCATTTGCCAATGTTAAGACTCAGGCCGACATCGCCAACGAACAGGCGGAAACCAGACTGCATGGCGTTCAGGCAGATCAGGCAGCGCAGACCGTTACAATCATGACCCCACAAGGCCCGGTAACTGGCCCGCTGTCACAACTTAAATCCGCTTTCCCTGCCATGTTCGCAGCGCAGAGCCGACAGAACGTAGCCACGATCAACGCGGCAAGCCGCGAGGACGTTGCGCAACTGAGGCAGCAGATCGACGCCGGGAAAATCAAAGCGATTCGCCCTGCAGTGGACGACAACGGGAACGCCGTTCTCGCCGCTTACGACAATCAGGGAAACCTAATGAAGTATCTGCCGCGGTCGATTGGTCCCGCGTGGATGTTGCCCACGGTTCGCAGCTCCGTCGACATCAAAGAGGACGGCAACGGCGGATTTATCTATGTTCCGAAAACTTCCACCACTCGCCGGGTGCTTCCGGCTCAGCCAAGCGCAGGCGAACCGACAGTCACGCAGCAGCCGGGAACGCCAGCGGCGGCAACTCCACAGGGCGGCGCGCCACAGCAGCGCAACACAGGAGCCGGCCCGCAAGGTGGTGGAGTTCGGCCTGTGACTACTGGCCAGGTGAGGCCAGTAACAAACTCTCAAGGGCAGCAGGTAGGTGGGAAGACCAGCATTGATGCCGGATATGCGTTCGACCCACAGAGCGGCAACACCGTGCTCACCACGCGGGGGCAATTCGCCAATCAAGGCTTTCAGAACTTCCGCAAAGTAAGCCAGAAGGACATCGACAACGACCGGCAGATTATTAATCGCCTGAACGACGTAGAAACAAAACTCGGGCGCTATTCCGACGTGATGGCCAGCGACCAGCTTACCGGTGATGACCAGAACAAACTCGCGTACCTGATCAACTCGGACAAATTCAAATTCCATGTGTTCGGCGCAGAGCTGCCGATTGACGAAATTAATAACTTTCTGCGCCAGGGCCAACTCGGAGACCTATCGCCAGCCGGACAAAAGGCGTTCGCCGCTTACCTGAATGCAAGAGAGAGCATGTCGGGTTATCAGCGGGTTCTCTCAGGCTCCAGCAGAGGCAGCGACAAAACGATGGAGCTCAATATCGACGCTCTGCCGAAGCCGACCGACCCAAAGAGCTACATCGCGGAAGGGATCAACCAGTTTCGGGAGAACATCCCCATCATGCGCCGCGGGCTGCCAATCCTCCCAGGCGTGAACGATGGGCGGCAGAACGGCAATCAGGGCGCCGGATCGAACGGGAACCCGAGCGGTGGCAAATACCTGCCGTGGTTCAAGCCAGTGAGGTAATCAGCACTTGATGGACGTGAGGACTATTGCACCAATGAATGCGAAGAGCAGCCCAAAGCCGATGCGATGCCGGACGGAATTAGCGGAGGCTTTCAGCTTGTCAAAGGAGTCTTGAGGCACGGCCCAGGAGCATAGCACAAAATGGCGACGACACCCAACCCGCAGCCAGAGCAAGAGCCGCAGATGCCAGTCTTTCACAGCGACGGCCAGCTCGGGCTTGTGCCGCTGTCCAAGTACACGGACACCATCGCGGATCCTACCTACGAGCCAGCAATTATGATGACTGCACCGGATGGAACACAGGGCTATGTGCCACGCTCCAAGGTCCGCGACTCACAGACGCACGGCTACACCGTAGGCCAATTCCTGCCAAAGTCTGCAGGCGACCAGATTGCTACCGATGCGAACGGGCAAAAGCATGTAGTCCAAGGCGCGAATGCCCCAACCTTCGGATCGGGTAAGAATTTTCTCCTGAATGCAGCGCAGGCGATTTACCCATCGAACCGTGGGCCACTTGATCAGGCGGAATACGAGGCCGAGCAGCTTTATCACCATCCCGGCGACACTCTGGCTGAGGCATTCAGAGAAGCAAACCCAATCCGCTGGTTTACGAACAGCGCCAACACTGAAGCGCAACGCACAGCGGACGCGGTGAAGCGCAAAGACTACAACGCTGCTGCTGTTCATGCAGTTGAGTCGGTCATTCCCGGAATTGGTTCACAGCTCGGAGACGCGAGCGAGCAGATACGCTCAGGCGACGTGTCCGGAGGCCTGGGCAGGGCAACGGGAACAGGAGCACAACTCGCTCTCGGCAATGAAGACATCACCAAGCCGATCGCCAGCGCCACCAAAGCAACAGCGCGCGCCGTTCTGAGCCCACGCGAGACGCTTACAACGACAATACCCACAGCAGCAGGTAAAGCCGTCGGAGCGGTACGCGACTTTGCCATGGACCCGAACGGAGCCATCGCAGCCGCAGGGCAGAGGATTTTCGGAGCGAAGGCGAAACCATCAGCACCCGCAGCGGAGCCAGCCGTTGACCTGGGCCAAGGCGAAGTGATCCCGCCGCAGAACGTGAAAGGCCCCGGAGAAGTGGCGCCGGAAGAAGTAGGGCAGCCGCCGGAGGGGAATCCCGACATTCTCGCCGGCAACCAGGGTGTGCGGGTTCGTCCGCAGCCACAGATTGGAGCCGGATACCAGCCGAAATTCAAAGGCCAGTTGCCAGAGCAGACAGCAACGCAATTACCCGATGTCAGTGACTCGGGAATCATGGCCATGCTTACCGGGCGCAACATCGAAGTGACGAGACCGGGCGCAGACATACGATCTTTTTTACAGGCCAACAAAAACGCGCCACTCCAGGTCATCAGAAAAAACTTTTTTGACCATTTCGACGCAGGCGAAGCGCCGAGCGATATGGGGGGGGTGTCTGAACCATTCGGCGTGGAGGCCAACCGCCCCAACCGAGTAGTGCTGAACAAGCGGCAGCCGGGACCGCCAGACGAGACAGTGATCGCTGGAGCGAAAAACCTAGCACCGAATGCACCCATAGGCTCACTCCGGCCCCTGAACGGCTGGAGCGCGGCCCTTGGTTTCCTGACGCACGTGAGCGAGCCAACACTGGACGGCATTCTGGCCGAGCGCGGCATCCCTTTTGTTAAGGGTGGAGACACAGCCGCTACAAAAATTGGGAAGATTCTCGATTCGCTGGACGATAACGAAGTTCGGGAGTTTCACGATGCCACTATAGAGGGGAGTCGTCACCCCTCGCCGAATCCCGAGATGCGCGACTTTAACGCGCAGCAGCCCCGCAGCGTCATGGGCATGATCGCCGGCAGAGCAGACGAGCCGGCACCCCAGCTTCCGACCGATGAAAACACCGCCGACCTGTTGCAGCGGAGCATAGAGCAAGCCAACGCGAAGAAGGCAGGCGCGGCACCTGCCCCAGAGAGAACGCCACTTCAGGCACTTCTGGGAGGGCAACTGGAGCCAGATCAGAGGGGCCCGGGCCGTATTGACCCATTCAGCCCTTCAGGAATCCGCATATCCACCTTGCGCGGAGAGATGGCCAAGGCCACCGACCCGGCAGAGCGCCAGGCGTTTCAGGATGCCATCAACAGAGAGATTGCACTGGCCAGAGGCGAGAACCCGCCACTCACGCAACAGGCAGAAGCCGAGAACCTGCCAGAAAAGCAGCCGCGAACCGTTGAACCGTCAGAGCAGTTTCCACCAAAGGCGCAGCCGGGACAGATAGCCGGCACGCAAGAGAATCCCGTTCCGCTGAGTAGCTTGCAGCCTGGGCAGATTGGCTGGGTGCCGCCGCATCAGGTAGGACTCGACCCGGATACATTCCAGTTCAAGCAGGGCGTGGACACGCGAGGCATTCAGCCCGACAACCCAATAGTGGGGCAGCGGTTCGACCCGTTCTTGGCTGACATTGTCGACGTATTCAAATTCCCCAACAGAACCGACGTTCCAGCCAACGTGCGCGGGAAAGGATTTGCGGCCGAGGGGCACCACAGAACCGTTGCTGCGCAGGACTCCA
>Ga0070679_100001385_pt1 | contig 21342 bp, 9 predicted proteins | sample KBSC63BmetaG_FD_65652 | JGI IMG/M metagenome (GOLD analysis project Ga0070679, IMG submission 65652) | Corn rhizosphere microbial communities from Kellogg Biological Station, Michigan, USA - KBS C6-3B metaG | ecosystem: Host-associated > Plants > Roots > Rhizosphere | place: USA: Michigan... | reverse complement strand
CGCGCATGCCAAAGAGCGGGTCGGTGCTCTTCTCGACCCAGTGCGGCGGCTCGACGGCGGTAAACGAATCAAGTTCGAAAGTAAGGTCGGGGTGGCCGGCCGCGATCATTTCGTGGTCCACTTCCATGCCCTTCGCGCCGAGATGACAGGTCAAACACTGCGAAGCCCGGGTGGCCAGGCTCTTGTTGTCGATCAGGCCGAGGCGAACCATGTCGGCGTGGCGGGCGTCGGGCTGGATGTGCGGGCCGAGCCACTTCGATGCGGGGCCGTGGCAGCTTTCGCAACTGACGCCCTCAGAGACATCGAAATCGCGGGCGCGGTTGACCTTGTCCACGCTGACGGCATGGCAGACCAGGCATTTAAGCGCTTTGTCCGCCGGACCGATCTTCAGAATCGCCGCCATTTGCCTACCCAGAGAACCGGTGAGAGCGGTATAGGCGCGGGCGTGTTTGTCCTGCGTCACCCAGGTGCTGTACTCGTTCTGCAAAACTTTGGTGGTGGAGTGGGGCTGAATTCCTCCATGGCAAGCGACCGCCGAGCACGAACCTGGGCCGATGTACTTGCCTGTCGGAGTCATCTCCGGAGCGGCAGCTAATATGGCCCGGACGTGCGGCGGCAGCGGAGCCGTCTGTGCGCGAGAGGCCGCTCCCGCTGAGAGGGATACGATCAGCAGGAGGGCGATTCGGCATGGCAGGGATGAGACTTCAGCGTGCACTCACGGCCTCGGCGAATAAACTACTGTGCGGACAAAGGTATCGTGCGCGACACATTCCATCAATACGCAAGTGGGTTCCCTGCGGATTCACGAATAAATACTCAAGCAATCTGCAACGGTGCTGGCCGCGTTCTTAAACAGAGTACAAATGCACTACGCAGAACAGATTGCGCCTAACTGGACTCGCCACCCTCGGTCTGCTAGATTCTGCGCAAGCCCTGAAGTTGGTGCAAACGAACCCGCAGCGAGGAAGAATCCGGAATGCCCGCCACGCCTGAAGTCCTCGTGCAGATCGAACCCGGCCGCAATAAGCTCGGGATATTCGAAGACCTGCGCCATGTTCAGGAGAACGTCGGCTTCATTCCAACCAACGAAATCGCGCGCATAGCCACTCGGCGTGGCGTGGCGATTAAGGACGTGCATAGCGTCGCGAGCTACTATCCGCACTTTCGGCTGAAACCGCCTATCCGCGTCGATGTGCGGGTGTGCGACGACATGAGCTGCCACCTGAACGGGGCCCGCCAGCTTCGCCATGCACTGGAGCACCAGTACGCCGGGGCATCGGACATTGTGCAGGTGCGGGACATTTCCTGCGTTGGGCGTTGCGACCATGCGCCGGTCGTCAGTATCAACGAACACTACTACGAAGCGGCGGACTTCAAGTCGGTGGTCGCGCACGTTGACCAGGAGATACTTTCCCCGCGTATAGACCGGCCGAGCGCGGCGCCGAGCAGCCCTCAAGAGCGTGGCATCAAGATACAGTGCGACCCGTACGCAACGCCGTCCGAGCGATACAGCATCTATCGCCGTCTGATCGACCTGAAGAATGTCGATGAAACCCTAGCGCTGCTGAAGCAGGGTGAGTTGCGCGGGATGGGCGGCGCGGGCTTTTCCACGTACATCAAGTGGGAAGGCGCGAAGAAATCGCGCGGCCCTGAGAAGTTCGTGGTCTGCAACGCGGACGAGAGCGAGCCGGGGACGATCAAGGACCGCTTCATCCTGCAATACCTCCCGCATATGGTCTTCGAAGGAATGATGGTGGCGGGCACGATCGTCGGCGCACAGAAAGGCTACCTGTACATTCGCCACGAATACGAGTTACAGACCGAAGTGCTGCGCGAGGAACTGGCGCGGATTCGCGCGATGGGACTGCTGGGGCGCAACATTCTGGGGTCGGGCATTGATTTCGATCTGGAAGTTTTCGTCTCGCCCGGCGGTTATATATGCGGCGAGGAAACGGCGCTGATGGAGGCCATACAGGGCAATCGCGCCGAGCCGCGCAACAAGCCGCCGCGGACGATCAACTCCGGCCTGTGGGGCAAGCCGACGGCGCTGAATAATGTCGAGACCTTTACGCATGCGATCACGATCCTGGGCAAAGGTGGCGAGTGGTATCGCAACTTCGGCCGGCCGGGTTCGCCGGGAGTAAAGTTTGTCGGAGTGACGGGAAATGTGCGGCGACCCGGAGTGTTTGAAGTGCCGATGGGCATCACGTATCGCGAGTTGATCGAGGACTACGCCGGCGGCGCGCTCGAGGGCCGCGAAATTATAGGCTTCGCGCCGTCGGGACCGTCGTCGGGATATTTGCCGGCATCGCTGCTGGATACGCCACTCGACTGGGACAAGGTGAAGGCGCTGCAATCGATGCTGGGCTCGGGCGCGGTGGTGGTCGTCGACAACACCGGCTGCATGCTGGATATGGCGCTGACCTCCATTCGCTTCTACCGCAATGAGAGCTGCGGCAAATGCTCGCCATGCAGGATTGGTACGCAGAAGCTGGTGGACGTCGTCGAGAACTGGACGCTGGGGCAGTTTGCGCGGGGCGACCTTGAGTTGCTCAACGACCTTTCCGCCGTGCTGCGCTTGACGTCGCTATGCGGGCTCGGCCAGATTGCGCCCGCGCCGATCACGTCGGTGATGAAACACTTCCCGGATATTGTCCGCGAACACGTGGTGGACCGTCACTGCCGTGGCGGCGTCTGCTTTACAGGAAGTGCCACATGACCGGTCATGCGGAGGGCACACTGGTGACGCTGACCATCGACGGCCAGGAGGTCACCGTCCCCCACGGGACGACAGTGTTCGATGCCGCGCGGATTGCGGGCATTGCGATCCCGACACTGTGTCATCAGCAGAACCAGACGCCCGTGGGAGTATGCCGCATCTGCATCTGCGACGTTGGCGAGCGCGCGCTGCAGGCGTCGTGCGTGTTCAAGGCTGAGCCGGGGATGGTGGTTTCAACCAGCTCGGCGCCGATCGAGGCGGTGCGGAAAACGCTGTATGAGCTGATGCTGTCGGACCATCCGTCGCCATGTCTGCGACAGGTGCAGAGCGGCGATTGCGAGCTCGAAACGCAGGCCGCGAGCCACGGCATTGTGCCCGAAGACGTCCGCTTCAGGCGGCGTGCCGTGCCGGTGATGTCGGAGGATGATTCTTCACTGTCGATCCACGTCGACTACTCGGCGTGTATTTTGTGCGATCGCTGCATTCGCGGCTGCTCGGAGATTCGCGACAACAACGTGATCGCGCGGCAGGGCAAAGGGTATTTCACGACCATCGGCTTCGACGCGAATGAACCGATGGGCAATTCCACGTGCGTTTCGTGCGGTGAGTGCATGGTGAGTTGCCCGACCGGCGCGCTGACCAACAAGAAGGTCGTAGGGCAGAATTTGCTGGCGCAGATCGAAGGCCCGAACGTCTATTCGGTCGATACCGAAGACCTCCTCGCGCTGCCGATTTTCAAAGGTGTTTCGGGTACATTTTTGGAGTTGAACCGGGGTGCGGTAGTCAAACGTGTCTTCCAGCCCGGCGATGTGATTGTCCGCGAGGGCGATAACGGCTCAACCGCTTTCTACATCCTTGAGGGCGACTGCGATGTGCTCCTGGGCTCTCCGCGCGCGCATGTTTCGACCAACGATGACCACACGAGTTTTCTGTCGAAGATGCGCAGCAAGCTGCTGCCGCAGAAGTCGGAAAAACGAGCCGGCGACAGGCCGAACCCGACGCACATTTCGATCGACGCGCCGGTCGATCTGCCGTTCGACAATCCGATTGCGCAGCTTGGGCCGGGCGATCTGTTTGGCGAGATGACCTGCATGAGTTTCTATCCGCGCTCGGCTACGGTGCGCGCGAAGACCGAGTGCGTGATGCTCGAAATGTTGCGCAACGTGCTCGACGTGATGCAGAAGAACAAGACGTTCCGGGCGCAGCTCGAGGCCAACTACCGCGGCCGCGCACTCTCCACGCATCTGCGCAGTGTCCCGATCTTTGCTGGCCTCAGCGAGGACTTCATTGATCTGCTGCGCGACCGCGTCGAGTTGGTACGCTATGCACCGGGGCAGGTGATTTGCAATGAAGGCGATCCCGCCGACTCGTTCTACCTGATCCGCATCGGCTTCGTGCGCGTGTCGCAGACGCGCAACAGCGAAGAGATGGTGCTGGCCTACCTGCCGCGCGGCGGGTACTTCGGCGAGATGGGTCTGCTACGCGACGCGGCGCGCAATGCGACCTGTACCGCACTCGATCACGTCGAAGTTGTCCGTATCTACGCGCCTGATTTCCATGAAATGCTCGACAAGTTCCCGCAGGTGCGCATGGAGATCGAGCACGTTGCCCGGCAGCGCGATAAGGAGAACGCCGGGCACCTGCAGCGCGCGACGGCGAACATTCAGACGCAGCCGCTGCATCAGTTCCTGGCGCACGGCTTGATGGATGCGCAGAGCCTGCTAATCCTCGACCTGGAAAAATGCACGCGTTGCGATCAGTGCGTGAAGGCCTGCGCCGACGCGCATGAAGGCGTCACGCGGCTGCTGCGCGATGGTGTGCGTTTCGACAAATATCTCGTCGCCACATCCTGCCGGCAGTGTCGCGACCCGCTGTGCATGATCGGTTGTCCGGTGGGTTCGATCCGGCGACGCAATTCTCTCGAAGTCATCATCGAAGACTGGTGCGTGGGCTGCGGTCTGTGCGCAAACAATTGCCCTTACGGCAACATTACGATTCACGAGTTCGACCGCGACGGGAAAGATGCCGGTGATCAGGGCAAGATCCGCAAGGCTACATCGTGCGACCTGTGCCACGATCTCGACGAGCCAAGCTGCGTCTACGCTTGCCCGCATGATGCGGCGCACCGCGTAAACCCGACGGAGTTCTTCGCGAAAATGCTGGGGCAGGACCTCACTGATGCTGTGACGCCGAGGCCGAGGAAGTAAATGCGCATCGACTCGACCCACAAAACGTGGCTCTGGATTTCGGTTGCGACCATTGCACTGTCGGCTCTCGCCTACATTGTCTACGGTTTGCACGTGACGCCGGGCGGCGGCACGCCTCTGGGCCTTACGTTCGGGGCACTGGCGCTGGGCTGCATGATCTTTGCTGCACTGTTGAGCGTGCGCAAACGCTTTCCGATCTGGCGCATCGGACGCGCGCGGATCTGGATGAAAGCCCATCTGTGGCTTGGCTTTCTCGCTCTGCCGCTGGTGCTCTTCCACGCCGCATTCCAAGCGCGCGGCCTTCTTGCTACAGTACTGATGCTGCTCACGGTAGTGGTCGTCGTCAGCGGAGTCTTCGGTGCATGGCTGCAGCACACGCTGCCTTCACGCATGTTTCGCGAGGTGCCGTACGAAACGATTTACGACCAGATCGGCGTCATACGCACACAACTCGCGGACGAGGCCCAGCAGCACGCGACCAATGTCACGCAGATGCTCGCACCGGCGCGGGGCGCCGGCGCAACCGTTGTATTGACCATGCTGACCGTGCCCGAACTCGGTGAAGAAGTCGCGGCATTCGATCTGTTCTATCAGTCGCAAGTCGCTCCCTACCTGCGGGCTGAACGCAAGGATGCGACTAAAATGACGCTCTACGACCGCACGGTTGCGAAGCAGGAGTTCGAGAACTATCGCATCCTGTTTCCGCAGGCTGCGTGGCCGCCGATTGCCGCGCTCGAAGATGTATGCGAAGAAAAGCGGCAGCTCGATCATCAGGTTCGTCTGCATCACTGGCTGCATAGCTGGCTTCTGGTGCATCTGCCGGTGTCGGCGGCATTACTGTTGTTGGCTTGCATTCATGCGGTTGTGGCTCTTAGGTTCTAGCTTTTAGCTGAGGGCCTAAAACTCGCACTTCGAAAGGAGGTCTCGCCTGGCAATTCGTAAACGCACATCGAAGTCGGTCGCCAAGCGGCATGACCTCGATTACTTCAAAAAGGGCTCACCGATTCGGTTGTGGCAGTGGCGGCTGGCGCTGATCGCGGTGTTTGCGGCGGTGGTGTGGATTACGCTGACGACATCGCGCAATGCGACCGCGTTTTCCGCCGGTCCGGTGTCAGCGCCGCACGCGGTCTTCGCGCAGAAATGTGATGCATGCCACAAGCCGGTCATCCCTGGTGCAGGCTGGCTGCCGGTGGTCGGCGCACGCCACAATGTGCCGGACTCCGCCTGCCTGAGTTGTCACCAAGTGGGCCTGCATCATGCCGATGTCGCGACGGGCGCTAAGCCGTGCAGCAGTTGCCACATCGAGCACATCGGTGCGATGCACCTGGCCTCCGCTCCGGTGAGGGGATGTACGCAGTGCCATGCGGATCTTGAAACTCACGGCCTGCTTCCACCGGCTGCAAAGCATATTGACAGCTTCACCCATGGGCACCCCGAGTTCGAGGCACTGCGGGGGGCTTCCAGCAACATTCGCGATGCAGCTTACGGATTGAAGTTCAACCATGAAGCCCATCTGCAAAAAGACCTGACCGGACCGAACGGCGCGAAGACCACGCTCGACTGCGCAAACTGCCATCGCATCTCCGACATGGGCGAGCGCGGGACGGCGCAGACCGGACGCATGGCCCCGATGGACTTTGACCGCTCGTGCCGAAGCTGCCACTCGCTGGAGTTCGACCGCCGCGTCGCGGAGCAGGCCCCGCATACGGATGCCGCAACCGTTCTGCATTTCGTGCAGGAAAAAATTGCGGCTGTTGCGCCGCGCGATGAGGCCGCTCTGGTGAGCGCCGAGACGATTGTGTTTCGCGAGAAGTGTTCGCTGTGCCACACCGTATCCGGCGCGGAGAATTTGCCGCGCGCCATCGCGACCGCTCTCGATATTCCGACCATTGCACCGGCGAAGCAACCCGAGCGCTTTTACACTTCGGCGATCTTCAGCCACTCCGCACACGGCGCTGTGCAGTGCGCGGAGTGCCATACCGCGGCGTTCACAAGCACCAGCGGCAAAGATTTGCTGCTGCCTGGTATCGCAACCTGCCAGCGGTGTCATGATGGGCAGTCAAATCCGCAAGGGCCGCTGCCCGCAGGCCACGCCGAGAGCGGATGCTCGCTCTGCCATACGTATCACGAAGGTGGTCGACAGCATGTGACGAGCATGTCGCCCGCGTTCAAGATCGATGAGTTGGTGCCGTCGCGTTAGCGGGTTGCTGTAGTCTTCTTCGTGCTTGATGATGCTGGTCCCGGCGGGTTTTCCGTGACGGTGTAGAGTTCTCCGGAGCGGAGATACATCCTGCGCATTTCTTCACCGTTGAACGGCCTCGCGCCACGCCTTCCAAACACCGCAAGTTGGTTTCCATCCTCGTCGACAGCGCGGTCACGATCGACACCTTTAGAAATTGCAAGCGCGGGACCGCTGGTCTTGCGCGTGGCGATCAGCACGGGAACCGGCTCGGGACTGAAGCCGTAGAAGTTGCGTTGCGTTCCCGGAGAGAACAACTGCACGATGCGCATGCCGTTCTTTCCATCGGCGACGAACGCGAACTGGCTGGAACTCACCATACCGATCTTCAGATCGTTGACGTCGTCGAGCACACCACCGGCATTGAACATCTGGTCGAGCTTCGGTTGCTCGGGTTTTTCAACATCGACAATCGCGATGCCTGAGTGTCCCGCCGAAACATACGCGTAGGTGCGGGCGACATACACGTTGCGCGCATCGGCGATGGGGACATTTGCCGCGGTGCGGCGCAGCGTGCCCGGTTTCGTGATGTCGAAGACTTTGAGGCCGTCGACGTCGGTGACGAAGAGGTAACGGAACTGCACGGCGACGCCGGTCCCCTGCTTGATGGTTGCGTCCTCCGCAACGACCTTCGGATGTAGCGGATCGTTGAGGTCGACCTCGACGATGCCGCGGTCGCAGAGGATAAATGCGTGCGCTCCAGCGAGCGCGATGCGGTGCGCCCCGTTCAAAATTCCGCCGGGATTGAACGTGGTAGCGCGGCGTAGGAAGTTGTTCCGCGGGTTGCCGTCGAGCAGCGTGCCGACACCGGTCTTCGGATCGCCGACGACGATCAGGCCTTCATATTTGTCCGTGACGTAAAGATACGCATAGAGCGGATGAATGCTCTGCTCTTCGTTCTCGGCTACCTGCTTGCGAAGAGGGTCGAGCGCCAGCGTTGAAGGCGACGCAACCGCGGTCGCGTATTTTGTCTTGAGAAAGAACTTCTGTCCGAGGGGCGAGACCGGCGCAGTCGTCATGCGTTCGGAGTCGTCTTTTACATCGACGTTGGCAACATCGAACACGCGGAAGCCGCCCGCGCCCATCGCCGCGTAGAGATATTCACCGCGAAGCTGTACGTCGAGGACATCGTCGCCTTCGTGCTCATATGCGGTGTGAATTTGCCGGCCGCTCGCCACAAATTTCTTGTAGTCATCAGGATACGCAAGCTTCTGGAAATCACTGCCCATAATGACGGGAGGCTCGCTGCTTGCGGCGACAGGGACCGCAGAGAAACCTTTGCTGCCGTTGGCTACGTAAATGTACTTGCCCATGAAGTTGAGGAAGTTTGTGCCCTGCACCAGCAGTTGCGACATCCACGCATTGTTGTCGCCAGACGCAGAAACATGGCAGTCGGTACAGCCTTTGGTCTCCCGCCCGCGCACAGTATGCGGAACGTAGGTGCTGAAGGCCTGGCCGCTGAAGCCCGGCGCGGAAACCGTTTGCTGTTCGTGATAAATCCAGTCGCGGTTGGCATTCTGCGAACTCACAATAATGGCGCATGAGGAGCGCACCGGAGACACCTTGTTGCCCGTCACTGTGCCGTCGATGCCGAGCATGTAGACATCGTCGCGCAGCACCTGGAAGTTGTACGCTGTCCAGTTGCGTGTGGTCTGGCCTTCGTTATGCAGCATCGGCATCTTCTGGTTGGCGGTCATCGAAAGATGGCAGCCGAAACAAGATGTCGTCCACGACGAGTGGCAACTCTGGCAGGTCATGCGCTTGTCGCTGTGCGCGAGCTTCTGCATATCGTCGGTGTGTCCCCAGGTAACGCCGTCGACCTGTAGCGTCTTCGCGAGGCGCGACTTTTCGCTGTAGTGCTCGTTCCCCGGAGTGATGGTGTCGAGCACCTGCACTACCTCCCATTCTTTGTGTTCGTCCACGTTCGACCGCTGAAAGAGCTTGCCGCCACGCCATACAAATCGTGCTTCTTTCCACGGTGTGCGCATGCGCAGCATGTTCGAGGAGAGATCGCGCGCCGAAGCCGGGCCGCTGGTTGTGAGCAGGGCCTTACGCTCGACAGTGCCGTGACAATCGACGCACCCAATCTCAATGGCGTTGCGAGTTTCGCCGTAGAGCTTGCCGTTGCCGTGGACGTCCTGCGTGAAGTGGCAATCGACGCAGTGCATGCCCTTTTCCAGATGGATATCGGCGAGATGAACGGCCTTGCCAAGGGCCTCCGGATCGTCGGTTGGGATGAGGTTGTCGTTCCCGTCGAGCAGGTTGCCCTTGCGGTCGCGTTTGTAGACCTTGCGGAATATCCAGCCGTGCGAGTGGAAGTCGGCGAACTGCGTGTCTTTGAGATTTTTGTTGAACTCCGGCGTTCCCGTTTGTTCAAGAAAATCGAGATTCCCCCAGTTGCCGCGCGCCGCACTCTCATCGGGATTGCGGACGCGAGAGTCATGCAACTCCTGCTCGCTGGGGTTGTGCTGTTTGGCGGGATACATCTTGCCGCCGTCAGCTTCGTTGTCCCACCACGTGAAGCCGTAGTAGGTCGTCACCATGTTGGTGCCGGGATGGATGTGGCACGTCATGCATTGCGATGACGGGATCATCTTGGTAAAGCCATGCTGCAGCGGGTGACCGCTCTCCGACTTATTGATGGCCGCGTCAGCGCTGATGCTGTGTCCCGCATTGCCAAACTGCGCAAGGGCAGCGGAGTGCTGGGGGTCGCGGTCGTTGGCGTAGAGTACATGGCAGCCGGTGCAGCCGGAACCGCGATAGTCGCCGGCCTGGTCGTTGGTGCCGGGCAGCGAAAGCATGGGATCGAGAAGGCGGGTCTTTTGCAGGCCGAGGAAGACAGGGTCGGTGCGGGTCGCGGTGCCAAGTCCGCGGTCGCTGAGCTTGGTGTCCGGTTTGCCGGGGAGTTCTTCGCGGTCGGGATTGCCGATTTCAGCGCGCTTTTCTCCGCCGCGCTCGAAGGCCCGCAATATGTTTCCCGGCTGGGAATACTCCCAGCGCTGCAACGGATCGAGGTACGGAAGCACGCCTTTGGTGCGCGTCTCTTCTGCTGTCGGCGGAGGGAAAGTGCGAAGGCGCTCGGGTTTGCCGTCAGCGTCGTAGGCTTCGCCGAAGTGTGGGTTTTTGAGCGGAAACGCCCCGTTGTTGTAGAGCGCCGCGCCCCACAGCATCGCCCCATGGGTCATCATGCTGGTTTTTACGTTGCGCGTTTCTTCGGCGTGACAGCCACCGCAGGTCTCGTTCGCAACGCGCAGATCGCCGGGGTTGGCGAAGCGGATGTAGTCGTAGCTTTCCTGAAGCCAGCGTGTGTAGGCGCGCACCGGGTGGCCTCCGCGTGCGGCGTCAGAGGCGAAGCGCGAAAGGATGTGGGCCTTCTTTTTGGCGACGTTGTAATCGGCGGAGTCTTTGGTTCCAGCGATCTGGATGGAAGCGTTGCCGCCGTGGCAATCCGCGCAGCCGAGGACGACGGTGTCCTCCGTATGCATGTTAGGGTGCTCGATGCCCATGTGGCATGTGATGCAGCCGGCGCTTGCCGCCGCGGCTTGCTCGGGCGATTCGTTGCGCGCCGTTGCGGTGCGATGCGGTGTTGGGGTGATTGTTGCAGCAGCGGTCTTTTGTGCGGGTTGATTTTGTTGTGCCGAAACGTTTGGGAGGCGGATGAGATGTACGCAGAATGCCAACGCAGATGCAATCGCAAGCAAACCACATCCGCGATAGAAGTAGCGCGTTGTTTGCGTTGGCGAGAGAAAGTGCATTACGTGTGCCTCATCGTACTAGAGAGCGAATCGCTTGAAGATGTAGAGCAACCGGGGCGGAAAACGTGTCCCGGGGCTAAAGCCCCGGTTTGTGGTAACTCTAATGTCCGGGCTAAAGCCCGGACCTATCTCAGAAACAAAAGCCAAAGCAGGAGCAAAAACAAAAGCAAGGACAAACGCAAAAACAAGACTAAGTTCCCGACGGCAATAGACGCGTTGCTCTAAAACTGAAACTTGACGATTGCGAAGAGCGAAAAGAGTGTCTGGCTGGTGTAGATCTGGCGAAGGCCGGAGTTGGGGACGAGCGCTGTTACTCCGGCGTGGATGGTGATGTTATCCGAGAGCAGCGGGCGGTAGATGGCGCCGATGCCGCTGTCGAACCCAATGGTGCGTGGGACCGCATTTTGTTGCAGCAGAAAGACCAGCGGCTGCGTGCGAGCGAATTGCAGGAAGTTAACGTTTCCAACCAGCTTGAGCGTGGGTGTAAGGTCAGCGTCGAAGCCGGCGTTGTAGAGGTAGAGGCCGGGGTTGACGAAGTTGGACTGGCCCTCATCCTTGCTGGAGCGGAGGTCGGGAAGGAAGCTATCAGGCGCCGTCAGCGCAACGCCGGCGCGGGTGAGCGGGATGCCTTCGCGGTTGAAGAAGCTGAACTCGCCGCCGGCGAAAGCGACTCCATCGACGATGGAGCTGAAGCCTCGGGCTACGCGGTCGCGCGGATTGTTATCGCCCGAAGCGAAGAGGAACGAGGTTCGGAAGCGCAACCAGTCGTGGTCCTGCGAGAGCTCGATCGCGACGAGTTGTGCGTCGATCGCGTTGCGTTGATTGGCGATCTCATTGTGCTGGTCGTTGCCGCGAACTTCGTAGAAGGCATGGGTGACGTTGGTGCGTCCGATGTGTCCGTCGCCGGTCCAGCCGAAGTAATGGGCGTCGATGCGATGCGGCTGTACAGTGCCGATGGGTGCGGGACGGACGAGGAAACCGTTGTCGTCGTAGTGCGTCGAGCCGTTGTCGCGGACGAAGTGATAACTGAACTGCGTGGTGTATCCCTTCGCAAAAAAGTCTTGGATATAGACGTTGCCAACTGCCACCTCGCGGCCGCGGCGTTCGAACGTATTCAAGCCACTGTTGGTGTTCTTTTCGAGCAGGTCGAAACCGGCGAGGTTGTACTGAAACCGGTTGGAGCGCAGGTTCCCGAACAAGCGAACGGCGGGCTGCTCGTCGGCGAAGATGAAGCCGCGGAAGTCGGAGACGAACTGCTGGATGCCGGCGCGGAGATTGACGAAATCATAGTTAGGGCCGAAGTCATGGAGCTTCACTTCGCCGAATGCCTCCTGCAAACTGACGTGGCCATCGAGGCGCGTCGTGCCGCAGCGGACGTCAGGGCAGACCACCTGATTTTCGCGGGCATCGAGGTAGTTGATGTTCGCCGCCGGCGTGACGCGGATGCGCCAGTCGACGGGACGGAAGGCAGCGGTGTCCCCGTGGAATAGATCGAACGTCATGCGGAAAGTTTGCGCGATGAAGAACTGCCCGCCGCGCCCGAAGAAGCCGTTCTCGAGGGGCTGTGCTGTGGATTGACCAGCGGGTACGGGGAGGCGGCGGCCTTCGGCGGCCGTGATGCTGTCGCCAGTAAAAGAGAAGAACGTTTTGCCGAAGATAGGGCGGTCGGCCTTCAGAACGTTTCGGTTGAAGGGGTCGTACCAGTGGCCGAGGACGTAGAGCGTCTCGCCTTCGGGGTAGCGATGATAGTCGGGCATGGGGATGCCCCATCGGTCGCGCTGCGGCTCGAAGTTTGCCGATGCAGGAGGAAGCGGAATTTCTTTCGGCACGACAACCGCGCCCTCCGCGTCAGGCCGGCGGCTGAGTTCACGGTAGCCGGAGTCGTCGAGAGTTTCCATCGGCGTCTGCTCCAGAGGTGATTGCGAGGCCGCCGTTGAGACAGGCAGGTGGACTTCGATCGAGAGCACCTCACCCGCATGGAGCTCGACGGCGAGACGACGGACGGATGCGGCAGCGCTTGGTGTGAGGATGAGGTCGTAGGTGCCGGGCTGAACGCCAAGCAGGCGGAAGATTCCATCACCCGAGGTGGCGGTGGCCGTGTTCGCGAGACGAACCTGTACGCCCGGGACAGGCCGTCCTGCGTCATCCATCACCATGCCTTGCAGTGCAGCGAGCGTCGCGGCCTTCTGTTGCGGGATGCGCTGCTCTGGTGGCGCGGAACGCTGCACATTCACAGGCGGCTGCTGGGCCGCGAGGCCGCGCAGCAGCAGCAGGGCGCAGACGCACGGCAATAGGGTTGTCGGTTTCATTCGCTGCGTTTGGACAAGCCTATCTTTCACGGCATCTTCGAGCAACGGCTATGGCTCTCCGTCGGATTTCAAGAGGCTACTTCACCTGCGCCAGAACGGAGTCGATGTTCTTCACATACTTGCGCGAGCGGTCCGCCTCGTTGGTGTCGGGGTTGGCGGCGATGACCGCCTCGAAGCGCAACTTCGCCTCGGCCAGCAGGCCAAGTTGTTGCTGCTGATTGAATTTTTCGGAGTAGATGACGCCGAGGCGATAGTTCGCGAAGAGGTCGTTCGGCATGTAGTTCAGCGCCGTCTGGCAATAGCCGATCGCAGGGTCGAACTGCTTCTGCATCCACTCGCTGTCGCAGAGGCCGAGGTTGGCCTGGCCGCGGAGTTCCTTCCAGATGTCGGACTGCGTCGCGCGAGATTTTTTGCCCATGCCGAACAGGAATCCGGCGAGGTAGTAGTTCAATTGGCCGGCTTTGCCGGTATCAAAGTTCGAGAGCGCGAGGTAGTTCTGGTATTCGGTCTTGGCGCCGGCAGGGTCTTTCAACTGGCGGAGACACTCAGCCAGCCAGAAGTGCGCTTCAGCATTCTTCGGAGTAAGGGCTATGGCCTTTTCGGCGGCGGTCTTACCGTCAGCGTAATCGGCTTTACGCGCGTAGGCCTGCGAGAGCAGGTACCACGCCATGCCGCGTTCGGGTTCGCGGCGGGTGACTACGTTGAGCTGCCGTACAGCTTCGTCCAGGTCGCCCGCGTCGAGTAGAGCGGCAGCATAGCTCGCGCGGGCTTCTTCATAATCGGGGTCAAGCTCGATGGCCTGCTTGAGAGAGGCGAGGGCCTTGTCGTCTTCAAACAGCGCATTCTGAACGCGCCCCAGATACAGCAGCGCCATGCTGTATTTGGGGTCGAGCTTGATGGCGGCCTGGAAATGGTCGGCGGCCTTTTTGTAGTTCTCCGCGCCGCCGTTGTTGTAGTACTCGATGCCCTTGTCGAGTTCTTCGACGGCCGCGTGATTGGCGCGGCGAGCGATCAGGATGCGGACGCTGACGGTCGTGTCCTGGCCGGGATAGACCTGCTCTTCGCGAGGACCGTCAGGCTCGTAGCCCATGTGGACGCCCTTGATGGTATGCGCCCCCGGAGAGATGCCCGGCAGCCGCAGTGCAGCGCCCTTGTTGACCACACCCGCGCTCTTGCCGTCGACGAAGACCTCGGTATTGTCCATGTTTGCTTCGATGATGAGGTTGCCGTACTGCGGAGCCAGCAGGGCCGGACCTTTGATGCGCGAAGCGTTGTACGCGAGCACCATGTTGGGATCGAAGCTGCCGCGCTCGCTGGTGGGGTTCTGCGCGCCGCCAGTCGCGAGGCGGACATTCGTGTGGACGTATTCAGCGAGTTCGTCGGCGTCCACAATGCCGTCGCCGTTGGTGTCGGCTTCGCCCTCGAGGCCCTTGACGACGTAGTAAGTAAAGATGCCGTGGCCGCCGCCCCACTTGTCACTCTCGAAGCTTTGTTCGCGGTCGCGGCTGGCAGTCAGCGAAAAGAGGGATTTTTGCAGGTCGAGCAGCGTGTCGTTGACCTGTTTACGATCCGTCTCGGGGGTGATCGCGCCGGAGTGGCAGGAATCCGTGATGAGGACCTTCCACTTGCCCTTGATCTTTCCGCCGACATAGCTGCCCAGCGAATCCATGGGGTAAGCCGTAGCCGGAATATTGTGGATGTCCACGTCGTAGGGAGCAAGCCAGCCTTTGCCGCCGGAGACAAACCCATGCCCGGCGAAATAGATCAGGACGCGGTCGTTGTCCTGCGTGACGGCGGGCAGCCACTCCTCGATTTCGTGGCGGATGTTCGCGACGGTGGCGCGCTCATTGATGAGCTTGTGGACGTTCTCCGCCGGGAACTGCCCGCCTGACGGACTGATGAGTGCGGCATAAACATCCTCGGCATCGCGGTTGGGGTAAGCGAGTTGCGCTGTCTCCGGCAGGTTCTTGTAAGCGGAAATTCCGACCACGACCGCGTAGCTGCGCGGAATCGTCACGGTCGTTGTGCCCTTCTTCTGCTGGACCTTAAGGTCGCGGGAGTCACCGTTCTGTGCGCCAGCCGGGGGTGTGTCCTGCGCGAGCGCAACACCACCGAGGAGCGCAAGGATAACCGCGACTGTGGCTATTCGAGTCTTGAGGTTCATGGCAGTCACTCCTTCCCGCCCGGCGCCGTGCGGTGCGCGAGACGGAATGTATAGAGCAACGGCGCCGAGGCGCCACCGCTGACGCCGACCGTGCCACCGTTCTTCTTGCTGAAGGTGATATCACGCGAGGCCGAGCCCGCCATCGGTTGCATGGGAGCGGGCAACGCCTTCCCCGCAGGTACCGCAGCAGGGCCGGCGGAGTCGTCCATGCACTCGCCGCGAGCGCGGAAGATTTTGTCGTTGCAGCGCGGTTTCAGGCTGCTGAGTGGGCCGGGCGCGACGAAGTTGGCGGTCGCGGGGCGGGCGATTTCGACTGGGCTCAGCATGAAGTACAGGGTATCGAAACCGGCGGGACCGCTCACGTCGAACCAGTCGTCGTTGCCGGCCGGGACGTAGTATTCCTTGTCGGGCTCGATGCGGTTGTTAGTGCCAGCGTCAGCGGCCGGGAAGACCGTCGCGAACTGCCCTGACGTCCCCTGGTCCATGACGTAAAGGAAGCCGTCGTAGTGGCTTTTGAGGCGGAGACGCACTTGATCACCGTTGTCGAAGACGTGTCCGGCGGCCATGGTTTCGACCTTGCCATCGCGTTTGCGCTCGAGGGTGATCTCCAACAGCATCGCCGCGGGAGCGGGCTTGAGTTCCGCAGCCGGCGCCTTGGCCTGATGACCACGACCTCCGGATAAGAGCAGCAGTGACACAAACATATGCGCGATCAAGGATTTTTCCCTTCTTTATCCCTGTTGCTACGTACAGAAGCACCCGACGGATTTATCGGAATTGGAAGCAAGTGTCGCATCGCAGACGGCGCACATGCACCGAAATTCGTGAGGCGACCGAATTTTATGGGAAATAGAACATCCGGCCGAGGTGGAAGAGCGTTCTTCCAATACCCGATTTTGTTTGAAGAAACCGCGGTTCCGGGCCCGGGCCGGCTTCGTATTCGCTTGACCTGCCAAGCGTTTGCTCGGTATCGTCCATTTGTTCCCCATTTATGCATTGCTCCCACGCTCCACGGGAGGAGGCCAATGAAAACCGCTCGGACCCGCTCCTTGTCGCGACGATTAGGTGTTGCTCTCTGCACGGCTGCCCTGGGAGCGCTTTGCGGTTGCGGCAGTGGTCTGGGTCTGCCCGGCGGCGGCTTACCCGGCCCAGCGACGCCCGCAGCCTCGACGCTGGGGCCGCAGCTTGGCTATTTCTGGATCGCCAGCGACCAGACGCTGCGGCCGATCCTCGGCGTCCCGGGATCTTCGCAGGTTGGCCAGAGCGTCGTGACCGCCGGAACGTACATCGCAGCAGCGGCGGCCGGCTCGACCGCAGTGCTGGAAGAACCGGACGGCTCGCTCGACGTAATGACGCTGCCCTCGGGACAACCTCTCCATCTTGCTGCCAAAGTAGCGACAGCCGGAGCGCAGATTCGCTTCTCGCAAAGCGGGAAGACGGCGATTGTCTTCGCGCCGGGGGCGACTTCGATTTCATTGCTCAAGGGACTTCCGTCGGCACCGTCGGCGACGGTCATCACTTCGCCCACCGGCGTGCAGGAAGCCGCCGTGAGCGATACGGGCAGCGTGGCCGCTGCGGTAGCAAGCAGCACGGGAGTCAGCATCCAGATGGTTTCCGCGAGCGGCGCCGCGACCTCTGTCGGTAGTGCCGCCGCGCTGGGCGGTCTGAGCTTCGCGAGCGGCGACGATCTACTATTCGCCGATGCGGCAGCCAACACGCTGACACTGGTCCATAACGCTTCGACTAAGCCTTCACCGGCGCAGGTCGCGACCGCGGCCCTGCTGATGACGCCCGCCGCCGTCGGTGTCTCGCAGAACGGGCAGTGGGCGTTGATTGCCAACGGCGGTGACGCCAGCGCGGTGCGCATCGACCTCACCGGGCAAAACGCTCCGCTGCGGATTGCATGCAATTGCACGCCGGCGCTGGTCGCGCCGCTTTCAGGCTTGGGAACATTTCGCATCACGGCACCCGGCGCTGGTGCGCTGTGGGCCGTTGAGGCTGGCGTAAGCACGCCACGCTCGTTCTTCATTCCGGCGTTGGCCGGGACGGGAGCGCATCCATGACGCGGAAAAGGACCCCTCGCGAAAAGATCAACGAGTTGCTGCTGTTTGTTGCCCTGATGCTATCGCCGTGCCTGCTGCGGTATATATCTCCCGACGTGCTGCACGCGCAGTCGAACGGCACAACCAACGAGCTTGACTTCACAACCACCGTCGACATTCCTGCGGGCACTCCGGGGCAGACAGTTACGATTTACGGTACTTTCCCCATCAACAAAGGTGTGCAAACTCCGGTGTGTTTCTACACCGTTCCGGGCACCAGCACAGCGCCACTCATCCCCCTGAACCTGGGCGGCGATACCTCTCCCAGCTTTGTGGAGTTGCAAATTCCCGCAGGCTCGATTCAGGAGATACCTCCAACGGCATTTAATGCCGGTGTGTTCCATGCGACCGTTTACGCCACCGCCAACTCGACCGACACCTGCGACGGCAAGTCCGATCCCAGATACACGAATACGCTGCAAATCCCCATTCAGGAGCCCGCTGTTCTTGGCACCGACCTGGATACATTGACGGCGCGCAACACTGCTCTGGGCGGCAATCCTGCCCCGCGGGAAATCTATCTTCAGGGAACGGACTTTGTGCCCGGAGAAGCGACGGTAACGTTCACCGGCAGCAGTTTCGAGGCGTTCCCGGGGGTTGTCACCGTCGTCAGTCCAACCTCCGCAAGAGTGGATGTTCCTCCCAACTTACCGGCCGGTGCGAGGTTCGCTAACCTGACGTATTGCACGCACACTGCGTCGGCGGATTATTGCGCGTCTGCGGTGACATATCCAATCCAACAATTGGCGGATAATCCCGGCACACTCACTGCCACGCCGAACCCGACCGCGCCGACGACGCCAACCAGCCTGCAGGCCGTCTTCGGCTCGACAGACGGCTATGGAGTTCCATCCGGCGGGGTGACGTTCGCGGAAGGCTCGAACACTCTCGGCATCGCTCCACTCCTGTTCACCAGCGGCCAATTTGTGGCGACGAACCCGCCGGCCAGAGCGGCCGGCGACTTCGCGGGTTCGCCGAAATCGATTCTCGCCGACCTCAATCGTGACGGTCTGCAGGACGTCATACTCTATGCGCCCAACACGATTCAGATCTATTACGCGGCTGACAATCTGGGGGGACTAGGTTTCGCAGGCAGCTCTAATTTCACAGGAGTCGAGTTCCCGATCGATAACGATTTTTGCAGAAACGTTGTGTCGGTAACGACGGGCGATTTCAACGGCGACGGATATCCCGACCTCGCCCTTCTCTGTAATCCACCAGCCAGCGATAGTCTTACGAACAACGTCCTCGTCTACCTCAATCAACAGGACGGCACATTCGCCGGGGAGTCAGCGGTCTTTCCCGTGCCCTTGGCCCACCTGATCGCTGCCGCGGACTTCAACAACGACAAAAATGTCGACATCCTTCTGGTCGGCCCGGATGGCGACACTGACCCGAACGGCACCCCACTGAACGGCTTCACCACCTACCTCGGCGATGGCACCGGCAAGAACTTCAATAGCGGCCCGACCATCGATGCGCCGCTTGCGGACGGAGTCCAGATAGCCGCCGTGGACTTCAATAACGACGGCTTCCCCGACGTCGCCCTGCTGAATTTCTCGCCGGATCCGCCAACCAGCCAGATCGAAGTCTTCCAGAACGACGGGAAGGGCAATTTTCTCCCGACGCCGGCCTATCAGCGGGAGTTCGGGGACCCAGGCGCGACCACTCAGTTCTTTACGCCGACGCTTCCCGGCAGCAACAAATATCCGAACATTGTGGCGATCACGACAGGGACCAACGCAAGCATTGCGGAGGTCTTCAACACTCAGGGCTCGACGATTGGCTTCACCGATACGCTTTACAGCACGCCTGTGCCCGGCCTTCTGACAGCCACGATGGGCGACTTCAACGGAGACGGCCTTCAGGACGTCGCGGTCTTTGATGGCACCAACCTTTCCGTCTATAACGCCGGGCCAACCGGCCAGTACAACAAGCCACTCGACAGCTTCACCATGGTGTCGCCAGAGGTGGGTACGCTCGTCGGTTCGAGCGACGCCAACGGCGATGGCTACTCCGACCCGATTGCATTTATCACGCCGAGCGACGGTCCCAGGCTGGTGCAGCAATACATCACGTCGGGAACGGCGACGGCCACACTCCCCGGCCTTACCTTCCCCGCCGGCTCGCACGACCTGACGGCGACTACTCCCGGAACTCCCACGCTCAGCCCCGGCCCCGCTACCCTCGCCCTGACGAGCAATGGGCCGACTCTTATCCCGGTTTCGAACGCCGTCCTCACAACATCGCCTGCGAGCCCGACGACGTATGCGCCCTCCAATCCCATCACACTGATCGCTGAAGTGGATTCGAAGGCATCGCCGGCGCCGACCGGCTCCGTGACGTTCGTCGACGCTCAGACCGGTCAGGCGCTGGGCACGGTAAACCTCACTCCCACGTCCAGCACGCAGAGCTTTGCCTCGCTTCCAATCGGGACGCGGGGGGCCGGCGGCTACACATTCTCCGCGACGTACAGCGGAGACGCGACTTATCTGCCAGCAAACCTGTCCCCCGCTACGCTCATCATCAATCAAGCTACGCCCGTCGTCAGCTTCGTTCCCAACCCCGCGACAATCACCTACGGCACCGCGCTTTCGGCAGCGCAGCTCGACGCCACGGCGACGCTTGGCGGCAATGCGGTAGCCGGTAGCTTCCTGTACACCAATGCTTCGGGGACGGCCGTCGACATTTCGACCGTCCTGCCGGCCGGCAACAACAGCATCACAGCGACATTCACTCCGGCGGATCCGACGGACTACAAGACCCCGGCAGCCGTTACCAGCACGATCACGGTCAACAAGGCTACCCCCGTTGTTACCTTCGTCCCCAACCCAGCTACGCTGGCCTCAGGAGCACCGCTCACTGCCGCGCAACTCGATGCCACCGCGACCTTCGGCGGCAACGCGGTTCCCGGCAGCTTCCTTTACACCAACGCTTCAGGAACAGCGGTCACGGTTGGCACCGTCCTCCCCGCAGGCCCCAACGTCATCACGGCCAGCTTCACTCCATCGAACTCAAACTACAACGTTCCTGCCGGAGTCGCGGCGACGATCACCCTGAGCGCGGCCACAACCACCCTGACCTTTGTTCCAAATCCTGCGACCATCACGTACGGAACGGCGCTCTCGGCTGCTCAACTCGATGCGACGGCGACCTCCGGCGGAAGTCCGGTTTCCGGGACCTTCGTCTATACCAACGCATCGGGAGCCGTCGTCAACACGACAACGGTCCTTCCCGCCGGCCCCAACGCGATCACCGTCAACTTCACGCCCTCAGACACCACCAGCTTCACCACTCCCGCAGCCGTCACCAGCACGATTACGGTCAACAAAGCGACGCCAACCGTTTCATGGACGCCGCCCGCAGCGATTCCGTACGGCACGGCACTATCCGCGACGCAACTCAACGCGACCGCCAGCTTCAACGGAACACCCGTCACCGGGGCCTTCAGCTATAACCCGGCAGCCGGCACCATCCTCACGGCCGGGACACATTCTCTCGGCGTTACGTTTACTCCAACCGATACGACAGACTTCAACATCGCCACCGGTTCCACCAGCATCACCGTTGGACAATCAACACCCACCATCACTTGGGCAGCACCGGCAGCCATCTCCTACGGCACGGCACTCTCCGCGACTCAGCTCAACGCCACAGCCACCTTCAACGGCACGCCCGTCGCCGGAACCTTCAGCTACAACCCTGCAGCCGGCACCGTCCTCACTGCCGGGACACATTCTCTCAGCGTCACATTCACGCCAACAGACGCAACCGACTTCACCGTCGCCGCCGGCTCGACCAGCATATCTGTCGGACAGTCCACGCCAACCATCACATGGGCGGCGCC
>Ga0070679_100001380_pt1 | contig 21432 bp, 19 predicted proteins | sample KBSC63BmetaG_FD_65652 | JGI IMG/M metagenome (GOLD analysis project Ga0070679, IMG submission 65652) | Corn rhizosphere microbial communities from Kellogg Biological Station, Michigan, USA - KBS C6-3B metaG | ecosystem: Host-associated > Plants > Roots > Rhizosphere | place: USA: Michigan... | reverse complement strand
ACGATCTTCTCCATGGACCCAGGCCGCTCGGGCGCCTTCTGCTTCCCGAAGCCTTGTGGTCCCGGCTGTTTAGCCGGCGCCGCCTGTTCGGCGTTTTGCGAGAACATCAAGCCGGCCGCGGCGGCGAGAAGCGTTAGCGTGAGCGTGAAGTTGAAGAAAAGAGAATATCGAGTGGATTTCATGAGCAGCCCCCCAAGGCCTCTGCCAGTGTACACCCTTGGACGCAGTAGTGTTCAACGCGGCAGTTGCGACGAGTACCGTTTGTTTCGACGCCATACTGACAGCTCGTTAAGAGCGATAACGATGACCAATAACCCTAGATTCCAGACATATACAGCCAACACTGAACCAGCTAGCGAAACCATCCCGCGAGAGGCTTGAAAAGTGGCAGATACCAACGTCAGTATGAGCAGAAGCGAATAGAGGCCAGGACGACCTAGCTTCCTGCCGGTCTGGGCTCTCTTATCTGGAACGCCCGACACTTCTCGATTTCGTCGCGACCTCAGAAAAAAGTAGACGGGGAGTATCAATACGATCGAACTGATCACACCCAAGACACCGAGTATTACCTCGATGAATAGGTCATGGGATGATAAGCCGATAAACCCGAACCCTAGAAACGCGAGAAGAGACAGTCCAGCCGTAACCCATTCGATTCGCCGTCCAACGCGAAGCCATTCCCACTTCATCTGATATATTCGCGGCTGACGTGGCTACGGCAGCATCACCGACCGGTTAATCCACAAAATGTTATCCCAGCTCAGGACCTTCTCGGTGCCGTCGAACAGCTTCGCGTAGCTGCCGCCCGAGCCTTTGAACGAAAACGACTTCACACGATCCGGTGGATTCGTCGTCACATTCCGCAGAATATCCAAAACCTGTTCCTGCTTCGAGATCTGGTAAAAGCTCGGATTTCTCGCCGAATAAAACTTCACCTCGGCGGGATTGCCTTTGTTGCCCACGCCGGGGACAAAACTAATGTGCAATTCCAATCGCTCTCCAGACGCCGCGGCGAACTCCCAGTCCTGCGTGCTGAGAGCCACGGCGCCAAGATACATCGTTGCCCGCTTCGCGTTGTGAGTGGTCGCCGGCAAATAGTTGCCGAACGGCCCCGGGGCGTCCGAAGGGTCCTCGGTCAGCCCGCCGATCACGAGTTGCACGCTGGCGCCGCTCGGATCCTTCACCGGAGCCACCAGGTACACCAGGCGATTCGAGCCTTTGCCAAGCGGCTTGCCGTCAGGTCCGTTGATGGTGACGCGGTCGATGAAGACCGCGCGCAGATTGCAGTCCTTGGCCGCGCCCTGCGCCGCGACGTTGGGCGTCCATCCTTTTGGCAAGTACGACGCGAGCGCCGCATCGGGAACCTTAAGGTCGAGCTGGAAGCGGGTTTCCGAACTGTATTCCTGAAGGGTCTGGGCCATTGCCAAAGGCACCAGGACCGCGAGAAGAAGAGCTTGTTTCATCGGGGCAATGATATCAGAGAGGATGCAGGTCAGAATCGCGAGACGATGAAGAATGCGCCGCCGATGGCGATGGCGTCCTCCAGCAGCGCGGCGGGAAGATCCTTTCCAAACGCCGTCGCGAGGCGTGATCGGAACTTGGCGCCGCCCAGTGTTCCGGCCACCGCGCCTAGCACGCCGGCGATCGGCCCGCCAATCAGCGCATCGCCAGACGCGCCGAGGGCCGCTCCGCACAACGCCCCCACGAAAATCCGCGTCCCGAACTGCATGGGCACCTTCCGGCTGGGAGTGCCCGGTAGCTGGTCGGTGATCAGCTCACCGATGGCGAGAAGACTAAAAACATAGGGAGTGGCGGCAAAGCCCAGGAAGGCCAGCCACGTATTCTCCAGGTGCAGCCAGCCGAGGTGAGCCGCCCAACTGACCGCGGCGGGTGCGGTCATCGCCCGAAGCCCGGAGACCATGCCAATCAGAAACGCAAGAAGCAGTGTGGTCATGCCCTTTCCCCGCTACAAGTAGTCTAGGATAATTGAATACTATGCACATGCGTCTCCAGGTTTGGATCATATTCGCGGCCGCGTGCTTATGCGCGCAAGCCCAATGGCAGAATCCGACTCCCGGGGCTCCGCGCACGTCCGACGGCAAGGTGGATATGACCGGTCCCGTTCAACGCGTGAACGGCCATCCAGATCTTTCGGGAATCTGGCAGGCGGAAGCGGAGCCGCGGGGCCCCGGGCTGTATGGATTGGGCGAATCACCCAATTCGAAATACTTCCGCGACATCCTGTCCGATTTCAAGCGCGGCGAGGAGCCGCTTACGCCAGAGGGCCGGGAAATTATGGCCAAGCACAGCCAGCCGGGAGTCGTCGGTCCGAACCTGCGCTGTCTGCCCGATGGGGTGCCCCACGCCGATCTGCTGCCGGAGCCGTTCAAGATCATTCAGACTCCTGGCGAAATCCTGTTTCTGTACGAAGTGGAGACCATCTTCCGCCAGATCTTCACCGATGGACGCAAGCATCCCGCTGATCCGTCGCCCACCTGGCTTGGATATTCGGTCGGCAAATGGGATGGCGACACGTTGGTGGTCGACACGATGGGGTTCAACGATATGAGCTGGCTGGACGCGCGCGGCCATGGGCACAGCGAGGACATGCGCGTCCAGGAGCGCTTCCACCGGCGCGATTTCGGCCATATGGAAGTCACCGCGACGATTACCGACCCGAAAGTCTTCACCCGGCCGGTCACCATCAACTTCGTGGAACAGCTTCTGCCGGACACCGATGTTTTCGAGCACATCTGCTACGAAAACGAAAAAGACGCCGCGCACTTGCCCGGCCAGAAATAAGAAGACGCGTCCCTACTGCGAAGTCCTAAAGAGGATTGACGACCAGCGTGTCTTTTGCGTCGATCTTGTCAAACTGCATCGGGAAGCTGGTTCCGCCATAGTAGGCGCCCCACTGGTCCCTGTAGTGCTTCGAAAGAACGTGTCCGGATTCTCCGGTGACGATGTCGGCCTGCGATTGATCCAGACTGGAGAGATCGATCACCATCCGCAGAGAGGGTCCCAAGCGCTGCGCGGTCTGCTTGATGCTGCTGGAGGATCCGCTCATCGGGACCGGGCCGATGTTGAAGTATCGTCCGATCACCGGCAGTTCGCCGCCCACCGGATGGACTAAGTGCAGTTCGATCGTTTGCCCATAGTCCCAGGCGGCGATGTTCGATCCCTGGAGCTTTTCGCCCGCGCTGACGGCTGAAGCCAGAGAGTCGATCAGCAGATCGTCATAGCTCTTGAACCAGCCCGCGGGGCGTTTGCGCAGGAGTTTCTCGATCACGACGGGAGCTAACCGCGACGCATATTCATCTTGAGCGCCCGGGGAGGCTGCTTTCGCGGCGGCCTTGCGCAGTTCGGCATCCAGCAGCGTTGCGACCAGGGGAGCGGCGCTTTTCTTCTCCGTCTGTCCATTCCAGTTCCGCAAAAGATCTGCCGCAGCGCGCATTTGGGCGCTCGAATTCGGATGCTTGTCCCAAGCCTCGACGGCTTGCTGCGCCAGGAAACTCAGATATCCCGAGTAAACGTCCTTTTGAACGCTCAGCATCTCCGCGGGCTTCCACTTCTCATGCTGCGACAGCAAGGTGCGGATTTCGCTGGCGCGAAACGGAGGAGCGAAGCCGCCGTTCACGGCGTAGCGATAATCCACGGGAAACGGATCCTGATTCGCGGACGCGATGACGCCGGACGTGGGGTTATAAACCTGCGGGAGATCGTCGTAGGGAATCGCGCCGGTCCAGTCGCAACTATTTGTAGAGCCGTCCGACGGAACATCTCCGCGGCAGCCCTGGCGGTTCGGCAGCACGCCCGCGGCGTGATATCCGATATTCCCGTCCACATCTGCATAGACGAAATTCTGCGCTGGGCCAGCGTAGTGCCGCAGGGTCTGGTTGAACTCGTCCCAATTTCGTGCACGATCCAGCGCCAGGAATGGAAACTCCATGGTGGACGCCTCGGCGGCAGTCCAACGAAGCGAATAATTGCGTCCTTCATCATTTAGGAACACGGGTCCATGCGCCGTGACCCAGGTATCCTCCTGCAACGGCTTCTGCCCCTTGACGGCGACGTAATCACGCTCCAGCGCCGCCTGCTGAAGCTGGCCGTTCACCTGATAGCGCCCGCTCTGCGCGTCGATTTGTTCCCGATACAGATCCTGGACGTCGAATTCGAGATTCGTCACGCTCCATGCGATGCGTTGGTTGTGACCGACGATCACCGCGGGAATGCCGGGCAGCGAGGCGCCCGTTACGTCCAGGGCACCGTTGCCATCGGAGCCTTTGAGATGCACTAGGTACCAGGGCGAGGGAATGGACCACTCCAGATGCGGATCGCCAGCGAGAATCGGCTTGCCGCTGGCGGTGTGCGCGCCGGATATCGCCCAGGCGTTGGAACCTGGAGCCACCTCCGTTCCGGTGCGGGCAGGATACAGGAACTCGACTTTTTCCTTATCGCCTTTTTCGAGCATGTGCAGCTTGCGAATTTCTTCCGGCCAGGATGTGGTGAGCATGCGGAACATCTGTAGCGCGGCCAAAAGCGTATCCTCAATTCGCCAGGGACGCGGGCTGTAGTTCAACAGCGTAAATTCCAGAGGCAGCCGGCCGCGATGCGTTTCCAGGTAATAGTTCACGCCCCGAGCGTAGGCCGCGAAAATCGCTTTGGTCTCCGGGGGCAGGGTTTTCGCCTGGGCCTCGGCGATGCGCGACAGGCGCAATCTTCGCGATTCCCGGTCCTGATTGAGCGCCGAGGGGCCGACGACTTCCGCGAGTTGGCCAGCGGCCAGCCGTCGGAGCGCGTCCATCTGCCACATCCGGTCCTGCGCGGTGACGTAGCCTTGCAGGAAGATCGCATCCTCCCAGGAAGCCGCGGAAATGTGCGGAATCCCCAGCGTGTCCCGGCTCACCGTGGCTCGCGCGGCGATGGGAGCGGCGATTTCACCGGAAGTCTGCGGCAGGGGCCGCCAGGCCAGCCAGTACGCGGCGCCCACGAGAGCAACCAGCAAAACCGCTATGCTCAGATTGATCGCCCGTAACAGCGGCGTATTGAATAGCAAACTCCAATTCTAGCGGACTAAAATGTCTCTCCGCTTCACATTACTGCTGGCCATCGTCGCTGTGAACGGTTTCTTTGCAGCCGCCGAAGTGGCTCTGGTGTCCGTTCGGCGCTCCCGGCTGGCGGAGCTGGCCGGCCAGGGCAACGTCTCTGCGCGCGCCGCGCTGGAGCTGCTGGCGAATCCAGAACGGCTGCTGAGCGTCACCCAGATCGGCGTCACGCTGGCGAGTCTGGGGCTCGGCTGGGCCGGGGAGCAGACGTTGTACAACGCGATCCTGGGGTTGTTCACGCTATCGCTCACGCCCGCTCAGGAAGTCTATCTGCACGGCGCGTGTTTTGCCGTGGCATTCCTGGCGATGAGCTTCGTGCATGTGGTGGTCGGCGAGGTGGTGCCCAAGAACCTGGCTCTTGATAAGGCTGACCGGCTGGCTCTTCTGGTCGCGCCCGTCCTGTTGATCTTCTACCGCATCTCCGCACCTTTTGTGTTCGTCGTCGAGCATGCTTCCGGGGGACTGTCCCGAGCCCTGGGTCTCAAGGGCCACGGGGGCGGGGGGCATTCGGCCGAGGAGCTCAAGTTCATTCTGGAATCCAGCCGGCGTGCGGGGCACCTGGAAACGTTCGAGGAGGACGCGATCCAGAAACTGCTCGGGTTGAAGGAAATCTACGCGCGGGAGATCATGACGCCGCGCATTGACATCGTCTCGGTGTCGGCCGATGCGAGCCTCGATGAACTGCTCCGCATCACTCTCGAACATAAGTATTCGCGCATTCCGGTTTACGAAGGCAAGCCCGAGCATATCATCGGATTCGTTCATTACAAGGATCTGGTGCGGGTCTGGCGTGAACGAAAAAACGCCACCGATCGCCGCCAGCCCGCCATTCCGTTCCGTCTGCGTCGCTACCTGCGTGAAGTGCTGGTGGTGCCCGAAACCAAGCCGTTGAATCAGTTGGTGGACGAATTTCGCGAACACCACACGCATCTGGCCATGGTGGTGGACGAATTCGGGACCATCACCGGCATGGTGACCCTGGAAGACGTGCTGGAGCAGGTCTTCGGCGAAATTGGCGACGAACACGACGTTCGCCGGCCTCTGCCGGTGGCCGGTGCGCTGGTGATCGAAGTGGATGGCGGCACCAGCATTCGCGATCTGGCTTCTCAGTACGGGATCGAGCTGCCGGGCGACGCCGGTTTTGAGACCCTGGCCGGATTCCTGCTTTTCCGCCTGGGCTACATTCCAGCGCCGGGCGATTCTATCACGCACGAATCGCACACGTTTATCGTCCAGGAAATGGATCGCAACCGCATCGCCAAGGTGAAAATCGTCACGCAGAGGCCGACGGAGACCAATGTCTAAACATGTAAGTCGGTTCGGGTTCATACTATCTTTTACGGTCGCGGGATCGGGTCTGGCGCAACTCTCGCCCGATCTTCAACGTTTGCTCGAAACGGCCGACCGACAGGTTGTTCGGCTCAGTCCGACAGCCTTTCCCGAGCTGCCCAAAAATCTTATCGCCGAACTTCAACGGCGTGGATGCAGCATTCCCCAGGTGCCGATGATTAAAGGGCGTCAGAATGTGATCCGGGGCGAGTTTGCGCGGCCCGGGCAGACGGATTGGGCCGTCCTCTGTTCGGTGGGACGAAGTTCCTCGATTCTAATCTTTTGGAATGCCTCGGAGGTCAACCCCGGGCGGATTGCAGAAACGAAAGATATCGACCGTATTCAAAGTGAGGAGGACGAAAAAATGGTCTACTCGAGGGCAATTGCACCGGTGGGCAAGACATACATCACGCAGCACTATAAGGCTTACGGCGGCGCGCCGCCTCCGCCGATCGATCACCAGGGAATTAATGACGCGTTCGTCGGCAAGGCGTCCGTGGTCAATTATCTTTACCGGGGAAAGTGGCTCCGGTTGGCGGGAGCGGACTGAAAGACCAGCCTGCGGTCCTGGCTCTGATGCCGCTGCGACAAGATTAATCGCCGCTCTTTTGGGCGGATTGCCCGGCGACTTCCGCCAGCAGTTCGCGCACGGTTCTTTTCAGCACCGGGTGCCGCAGATCCGGCGCAAGCTCCGCTAGCGGCGCCAGGACAAATCTTCGTTCTGTCATTCGAGGGTGGGGGATCTCCAGCTCGGGCGATTTCACCACGGTATTCCCATACAGCAGGATGTCGAGGTCGATCAGGCGCGGGCCTTTGGGCGTTCGTTTCACCCGGCCCATTTCACGCTCGATGCGCTGGAGGTGCTGGAATAACTGCCGCGGAAACAGGTCGGTTTCGACTTCCACCACCTGGTTCAGGAACCAGGGCTGATCGAGGAGGTCGCGCGGCTCGGTTTCCCAGATCGAAGAGGTGCGCTTAACACTTACCCGCCCGTTGGTCAGACGCCGCACGGCGTCAGCAAGATTCGCGCGGCGATCGCCCAGGTTCGATCCGAGCCCCAGATACGCGATCTTCATCTTTAAAACAATGTGTTTTGCGCGCCGCGAATGCGCCTGGGAATCTTGAAGTATTCGAAGGCCCGCTCCGTGGCCATGCGGCCGCGGGGGGTCCGGTCCAGAAACCCGAGCTGGATCAGGTAGGGCTCGTAGACTTCCTCGATGGTATCCGGCTCTTCATCGATCGACGCAGCGATGGTGTTCAAGCCCACCGGCCCACCGCTATATTTTTCAAGAACCGTAAGCATGATCTTCTGGTCAATCTCGTCGAGACCAAAGCGATCCACTTCAAGCAGGTCGAGCGCCCGCTGCGCGACATCCGCGTCCACGTGACCCGCTGCGCGCACCTGGGCGTAGTCCCGCACGCGCCGCAGCAGTCGATTGGCGATGCGCGGGGTCCCGCGGCTGCGCCGGGCAATTTCTTCCGCGCCAGGAGCGTCCACTTGGATCTCGAGCAGCCGCGCGGAGCGCGCCACGATCCGGGCCAATTCGTCCACCTCGTAGTGATTCAGCCGCAGGACCAGTCCGAAGCGTCCGCGCAGCGGCGCACTGATCAGTCCTTGCCGCGTAGTCGCGCCGATAGCGGTGAATTTCTTCAGCTCCATGGCCACCGTGCGGGCGCCTGGGCCGGTGCCGATCAGGATGTCCATGCGGAAATCTTCGAGCGCCGAATAGATCATCTCCTCCACATCCGGCAACAGGCGGTGGATCTCGTCGATGAAAAAGACTTCGCGTTCCTGGATGTTACTCAGAATCCCGACCAGGTCGAGCTTCTTCTGGAGTACGGGTCCGGACGTCTGCTGGATGGTCACGCCCAGTTCGGCCGCGATGATGCCCGCGAGAGTGGTTTTGCCCAGGCCGGGCGGGCCGTACAGCAGCACATGATCCATGGCTTCGCCGCGGCGGCGCGCCGCTTCAATGGCGATGGCGAGATTTTCCTTGACCTTGGCTTGGCCCGCGAAGTCGGCTAGCTTGTGCGGACGAAGCGTGGCCTCGAATTGCCGCTCATCCTCGTTGAGCGACGCGGAAACAATGCCATCTTCGCGCATGAAGTTTCAGTGTACTAGGTACGCCTATCGAACCAGCTTCAACGCCCTGCGAAACAGCCCGTCGAAGTCGTTGCCTTCGGTTGCCGACTGGGCCTTGGTGACCGCCGTTTCCGCCGCCGCTCGCGATACCCCGAAGTTCGCCAACGCCGAAATCACATCTTCTTCGGTGGTGTTGAAGGCGCTTTTGGCCGAGGCTGCCGCTGCGCGCGCGATGCCCGCCAGCAGGTCGAGCTTATCGCGCAACTCCAGAACCATCCTCTCCGCCGTTTTCTTGCCGACGCCGGGAATCCGCACCAGTTGCTCGATGGATCCCTCGCGGATCGCCTGCGCCAGATCCGGTGCCGTCAAGCCGCCCAGGGCCGTGACGGCCAGCTTTGGTCCGATACCGCTCACCGTGATCAGTTTCTCGAACAGGGCCTTATCCGCCGCCGAGACAAACCCGAACAGCAGCAGGGCATCTTCCCGTACGTGGGTGTGGATGTGCAATTGGACCTCAGCGCCGGTCGCGGGAAGTGATGAATACGCCGATACCGGGATCGTGACTTCGTAGCCGACGCCGCCGGTATCGACGATCACCAGGTTCGGATGTTTCTCGAGAAGCGTTCCCCGCAGATGGGCGATCATTAAGACCTAGGATACTCATGCGGAGAAGATTTTTTGTGGACGAAGTCCGCAACGGCAAGGCCCAGATTGAGGGCGAGGAGGCTCGTCATTTGAGCCGGGTGCTGCGCGTGGAGGCCGGGCAGCGCTACGAAATCTCCGATAACCGCAACGTTTATTTGGCGGAAATCGAGACGGCGCGTAAGGAAAATATTATTTTCAAGACGCTGGAGAAGTTCCCAGCGGCGTCGCCCTCGGCACGCTTCGAGCTATACGCCGCACTCATCAAGTTCGATCGCTTTGAATGGATTGTCGAAAAGGCCACGGAATTAGGCGTGACCGAAATCGTTCCCATCGAAGCGACCCGCAGCGAGCGCGGGCTGGAGAAAGCGGCCGCCAAACGCGTGGAACGCTGGCGCAGGATCGCGCTCGAAGCCAGCCAGCAATCCCGCCGGACGCACCTTCCGGAGATCGACGGACCCATTTCGCTTAACGACGCTATCGCCCGAACCGTGTCGTATCGTTACGTGCTGGACGAAAGTCCAGGCGTCGCGCCGCTCATGAAAGCGCTCCCTGCGGAGCGCACGGTGCACGATACCATCGCGATCCTCACCGGCCCGGAGGGCGGCTGGACCGATGAAGAACGCAATTCCTTCACCGGAGCCGGATGGACCCCCGTCTCCATGGGACCGCTGATTCTGCGTTCGGAAACAGCCGTGATTGCAGCGCTCGCCGTAGTTACGCAGGCGTGGCTGGTAAGCCCGACTGGTAAGATAGTTCGTTGATCCATCGTCTGGTTTTCGAAAATCTCAAGCACCGCCCGGTGCGGACTCTGCTCAGCGTAGTTGCGATTGGCGTCGAAGTCACGCTGATCCTGACGCTGGTCGGCGTCAGCCATGGCGTGCTAAACGACATGGCGGCTCGTTCCAAGGGTACCGGCGCCGACATTCTTATTCGGCCGCCCGATAGCGCTGGCTTTACTTTTTCATTGACCATGCCGGAGAAGGTGGTCGACGTGGTGAGAACCCAGCCGCACGTCGCTATGGCCACCGGGACGTTCGTCAAATACGTCGACTCGTTCAACTCCATTACCGGAATTCATCTGGACGAATTTAACGCCATGAGCGGGGGGTTGAAAGTTAAAAGAGGCCGGATGTTTGAGTCTCCGGATGAAATCGTAGTCGACGACGTGTACGCCCAGCAGCATCACCTTAAGCCCGGAAGTACTACCGATCTGGCGCATCTCTGGAAGGTCTCGGGCATCGTCGAAGAGGGCAAGCTTTCGAGGACGTTCGGCGATATCGGGGCGCTTCAACAATTATTCGAAGCGCGCGGTTTAGTTTCCACCATCTACATCAAGCTGGACAATCCGGCCAACATTGCCGCGGTTAAAGACGAACTGCAAAAGCTGCTCCCGAACTACAAGGTCGATTCGATCGAGGACTTTGTTTCGCTGTTTAGCGTGAACAGCGTTCCGTACATCGAAGCCTTCACTCGCGTGGTTATCGGAATAGCGGTCCTGATCGGATTTCTGGTGGTCTGCCTCTCCATGTACACGGCCGTACTGGAGCGCACGCGCGAGATAGGGATCCTGAAGGCGCTGGGGGCTTCCCCGGGGTATATCGTCGGAATCCTGCTTCGGGAAACGGTGCTGCTGGCGTTGGCTGGCACGGTGGTCGGAATCCTGATGACTTATGGCACACGCATGCTGATGGCGACCTTCGCCCCGTCCATGCCGCAGGAAATCGTGCCCGACTGGTACGCGACCGTTGCCGGGATCGCTTTGGCGGGGTCCATCGTGGGAGCGCTGTATCCTGGCTTGCGAGCGGCACGGCAGGATGCGATTGAGGCGCTGGCATATGACTGAGGTCCCATGACTGAAGTAAAAGCCCAGAATCTCACCAAGACTTATCGCGTAGGAGAAGTGGAAGTCCATGCGCTGCGCGGCGTCGATCTTAAAATCGATGCCGGCGAGTTCGTGGCCATCGTCGGTCCCAGCGGATCCGGCAAGTCCACGCTGTTTCATATCCTGGGTGGTCTGACGCCGCCCACTTCCGGAACGGTGCTGATCGACGGCCGCGACCTGATCAAGATGAGCGAAGGGGATCGGACGCAGCTCCGCAAGACCACCGTTGGTTTTGTATTCCAAAAGTACAACCTGCTGCCGACGCTCACCGGCGCCGACAATATCGAGATCGCTAGGGACATCGCGGGTAAGAAGGGGCATGAGCCCGATCCTCAATTTGAGGAAATCCTGAAACTACTGGGCATCGCCAGCCGCTTGAAACACAAACCGCGCGCGCTTTCGGGCGGGGAACAGCAGCGCATCGCGATCGCCCGGGCCTTGGTGAATCACCCGGCTCTGCTTCTGGCGGACGAGCCTACCGGAAACCTGGACACGGAAAACTCCACCGCCGTTCTGTCGATCTTGCAAGGTCTTAATAAACGTCTTGGTCAGACCATCCTCATGATCACCCACGACCCGGAAGCGGCCGCTTTCGCGGACCGGACCATTACCATGCGGGATGGCCGCGTCGTGTAGAAGGGAAGCGTGATGCGCGCCGCTCCGGTCCTGCTCGCCACCGTCATTACGTTCGCTGGGATTGAAGGAGCCGTGTTCCACACCGGGCTGTATCCCTGGTTCCTCAATCCGAATACGTCCACGGGCGACCTGGAAACGACCCTTCGTGAAGAGCGCGACCGTCCCAAGAACGGCCCGCAGGTCCTGGGGATCGGCGATTCGCGGATGGTCCTGCTGGCGCGTATCTCGAACCAGCACACACCGGAGACGGGCTATACGTTCGGAACCATCGCTACCGCGGGAACGTCCGTTCGCCCGTGGTATTACATGCTGCGGGATATCGACCCCACCGCCCGCGCGTATCGCGCGATTGTGTTTGGGATGGAAAGCTATGACGACGCCGATAAGGGGCGGAACCTGGCCGATAACGGTGAGGATCTCAGCTACGTCGTCGCGCGCTTGCGCCTGAGCGATCTCTGGGAGTTCAGCCGTTCTTACGACAGCCCTAAGCAGCAATGGAAGGCCGCGCAAGGAATCCTTTTGAAGGGACTGGTTTTTAAGCGCGACTTCGAGGATCTATTGCTTGATCCCGCCCGGCGCATCTACGAGGCTAGAATGGCTCACCTCCATTCCTTTACCTGGCACTACGAATACAACGGCCCGCCTGAATCGCTTGCGGCCTTCCAGGTGGATTGGAAGACCAAGACGCTGAGCGCTCCGCCGAACGCCGATCCGCATCTGGTGCACAATTTGCAAGATCGTCTGCTGGCCGATCTTCCGCCTGAAACCGGGGATCAAGGCCGCTTTCTGAAGTTTTGGCTCGGCAAGATTTACGACCGCTACCGCGGATCTCCCACCCGGTTGATTTTTCTGCGCCTGCCGCGCGCAGGCTTCGTGCGGCCGGACCAGCCCCGTTACAATCCGCACAGTTCGGTGCGCGAGCTGGCCGCACAGCCCAACGTCACTCTTATCGACGAACATTTCTTCGATTCCCTGGAAAGGCCGGAGCTGTTCCACGATGAGTTGCACTTGAACGGTCCCGGGATGATCCCTTTCTCCGTGATGCTCACGCAGGAAGTAAGCCGCATTCTGGGGCCGCCGCGCTAGCCCCGCATGCTTTTCAACACTCCTCAGTTTTTCCTGTTCCTGTCGCTAACGATAGGACTCTTCTACGTCTCGCCCAAGCCTTTGCGCCGGTGGATCCTGCTGATTGCCAGCTACTTCTTCTATATGAGCTGGAACTGGCGATTCGCCCCCCTGCTGCTCTCGCTTACCGCGATCGACTATTTGGCTGCCATCTGGATGGAGCGTGTCGACTCTCCGCGTGGCCGGAAGCTTTTCCTGGTGCTCAGCCTGGCTGCCAATCTCGGATTCCTGGGCTTCTTCAAGTACTACAACTTTCTGGCCGCTATGGCCGCCGAGGCGCTGCGCAAGGATCCGCACGCTTTCGCACTTGCGATCATCCTGCCGCTGGGGATCAGTTTCCATACGTTCCAAAGCATGTCCTACGTGGTGGACGTATATCGCGGCGAGCAGAAGGTCATCCGAAATCCAGTCGATTACGCACTGTTCATCGCGTTTTTCCCCCAACTGGTGGCCGGGCCCATTGTTCGCGCGCGCGAGTTCTTCGCCGATTACTACCAGTGGACGCCGCCCCTCAGTAAGGAGACACTGCGCGGCGTTCTGTGGATTTTATTAGGCCTGGCCAAGAAGATGGCGCTGGCCGATCATTTCGCGCAGATCGCGGATTCTTACTTCCAGAACCTGGCGGCGTATCCCGGCGCGCCGGCGGCCTGGAGCGGCGTAGGCGCTTTCGCCATGCAGATCTTTTTCGATTTTTCCGGCTATACCGACATGGCCATCGGCATGGCTCTGTTGTTGGGATTTCATTTCCCGACCAATTTTCGCCGGCCGTACCTGGCGTTCAGCATCACCGATTTCTGGCATCGCTGGCACATCTCCCTGTCGCGCTGGCTGCGCGATTATCTCTACATTCCACTGGGCGGCAACCGGCACGGTTCGCTGGTGACCTACCGCAACCTGATGCTCACTATGCTGTTGGGCGGCCTGTGGCACGGGGCCAGTTGGAATTTCGTGATCTGGGGCGGCTATCACGGTGTGTTGCTTGGCCTGGAACGCGTTTGTGGCCGCAAACGTTTTCAGGTAGCGCCCCATTGGTCGCTGTATCCGTTGCGAGCGTTGATGACCTTCGCATTAGTCTGCGTGGGTTGGGTATTTTTCCGCGCCGCGACGTTTCACGACAGCGTCTACGTAATCCAGCAGATGTTTTCCTGGCATGGAAAGGGGATTCTGATCCCTGCCTGGCTCGGTTGCGTGCTGGCCGTGTCGCTGGTGATCGCCCTACTTGAAGAAAAGTTCGAATGGATCGAGCGCCTGGCGCATGGACCTGCCTGGGCATACGTCGCCGTCGCGGTGATGCTGGTTTTCACGGTGGAACTGATCGGCGTAACGGAAAAGGCCGTACCGTTCGTGTATTTCCAGTTCTAGCGTGGAGCGAGCTTCAGCTTGCAACGGAGGCTTTAGCCTCCGAGTCGTCGCGGGTGCTGAAGCACCCGTTGCAGGCTGAAGAGGCTGCTGAAAAACTCTTGGCAGGCGAAACCGCCTGCCCAACCTAGAACTGCAACTTGCTGATCCGGCGTGCTGGCGCTGGCGGTTTCGCCTGCGTTCGGACCGGGATGAGAGTTTTCCGCAGCCTCTGAAGCCCGCTCCACTCGGTAATCAGTCCGTGATCTTCTTCCATTTCTTCCCTACCTGGACTGTTGCTTTTCGGATCTTCTTCGGATAAAACAGTGCTGTCACCTGCTGCCCGTCGATTCGAACTGCTCCCTGCTTTATCTGTCGTTCCGCTTCCGTTCGACTCTCGACCATGCCTGTGCCCAAAACGAACTTCGCAACATTAGTAGTGCCTTGCGGAGTGAACGTGCCATCGGGGAAGGGAACGTTGTCATACGAAACAGTGATGATGTCCGATGGTTCGGTGCCTTCTTGTACCTCGCGCGCGAAATCCTCTTCGGCTTGCTTGGCATCCGTAGCGGAGTGGAAGTCGGCGACGATGCGCGCGGCTAGTTCCTTTTTCACACCCATCGGTTCGCGTGTCTTCAGTGCCGCGATTTCCGGCAGCGACAAATCCGTCAGCAGTTCCCAGTAGCGCCACATCAGGTCATCACTGATCCCCATGACCTTGCGGAACATCACCTTGGGAGACTCCGTGATGCCGATGTAGTTGCCTTTGGACTTCGACATCTTGTCGATGCCATCTGTTCCCACCAGCAGCGGCACGGTGGCTACGATCTGCGGCGGCTGGCCGAAATCGCGCTGCAGCTCGCGACCCACCAGCAGGTTGAATCTCTGATCTGTACCACCGAGTTCCACGTCGCACTTGAGCGCGACCGAATCGTAGCCTTGCGCGAGCGGATACAGCAGCTCATGCATGGAGATCGGCGTGCCCTCCTTGAGTCTCTTGGCGAAATCGTCGCGCTCCAGAATGCGAGCCACCGTGTACTTGGCGCTCAACCGGATCAGGTCTTCCCACTTCATCGGCTCCAGCCACTCGCTGTTAAAGCGCAGCTCAGTCTTGTCTGGATCGAGAATCTTGAAGACCTGGGCCTGGTACGTCTCTGCGTTCTGGTTGATCTGCTCGCGTGTCATGGGCGGACGAGTAATGTTGCGCCCGGTGGGATCGCCGATCAGGCCGGTCATGTCGCCGATCAGGAAAATGACGGTATGCCCCATTTCCTGAAAATGCTTCATTTTACGCAGAAGGACCGTGTGGCCGACGTGGAGATCCGGCGCGGTGGGATCGAAACCGGCCTTGATGCGCAGCGGCCGGCCGAGCTTGAGGCGCTCGACCAATTCTTCCTCGCGGATGATCTCGACAAAGCCCTTTTTTAGAACGGGGAGTTGATTGGATACGGGAAGCACTTTCACCATTGTAGATTGGAAGAGTGCGGATTCTTATTCTCATGGCTACCCTCCTGACTGCAGCGTCGGCAGAAACGGTCTATGACCGCTTTTTCGATGACTATTACTTCCCCTTTAACCCGACCACTGCCACCTCAGCGGGCATCCACAAGTACGACGAAAAACTGGAGGATTATTCCAAGGCGGGGATCGCTAAACGAGTGGCAACGCTCAAGAAGTTCGAGAGCGAGTTCGAGAAGCTGCCCGACTCGCCCGACCGCGACCTGGTGCTGAGCGACATCCAGGCCGGGCTGCTGGAGCTTGAAACGGTGCGTGGCTGGGAGCGGAATCCGGACAACTATTCGAGCGGCATCACCAACAGCGCCTTCGTGATCATGAGCCGAACTTTTGCGGCGCCGGAGGCGCGCCTAAGATCACTTACAGCACGGGAGCGGATGATGCCCAAGGTCCTGGCCGAGGCTCGCGCGAACCTCAAGGATCCGCCGCGGATTTTTACCGAGGTGGCCATCGAACAGATGCCCGGCAACATCTCCTTCTTTGAGAACGATGTCCCACTGGCGTTCAAATCGGTGAGGGACCACAAACTTTTGACCGATTTTCAAGCGGCGAACAATGCGGTCATCGCCTCGCTCAAAGAGTACGAGCAATGGATGACCAAAGATTTGCTGCCCCGCTCCCAGGGCGATTTCCGGCTGGGCCCGGCGACGTACGCGAAGAAGCTGGAATACGAGGAGATGGTCGATATTCCGTTGGACCGGCTATTGGCAATTGGCTACGACGACCTCCGGACCAACCAAAAGAGATTCGCCGAGACGGCTGCCCGCATCGATCCCAGCAAGACGCCGCAGCAGATCCTGGCGGAGCTGGAGACAGATCATCCGCCCGCGGACAAGCTGCTGGATGCCTTCCGCGACACCTTGGGCGGGTTAACGAAGTTCATTGTGGAACATAAGATCGTCACCATTCCGTCGGCGGTGCCGCCGATTCTTGAAGAAACGCCGCCATTCATGCGGGCGCTGACCTTCGCGTCCATGGATACGCCTGGTCCTTATGAGACGGTGGCCAAGGAAGCGTTCTTCAATGTGACGCTGCCAGAGAAGGGTTGGCCCCAGGATCGTGTCGAGGATTTCATGGGGGCGTTCAATCGCGGTACGATCCTCAGCACGGCGATTCATGAGGCCTATCCGGGCCACTACGTGCAGTTTCTGTGGATGCAGCACGTCGATTCGAAAGTCCGCAAGCTGCTGGGCGCGAATTCCAACGCCGAGGGCTGGGCGCATTACTCGGAGCAGATGATGCTCGATGAGGGCTACACCAACGGCGATCCGAAGATGCGCCTTGGGCAGCTGCAAGATGCCCTGTTACGCGACGCACGCTACATCGTGGGGATTGAGATGCACACCGGCAAGCGTACCTTCGATCAGGGGATCGAATTCTTCGAAAAAGAGGGCTACCAGACCCACGAGACCGCCGTGCGCGAGACTAAGCGCGGCACGTCCGATCCCACCTATCTTTACTACACGCTCGGCAAGTTACAGATCATGAAACTGCGCGAGGATTACCGCAAGAAAAAAGGCGCGGCGTTTTCGCTGGAGGAGTTTCACGATAGTTTCATGAAGCAGGGTTTTCCGCCCATCAAGATCGTGCGGAAAGCTCTACTGGGGGACGATTCGCCCACCCTTTAGCGGGTCGGCTTCGGGCGAACCAGATCAACGGGATTCATCGTCACCGGAATCGCCAAGTCCACAAATCCGGCGAGCATCTCTTCCCAACTCTGATCGCCCCAATAAACCTCTTTGGCTGGATCGGGATTCCACTTGTTGTTAGCCGAGTTGTCGTAATAGGCAGTCGCCGTGAGCTGGGTTCCCGCCGGCAGCGCGATGGGCTGATCCAGATAGTAGGTAAGCTGCCAGTTAAAGTCGTAGCGCGGCACCTTGAGCAGTGTCCGCGTCTCGCCGTTGGGAAACGTCGCGGTATATTCGAACGCTTTCCCCCGCAGGTGCATATGTGGAAACAGCGACTGCAGCGTCGCGTCCTGCTGTAACGTCACCTTGGCGTCGACACGATGGTTCCCTTCGCCGGGCGGAATGCGCAGCGTGTTGTTCATGATAAACGTGCTCACCACGCGCTCCCGGGGCGGCTCCTTGGCAAACACCATGCCGACCTTGGTGCGATCCACGCCTTCCTTCCCGTTGGAGGTGTAGTGCATCTGGAAGATCAGGTCGGCTCCCGCCGGAATCAGACGGGCTTGCCCCGGCAGTGTGCGATAGGCGATGCCCCCGGGAACGTACACGGCGGCCATTTCGTACGCGCCTCCGTTGATCCCGTAGAGCGTTGCCCGATCGCCCTGCGGCGGATGCTGCCGCGACGCCTGTCCCGCATTCGGCTCTACGTACGGCTCGCCTGGCTTGGCGTCCGCTAAGAACCGTGAGCCCTTTGGCCGCGCGTAGAGCACCACGTGATGCACCACGGCTCTATTCCCAGGCCGGACCTCGATCTCCTTGATCCACTTGTCTTCGGTGAAGCCGGTGGGCACCACAAAATGCGTGTACTGGATGGTTCCTTCCGCGGGAACCTTGAAATCGACGCCCGTATCGAGCACCAGATCGGGCTTGCCGATCTGCCAGCCGTCCGTAAACTTACGCGGCGGTGGGGCATCCTTGGGATTGCCCTGTTTGGCTCCGCCGTCGGCCCAGGCGACCAGCGTTTGGATCTCGGCCTGCGTCAGCGACCGGTCGTTGGAGAATTTTCCATAATGCGGATCGGCGCTCCAAGGCGGCATCCGGCGCGACACCACGGCCTCCTTGATGGACTTGGCCCAGGGCCGTACGTCATCAAAACTTAACAGGGGCATGGGGGCGATTTCCCCGGTGCGGTGGCACTCCTGGCAATGCTTTTCGAGGATCGGCGCAACGTCCCGGGAGAAGGTGGGAGTCTGGGCGACGGAAAAACCGGCAGTTAAAAGAGCCGCTGCAAACAAGCGCATATGTCCTCCGGCAGATGCCATCAGACTAGCATATAAACCTTTATTCATCGTGTCTTCATGCCCAAACGGCACAGTAACTTCTCCGGCCGCAAGAGCCGTCTGTAGGGCGAAAGGCCACATCAATCAATGAGAATCAGCCTGGCACTTCCCGTGGCTGTCGGAGTGGGCGCCGCCGCCTTGGGCGCGTGGCGGTATGAGCATTTGAGCAGGGCGACGCAATACCGGACGGAGGCAGTTCAGCGCGGACGAATTCAGTCCACCGTGTCGGTGACCGGCACTTGCAGCGCGCTCCTCACCGTGCAGCTAGGCAGTCAGGTTTCGGGCATCGTGAAAACCCTCTACGTGGACTTCAACAGCCAGGTAAAAAAGGGACAGATCCTGGCCGAAATCGACCCTCTGCCGTTCCAGGAAAAAGTGAACCAGGCCCAGGCGGCTTTGGATAGTGCGCGAGCGGCCGTGGCGGCGGCGAAGGCGACCGTGCAGAAGTCCGAGACCGACATCCGTACCGCTCAGGCCACGGCCGAAAGCCAGAAGGCGCTGGTCGCCCAAGCCCTGGCTAGCGAGAAGGGAGCCAAGATCACGGCCGACCGGCAGCGGGAACTGGCGGCCAACTCGATTGTCTCGGATGATCAGTTTCAAAGCGCCCAGGCTACCTACGATGTTGCGGTCGCCGACCGGGAAGCGAGCGATGCGCAGGCGCACGTCGCGGAGACCACCATAAATGAGATGAAGGAAGCGCGAGATGCCGCGAAAATCCAGGAAGCGTCGGCGGAAGCCCAGGTCCGGCAAGCCGAAGGCAGCCTGGAACAGGCCAAGCTGGATTTGGAGCACACCCGCATCACCTCCCCCATTGACGGGGTTGTGATCTCCCGCCAGGTGGACGCCGGGCAGACCGTGGCCGCCAGTTTCGCCGCGCCGCAGATGTTTCAGATCGCGCAGGATTTGACCAAGATGCAGGTGGACGCCGACATCGACGAATCAGATGTAGCTAAGGTGCATGTCGGACAGATCGCGCAATTTACCGTGGACGCACTCCCCAACCGGACATTTGACGCGAAGGTTCGCCAGGTGCGCGAGTCGGCCACCAATGTCCAGAACGTGATCACCTATGACGCGGTGATGGACGTCCCCAATCCGGATCTGGTGCTTCTGCCCGGCATGACCGCCAACATCCGGATTCCGGTCCAGGTGCGGGAGAATGTCCTGCGGGTTCCCAACAGCGCTCTGCGCTACAAGCCCGTCGACGATAAAGCGGGTCCTGTCGTCAAGCCTCTACCGCAGAGCCAACAGAAGGTACAGCAGACTGTTTACGTTCTGAATAGCGCTGGGATACCGGAGTCGCGGAAAATTCAGGCCGGGATTTCCGACGGCCTCTATACCGAGGTGGTATCCGGCGACCTGCGAGAAGGAGAGGCTGTAGTTTTACAGGAAGTGAAGCCCAAATAGCAGGCCCTACACCTCCCATACTTTGGTTCTATCGTGGCCGGACGTGATGAGCCACCTCCCGTCAGGCGTAAACTCGGCGGCTGCAAAACCGGCTCGATTCTGAAAGCGCCCAGGAGGAACGCGGCTATGCAGCTCGCGCGCGATCCGGCGGTTGGATGCGATGTCGTAGATATCGAGGAATAGATCGACATTCTGTCCCTCGGCGGGAATTCTTACGCCGATCGCGAGGAGTTTCCCATCCGGGGAGAGCGCCAGGACTTCACTAAAATGGATGTCCGCCGGGAACGTTGCTATAGGCGTCCCTGAGCGTCCGTCGTACACGACGATGAATAGCGGCTGGAGCATCGGGGGTATTATCGGACTCCGCTGGGGAGCGGCATCGGCGACTGCCGCAACCCGGTCGCCACGGGCGGAGATTGCGATCCGCCAAACTCGTGTGGCTCCGATCCGACGGGTCCAAAGGACGCCCAGATCGTCCGTTCGCCGGCACACGACGAGGTCATCTACACCGTACACAAAAACGTCGCCGTCGAACGACACAATTTGACTAGTACCGCTACGCCCGCTGCGCGGCACTTCAAGGTCCGCATGCGCCACCTCCCGGTAGTCCGGTAGCTCGACCACGCTCAGAAACCGGCCCTTCCCTAGTTTGCCCTTCGTCGTCAGCAGTTGCTGCCCCCTTGTCGCTTGAAAGAGGCCCTCCCTTATCTGTTCTTGTTTTATGCTTCCAGCTCGAAGGTCGATCACGACTTGCTGGTTCCCGGCCTTGCCAACCTCGAGAAAGACCGCCGTGACGTAAAGTTCCGGACTATCCCGTAAGAAGCTGACGACGAAAGGAGCCGCCTCAAGCTTTGTCGAGTACACCGTCTTCCACGATCCGAGTTCGACCACACACAGGGGCTCGTCTGGCGGGAAAGAGTCAACGTTCTCACGGCTCCATTGACCTTCGCGGTATGACCAGGTTTCGATTCCTCCGGAAGCCAGAACCACGCACATGTTGCTGCCATCGGCGGATACGGCATGGAGGAAGGCACCCCTGAACTCCTTAACCGGCCGGAAGCGAGGGTTATAGGAGGGCAGCTGATCCTTAGTCTGCCCGACCGCGCGGCGAACCAGTCCCGCGGCTGTCACTGATGCGGATCCGAGAAGAAAAATCCGACGCGATGTCACTATTACAAATTAGCTCCAGTTGTGAAGTGCGGAAGGAATTCTACTGCGATCTCGCCATCAACTTCTTCAGGAGTTCCGCGGTCGATTCGTGCACATCCTTGCGGCTTCCATCGAATCCTCCCGCACCGCTTCCCTGACCGAGCGCCTCGTCAAGCGGAGTCTTGCCTTGCCGATCTTTCGCATTCAGGTTCGCCCCGTGATCGGCCAGGTACTGCACTACGTGGTCGTA
>Ga0070679_100001378_pt1 | contig 21459 bp, 13 predicted proteins | sample KBSC63BmetaG_FD_65652 | JGI IMG/M metagenome (GOLD analysis project Ga0070679, IMG submission 65652) | Corn rhizosphere microbial communities from Kellogg Biological Station, Michigan, USA - KBS C6-3B metaG | ecosystem: Host-associated > Plants > Roots > Rhizosphere | place: USA: Michigan... | reverse complement strand
GCCGGCGCCCCTGGCCGGGAGATTCGAGGACCCGAAGCCTCTTGGAGGGCCGTTCCCGCGAACAGGTTGCCCGGAAATGCACCGTGTCGTCCGGCGCCGAATTGGGCTACGTTTCTCGCCATGCGCGAATGCTTGGGCCGGTTCCGGTGTCTGGGGGCGGGCCTCGCCGCGGTGGCGAGCCTGGCCGTGACCGATGTCCGCGCGGCCACGCCGCCCACCGTCCCCGCCCCCGCCGCCACCCTGCCCGCCGCCCCGCCCGCCCCGGCGCCTTCCGCCAGATCATCCGCCTCGCCGAAGGCGGCGCCCGCGAAGCCGGCGCACGCCAGCAAGCGCGTGTCGGCCAGCGAGAAGGAAGCGCGGGCATTTCTGGACGTCGTGGTGCCGCTGCTGATGCCGGTCGAGACCGTGACGGCACAGGTGGAATGGACCGCGGCCACCGACGTCACGCCCGAGCACACGGGCGCGCGCGCCGGCGCCGACAAGGCGATGGCCGCGCTCGCCGGCTCGAAGACCATCATCGAGCACGGGCGGGCCTTGCTGGCGAAGGAGAAGGAGCTGGACCCGGTGACGGCCCGCCAGCTGCGCAAGCTGATGCTGGCCGCCGCGGAGGCCCCGGGCACGATCCCCGAGGTGGTCGCGAAGCGCGTCGACGCCGAAGCGCACCAGGCCGCCATCCAGGACGGCTACACGTTCTGCCTGCAACCGAAACCGGGAGGCGCTGGCTGCCTGCGCCCCGCCACCGCGAACGACATCGACAACACGCTGCTGAAGTCCCGCGATCTGAACGAGCGCCTGAAGGTCTGGAACGCGTCCAAGGAGATCGGACGCCCGCTGAAGCCGGGCCTGGACGAGCTGCAGAAGCTGCGCAACCAGGTGGCGCGCGAGATGGGCTACTCGTCGTTCTTCGGCTTGCAGGTGGCCGACTACGGCATGACGGTGGCCGAGATGATGGCGCTGCTGGACCAGACCCTGCAGACGACGCGCCCGCTGTTCGAGCAGCTGCACTGCTTCGCGAAGTACACCCTCGCGAAGCGCTTCGGCCGCCCCGTCCCGGCGGCCATCCCGGCGCACTGGCTGGGCAACCGCTGGGGGCAAAAGTGGCCCGGCCTGGTGGAGCAGGCCAACCTGGACAGGTACTTTCGGGGCGCGAAGCCCGAGACGATCGTGAAGAGCGCCGAGAGCTTCTACACCTCGCTCGGCTTCCCGCCGCTATCGGACGGCTTCTGGCAGAAGTCGGATCTGTTCCCCGTGCCGGCGGCGGGCGCGCGCAAGAAGAACGCGCACGCCTCGGCGTGGCACATCGACCACGACCAGGACGTGCGGTCGTTGATGAGCGTCGAGCCCGACGAGCAGTGGTTCGGCACCGCGCACCACGAGCTGGGCCACATCTACTACTTCCTGGCCTACAGCCGGCCCGAGGTGCCCATGGTGCTGCGCGAGGGGGCGAACCGCGCCTTTCACGAGGCGGTGGGCGAGCTGGCGCGCCTGGCCAGCGAAGAGACGCCCTACCTGCACCAGATCGGCGTGCTACCGGCCAGCGTGAACCCCGACCCGGAGGACTGGCTGCTGCAATCGGCGCTGGACTCGATCGTGTTCATCCCGTTCTCGGCCGGCACGATGAGCCACTTCGAGCACGATCTGTACGAGGACGAGCTTCCGGCGTCGGAGTGGCAGAGCCGCTGGTGGCAGTACGCCACGCACTTCCAGGGGATCGCGCCCCCCAACGCGCGTCCCGAGGACGGCTGCGACGCCTGCACCAAGACGCACATCAACGACGATCCCGCGCAGTACTACGACTACACGCTGGCCAGCCTGATCAAGTTCCAGCTCCACGACCACATCTGCACGCAGATCCTGAAGCAGGACGTGCGGTCCTGTAACTACGCCGGTCAGAGAGCCGTCGGTGACTTCCTGCGCGGCATCCTGTCGCTGGGCGCCACGCGCGACTGGCGGGCGGTGATCAAGGAGGCGACGGGCGAGGAGATCTCGCCGCGCGCCATGATGGCGTTCTATCAGCCATTGGTCGAAGCGCTGGCCAAGGACAACGCGGGACGGACGTGCACGCTGGGCGAATAGCGGCGTCGTTGGTCGTCGCCACGGCGCTGGCGGTGGCGTCCGCCGCGCTGGCGATCGGGCCTGTCGACCGCGCGCCGCTGCCATCGCGCCAGTTGCGGGCGCCCGCGCCTTCCCCGGGCGAGAAGATGCCGGCCGAGTTGCCGCTGCCGCCGGCCATTCATCAGAAGCCCCACGGCGAGGTCGACGACGCCCCCATCGCGAAGCAGCGGGGCGTGGCGCTGGGGATGTTCGCCGAGGACGTGGGGTTCTCTTACGCGTCGCTGCTGCGGGAGATCGCGGGGCTGGGCGCCACGCACGTGTCGCTGATCGTGCCGCTCTACCAGACGAACGCCGCCTCGACGTCGCTGTCCCTGCACACCCGCTTCTCGCCCACGCTGGAGCTGGTGGCCGACACCATCCGCGCCGCGCGCCGCGAGCGCCTGGAGGTGACGGTGTTCCCCATCGTCCGCCTGTCCAACCCGGGCCCCGACGAATGGCGGGGGACCTTGGCGCCGAAGAGCCGCGACGCCTGGTTCAAGAGCTACGGCGAGCTGCTGGGCGATCTGGCGGCGGTCGCCGCGCAGACGGGCGCCACGCGCCTGGCCATCGGCAGCGAGCTGTCGACGCTGGATGGCGATCTCGATCGCTGGCAGCCGCTGGTCGAACGGATCCGCGCCGTGTTCCCCGGCAAGCTGGTCTACTCGGCCAACTGGGACCACTACCGCGAGGCCAAGCTGTTCGACCTGGTCGATGAGGAAGGCGTCGTCGCCTACTTCCGCCTGCGCGAATCGGCGAAGGATCCCTCGACCGAACCGGCGCTGGCGGCCGCCTGGCGCAAGCACAAGGCCGAGCTGTTGCAGTGGCACGCCGACCACAGCCGGCCGCTGGTGCTGACGGAGGTAGGCTACCGCTCGCGCGCCGGCAGCACCGTGGCGCCGTGGGACGAGAGCAGCGGCGGCACGCCCGACCTGGACGAACAGCGCCGCGCCTTCGCCGCCTTCACCGACGCCTGGGCCGGCGAGCCGCGCCTGGAAGGGGCCTACGTCTGGAACTGGTATGGCTGGGGCGGCAAGGACAGCGTCGGCTACACCCCGCGCGGCAAGCCGGCCGAACAGGAAGTGCGGCGCCTGCTCGAGCGTCTGTAGTGGCTCATCGCGCCGCGGGTCCGCGGGCGATGGCCTTCAGTTTCCCGCGCTGTCCGTCGACGATCTCTGGATAGCCGTGACTATGTACGCAGGTCGCTTACCGGCAGCCCGCGCGCGGGTGCCTCGGTGGAACCGCAGCTCGACCGCGGCCAGGATGACGGTCCTGGGCGCGCTGATCGTTTCGGGCGCCGGGTGCGCCGACCACACCCTGACGGTGGCGGCGGGGACGGGGGGCGCGGGCGGTCAGGCGACGCCCGACGGTGGCCTGGGCGGAGGGCCAGCTCTGGAAGGCAGCGGGGGAACGCCGGACGGCGGCTTCGCGGGCTCCGGCGGCACGGAAGCGCCAGGCGGAGGCACCGGAGCGCCAGGCGGCAGCGCCGGCGGAGGCAGCGCCGGGCAGATGGCGTCGCCAGGCGGCGCCGGCGGCGCGGCCGGCGGAAACGCCGGCGGCGGCGGTCACGACCCATGCGGTGGCTCGACCTGCGCCGAGGGCGCCGTGCGCTGCAGCGGTGCCGCCCCGCAGTCGTGCCAGCGTGATCTGCTGGGTTGCACGTTCTGGGGCACCCCGCCTGGTCAACCCGCCCTGTGCAGCGCCAATCAGACCTGCGACGGCAGGATCGGCGCGTGCGCCTGCAAAGATGAACCCCGCTGCGGAAGCCCCCCGTCGAGCGGCGACTTCTGCCCCACGGAGGGCGCCCCCACCCACGCCACCTGTAACCTGGCCGCCGACGGCTGCTTCACCGTCACCACCGGCGCCGCGTGCGCCGCCGGTCTGGTCTGCCAGAGCAGCGCTGCGGGCGGCGTGGTCGCGACCGGCACCGCCTGTGGCTGTCCGCTGCCACTTGGCGACCAGACGGGCCAGACCGTCGCATTGCTGGGCACCGCCTGTACCGAGGCCCAGGCGGCGGCGGGCGCGCGCGTCGGCTCGGCCATGGACCGGGCCGTGCTCACCTGCAAGCCGTCCGGCACCTGCAACACGTGGCAGCTCTTCGTCGCCTGCCAGTCGCAGCAACTGACCGGCGGCACCGACCCGGTGACGTCCCGGCCGGCCTGCGTCTGCCCGCGCGTGACGACGCCAGGCCAGTACTACGTCGATCCCGATCCGGCGATGTCGACGTTCATGACCGGGCAGCCGACCGGCGTGCAGTTCCCCGGCGCGTGCCGCTTCCGCACGCTGACGACGGCGCTGGCGCAGCCCGATGTCAGGCAGGTGATCGCCGCGCACGAGACCTCCAGCAACGTCCACTTCAAGACGCTGCGAAGCACCCCCGCGGTGTCGAACTGCAGCGCCCCCAACTCGTGCGAGCGATTCCCCATGGAGATCCCGCGGGGCGTTCACATGTTCACGACGGACGAGGGGAGCTTCAACCCCGCCCACTACGTCATCGACGTCGACGCCACCAGCAGCAAGGGCTACGCGGTGCTGCTGAACGACGGGGCTTTCCTGCAAGGGTTCACGATCGACGCCAGCGCCACCAACGCCACCGGCGTGAACGCCGGCACCCGGGTCGCCGCCGTGGTGACCAGCCCCATCGTGGGCGGCTGGACCAGCAGCCCCGTGCCGGCGCCGATCAGCGCCCGCCTGGATCAAGTGTTGATCCTGGGCAACGCCGCCGCGCCCGCAGGCACCCAGACGGCGCTGCTGATCCAGGGCCAGGCCAGCTGGACCACCACCTTCCTGACCATCGCCGGCGGCGCCGGCACGAGGCGCGGCATCGTCCTCGATCACGCGACGGATCCCGTCGCAGGCACCACCGCGTCGCTGGCGGCCCGTCACCTGAACGTCAGTGTCAGCGGAGGCAGCGGCCAGATCGCGATCGAGCTGGGCAGCAACGGCCGGGACAACGGCGTGGCCGGCATCCCCGGCCCCGTCGCCGCCGACGCGGGGAACGTCCTGACGGTGACCAACGATGCGCTGGATGGTCCCACCGCGCCCACGCCCCACCACCTGAACGTCGGCTCGGCGGGCGTCGGCCTGCACCTTTTTCACGGCACCGCCACGCTGGCGGGCGTCGACATCACCGGCGGCCCGCAGGGCTTCACCGGCGTCCAGATCGATCGCTCGAACGCGCCGGGCGTGACGCTGGCGGGTGGCTCGATCAGCGGCGCCGGCACCAGCAGCGGCGGCGTGGGCGTGCTGGCGATGGGCGGCTTCGCCACCCTGAACGGCGCGCACGTCACCGGCGCGAACGGCTGGATCGGCGTCGCCGTCCGCCAGACCGCCGGTAGCGCCACGCTGGCGGGTGACGTCACCCTGACCGGGAGCGCCGGCGCGCCCACCGTCATCGACGTGGTCACGCCGCTGGGGACGGTGGCCGCGCCGGCCGGCGTCCAGGTGGGCCTGGGCGACGAAGCGTCGGCCTTCGACGTGACCGCGCCGGCGCCGGACGTGACGTTGCCCCACCTGACCATCGCCGACAACACGCTGATCACCCATTACGTGGATGGGCTGGTCATCAACAACGGACACGTGATCGCGAACGGCAAGAACGTGCGGGTCACGGCCAACCTGCGTGACGGGCTGCAGGTGCTGTCGTCGCTGGCGCTGGCGGGGATCGATCCGAACGATCTGACGGCCCGGGCCGCCTTCGAGGGGACGTCGTTCTCCGGCAACGGACGCGCGGGGATCTTGCTGCGCGACGTGGTGCCGGTGCTGCTGTACGGGGTGAACGTCAACGGGAATGGATTCCCGCTGGCGGGTAGCGCCCTGCCCGCCTTCCCCGATGGCACGGGCGGCATCGACATCCAGCGCAGCGAGCTGGGTACGAGTGGCGGCGCCTTCCCGGCCGTCATCGTGAACAGCAGCGTCAGCGGCAACGTGGGCTGCGGCATCACGCTGTCGGGCGGCGGCGACGACCTGCTCGACCGGACGAACGCCGGGGACGGGGTACGGGTGTGCGGGCTGGGCACCGGCTTCGCGATCGACGGCACGCCCACCGGCGCGGCGGCGGGCCGGGTCGCGGGGCCACAGCCGGGCGTGCGCCCTGGCGACGCGATCACGGAGTCCCCGGCGCCGCTGGGCATCTTCGGCGGTCGCACCAACGTGGGCGGCAAGGTCTCGGCGTTCATCACGAACACGCACGTGCAGAACAACAGCGGCGTCGGCATCTACGTCACCGAGGCACGTGACTTCGATCCCACGCTGCAGGCCGACGACGTCACAGACGTCAGCCTTCAGAACAACGTCGTGACCGGAAACCTTATGGTGGTCGCCCCGACCGGCTCCGAGCCGGTGGCGGGCGGCATCTACTTCGCCACCAGCAACCTGACCAGCACCGACGCCAGCGGCACCCGCCCCCTGGAGGTGAGCGACCTGGGCTGTGAGGATTCGCGGGACAGCGCGCTCGACCACCTGAGCTGCACCCGCGTGCGCATGGCCAGCTTCCTGGGCAATACCGTCAGCTGCAACGGCCGCGCGCAGCTGGCGTTCGGGCTCCCCCAGCGGGTCGGCACGTCGGCGTCCGGGGTCTCGCCTGACGGAGACTGGGACATCAGCAGCGATGGCCGGATCGTGGGCGTTGACCTCACCATGCGGTGCGCGGCCGCCGCCTCGCCCAACACGCTGGCGGGGTACTCGGCGTCCGCCGCGAACGTCGGCCTGGGCGTCCCTGGCACCGCCCTGACACCCGACGGCGCCAGCCTGGTGCACGTGGGGGCCTACGGCGTGAAGTGGAACGCCGGGACGATCCTGGCGGGCGGCGACTACAGCCCGGCGCTGGCGCGGGCCCCGCAAGGCAACGGCGATTTCGCGAAGTGGGGCGTGTGCCCGGACGTGCCCCCAGCGACGTGTCCCGTCGCCGCGACGGCGCCATGAGGGTTGGGTTCGGGCGCTGTCAGTCTTTCTTCAGCGTCAGCTGAACCCGGTTTCCTGGCGTGCTGGTGCGCGGATCCAGCAGGAACAGCCGCGGCGCGGCCTCGGGCGCGGCTTTGGCCAGGGCGTCACGGACCGCGTTGGCGCGGCGCAGGGCCAGGTCGCGCAGCTCATCGCCCTCGACGCGGATGTTGGCCAGGATCAGCTTCTCCATCTCGGCAGGCGGCAACGCCTTCTCGCTGCCGTTCGGGGCGCGCGGCTTGGGGAAGCTCTCCGCGCGATAGACCGCCTCGATCAGGTGCGGCCGCTCGCCGGCGTCGACGACCAGCTGGTCGCCGGGCGGCGCAGTCTGCCCCGCCTCTGCCAGCGCGCGGCGCTTCTGGGCGCGCAGCTTGCGCTCGTAGAGATCTTCCCGCAGTCCCGCTTTGTCGCTCTGCGGATCGGCCAGGCCTTCGATCTCGAACGATAGCGCGGGCCGCTCGCGCAACGCCGTGGCGATCGCCTGCAGCTTCGCCAGACCCTTCGCCGACACACGCGACAGACCGCTCGGGAACTCGAGATACGACGCCTCGTCGCCGCCGCCGAAGGCCTTCGCGATCAGCGAGAACGGGGCGGTGACCGCCTTCACGATCAGGTTGCCCAGCGTCTTCAGGATCAGGGGGCCCAGCCGGAACTGCGGGTCGTCCAGCGAACCGCTGATGGGCAGATCGATGTCGATCACGCCGTGCCGATCTTTCAGCAGCGCGATGGCCAGCTTCAGGGGCAGCTTGACCGCGTCGGGGCTGTCGACCTTGTCGCCGAACGTGAACTGGTCCAGCGTCAGCTTGTTCTTCGCCTCCAGCTTTCGTCCCGCGATCCTGTAATCGAGGCTGAGCGACAGCTTCCCCTTCTGGATGCCGTAGCCCGCGTAGCGCCCGGCGTACGGGCTGGTGGGCGGTAACTCGAAGTCGCGCAAGCGGATCTTCAGATCGACGAACAGGTCCTTGCTGAGCGGGTTCATCTTTCCGTCGATGGTCAGCGCGCCGGAGTGGTCGACGGCGCCGCGGAGCGACACCTCGGCGGTGCTCTGGGGATCGCTCGACAGGCCGCTGACCCGGCCGCCGAGCTCGGTCAGCTGGGTGCTGTAGTTCGGCTTGATGAGACGATCGGTGAAGCTGACGTCGCCGTTCTGCAGGGTGACCTGGCCGATGGTGACGCGCATGGGGGCGGCGGCCTTGGCGGGAGGTGGTGTTGGCTCCGAGGACGGGGACGAGGGGGACGGCGACGGAGCGGACGGCGACGGAGCGGCGGCGATGTCCTGGAGATTGAAGTGCGCGTCGGGGAAGATCATCAGCTTGGCCGTGTAGTCGGCCAGCGCGATCTCGCGCACCGACACAGCCGGGGGTGCGCTCGCGAAGTCGATGCCGCCCACGTGGAACGACTTCCACGACAGCAGCTTCTCGTTCTTGTGCCCGTCCAGGGCCTCGAAGCCGACCAGGTCGAAGTCGCCCGTGAACGCGATACGCGGCTCGGCCTTCGCGCCGGGCGGGGTATCGGCCTTCACCTGCCCCTTCAGCGAGATGGCCCCGCCGGTGATGACCAGGTTCACCTTGTCGTGGAAGTAGGGCTGGAACGGCAGGATGGCGATGTCGCGCAGCTCGAAGCGGACGTTGGCCGCCAGCGGTTGGGCCACCGCGCTTCCGCCGAGCTGCAGCTTGCCCTTCTGATTCAGCGTCGCCTTGACGTCGAACGTGGCGCGGCTGCCGGGCCTGGTGGACAGACCCGAGGCGTGCACGCTCAGGTCGTCCAGCACCACCGCCGCCCTGGGCTTCACGGCCCGATCGTCGAACCGCGCCCCCCACCCTTGCAGGTCGACACTGGCCACGTCGACGGCCCAGGCCGGTGAGCTGGCGGGCGCCGCCGCCGCGGGCTTCGCGGCCGGCCCGGCCTTCGCGGCCGGCGGTGGCGGCGGCACCAGCGTCGTCAGATCGAGCTGGCCCGCCTCGTTCCGGACCGCCCGGGCGCGCAGGCCGCGGCTGGCGATCTCGCCCACCTGCACGCTGTGCCCCTCCAGATCCACGTTGACCTTCCGCACGGCCAACTCCCCCACACGGAAGAAGTCCTCGGGCGCCGCTTTTCCCGCAGCGGCGCGCCGCCGCAGCTTGACGTTCGACAGCTCGACGAACGCGTCCTGCAGACCGACCGTCGTCCGAGGCCCGGCGGTCGCCACGCGATACGCCGTCCCCAGGCGCAGGCGGCCGTCGGCGACGTCGAACGCGATCTGGTCCTGGTAGTAGGGCGAGAACCGCCCCGGCTCGATCCCGTCCAGCGTGACGGTCCCCGCCGCGGCGAACGGCTCCAGCGACAGCGTCCCGCTCTGCGCCAGCACGCCGCCCGGCACCGCCGTCAGGTGCGCCGTCACGGTCGCCTTCGCGCCCGGCGCGTTCGACAGGCGGCCGACGTGCACGCTCAGGTCGCGCACCGTCTCGACGAATGCCGGGCGAACGGTCTCGTCGCGCAGGTGCAGGTTGATCTTGTCCAGCGCGACCTCGTCCACCACGAACCTCGCCCCCGGCCCGGACGCCGGCTTCACCTTCGCGTGCGGCGAGGCGGGCGCCGAGGGCAACAACTGCAGCAGATCGATGTCGCCGTCGCGCAGCCGCCGCGCGTACAGATCCAGCCCCGACAGCGCCACCTTGTCGACGTGAAAGTCCATCGCCGACAGATCAGCCCGCCCCACCTGCACGCTCAGCGTCGCCAGGTCCACGAGCGGCGCGCCGCCCGCGCCAAGCTGCCGCACCGCCAGCTGGTCCAGGCCCACCCGCCCCTTCAGCGTGACGCTGGGGACAGCCCCCGCGCGCGAGAAGGAGAGATCGAGCGCGACCGTCAGCTTGCCCGAGTCCAGGCGGAACTTCAGGGGCAGCGGCACGTAAGCCTGATACCGGGCCAGGTCCAGCGCGGTCAGCCGCAGCTCGAGCGTGGTCTCCAGCGTGCCCTTGAACGGCTTCGTCTGGCCGTCGATGGCGAAGGGCGTGCCGTCCAGGGCCAGGGCCAGGCCGGGCTTCACGAACGTGTCGATGTCGACCGGCAGCGTCGACACGAAGGGTACGCCCACCGACAGATGCGCGAGCTCGTGGTGGCCGCCGGTGGGGCGGTCGTCGAACGTCACGCTCCCCTCGCCCAGGTGGATGTTGTTCACCGAGAAGCGCGGCGGCTCGGCCCCTGGCGGCGAGGACGGCGAAGACGGCGAGGACGGCGAAGACGGCGAAGACGGCGAGGACGACGGCTTGCGGGCCGCGTCCGCCTCCATCTTGGCCAGGATGTCCGAGAAGTTGTACGCCGAAAGATCGCCGAAGCCGGCCTCGCTCTGGCGCGTGTGAACGATGTGCGCGTGCAGCCCGTCCAGCAGGATCTCCTGCACGACGGGCGCGCGCCGCAACAGCGACGCCCACTGCACGTTGACGTAAAAGCGCTTCCAGCCGGCGAACGGCGTGGTGCCGTCGCTTTCGTAGATCTGAAAGTCGTCGATCCCCAGCGACAGCGCGAACGGGTTGACGTGAATGGCGCCGATCGACGCCCGCCGGCCCAGCTGCGCGCGCACCTGCGACTCCGCGACGTGCTTGATCACGGGCGGCAGCACCAGGAATCCGGCGATCGTGAACAGCAGCAGCGACACCGCCGCGCCGATCGACAGCCGGCGAAACCAGCGCCTCCCCCATAGCCCCGGATGGCGCCCTGGGTTTCCTTCGGTCTTCCCGGTCGATGTGGCCATGTGGCGCCGTTTCTACCCGGAAAGCCCGCCCCTTCTCGAAGGATTCGGACGCCGCGCCTGGAACCACGGCGTCAGGGTGTAAAATGAGGAGCGCGTGCGGGCATCGATCGTGGTTGCGCTGGGCGTCGCCGTCGCTGGCTGCTCCGCGTTCGTGGCGCGGCCCCTGCCGCCGCGACAGGCCATCCTGGGCGCCGACACGGTGCGGATCGATCATTTCAAGCATGATCGCGTGGCCCTGGCCGTGCGCGGCCCGCACCGCGTGACGGCCGCCGGGGTGCAGCCGGTCACCGCACCGCCGGCCGTGACATGCGTCGCGCCGGAGGGCGCGGCGGTCGAGGTGGGGCCCGAGGTCCATGGCGTGACCCCGGTCCCCGGCGAGACGCTGGTCGAGGCGCGCTTCCCGCGCGAGCCCCTGACCCAGGCCCTGGCGGAGCCGTCCGTCATGACAGTCCAGCTGGAAGGCGCGCCCGGCCCCTGCCTGGAGCTGCCCCTGTCGTCGCGGGACCCCGGTTACCGCTGGAGCTTCCCACCCTACGATCACCAGCTGCAGGTCGGCGGGGCCGTGACCCTTTACGGCGCGCGGAGCGACGGGCAGCGCTGGGGCGGCGGAATGGAGTGGGAGCTGTCGCATCTGGGCAGGTGGCTCGGCCCGGTGCGGCCCACGCTGGCGCTGCGGACGCGCCTGGGCAGCGACGCGCTGGCCGTGCCCCTGGGCGCGCTGGTGCTCGGGTACCCGCTTCGCGGCGCGCGGTTCGCCCTGGGCCTGGCCGCCGGCTACGACCTGGCGCCGGCCTGGTCGCGTCGCTTCGCCGACGGTGATCGATTCAAGTGGACGCACGGCCCGCGCGCCGAGCTGCGCTTGACGTTCCTGGGCCCGCAGCTGCTGGGCCTGCCACCGGCTTATCGGACGGGCGGCGCCGCGGTGGTGGTCTGGATGGCGCGCGCCGACGCCGATCATTACGCGGCCGAGCAGCTGGGCCTGGGCTTCGCCATCAACTGATCCGGGTCGTCCGGGCAGCTGGCCCCGTCGTGGGGCGGCGGCTACGATGTGCCGCCGTGACCCCACCTTCGCCGACCTCCTCCGCGTCCGCCACGCCCCCTCGGTCACGCCTGTCGCCTGCCGCCTTCCTGGGCAGTCACTCGTTCACCAGGCGCTTCTCCTCGCGCCGTGACCTGATGCTGGTGGGATTGCCCACGCTCCTGGTGTTGCTGGCCGCGATCGCGGTCGGCATCAAGGCGATGGGGTTCGCGCCCCCCAGCACCATCCGCATCATCAGCGGCCCGCCGGGCAGCGGTTACCGCAACCTGGCCGACAAGTACCAGCAGGTCCTGCAGCGCTACGGCGTGAAGGTCGAGGTCATCCCCTCTCGCGGCGCGCTGGAGAATCTGGAGAAGCTGTCCGACCGATCCTTCAAGGTGGACGTCGGGTTCGTGCAGGGCGGCCTGGCCGAGGGCCATGACATCGCCCACCTGGACTCGCTGGGGAGCGTGTTCGCGCAGCCGCTGATGGTGTACGCGCGCAGCAAGGAGCCCATCGAGCTGCTGTCGGCGCTGCGGGGCAAGCGGCTGGCCATCGGGCCCGAGGGGACCGGCGCGCGCGTGCTGGCGCTGAAGATCCTGAAGGCGAACGAGATGGACGGCCCCCCCACCGTGCTGCTGGACCTGAGCGGGGAAGAGGCGGCCAAGGCCTTGCTGGCCGGGAAGATCGACGCCGCCTTCCTGATGGGCGACTCGGCCACGCCGCAGGTGATGCGCAGCCTGCGCGAGGTCCCCGGCATCGAGCTGACCGACTTCCGCCAGGCCGACGGCTACCTGCGCAAGTTCCGGTTCCTGTCGAAGCTGACGCTGCCCGAGGGGGCGATGGACCTGGGCAAGGACTACCCGCCCCGAACCCTGCAGCTGATCGGGCCCACGGTCGAGCTGGTGGCGCGCGACAACCTGCACCCGGCGCTCTCGGACCTGTTGATCGGCGCCGCGCGCGAGATCCACGGCAACGCCGGCCTGTTCCGCAACGCGGGCGAGTACCCCGCGCCGCTGGCCCGCGACTTTCCCATCAGCCGCGAGGCCGAGCGGTATTACAAGTCGGGCGAGCAGTTCCTGTACAAGCGGCTACCGTTCTGGCTGGCCAGCCTGGTCGATCGCTTGCTGGTGCTGCTGTTGCCGTTGCTGGTGGTGATCGTCCCCGCCACGCGGCTGGCGCCCACCATCTACCGCTGGCGGGTGCGGTCACGCATCTATCGCTGGTATGGCGCGCTGATGGCGATCGAGCGCGAGATGCGCAACCCGAACGACGCCGGCGAGCGCGACAAGATCCGCGGCCGCCTGGATGAGATGGCGCTGGCGGTGCGCGAGATCCGCACCCCGCCCTCGTTCGCCGATCAGCTGTATGCCCTGCGCGACCACATCGCGGCCGTCCGCCAGCGCCTGAACGACAATCGCGTGTGAGCGCGCCCGAACGCGCGGATCAGTGCCCGCCAGCCGCGGCCCCGGCGCCCATCATGGCACCGAACAGACCGCCGATGCCCGCGATACACGAGGGGGGCACCGTCATGTCGAGCGTCAGCTGGCGGCCCGAGGCGTCCCCGGTCGCGCCGCCCAGGATCGGGACCGGCGCCTTCAGCAGGCCCATCACCATCTGCAGGCGCGGATCCGAAGGACCGGTGCCCAGCGCCTTGGCGACCGCCAGTCCCTCCCGCAGATCGACGTAGTAGTACAGCGACCGCGCGCCAGCCAGCGCCGCCGCCTCGGCCAGGCCGCCCGTCATTGCAGCGTTAGCACCGTTCGCACCTTTCGCAGCTTTCGCGCCGCTCGCCGCCGCCGGCTTCGTCTTGGCGTCCGGCTTGGTCTCGGCGGCAGGCGCCTTGACGGCGCCCATCGCCACCAGGCGCGCCTTCGCGCCGGGCCCCGCCGTGAAGGCCAGCTTGTCACCGCCCGGACTGGCGATGACCGACGCGAAGACGTCCAGACCGTTCTTGCCCATCAGCTTCTTCATCACGCCCAGCTTGTCGCCCGGCATGGTGAACGACACCGTCCAGTGAACCGCGCGCAGCTTCCCCGCGCTCTCCTTCTGCACGCGCGTCACCTTCGCCTCCACCCCGCTGCCCGTGGCCTGGGCGCTGAGCAGCGCGGTCACCGCCGCGCGATCGGTCGCCTGCAAGACGGACTGGATCTTGGCCGAGGACGCCGCGTCCTTGATCGGATAGACCATCTCCAGCGACAGCTCGGGCGCCAGGCGCCCCACCATGGACAGCGTCCCCGTCAAACCACCGGCCAGCGCGTCCAGCAGGTTGCCGGCGGCGAGGGCGCCCTTGCTGGCCCCCTTGTCGGTGGCGGCGGGCAGCCGCGAACGCTGCCGGCGCAGCTGCTCGAGCGAGCGGTCGCCGTAGGCCGAGGTCACGACGATGCCCGCGTCCTCCTTCCCCATCAGCAGGGGATCGATGGGAGCGGTGGCGACGATGCGGCTCACCGCCTCCAGCTTCGATCCCGGCTTCGCGTGCAGCCGCGACAGCAGGGTCACGCCCTGCTGCGGGTTCAGATCCAGCGCGATCTCCGCGGTGGCCAGGTCCGTGGCGTATGCGGCCAGATCACGCAACTGCTGCAGCGCCTCGGGCCCCAGCTTGGTGCCCGTCGCGGCGGCGTTCGCCTCGACCTGCGCCAGCAGCTGATCGAGGGCCGTCTTCACGTCCGTGTTCGCGGCCCGCGCCAGGCCCTCGGGATAGATGACGATGTCGACGTCGTCCTTCGAGGTCATGCGCCGCGCCTCCAGCGCCAGGCTACCCGCCTGCACCAGACCGGCCTCGGAGTCGGCGAACACGATGGCGTTGCCGGCGGGCAGGAACCAGCCCCGGCCGCTCGAGCGCGTGTCGATGATCCACACGGGACCGCGGCGCTCGACCAGCGTTCCGACCGAGCTCAGGAAGCGCGCCACGTCCGTCCCCGCTTTCACCGGAAAGCTGAAGGCCGCGCGAATCGGCTCGTCGTGGCCGAAGCCGACGACCGCGCCCGAGACGGGCGCGCCCAGATCCAGCTGGGCCGACAGCTCGGACGGGACGCCCAGCTGGCTGAAGGCCAGCTCGCGCACGGCCGCCGCGTCCAGCGGCAGCGGCGTCGCCTTGCGCGCCAGCGCCAGCCCGGATTCGAGGGCATGGTCGAGCGTGGGCGCGATCATGGTCGCCACCAGCGCCGCGCGGGCGACGCCGGCAGGCATCAGCGTCAGCGGGGGCGCCGCGGGCGGGGCGACCGGAGCCGACTGCACCGTGGCCGCCGTCTTCGGCGCGGGCTGCTGCGGCTTGGCGCAGGAAGCAATGCTAAGAGAGGCGCAGAGGATACCCGTGACACCGACGAGAGAAGAGGTCCTGGACATCGGCGCAGAATACTGCGCCGCGCCGGATCGCGAAACCCGGGCGGAAGTTGCAGAGGCGACAGGCCGTTTGCTAGCGTCCCCGCCGGTGAAACGACCTGGGATCCGCGCCGGAGGTCGGGCAGCCCTCGGGCTCCCCTCGCTGGGGCTCGCGTGCTGGCTCGCCTGCGCGGGGCTGTCCGCGTGTACGGGCTCGAGCCCGCGCGATCAACGATACGGTCAGGACGCCGGAGCGGACTTCGACGCGCCCGCCGCCACGGGCGGCGCCGGCGGGTCGGCGGCCGGCGGCACCGGGGGTGACACGACGCCGGCCACGGGCGGCACGGCCGGCACGAGCGCCGGCGGCGATTCGGGGGCCGGGGGCGCGGCGGGCAGCGCGGCCGGCGGCGTGACCGGCCAGGCCGGCGCCAGCGGCGGCAACGGCGGCGCGGCTGGCGCCACCGGGCAAGCCGGCGCCGGCGGCGGAAATGCCGGAAATGGCGGCGCCACCGCGCAGACGACGTTTCGGAACGATTGGACGGCGGGGCCCCGAACCACCAAGATGCTGGTGAGCCAGGTGTAGTCGCGCCCGGAACCCCTTCGCGAGTCGCACGAAAAAAGGAAAGGTTATGCAGGTCGTCTGCTCGAATTGTCAGCTGAGTTTCCAGGCGCCCGACGGGGCGACCGGACTGGTTTGTCCCATCTGCCGCAATCCGCTGCGCGCGCCCGAGGGCTCGGGCCCCGTGGAGACCGCTCCCGCGAAGCAGGTGCTGGACTGGTCCGGCGGCTCTCTGGACGATCTGGTGGCGCTGCTCAGCGCCCCGGCCTGGTCCGCCCGCATCGAGGTCCTGCCTGCCAGCGGCGCCAACGCCGTGGGCGAGGTGCAGGTCATCGCGGGCGGCGTGTCTGACGCGATCTACGAGGGGAAGTCGACGCACGAGTCGCTGGACAAGCTGCGCGCCGTGCCGAACGCGAAGTTCCGTATCGAACCGCGCCTGCCCAATCCGGCGAACGGCGATCTGGCCGCCCCTGGTCCCGATCACGGCAAGCTGGAAGAGCGCCCGCTGGCGACGCTCATGCGTTACTGCGAGGAGTTCGTGCTGAGCGCCGGCATCGAGGTGTGGCGGGCCAGCGAGAACGCCAAGGTCGAGTACAAGCGCGGCGAGATCGTCGGCGTCACCGTGGGCGGCATCGACGCCCCCGAGCGCCTGGCCGAGGTCATGAAGTGGTCGTCGGGCAGCTACCGACTGGTGGTGCCGAAGCTGTCCATCCCGGACAAGGCGCCCAAGGCCGCAGCACCGCCGGCCGTGGTGGCGCCGCGCACGATGGGCGCAGCCAGCAAGACGATCTTCGGAATGCCCGCGCTGGATCCCGCCGCCATCGCGGCGGCCGCGGACAAGGCCCGCCTGGCGAAATCGGGGTCCGCGCCCGGCGTGACCCCGCCCGCGCCGGCAGCCGCCGCGCCGCCACCCGCGGCGCCGCCTCCATCTGTCCCCAGCATCCCCGCCGCGGCCGCGGCAGTTCCGCCGGCGCGGCCGGCGGCCTCGAACCGGTCGACGACGGCGGGAGCGGCGGTGGCCCCGACCCCGCCCACCACGCCGCAGGTGCCCCAGGCCCAGCCGGCCGTCCGCGCCAGCACCAACCGGACGATCTTCGGGGTCGCTGCGCCACCCCAGCCGCCGCAGACGCCCTCGTCGCCGGTCGCGGCGCCCGCCGCTGCCGGGGCACCTCCGCCGGCAAAGCCCGGCTCGCCCGGCGTGGCGGCACCCGTGGCCGCAGAGCCGGCGACGCCGCGGCCTCCCACGCCCACCGGTTCGGGCGCCGCCGCGCGACCGACCACGGCCGTCTCGATCCCGGCGGTCGCGGCGCCGCCCCCGGCCACCACCCGCACCACGTCGCCTGCGGCGACGGCGGCCCCGGCACCGGAGAAGGCGCCCGCCACCACCGCGGTGGCCAAGACTTCCGAGAAGTCTCCGGCCAAGAAGCAAAAGGCGCAGCCCCCCGCGACCACGTCGGAAGAGACCACCCTGCCGACGAAGGCGAAGCCCAAGTCGAAGGGGACGCCGGTCTGGACCTACGTCGGCGTCGGCTTCGTCTTCGGTCTGGCCCTGCTGGGCGTGTATCGCCTGGTCATGGTCCTCGCGCACTGATCGGCGCCGCTAACTGATGTCGCGGATCGCGGAGGTTTATCGGCGGACGCGGAAGCCGAAGGATCTGCTGTGGAACCGGTTCGTGGCGCGGCCGCTGGCGGCGGTCGTGCTGGTGCCGCTCGAGCACACGCGCATCACGCCGAACCAGGTGACGCTGGGGACCTTGATCGTGTTCCTGGCGTCGATGCTGACCATCGCGCTGGTGCCGACCTGGGGCGGCCTGCTGGCCGGGGTGGGCGTGCTGGAGTTTGCCTACGTGCTGGACTGCGTGGACGGGCAGCTGGCGCGGCTGCGGGGCACGTCCACGCCCATCGGCGCGCACCTGGACTTCCTGATGGACGAGCTGAAGGCGTTCCTGCTGGTCGCCGCCGTGGGCGTGCGGCTGTGGCGCGCCGACGGGAACGCGCGGTGGCTGCTGGAGGGGCTGCTGGCGCTGGTGGCGGTCGCCTCGGCGATCAGCCTGACGACGTTCTTGCGGCGGCCCGAGTATGCCGCCGCCACCGGGACGGCGCGCCAGCAAGGCACCGGGGATTACGGCGAAGGCTTCGCCGCACCGGCGGCGCCGCGCGGTCTTTCGCCCAAGCGCGCCGTCGAGGCGCTGGGCAGCCTGATCGTCCACTATCCGAGCTACATTGTCTTTGTGGCGCTCGCGAACCGCATCGATCTGTTCCTGCACGCTTACCTGCTGGTGAACGCCGCCCACGTGGCGCGGTCGCTGCTCGGCATCACCTGGAAGCTCGGCCGGAGTGCCAGATGAAGGCCATCATCGTCGCCGCCGGGCGAGGTCGGCGCCTCGGTCCCGAGACCGCCGAGATCCCCAAGTGCATGGTCAGCGTGGGGGGCAAGCCGATCCTGCACCGGCAGCTGGAAGCGATGCGCGCCGCCGGGGCGACCGACTTCGTGATCGTGCGCGGTTACCTGGGCGACCGGATCAGCGCGCCCGGCTTCGACCTGCGCTTCATCGAGAACCCCGACTGGTCGAACAACAACATCCTGGCGTCGCTGATGTACGCCGCGGCCGAGATGAACGAGGACTTCCTGTTCTCCTACTCGGACATCGTGTTCGCGCCGGCGCACGCGCGGCTGGCCGCCGCGTCGACGGCGCCGGTGGGGCTGGTGATCGACCGGCTGTGGAAAGATACGTACGTGGGTCGCGTCCACCATCCCATCTCGGAGGCGGAGCTGTCGTCGGTGAAGGACACGCCCGCCGGCCCGGCCGTCGATCGCGTTGGAAAGACCGTGGTACCGGCCGACCAGGCGGCGGGCGAGTTCACCGGCCTGGCGAAGTTCACCACCGGGGGCGCGGCGGCGCTGCGGGACGTCTGGGCGGGCGCGCTGGCGGGCGGGCTGGAGGCGCCGTTCGGGCGCGCCGCGCACCTGCGCGTGTCCTATCTGTCGGACGCGCTGAACGCGATGGCCGACCGCGGAACCCGCCTGGCGCCGCTGTTCATCGACGGCCGGTGGCGCGAGATCGACACGGAAGAGGATCTGTCGCGCGCCCACGCCGTCGTCGACACCTGGAGCTGACGACGTCCGCCTGCCGGTCCCGCCTCCGATGAAAGACCCCACGCACTGGCTGTACCGGTTCACCGTCGAGGAGTGGCTGGCGGCGGCCGACAACGAGCTGCGCCTGTGCGCCGAGGCGCTGGGCCGCCGCGCCTTCCGGCCCGGCGTGACCCTGGCCCGCCGCGCCGCCGGCATGGCCTGGAACGCGGTGCTGATCCTGCAGCCCGATCCGAACGGTCATTTCGGCCGCAGCTACATGGACCACCTGGCGGCGCTGGCGGACGACGAAGCCAGCCCCGATGACGTGCGCGCGGCGGCCCGCGAGCTGCGCGACACCGCGCCGGCCGCGCCCGCGTTGATCAAGCTGGGCGGCCCCAACATGGCGCCGCTGGAGGCGGCCACCCGCATCGTGGCCCACGCGCGGCGGCGCGCCGTGCAGGGCCCCGCGACGACCAGCTGAACGTCAGCGCCGCCCGCCCGCGACGCCGTGGCCGTGCGGCGCGCCCGTCGCGTACCGCCCGTCGCCGTCGGCGTCCAGGAAGACGGGGTTCGTCAGCGCGAACGGATACGCGGTGAACCGCTTGCCGTCGCCCACCACGGGCGTGAGCGGCCTTTCGCCGTCGACCCGCACCAGCACGTAGCTGTCCGCCTTCACGTCGAAGTCGAACGCCTCGTGAAAGCGTACCGGCCCCGCGCCCCCGGCCGGTACGTCCCATCGCTTCAGCGGCTTGCCGCCCACGATCAGCTGCACGTGATCCACGGACACCCAGGGCGCCGCCTGCACGGTGATCTCGGCGCGCGCCTTCCCGCCGCGCGCCGGGACCAGATCACCCATCAGGCCGCCGTTCACCAGCAGGGACACGAAGGGCGCCGTGGTGAAGAAGCTGCGGTGGGCTTTCACGGCGTGCGCGACCTCCTTGCTGCTGACCATCGCCGGGTGGTCGTCCAGCACCTTCACGTAGTTCCGCGGGTAGCCGCCGATGTTGAAGGTCAGGTGGTGGGTGTCCGAGTTGCCCGTCGCCGTCACCAGGTGGCCGTGATCCAGCAGGGCGAACCAGTCGTCGACCACGCGATCGACGCTGCGACGCACGGGATCTTGATAGCCATTCATCACCTCGATGGCGTCGAAGTCCCAGGCGAAGCCGGGGCGCTCGGCGCGATCGCCCCGGGCGTCGAAGTGCGCGATGTCGAAGTAGCCGATCTCGGCGTCGATGCGCGGGTGGTGCACGTCGATCACCGCGTCCGGCGCGTTCGTGCGCACGTCGCGGAAGAAGTCGTCGGGGCGCCGCCCGTGCACCAGCACGGCCCCCTGCCCCGCCCGCTCCAGGTCGGCCGGCAGCGGGAAGGCGCCGAAGTGGCCCCACGATCCGGTCGTCAGCTCGTCGCCGATGGCGCTGGTGATGTAAGCCCCCGCGCCCAGCTCGCGGATGAACGGATCGTAGTCCGAGACGACGTTGTGATCGGTGGCGACGATCATCTGCACGTCGTCGGCCACGAACTCGAAGATGCGGTGCTGCATGGGCACGCGCGAATCGGTGGACCGCGACGCGTGCACGTGGAAGTCGGCCGAGATCCAGCCCGCGGTGTCCACCACGTGCGACAGGCGAGCGGTCACGAACGCGCCCGCCGCGCCCACCTTGACCTTGCGCACGGTGGCGATGTCCCACTCCGGGCCGCGGCTGATGGTCACGTCGTACGTCCCGAAGGGGACGTGCGCGGCCCCCACGCCCGCCAGCGACATGACACGGTTGTAGGCGGCGATGGCCTTGTCGCCCTCGGGCCGGCCGATGTCCGCGCGGGTCAGCTCGGGATCCCGGGTGCCCGCCACGCCTATCAGGGTCAGCTTGCAGGGGATGGGCTCCCCGGTCCTGGCGTCCCGGACGTCGAAGGACAGGCCCCCTTCGGGTTCCAGGCGGACCGGCGCGGGCGCCGGCGGCACCGCCCCGGTGGCAGGCCGCCAGCGCGCGACGGTGAACAGCGCCGCGCCACCCACGACCGCGCCCACGGCCAGCGCACGACGACGGGAACCAGGGGTAACGGACGAACGTAACGGGCGGGCGGCCATGGGCGGGATTATCGCCGCGGTCCGCCAGGCCGGCCACTTGCCTGCCCCCTGGTCTTACCCTTGCCTTGACCCGCCCGATACCCCGGCACTATGTTACGCGGAAGTTCGCCCGCCACGTTCGTCCATGCTCTGGGGGTGGATCGACCACCCTGCCATGGGACGTGGTGGAGGACTGTGTTGGAAAAGTCTGTTGATCGAACGGCAAAGCAAAGGAGAATACGAGACTCATGAAGAAGGCTGATCTGGTGGACCTCGTGGCGCAGCAGCGGGGCTTGCCCCGTCCGCAGGTGGAAGCGACGGTCGATTCGCTCATCGATGCGGTGGCCGAGGGGTTGGCGAAGGGGGAGCGCATCGATCTCCGTGGCTTTGGCGCCTTCGCGGTCCGGGAGTCGGCGGCGCGTTCTGGCCGCAATCCGCAGACGGGCGAGCCGATTCAAATCGCGGCCCGCCGCGTGCCGACCTTCAAGGCCGGCAAAGAGCTGCGCGATCGCGTGAATCGGACGGGCAGCTAATCGCGAGCGAAGAAGCAGGATCACGCCGCAATGGGTACGCGTCTTTTCATCGGCAACCTCTCGTACAGCGTCAACGAGCAGGAGTTGAAGGAAGCCTTCACGTCGGAAGGCATCGAGGTTCGTAG
>Ga0070679_100001376_pt1 | contig 21467 bp, 16 predicted proteins | sample KBSC63BmetaG_FD_65652 | JGI IMG/M metagenome (GOLD analysis project Ga0070679, IMG submission 65652) | Corn rhizosphere microbial communities from Kellogg Biological Station, Michigan, USA - KBS C6-3B metaG | ecosystem: Host-associated > Plants > Roots > Rhizosphere | place: USA: Michigan... | reverse complement strand
ATGGCGACGGCCGGGATGACCGACTACGCGATCGCCGAGGCGGCGCTCCGCTCCGCGGGCCGGGAGGCCGACGAGGCGACGGTGCAGGAGTTCCTGCGCGTCCACGGCGAGCAGCTGCCGAGCTATCTCGGCCGGAAGGAGGGCCACGTCATGCCCGGCGTGCGCGAGGCGCTCGAGGATCTTGCGGGCCGCGAAGACGTGCGCAGCTACCTCCTGACAGGGAACATCGAAGCCGGTGCGCGCGCGAAGCTCGAGCATTACGGGTTGAGCGAGTTCTTCCCACATGGTGGCGCCTTCTGCATCGGTCCCGGCGACCGCGCTGAGATCGCGAGGCGGGCACATCCGCTCGCCGACGGCACACAGTCCTACGTGATCGGCGACACGCCGGCAGACATCGCCTGCGGCAAGGAGATCGGAGCACGCACGATCGCCGTCGCCACGGGGTCGTACACCTACGTACAACTCGCAGCCTGCGAGCCATGGCGCGTCGTCCGGTGTATCCCAGCGGCCGCCGAGTTCCGCTCGTTGCTCGCTGTCGGCTGAAGCGAGCCGCCTATCATGAGCGAATTGCACGCGACCAGAACGAGGAGGACGCGGCCGAGCCTCCAGCAGAAGGTCCGCAACCTCACCCGCGGTCGGGCGCGCGCGGCGCGCAAGACCATTGTCCGCGCGGCCATGCGGCAGGCGCACGCGCTGCGATTTGTCGGCAGGTCAGAGGTGCGCCTATCCGACGTCCACACGCGCGACCAGATCCCCCACCTCCTCAATCGGCGAGGCCTCGTCGGGGTCGCCGTCGAGATCGGTGTGAAGCGGGGCGGCTACTCCGACTTCCTGCTCCACCACTGGCGCGGTCGCATGCTCATTTCCGTCGACCCGTGGCGTGAGGCGCCGCCGGAGGAATACGTCGACCGCGCAAACGTCCACCAGCAACAGCAGGAGCAGTATTACGCCGAGGCGTGCTCGCGTTTGCGGCGGCACGGGGGACGAAGCGAGATCTGGCGGCTCACCTCGATCGAGGCCGCCAAACGCGTGGAAGACGGCAGCCTCGACTTCGTCTACGTCGACGCACGGCACGACACCGCCTCGGTCCGCGAGGACCTCGAAGCCTGGTACCCGAAGCTGCGCCCCGGTGGACTCTTGGCCGGACATGACTACGTAGACGGCCGTTTCCCGAACGGCGACTTCGGCGTGCGCACCGCCGTCGACAGCTTCTTCGCCGAGGTGGGCCTGCCGGTGCACTCCACCGACGGCCGTCCGAAGCTCGTCGAACAGTTCCCGTCGTGGCTGGTTGAGCTGTCCGCGGGCGAGGACGGGTGATCCCGCACATCTTCCACCGAATCTGGCTCGGTCCGAGCCCGCTACCGGCTGAGTTCGCGGCCTACGCAGAGAGCTGGCGGGCGCATCATCCGGACTGGCAGCACCGGCTGTGGACCGAGGACGATCTCCCGGCCGGGCTGCGCCCCGAGGTCTATGAGCGGCTCCGAGTTCCCGCCGAACGGTCGGACGTGTTGCGGTTCGAGCTGCTGCGCCTGTTCGGCGGCGTCTACCTGGATACGGATTTCGAGTGCCTCGACTCGATCGATCGCCTCCTCGAGGGCGTCGACTTCTTCGCCGCGTACTACAAAGGCGACCGCGTGAACAACGCGATTCTCGGCGCTGCACAGGGCCATCCGCTCGTGCTGCGGGCGCTGCGGGAGATCCGGCCCCGTACGACGTGGGGAACCGTCGACAAGGACGGAACCGGCCCGTTCTTCGTCGACCGGCTCGTGCGCGATGCCGGCGTGACGTTGTTCGACCGCCGCCTGTTCTATCCGTCGGCATCCGAGCGGCCTGCGGCGGTCGCCTTCCACCACATGGCACGCACCTGGAAGGACGTCGCCGGTCTCCGCAAATCGGTGCTGCTCGCCCGCGAGCGGACGGCCGAGGCCCGGGAGGAGCTCGAAGAGCTCGAATCGGGGAGTGGACTGGTCGACCGGCGGCTCCTCGCGCTGCGGCAAGGGCTGCGTCGAACGACACGGACGGCCGGCCGAAAAGCAGGGCGCTCGGCGGCGCGCCTTTCCGAGCGGGGGACCGTGCTCGCGGCGCCGATTCGACCTCGCCTCAGTCGCGCACCGAGCGCCGTCGGCGTCACCGTGCCGCGACTCTTCCACCACGTCTGGCTCGGCACCACGCCGATGGGGCGGCGCCGTGAGGCCTTTCTCCGCAGCTGGCGCGCAGGCCATCCCCACTGGATCATCCAGCTTTGGACCGAGGACAATCTCCCGTCGGACCTCCGACCGGAGATCTACGACCGGCTACGCGCGCCGGCTGAGCGGGCGGACTTGCTCCGCCTCGAGCTACTCGTGCGGCAAGGCGGCGTGGCCGTCGACGCCGACCTCGTCTGCAGACGACCCCTCGAGCGGTTGATTGCCGGGAGCCACGCGTTTGCGGCCCGAGCCGTCGGCGGCTCGCCGAGCATGATGCTCGTCGGAGCGGCGCCCGAACACCCGACGATGCTGGAGGCCTGCGAGCGAGCCAGGCCACAGGAGTGGCATACGTACTCACATGCGAACACGGGCAGCGACGCCCTCGCGGCCGCCGTCCATCACGGCCGGCCACTCGACTTGCTGCCTCGGGCTGCTCTGTTCCCGACGACCGCACGCGAACGTCGCCGTGCGTACGCCGTCCACCGCGGCGGCATCGGCTCGAACGCCGACCGGAAGCGGCTCGCCGCGGAGCTTGCGGATGCCGAGGAAGAGCTGCGACGGGCGACAGCACTCCTGGAGCGTCGGCGGAGCAGGCTCGCCCTGTAGGCGTTCTCCACGGCGACAGCGTCGCTAGGCGTCTCGCGCCGATAGCCGACCCCGGGCGCGCGGCGGCCGACTCGACGCAGCCACTCGCCGGCGACGAGGAGCGCAATGACAACGCGTGCCGCTCGCGAACGCCGTACGGTGGAAGCCGACTCCAGAGCGGCCAGCTCCACGGCATCGGCCGCTGTCGCCGCCGACGTCGCCTCACGCCCGCGAGGGCGTACGAACCGGTCGACGAAGGACTGGATTTGATGATCGAAGCTCTCTGGCGATTGGAGTGCGCAGCGCAGCTGGTCGAGGTGCTCGTCCCAGTCCGTTGCGACGTTCAGCACTCCGGCATCGCCGATCAGGTGCGAGAAGTGCAGCGTTCCTTGCTGGGTCAGGCGGTAGCGCTCATCCATGACGGTGAACACCGGACGGCCGACGATCGCGGCCTCGACGAGCGAGCTCGTGTTCACACCTACAACCGCCGCTGAGTAGTAGAGCGAGTCGTAATAGTCGTCCTTGCGTCTCTGCCCGGTCGGGATCTCCCCGCCGCGCGGCCAGACGACGATCCCGTTCAGCTCCTCGAAGTCGGCCCAGATGGCCGCGTTCTGCGGATGCGGCCGAACGACGACCGCCGTCTCGGCGAGCGCTCCGCCGGCAGCGCGAATGCGTTGCAGCCACTCCCGCACGAACACCGTCTCGTCCTGGGCGATGAAGCGCGAAGAGCAGGCGTAGAGCAGGAACCGCTGTTCGGGCGCGAGTCCTACTCGCTCCGCAAATGCCTCCCGCGTCGTCGCAGGCCCCCACGCGAACCAGTGGTCGTAGGCGTGCGCGCCCACAGCGACGACGGACTCCCGGGGCAGCCCATGGAGGCCGACCGCCTCCTCGACCTGCTCGGCATTCCAGACGATCGTCAGGGTCGGTCGGTCGCGCACAAGTCCTTTGTTCGTGAGGTTGTCCCAGCTCGCCACGGGCAGGACGGTCGGAATGCCCCAGCGCGAAGCGGCCCGCACGACGTCGGCCTGTGGAGACCCGATGCCGATCAGCGGAGCGACCAACACGACGTCCGGGCGTGCAGCGCGGACGTCCTCGAGGAGCTCAGCAGGAATGGGCAGTGCTCGTTCGAGTCCTTGCAGCACGCACTCGGTGAGCCGCCTGACGAGTCCCCACCGCTCGAGACGGTCGAGGCACCAGGCGATCCGCGGCGAGAGCCGTCGTCGGCAGCGCAAGCGCAACGCCGCGCAACCCGCATACGCCTGGCCGAGGTAGCGAAGGTAGTCGAGCGCCCGACGGATACCGCGGGCCACGGATGCTCGTGCGGTGGGATGTCGATCGAACACTTCCCAGGCGAGACGCCCCTCGTACCTCGACGCGAGCGCCTCGAGCGACTCCCCCGCACCCAGCGGCAGTTCCGACTTGACGCGCTCGAGCCTGATCGCGACCTCGTGGCCCCGCTCGAGCAGCTCGCCGAGCAAGCACTCGAAAACGCGGTCGTAGTTCAGCGACCACAGAAAGAAGAGGATCCGCAATCGCCTCGCGGGTTCCGCAGTCGTCGAATCCTCCATCGCGCTGCGATGAGCATGATCTTCCGGCGGCGTTCCGTCAAGCGCGCGCGAAGATGCCGTACCAGACGCCCGGCAACGGAGTCCCGTCACGGGCGTCGAAGCGTTCGACGATCCCGAAGCCGGCCCGGTCCAGCTCACTGCAGACGGCTTCGGTCAACCGGTCTTCGATCTCGACGATCAGCGATCGGAGCTGCAATCCGGCGAGGGTCCGTTGTGCTCCACTCAGGACCAAGGCCTCGGCGCCGTCGACGTCGAGCTTGATCAGCGTCGGCTGGGGAAGGTCGAAGTCGTCGATGAGATCGTCGAGGGTGTGCACGAGCACAGGCTGGCGGTAGACGCCCTCGTCAGAGGCGTCGAGCTCATGCAGCGCTGCGCCCGCCGCGGTGTCCCGGTACGAGAGGGTCCCAAGGTGGCGTATGGCTCCGACGACTGCCGGGAGCGGCACGATCGTCGCTCCGAAACCGTTCAGGATGATGTTGTCGCAGAGTGCCGCGTAGTTGGCGTAGCCCGGCTCGATCGCCACGACGCGTGTCGCCGGACCGCCGACGGTCGCGGCGATGAGCGAGTAGGCGCCGACGTTCGCGCCGATGTCGTAGACGACATCGCCGTCGCCGACGTTGCCCTCGATCCATTCGACCGTCCACGGCTCCTTCGAGACCGGATAGAGCCGCATCTCGACGGCACGGCGGCTGCTCGTGCGGATGCGGACGGGCGCGCGGTCGTAGTCGAGTCGACCGACCCCACGCCGCACGATCACCTGTTTCCGGAGCTCATGGTAGGCCGGCCTCAGCCCCGGGATCCGGCCGGCGACGGCCCGGGCGCGGGAGTTGCGGCGGATGCGTTTCAGCGTGTTCCCGACCAGCTCCGGCACCGGCCGAGCTTAACGGCCCGAGCCAACGCCGACGGCGAACGCTAGGGTGCGCGCCGGACAGGCTCGTGAACGACAGCACTCTCTCACCGACGAGCGTGGCGGCGGTCGCAGCAGCAGACGCACCGCCAACCATGGAGCCTCCGCCCCAGCGGCTTCGGATCGTCTTCTCTCTTCTCCACTCCGGCTATCTGCGCCACTACGCCGAGCCGATCCGGCTTCTGTGCGCGCGGGGTCATGCCGTCCACCTCGCGCTCTATCGCCCCGACGCGAAGGATCGCGGCGACGACCGCCTGCTCGAGCGCCTGCTCGCCGACTGTCCCACGGTGACCGCGGCCGCCGCGCCGAGGCGGCGCCGCGTCGACGGCTGGCGCCCGTTCTCATGGATGGTCCGCGCTCTGGTCGACGTGCTCCGCTATGCCGAGCCTCGCTTTGCGCACGCGACCGCGCTCCGCGAGCGAGCGGCCGAGAAGGTTCGCACGCGCGTGAACGAGAGCAGGGTCGATCCCCTCTCCCGCCTCTTGGTCCTGAGGGCTGTGGACTGGGTCGCGGGAACGCCCGACGCGGAAAGGGCACGCCGGCTGACGAAGTTGCTCGCCGCGATCGAGTTGGCGATCCCCACCAGCCGACGCGTCGACCGATTGCTGGAGGAGTACGGCGCCGATGTCGTCCTTGCGTCGCCGGTGGTCGATATCGGCTCGCCGCAGGTGGAGTTCATCAAGAGCGCGCTGCGGCTCGGGATTCCCTGTGCGATCTGCGTCGCCAGCTGGGACAACCTCACGAACAAGGGGCTACTGCGGGTCGTCCCCGACCGTGTGATCGTCTGGAACGAGGTGCAGCGCAGAGAGCTGGAGGAGATGCACGGGATCCCGCGCGACCGCGTCGTGACGACCGGCGGACAGAAGTTCGATGCCTGGTTCGACCGCAGATCCACCCGGAAGCGGAAGGAGTTCCTGGGGACGGTTGGCCTCGACCCGTCGCGCCCGTACGTCCTCTACCTATGTTCGTCGGTCTTCATCGCCCCCGACGAGGTTGGCTTCGTCCGACGCTGGATTCGCGCCCTGAGAGAGAGCGACGACGAGCGGTTGCGCGAGCTCGGCATTCTCGTTCGACCACACCCGCAGAACGCGGCGCAGTGGGCCGGCGTCGACCTTGCGGAGCTCGATGAAGTCCGCGTTTGGCCGCGAGAGGGCGAGTATCCCGATGAGGCGTCGGCGCAGAATGACTTCTACGATTCCGTGGCACACAGTGTCGGCGTAGTTGGAGTCAACACGACGGCGCAGATCGAAGCTGGGATCGTCGGGAAACCCGTCTATACGATCCTCGACCCGCAGTTCGCCCATACGCAATCCGGCACTCTCCATTTCCACTACTTGCTGCACGAGAACGGCGGCTTCGTGCGACGAGCGGCGGATCTCGACGAGCACGTACTCCAGCTGGGGCAGGGCCTCGAGGATCCTGCGGCCGCTGAAGCCGATGTCCTCGCATTCATCGAGACCTTCGTTCGACCAAGGGGCTTTGCACAACCCGTGACGCCGATCGTCGCGGCGGAGATCGAGGCGCTCGCGCTCATGCCCGCGAACCAACGTCGGACGCGTACGGTCCGAAACGCTGCGCTCCGCCTTCTCCTCTCCCCGGTTGCGTTTGCGATGGGAGCGGCGGCGGTTCCCGGAGCGGCGTGGTACCACCTGCACCCCCCTCGCATCTCCGACAGGGGACGCGCGGAGACGGCGCGGTGAGCTCTCCCCCGAGACGATCGGACTAGGGTCGCCGAGGTTCGGCTAGACTCGCCGCGAACCGGGGGATGACGTGTTCGAGGAAGCCGGTGCTGCCACTTGGCTTCGGTACGCGCCGTTGCCAGGGCCGCCTCAGTACGAGATCGTCGCCTCTGACCCGAACGCCGCCCTTTCGCGCCCAAGGACACAACACGACGCCGCCTGACATCACCCGGCCCCGGCTCCTGATCGTCTCCGGCAACCTCGCTCTACTGCGCGGCCACTACGAGGGCGTGATCGCGGCTCTCGTGCGGCGCGGCGTCCAAGTCAGCATTCGCTACCGGCGTGACAGCGGGCTCAGCGCAGAGGAATATCGCGCGACGTTGCGCGACGCCGGCATCGTCGCCGAGGTCGCGGCGTTGCCCAACCCTCCGCGGCGAGCCGCCGACGTTTTCGGCGTCGGCCTGCGCGAGCTCGGCAACATCCTGCGTTTCGCGCATCCGGACTATGCCGGGCGCGATCGGCTCAATGAGCGGGCGTATGAAAAGAAGGGTCAGGGAGCGCGGCGGTGGGGTCGTAGGATCTTACGACTCGGCCCTCGTCCGGCGCTCGCGGCGGGTCGTTTTGTCACCTGGATCGAAGCGACGCTCCCGGCACCACGATACGCAGTCGATCTGTTGGCCGAGGAGCATGCGACTGCTGTCGCGGTGGCGCCGGTGATCCGGACGCCGGTGCTCGTCGACTTCCTGAAGGCGGGCGCACAGCTCAGAGTCGCGACCGCGATCTGGGTGCAAAGCTGGGACAACCTGACGAACAAGGGCCTCCTTCACTTCTCGCCGGACCGCGTGTTCGTTTGGAACGAGCGACAGAAAGCGGAGCTGGACCGCTATCACGGCGTCGACGGCGACCGCGTGTGCGTAACCGGGGCGCAGACATTCGACCATTGGTTCTCCGATGCGGCGCCGGTCAGCCGGGCCGAGTTCTGCGCACGGATGGGGATCGACGTGAACGCGCCGATCGTGCTGTACCTGTCGTCCAGCAAGCAGATCGCGCCGGAGGAGCCGACCTTCTTCGCGAGTTGGCTCGAGGCCGTCCGGTCCAGCGACGAGCAGCGCCTCCGGTCGGCAACGATCCTCGTGCGGCCACATCCAACGATGGTGGAGGCGTGGTACGCAAGCGGCGTCGACCGCGAGCCCGACGTCGTCCTCTCGCCTGCGACACGTAAGGACCAGCTGAACAGCGCCGCGTTCCGAGAGCAGTATCGAGCCGAGCTCCACCATGCGACGCTCGCGTTCGGGGTGAATACGAGTGGCCTCATCGACGCGGCGATCTTCGGCAAGCCAACCCTTACCGTCGAAGTCCCGGAGCTGTTTCACGGGCAGCGGGGGACGGTGCACTTCGAACACCTCGCCCGATCCGAGGGAGGACTCTTGCGAACGTCTTCGACGCTCAAAGAACACGTCGAGGAACTCGCCGAGTTGATCCAGCGGGACCCGTACGCAGCGGATGACCGTAGTCGCGAATTCGTCGGCGCGTTCGTCCGACCACATGGACTGGAGTCGCGGCCGACCGAGGTGTTCGCTGAGGAGATGGATGCGCTTTGCCGCACGCTTACGACCGTCTCTCCGCCGACGGGTGTCCGCCGCGCGTTTGGCTTGACGCTCTCCGTCGCTGCGCCCTTCGCCAGCGCACGGGCCCGAAGGCGCCTCTACAAGCGAAGTCGGCACGCTCCGCTGGCCCTGGCACGCAGGGTACTGCCTGCGCGTGTACGCCACCTTCTCCGCCGCGCCTTGACGACTTCAGCCTCTAGACGGGGACGGACCCGACTAGCCGAGTCGGAAGGCGGCGAGCATCTCTAGGTTTCACGCGTTCTAGCTGCGCCGACCGGGTCCGCGCACGGCTCGGGCCAGGCGGCGGCCGAGCCCGTATCGCAACACGAGGCCCTTGTGCGGAGCAAGCCGCTTCCGCAAGCGTTTCTCGAGCTTCAGCCGCCGTTTGCGGGCGATCGAGCGGCCACGGCGCAGCAACCGCATCCACCAGTTTGCGAGATAGAAGAAGCTGACGAACAACGCCGCGCCGCGGCCCATGCCGGCGGGTCGGCGCTCGGCCACGAGCAGTCGACGCAGGAGCCACAGCGTGTGCTGGAGAGACACGGGCAGATATGTCAGGCGCGGCGGCTCGCCGGCGAAGAGCGCCGCTCGCTGCTTGCGCGTGGCTGACCCCGTTGTACGCCGTACATCGCGGTACCACAGGACATCCGGCGCCTGCAGAAAGGTCCCGTAGAGCGAGAGGTGCGAAAGGAAGATGAAGTCCGACAGGAGTACGTCCGGAACGTTCCCGGCCTCCAGCAGCGTGCCCCGTCGATGGAGGCCGTACATGATCGGGCCGGCCCGCATCCCTTCCATCGCCGCCTTGAAGCGGCGGCGCGGATCGGCGACGCCTCGCGTCTCGAACAGCCACTTCGAGCGTTTCGGGACGACCTTCTCCCCGTTCACGATCGTACCGAAGCGGCTGTAAGCGAGCACCGCCTGGGGATCATTCTGGAGCTCGCCGAGCAGGACGGAGATCCACGAGGGCTCCCGGAGATCGTTGTCGCTCGCCCAGGCGAAGAACTCAAGCTCGGGGAAGAGCTCCAGCGCACGATCGAGGGCACGATTCCAGTTGCCGATCATGCCGAGCCGCTCCGGATTCGCCTCGACGACAAGCCTGCTATCGGTTGCGGCGTAGCTCCGCGCGATGTCGAGCGTCGAGTCCGGAGAGCAGTCGTCAACAGCCACCACGGCGAAGTCGTCGTGGTCGAGCGCCAGCAGCGACTCGATGACATCGGCAACGAACTCCTCGCTGCCGTACATGGGTAAGCCGAGGACGACGCTGGGCATGGCTACCGGAGAATCGGAGTCGGATGCGGACACATGCAACTCACGGTCCGCTCGTGCGGCGTGCGGCCGGCGGCTGCTCTCTGCCCGGCCAAGTCGCGCCCTATCCTAGCATTGCGTCATCGTGAGAACTGCGATCTACGGCTCGCGCCCTGATGGACAGGCGAAGATCGTCGCCGAGCTCGCCATGGCCCGGCCGGATCTCGAGCTCGTGGGCTTGCTCGACGACTTCGAGGAGAATCGGGGACGCAGCTTCGGCGGGCTCACCGTGCTCGGTACGGGCAGCGATCTAGCGGCCCTGCGTGAGGCGGGCGTGCACGCGCTGCTGATCGGCTTCGGCGAGAGCCTCGGCAGAGCAGACGTGATCGCGCGCGCGAAGGAAGCGGACCTGGAGCTTCCGAATCTCGTGCACGCCTCCGCCGTGGTGTACGGCTCGGCAAGCCTGGGCCGCGGTGTACAGATCTTTCCGCTCGCGCACGTCGGCGCCGAAGCGAAGCTTGCGGACGGCGTCCTTGTCAACACAGCGGCCAGCGTGGAACACGACTGCGTCGTCGACACCGGGGCCGTCCTCCTGCCGGGCGCCCGGCTCGGCGGACGGGTTCGAGTCGCGCGCGACGCATCGGTCGGCGCGGGCGCAGTGGTCTTTCCGGACGTGGCAATCGGAGAAGGGGCATTCGTCGGCGCGGGCGCCGTGGTCCGCCATGACGTCGCCGCACACGAACGTGTGGTCGGCGTCCCGGCCCGGCCGCTTCCGGACAGGGTCGACCGCTCCTGACGGCTAGATTGCGGTGGTGCCACAGCCGATCCGATTCCAGAAGCCCGAGTTCCCATCGGGCGAGGCGATCGAGCGATACCTGAGCCGTTCGCGTGCGGAGCGGTGGTTCTCGAACTTCGGCCCATGCGCGGAATTGCTGCAGACGCGCCTGACGGAAGCAACCGGGCGTCCCTGCGTGCTCGTTTGCAACGCGACGCTCGGGCTCATGGTCGCAATCGCGTCGGTGCGCCGGCGCGGCGCGGATGCGCGCGAGGTGCTCGTGCCTTCGTTTGCCTTCGCGGCCAGCGCGCAGGCGGCCGTCTGGAACGGGCTCGAGCCGGTGTTCGTCGACGTTGCGCCCGATCATTGGCACCTCGATCCAGACGCACTCGACGCCGCGCTATACGCGCGCGGCGAGCGGGTGGCGCTGGTAGTCGCTCTCTCGAGCTTTGGCGTGCCGCCCTCTCCGGAGGTCCGCGAGCGCTGGCAGCGGTCCTGCGCCGACGCCGGCGTGCCCCTGCTTGTCGACTCGGCCGCCGGATTTGGAGCCCGCGCCTCCGACGACGTGCCGATCGGCGCGCAGGGCGACATCGAGGTGGTCTCGTTCCACGCAACCAAGCCGCTACCGGCGGGCGAGGGAGGCGCCGTGTTCTGCCGCGACGAGACGATCGCCGCGGACGTCGCGCAGCTGACGAACTTCGCCTTCAACGACGAACACCAGGCCATTCGGCCCGACGGGCTCAACGCCAAGATGTCCGAGCCTGCCGCAGCGGCGGCTCTCGCCGCGCTCGACGAGCTCGAGCCTGCTCTTGCCCAGCGCGCCGAGCTCGCGACAGAGCTTCAGCGGCTACTGCCGGAAGAGTTCGATCGGCAAGTCGGGCACGCAGCCGGTACTTGGCAGTTCGTCCCAATCGCCGCCCCCGATGCCGACACGCGCAAGGCCGTGCTCGACGAGGGAGCACGACGAGGAATCGGTCTGCGGACGTACTACGACCCGCTTCACACCATGCCCGCGTTCTCGCGGTGTGGATCCGCGGACGATCTTGCCGTCACGAGCGCTCTTGGCGAGCGCATGCTGAGCCTGCCGATGGCGTCAGATCTGGACCCCGCGGACGTTGTTGCGATCGCGGAGATGGTGCACGCAGCTTCCCGCGCCTCGCTGCACGCCTGACCCGCTACGAACGAGTGCCGAGCACGCGGTCGTCCACATCGAGGCCGTCGAAGTTGGCTTGCTTCTGAAGCCGCGGCGAGACGGTGGCCAGGACGTCTGCGATCCGTTTCCCGGCCGTCCCGTCGCCGAAAAGGGAGCTGCTCGGGTAGCGCCCGTGCCGGATCTGATCGCGGATCGCCTTGGCGATCTGCTCCCGATCGTGCTCCACCTCGATGACGTTCTGTCCTCGCTCCCGGTTCCGCTGTCGCGACCCGATGGTGACGGCCGGGGTGCCGAGATACGAGCCTTCTCGAATCGCAGCCGACGAGTTCCCCACCATGCAGGCACAGTGCGCCATCAGCTTCACGAACGTCTCGGGGGCGAGGTTCCGGAAGAAGTGGAATGCGCGATCCAGCCCCAGCTCGCGGAAGATCCTGATCCCCTTCGTGAGGTCGTCCGAGCCCGCGTCCACGTTCGGCCAGAAGACGAGTGCCTGCATCCCGACCGCAGCGACGGCTTCGAGCGTCTCGCCGATCTGCGCAAAGCCCTCGCCGTACTCGGTGGTCACCGGATGCTGCATCACCAGGATGAACGGCCTGTCGAGGTCGATCGGGTCTCCCGCGCCGCCGAGCTCCGATATCGCGTCCCGGCCGAGGTCGAGATCCGTGCGCGCGACGAGATCGATTGAGGGGCAACCAACCGGAAACACCGTCGACGGGTGCTCGCCCATTGCGAGAATGCGCCGAGCAGCAAGATCGGTGGCGGGAAAGTGGATGTGGCATAGCTTCGTCACCGCATGGCGGACGCTCTCGTCAATCGATCCCGAGACTTCGCCTCCCTGCGTATGCGCTACCGGTATGTTCATGTAGGAGGCGGCAATCGCGGTCGCGATCGTCTCGAACCGATCGGCCACGGTGACGACAATGTCGGGCTTGAGTAGCTCGAACACCGTGGGGAGCTCGAGCAGCCCGAGCCCTGTCGACTTCGCCATCGTCGCCGGCGTCTCGCCCTCGATGATGAACCGGATCGTCGCGTCCGGCGGAAACCCGTCGAGCGTCATCACGTCGACGGCGTTACCGAAGCGCTCGAGTACGAGCGAGGCGCCGGCGACCGTCTGGAGCTCTAGCTCTGGGTGCTCGCGAATCGCCTCGAGGGCGGTCTTGATCCGCGCGTAGTTCGCGCGGCTCGCCACGACGACGCAGATCTTGCGCCGTTCAGGCAAGGTCGCCTTCGGCCAGAAGCGCGTTCGCGTCGATGTCGCGTCGCGCCCGCCGATCGAGAACCTCGGCGATGCGGGTGGCGGGAATGCCGGTTCCAGGACGCTTGGTGGTCAGCATCGACCGCTCGATCACGGCGCCGGCGGCGATTGAGGTCGCCGTGACGATGCTCTTCTCGAACGTCGCGCGTACCGAATCGAGCGCAGAGTCGCGCTCCTTCCGATCGCTACCGAGTGCCGCCTCGACGCGGCGCACTCCCACCACAAGTCGCCTCAGCTCTTCCGGCTCGAGCGACGCGTGATGGTCCGGCCCGTACAACCGCTTGGAGAGCGTGAAGTGTTTCTCGACGACGCTGGCCCCGAGCGCGACCGCGGCGAGCGCAGTCTCGATCCCCAGCGTGTGATCCGACAGCCCGTACGCACTACCGAGACGCTCGCCGAGCATGACCATCGCCCGCAGGTTCACGTGCTCCGGCGGGCAAGGATACTCGGACGTGCACTGCAGCACTGCGAGAGGGGATGCCGCACTCCGAAAGAGCGCCGCTGCAAGGTCGAGCTCCTCGAGGCCCGACATCCCGCTCGATAGCAGCACCGGCTTGCGGGTTGCCGCAACCGCATCGAGCAGCGGCGGGTTCGTCACCTCGCCTGAGGCGATCTTGTACGCAGGCACGTCTGCGCGCTCGAGCAGCTCGACGGCTTCGACGGAGAACGGCGAGGAGAAAAAGATCAGGCCTCGCTCCTCTGCATTGGCCTTCAGCCTCAGGTGGTCGTCGAACGACAGCTCCATCCGCTTGGTGAATTCGTACCGGGGCTCGTCGAAATGCGGCGGCGTCGGGGTGGACGGAAGCATCTCGGCGTCCGCAATGTGGGTCTGGAACTTGACGGCATCAGCACCGGCCTCGGCGGCCGCCTCGATCAGGCGTTCCGCTTGACGGATGCTGCCGTCATGATTGTTCCCGATCTCGGCGACGACGAGCGAGGCCGCTCCGGAACCGAGCTCTCTCGAGCCAATCCTCATCACGTTCTACTGTAACCGGCGCTCGATCAAGAACTCGGCAAAGGCCAAGTCACGGTGCGTGTCGATGTCGAGCGAGCGCTCGGTGGGCATTTCGTACCCGCGCACGTCCTCCGCCTGGAGGCCACGGTCGGCAACGCTCCGCCGGAATACGTACACCGAGCCGTTCCTGACCCATAGGGGTGGCAGTGACTGCGAGGGAGCCAGGCGATCGTCGTCGAGGTACGGCAGAAGGCGGTCGCCGGCGAGTCGCTTGAGCTTCAGTGGGTGCTTCGCAGCATCGACTCTCACCACCGACACCGCAGCGTCGGCGCCCGTACGAGCAAGAAGCTCGACCGCGCCGGCGATGTCCTCGGGCGCCGTGAACGGCGAGGTGGCCTGGACGATCGCGACTGCGTCGAAGCGCTTCGCCGGATCCTCGACGGCGGCCAGCGCATGGGTGACGACGTCCGCGACGAGTGCGTCGTCGGAGGCGAGTCGCGCTGGTCGGGCAATCCTGACGACGTCGAGATCGGTTGCCTCAGCAAGAATCTCGTCGTCGTCGCTCGAGAGTGCGACGACCTCGAACGAGGCGGACGCCAGAGCAGTCTCGAGGACGCGGCGAACGAGCGTCTTCCCCTCAAGTTGCGCTAAGTTCTTGCGCGGAGCGCGCCGTGACCCTCCCCGGGCGGGAACGAGTCCGAGCGTACGCATCCTAGCTCCTCGCCCTCAGGTGCCAGACCTCGTGCAGCGAGCGTGTGGCCGCTCGTTCGAGCCTGCTCCAGTTCGGCTCGACCGGATTGCTCGCCGCGAGTAGGAATCCCCAATGCCCGTCGTCGGAAAGCCGTTCGCGCACCACCGAAAACCCCGCGCGATCGAAGAAGGCGGTAGCGGTCTTGCGGGTGAGGTAATAAGGATGATCGATCTTCACAGCGCCTTCGATTCCGCCGCGCAGCTGCGCAACGAAATCGACGTCGAGGATGTCGACAAAGGCACGCCCTGCAGGTGCGAGCCACGACCTCACTCCCGCAAGTGTGGTAGCGACGTCGAGCAGGTGGTCGAGCGTCTGGCAGACGAGGACGAGGTCGAAGTGCAGGCTGCCGAGGTCGGCGGTCTCCGCGAAGCCGGCAACTGTCGCCATCCCTGCTTCGGCGGCGACCGCGAGCTCGTCTGGCGATGGATCGAGCACGGTGATCGACGCGTTGAAGACGCCGCCCACCGTCGCGCCCACGACACCCGTCGAGCCTCCAACGTCGAGGACCGTCGCCGGGCGTGCAGGCAGCGCCCCATCGAGGAATGCGACGAGCTCATCTCCGTACTGCCGCTGTTCTCGTTGGAGCGTCACGGCGTCGATCGGCCGTCCGTGGTAGGCGCTCACCAGAGGCCTATAGACGCCCGCGTAGAACCGGGCGTACGAGGCGGCGGTGGGCCGAGGCGAGAGAAATCCCAGACCGCAACGGATGCACATGACGTACCGAACCGGAAAGCCGTAGCGGTCACGCCGAGCAACCTCGGCATGCTCTTCGGCCCCGCAAAGGTTGCAGACTCGCACCTGGTCGAAATCGAGCGCTGCGACGTCGAAATCGACCTGAGCGAGGCGCGCCGCTCGCTCCCTCTCGTCAGTCACCGCGCGCGTGGCCGCCGTCGCCCGGATCCGACGATGCCGCGCGAGTCCGCCCAACCCTCAGTAACTGAAGCAGGAGACGGCGCTGGCGTTCGGTCTTCTTCTTGAGCGTCTTGCGCCACCTGCGAATCGCCTTGCGGCGCCGCTTGAGCGACTTCCACAGCAGACCGCCTGGCTGACTAGGCCGGCGGTGCTCAAGGGGTGCGCCGAGCACCGGGGCGGCCCGGTGCACGAGCTCGCCGACGGTTCTTGCCACGGGCCCCGGCCGGCCGAGCGACGACCGTGTCCTGAGCAGGCGGAGCATCTCGTTGGCAAAAACGGTGGCGGGCGCGATGTCAATACCGTGAGGACGCACGAACTCACGCACGAACGACGAGCTGCGCTCGTCGCGCGCGTAAGGGTCACGCTCGATCAGGCCGTCGAGGATCCGTGCATGCTCGTCGAGTGTCGAGGCAGAGCGGAGCAGGCCGCCGGCGACTGTCGACAGATACTCGAAATGCACAGTGCCACGCTGCACGTGTGCCAGCTCGGGCAGCTCGATGGTGCAGACGGGCTTACCGAAGATGGCGGCGTCGATCATGCCGCTCGTGTTCAGGGCAACGGCAACGCTCGCATGTTGCAGCTCATCTCGATAGCGACGCCGGAACTCAGGACTGTTGATCGGGACCGCCGACGTAACAGGCGAGACCGCGACCCGCGGATGCTCGAGACCGAGCCATGGATGGACGGACGTCGGATGGGGGCGGACGACGACCGACGCTCGCTCGAGCGCCGGCAGACCGGACCCTCGGATTGCTTTGAGCCAGCCTAGGAAGAAATCATCGGGCGACGTCTCGACCTGTCGGCTCGAGGCGAGATAGAGCAGGATGGGCAACGCGGGATCGAGGTCATTCGCCTTGCAGAAGTCGTCGCGGCTCGAGGGCTCCTCACCGTCGAACCAGTGGTCGAACGTCTGCGCGCCGGTGATGCAGACGTGCGAGGCCGGAACGCCGTGGTAGCGACCCAGCTCCTCGCGCTGGATCGCGTTCCAGACGAAGACCTTGTCGGGAGCCACGTGCAGGAGCCCCTTGCTGCTGAGGTTGTCCCAGCTCTGAACCCAGCCGGCAGTCGCAAGTCCCTCCCATGCTGCCGCCTTGACAAGGTCGACGAACTCCGGCGTTCGAATCACGGCGACCGCGACGACGGCATCCGGGCGTTCCGAAGCAATGAGGTGCCGCGCCTCCACCGACGGCGGCAGCAGCCTGTCGACCTTGGCGATCGCGCCGATCGCGAGCAACGACGTCCGGGAACCCAGCCGTCCAAGCCGCGTTGCCCACTTGCGCGGTCCGGGCGCCGCCTTGACGAACCTCTCGTCGCGAAGCCACTCGCGTCCGCGGAAGTCGCCGTGCTGGAAACGCAGCAAGTTGGCGAGCTGACGCAGACGCAGCGCGAAGCGTTCGCCCGCGTCTCGCTTGCGGCGAGGGAGGGCGTTCACCTCGACCGTGGCACCGCGGCGACGCAGGATCTCGAGAAAGCTCTCGGCGCTCAGCCCCTGCTCGTGCACGTAGCGGATGCTTATGTCGACGCCCGCGGCGGCCAGCGCCACGATCACGTCCTCGTAGTGGCCGCGTAGCACGGCGAGGTCGCGGGAGGCGATAAGCAGGCGGGGCGTCCGCACGACACCGGTGCGAGACATTCCCCGACCGGTGCGTGGATCGTTCGGGCTGTCCGCGGTAACCGCCTGCGTTGCGTCGAGTGAGTGAGGCATTCTGTTCCTGAGGTTCGCGCCGCCGGAGAACCCGGGCGTCCTCGGCGCGAGCGCTCGCTCGTGCGCCCGCCGGCGTTCGGATTCGACGCATCGTAGCGCCGGGAGCGGCCAGGGCCGGTGCTACGGTTGCGCAGGCCGCAGGCCGCCGGTCGGGACGAAGACGAAGCATGGCGACGGAAGAGCTGCACTCGATGACTCCCGCGCTCCTACGGAGGGGCTTCGGTCGCCGCGATCGACGCGTGTCCGTGATCGAAGCGCGCCGGTCGGACTTTCGGTCGGCGCTGACCGAGCTCTGGCGCTACCGCGCCTTCTCGTTCTACTTCGGCGGTCGGTTCCTCCGAAAGCGATACATGCAGACGTGGTTGGGACTCGCCTGGCTGCCGCTGCGGCCGACGCTGAACGTCGGACTGAAGCTCCTTGTCTTCGGCGGACTGGTCGGAATCAGCGCCGGTGCGACCCCCTATCCGGTGTTCTTCCTGATCGCCTCCGCCGCCTGGCAGCTCTTCAGCGAGTGCCTCTCGTGGTCGACCCGGAGCCTGTTCATCAGCAGAAGCCTGCTGCGCGTCGTTCACGTGCCCCGACTCGTCGTCATTTCGGGCTCGATCGTGCCGAGCCTCGTCGATTTCCTCATCGGGGTCGGGCTCGCGGCTGCAGGTCTCGTCTACTACCTCATCCGCGCGCACATCTTCTACCTCGATCTCACCTGGCGTTCCCCGATCTACGTCGTGGGCGGCCTCGGCCTCATGGCTCTGCTCGGGATCGGGCTCGGGCTGATCGGGGCCGTGGCCGGCTCGCGAACGCGAGATGTCCGCTTCATGCTGGGCTACGTCGTCACCTTTCTCTACTACCTGACCCCTGTGATCTATCCCTTCCAGCAGATACCCAACAAGTACAAGCCGATCGCCGAGCTCAATCCTCTCACCGGTGCAATGGAGCTCTTCAAGACCGGGCTCTTCAGGACCGAGACCGTGAGCGGCAACGCGTTGATCGTGACCGGAATCGCGGTCGTCCTCGTCTGGGGCCCGGGTATCTGGCTGCTCCACCGCCAAGAGGTGCGTGAGTGGTGAGACGGGTCGACGTCTCCCTCGATCCCGAGCTCGCGCTCTCGATCGAAAGCCTCGCGAAGCGGCTGACCGACGTACATGAGTTGCGCTATGCGCCGACCCTGTCGCTGGCGACACGGCTGAGGCAACGACGCGACGGCGTCGCCGGGCCCGCGAGTGGAGCCAGTGAGGACGGCGACGCAGGCGACGACGAGGACGAGGCAGACGAGGACGACGGCCCGGATGGTGGCGAAGTCGCGGAGCGCATCGTCCCCGAGTGGCCGTTGCGCGGCGTCAGCTTCACGCTCGCCCGCGGCGAGGCGCTCGGAGTCGTCGGCGATCGCGACTCGATCGACTCCCTCACCCAGATCCTCGTTCGCATGACGGCACCGACGTCCGGCCGCGTTGTCTACAGCGGCCGGATCGGTCTGAGCTCTGAATTCGCCAAGATCCTCGCGCGCCGCGAGGGGGGCCAACCGCGCCAGGTCGCGCGTACGCTTGCCGCACTCGCCGGCGTGCCGCGCCGGCTGCGGAAGGCCTGGCTACGCGACGTCCTCGCGCTCATGGTCGGCGACGCCGCGCCACACGGGTGGAGCTCGGACGCTAAGCACCTCCGCAACCAGCTTCCGTTCGCGACGGCGCTCGACTCGTTCGCTGACATCCTCGTCGTCGATCGACTTCCAGGGAAATCGGATCCGGTCTTTCTCGCACGGTGCGTCGACCGTCTCCGCGAACGCGTCGCCGGCGGCGCGTCCGCGGTAGTCGCGGGCAGCGACCTCGGCCTGATGGCCGAGCTGTGCACCGACGGGGTCTGGATCGAGAAAGGCGAGATTGCGCGTATTGGCCCGGCTGCAGACGTGATCGCCGAGTTCAGGCAGGCGATGAGAGAGCAGAAGCTCACGGCCGACGAGGCGAATCACGCTTTCAACGACGACGTCTCCATCGTCTCCGCAGAGGTCGTATCGGCAAGCGGCCGTCCAACCGACGCCGTCGGCCCGGCTGATGAGCTGTGGGTCGCCGTGCGATTCGAGACCGCACATGCCGATACCTCGGTCGCTTGGCGCGTCGTGCTGCGAGGGCCGACGACGATCGCGGTCGCGCAGCGCCGGCCTTCGACGCTCCCCACGCGGGGGTCGTATATCGCGACCCTGCGCGTTCCGCCGGGCAGCCTCGGCGACGGCGACTACGAGCTGACGGTCGAAGCGGCTGTCGTGCGCTCCGGCAAGACCTCGACGCTCGTTCGCGCGGCGCCGGGACGGCTTCGAGCGGAAGGGCTGGCCGATGTGGGGCCGGAATCCTTCGACTCGGACAGCCTGACAGCCGAGTGGTCCCTCGTCGACGAGGGATAACCCGTAGCGCTAAAGCTTCATCGAAGTGGCAGCTCGGGGCGTGTTAGCCGTTCTCGAGCAATAGCGACAGCTCGCGCCGCGCGCAGTCGACCAACGCGTCAGCCCCCAGACCGTGTGCCTCGATGACCTCGTCGTTGGTTCCGCAAGCCGGCACCCGGTCGATTCCTACCGAACGCACACGGGAGGCGGCCTGCGGCGCGGCAGCCGCCAGCGCCGCCAGCACCGCCTCCCCTTGACCTCCCGACAGGACATGGTTGTCGATGGTGACGATTGCACCCGACGCGGCCTCGGCCAGCCAGGCGCCATCGATGCCTCGTAGCCACGGCAGGGCGATCAGTCCCCAGTCGCCGAGTTGCTCGCATGCTGCCCACGCCTGCGAGACGAGCATCGGCCCGGTGCAGACGAAGGTCCCGGCGTCGCCCTCGCGCAGGACGGTGCCGCGACCGGCGGCGAGCTCGACCGCCGGCGGCTCGAAGCCGAGCTCCCACGGCGGAGAGACGAGCCGGATGTAGACGGGGCCGACGGCCTCGTGCACCGCCCATGCGACGACCGCCCGCACCTCCTCCTCGCAGTACGGCTCGATCGCCGCCATCCCTGGCACGGAGCCCATCAGAGCGATGTCGCGCACCATCTGGTGCGAGTGGCCCGGGCCCCCCGGGACGATGCCCGCGAGCGAGCCGTGATAGAGCACTTTGGTGCCCTCGGTCGCGTTGTTGAAGATCTGCTCGGCGGCGCGCGGCGTGAGGAAGCACGCGAACGAGTGGCAGACGGGCAGGAGGCCGGCGAGCGCCATCGCCCCGGCTTGCGAGACCATGTCCATCTCGGCGATGCCGCACTCGAAGAAGCGCTCGGGGTGGCGCTCGCGGAACGCGACGAGGCCGGTGTCGAGCCGGAGATCGGCGTCGAGCGCGACGAGGCGAGGCTCGCGCCCGGCCTCGGTGAGGAGGGCCTCCCCGTAGGCCTGGATCAGCCGCTGCGGCCGCTCGGGGGCCCGCCGGACGGGTGCCGGGCGCTCCTCGAGCGCGACCGGGCCGGCGCCGAGTCGCTCGAGCCGCCCGTTCAGGAGCTCGACGAGCTCGGCGAGGCCGGCGGCATAGGCTTCCGGCCCCGGCGCGCCGGAATGGAAGCCGTAAAGCGAGGTCTCCTCCTGCGGCACGTCGTGCGGCTCCATCGCCCGGACGCCGCACCCCTTGACCGTGTCGGCGACGACGAGCTTCGGCCGCTCCGGCTCGGCGGCGTTGAGCTCGCGCACCGTCTGTGCAAGCGCCTGCACGTCGTGCCCGTCGCACCGGCGCACGGCCCACCCGAACGCCTCGACCTTTCGCCCGAGGTCGCCGAGGTCGCTCACCTTCGCGACCCACGTGTCGGACTGGAGCTTGTTGTGGTCGACGATCACGGTGATCTCGCCGAGGCCGCGGTTCGCCGTGGGCTGCAGCGACTCCCAGAACTGTCCCTCCTGCAGCTCGCCGTCGCCGGTGAGGACGAAGACGCGGCCCTCGCGGCCCGCGAGCCGGTCGGCGAGCACGAAGCCGCGCGCCTTCGAGACGCCCATGCCGAGCGAGCCGGTGTTCGTCACGACCTGCGGCGTCGCGAGCACGTCAGGATGGCCGGGCAGCCCGCCGAGTCGGCGAAGGGCGAAGAGCTTGTCGAACTCGATCCGGCCGAGGCCGATCAGGATCGCGTAGAGCCCCGGCGCGTCGTGCCCCTTCGACGAGAAGTAGCGGTCGCCGTCGCGCAGCTCCTCGAGCTGGAGCCACGAGACGATGTCCATGCTGCTGAAGCTCGTGCCGAT
>Ga0070679_100001375_pt1 | contig 21470 bp, 25 predicted proteins | sample KBSC63BmetaG_FD_65652 | JGI IMG/M metagenome (GOLD analysis project Ga0070679, IMG submission 65652) | Corn rhizosphere microbial communities from Kellogg Biological Station, Michigan, USA - KBS C6-3B metaG | ecosystem: Host-associated > Plants > Roots > Rhizosphere | place: USA: Michigan... | reverse complement strand
CCCGCAAGGGTTGAGTGATCACCCCTGCGTCAGTCGATGGTGAGGATCCCGCTGGTCGCCGCTTCGATGACGTCACGTGCGATCGTCTGCGCCGACAGGCCGTGCGAGGTGAGCACGTCGCTGCGCTTCCCCACCGGAAGGAACACCTGAGGAAGGGCGAAGGTCACGACGTCGACGTCGACCTTGCGCGCACGGAGCTCCCTAGCGACTGCATCGCCGATGCCGCCGACCTTGCCGTTGTCCTCGATGACGACCACAAGGCTGTGGGCAGCGGCGAGCGCCGGCAAGGTGGCATCGACCGGCAGCACCCAGCGCGGGTCGACCACCGTGACCGGCAGACCCTGGGCGCTCACCCGATCGGCGACATCCAGGGCCAACGGCGCCAGCGCGCCCACCGAGACGATGAGCACATCGGCGCCGTCGTCGCGCCGCAGCACGTCCATGCCACCCACGCGGTCGACCGCGTCGATGTCGGTGTCCGCGACGCTCGCCTTCGGGAACCGCAGTGCCGTCGGTCCGTCGTCCCATGCGACGCACTCGCGGAGCAGCTCGCGCAGCCGCGTCGCGTCGCGCGGTGCCGCGACCCGCATCCCCGGCACGATCGACAGCAGCGACAAGTCCCACATCCCGTTGTGCGACGGGCCGTCGTCGCCGGTCACGCCGGCGCGGTCCAGGACGAACGTCACCGGCAACCGATGCAGTGCGACGTCCATCAACAGCTGATCGAACGCACGGTTGAGGAACGTCGCGTAGACGCAGACCACGGGGTGCAGGCCTCCGGTCGCGAGACCGGCCGCCGACGTCACGGCGTGCTGCTCCGCGATGCCCACGTCGAACACGCGCTCCGGGAACGCAACCGCGAACGGGTGCAGCCCGACCGGCCGCAGCATCGCCGCGGTGATTCCGACGACGTCGCGCCGCTCGTGGCCGATCGCGACCATCTCCTCGGCGAACACCTGCGTCCACGACGGCGGCGCCACACCGATCGGGCGACCCGTCGTCACATCGATCACGGAGACGCCGTGGAAGTTGTCGGCCTCGTCGTTCTCCGCCGGTGCGTAGCCACGACCCTTCTGGGTGAGGCAGTGCACGATGACCGGCGCGCCGAACCCTCGCGCGTTGCGCAGGGCTTCCTCGACCGCACCGACGTCGTGGCCGTCGATCGGTCCGACGTACTTCAGTCCGAGGTCTTCGAACATCGCCTGCGGCTGCAGCAGGTCCTTGATGCCCTTCTTCATGCCGTGCAGCGCCTCGTAGAGCGGTGTCCCGACCACCGGAGTGCGCGCGAGCGACGACTTCACCAGGTCGAGTGCCTGCTCGTACGACGGCGACAGGCGTAGCCGGTTGAGATGCGCCGCGAGGCCACCGACGGTGGGCGCGTAGGAGCGGCCGTTGTCGTTGACGACGATGATGACCGGACGGTCCGGGGCCGTGGCGATGTTGTTGATCGCCTCCCAGCACATGCCGCCCGTGAGCGCGCCGTCACCGACGACGGCGACAACCGACCGGTCGCGCTCACCGCGCAGCGCGAATGCCTTCGCGAGTCCGTCGGCGTAGGACAGCGCTGTCGACGCGTGCGAGTTCTCGATGACGTCGTGCACGCTCTCCGCGCGCGACGGGTAGCCGGACAGTCCGTCGGCCTGGCGCAGCGTCGCGAAGTCGGCCGCGCGTCCGGTGAGCAGCTTGTGCACGTAGGCCTGATGACCGGTGTCCCAGAGCAGGACGTCGTGCGGTGAGTCGAACACGCGATGCAGGGCGATCGTCAGCTCGACCACACCGAGGTTGGGTCCCAGGTGGCCGCCGGTCTTCGCGACGGCCGCGATCAGGAACTCGCGAATTTCCTTGGCGAGCGCCGGCAGCCGCGAGGCGTCAAGCGCCTTGAGGTCGTCGGGGCCGTCGAGGGACTCCAGCAGGCCGGCCACGGATCGAGTCTAGGTCGCCACCGCGCGGGCCACCGTTACAGGCGAGGGACCCACCTCTCCCCCCGCAGCGCCCGCTCGACGAGGTCGACCGCACGCCGCGCCGTCTGCAGCCGGTGCCGTTCCCTTTCGTACGCCGCCACGGCCGCCTCGACCGCCTCAGGCGGCACCCGCTCCCGCAGCTCGGCCCGAGCCGTGCGCAGCCCCTCCTCCGCCGCGGTGACCGCCCCGTCGAGGCACGTCGCGGCGAACCGCGCCAGCACCATCGGATACCGGCGGAGCACGTCGTACGCGCGGTAGTCCGGCGGGCACTGGTCGAACAACCAGGCGACGGCACTGCGCTCCCACTCGGGCGTGCCCGGCGGCCGCACCGGCTCCGGCCAGCCGGGTGGCAGCGCCTGCGGTCGGCTCACGAGCCGACCCCGCGGGAGCCGAACGCGGCGACGCACTCGACGTGGGCCGTCATGGGAAAGAGGTCGAATGCCCGCAGCTCGCCGAGCTGGTAGCCGCACTCCTGCAGGGTCGCCGTGTCACGGGCGAGCGCCGCGGGGTCGCAGGCGACGTAGACGATGACGCGCGCACTGGTGGCCGCGAGCCGGCGTACGACGTCTCGGCCTGCGCCCTTGCGTGGCGGGTCCAGCACGACGACGTCGGCGCTCACCGGGCGTCGGATCCAACGGTCGACCCGGTCACCGACGACGTCGACTGCGAGGTCGGCCAGGTTCCGGCGAGCGGCGGCGACCGCGCGCCGGTCGGACTCGACCGCGGTGACCCGTTTCACGCGCGGCGCGAGCGCGCCGGCGAACAGACCGACGCCGGAGTAGAGGTCGAGGCACTCGTCCTCCGGGCGCGGCGCAGCCAGCTCGACCACCGTCGAAGCGAGCAGGTCGGCCGCGCCGACATGCACCTGCCAGAACCCGCCGATCGGCACCGCCCACCGCCGCCCGGCCGCCTCCTCCGTCACGGTGTCGCGATGCCGCCCGACCGCGACCGCGCGCTCGCCGGAGCTGCTGACATCAACCGTGATCTCGACGTCCGGACTCCATTCGCGCTGCACCAGCTCTCCGACCCGGGCACCGGGAACGGCGATCAGGCAGTCCCCGATCGGCTCGATCTCATGCGAGCGGTGCCGCCGGAAGCCGGCCCGCCCGGCGTCATCGCTCGCCAGCCGCAGCCGGGTCCGCCAGTGCAGGCCGCTGTCGTCCCCTGGCACGGGTGACACCGTCACTTCGCGGTCGACTCCCGCCAGCCGCAACAGCTGCTCAGCCACGACGTTCGCCTTCAGCCGGCGCTGTTCAGCCAGCTCGACGTGTTGCCAGTCGCAACCACCGCAATGCCCGGGACCGGCCCACGGGCACGGCGGCGGCACCCGATGTGGCGACGGCTTGATCACCTCGACAGCGTCGGCTCGCAGGTACGCCGAGCGCTCCTCGGTCACCTTCACACGCACGCGCTCGCCCGGCAGCGCGTGGCGCACGAAGACGACGCGGCCGTCGTCGGCGTGTGCGACGCAGACCCCGCCGTGCGCGACCCGCTCGACGTCGACGATCATCAGCCCGAACCCATGCGAACTGCGCTCACGACGACCGCTCGTCGCGCCCTTCACTGGAACGCAGCTGGTAGGGAACGCTCGTCACCATGACGCCCGGGGAGAACAGCAACCGGCCCTTCAGCCGAAGGGCACTCTGGTTGTGCAGCAGCTGCTCCCACCAGCGGCCGACGACGTACTCCGGGATGTAGACCGACACGATGTCGCGCGGGCTCTGCCGGCGGATGTTGCGGACGTAGTCGATCAGTGGTCGCGTCACCTCGCGGTAGGGCGACTCGAGGATCTTCAAGGGCACCGGTATCCCGCGCGCGTCCCACTCCTTCTGCAGCGCCTCCGTCTCATCGGGGTCGACGGAGACCGTTACTGCCTCCAGCGTGGACGGCCGAGTCGCACGCGCGAAGTTGACGGCGCGCAAGGTCGCCTTGTGCACCTTCGAGACCAGCACCACGGCGTGCACACGCGACGGGAGCATCGTCTCCTCGTCGGTCGGCGCGAGCTCGATGCTGACGTTCTCGTAGTGCCGGCGGATGCCGCGCATCATCAGGAACAGCACGCCCATCGAGACGACCGCGATCCAGGCCCCCTCGGTGAACTTCGAGACGAGGATGATGACGAGCACGAGCGCCGTGACGATCAGACCGATGGTGTTGATGACGCGGGAGCGCTGCATCTGCCGGCGGCGAGCCGGGTCCTTCTCCGTCGGCAGATGACGGTTCCAATGCCGGATCATCCCGGCTTGGCTGTTCACGAACGACACGAAGACGCCGACGATGTAGAGCTGGATGAGCCGCGTCGGCGAGGCCGAGAAGGCGACGATCAGCACAATCGCGAACAGCGACAGCAGCAGGATGCCGTTGCTGTAGGACAGCCGGTCGCCCCTGTTGCGCAGCTGCCGCGGCAGGTAGCCGTCCTGAGCGAGGATCGACGCCAGCACCGGGAAGCCGTTGAACGCCGTGTTGGCGGCGAGCACGAGGATCAAGGCGGTGACGGCCTGCAGGTAGAAGAAGCCGAACGACGAGTCGCCGCCGAAGACCGCCGAGCCGACCTGCGCGATGACGGTCTTTGGCACCGCATCGCCCTTGCCGATGTATTGCGACGCATCGGCTGCGACGTGGACGTGGCTGATGATGGCGAACGCCGTGATCGCCATGAACATCGTCACCGCGATCGTGCCGAGCAGCGCCAGCGTCGTGGCAGCGTTCTTGCTCTTCGGCTTCTGGAACGACGGCACACCGTTGCTGATCGCCTCGACACCCGTGAGCGCCGTACACCCGGAGGCAAAGGAGCGAAGCAGCAGGAACACCAGCGCGAAGCCTGCATAGTTCTGTTGGGCCTTCACACCCCAGTGCGCGCTCTGCGCCTCCAGCGTGTGGCCGCCGACGCTCTTGAGGATGCCGACGAGGATCAGCGCGCCCACGCCGAAGATGAACGCGTACGTGGGGACGGCGAACGCAGTCCCCGACTCGCGCAGCCCCCGCAGGTTCAGCAGCATGATGACGAGCACGATCGCCACGGCCAGCTCGGTCTCGTGCCCGGACAGCGAGTCGATCGCCGAGGCGATGTTCGCGACCCCGGAGCTGACCGACACCGCGACGGTGAGGACGTAGTCGACCATCAAAGCGCTCGCGACTGTGATGCCGGCGTAGCGGCCGAGGTTGGTGGTCGCGACCTCGTAGTCGCCACCGCCGCTCGGATAGGCGTAGACGTTCTGGCGGTACGACGCGACGACCACCAGCATCAGGAAGGCGACCCCGGTGGCGGCGTACCAGGTGAAGTGGATGAGGGCGAGACCGCCGGCCGAGAGGACCAGCAGGATCTCCTCGGTCGCGTACGCGACCGAGGACAGCGCGTCGCTCGCGAACACGGGCAGGGCGATCTTCTTGGGCAGCAGCTGCTCGCCGAGCTGCGTGCTGCGCATCGGGCGCCCGACGAGCACCCGTTTGAAGACGTCCCCCAGCGCAGCCACGGCGACAGGCTACGGGGCCACCCTCACCGGTATCGTGACCACTCGTGCATGTCGTGATCATGGGCTGCGGTCGGGTCGGCTCGACGATCGCGCACAGCCTCGAGCACTTCGGCCACTCGGTCGCCGTCGTCGACCAGAGCGCCGAGGCGTTCCGCCGGCTCGGGCCCGACTTCAACGGGCGCACCGTCACCGGTGTGGGCTTCGACCGCGACACGCTCATCGAAGCAGGCATCGAAGGAGCGGACGCGTTCGCTGCGGTGTCCAGCGGCGACAACTCGAACATCATCTCGGCTCGGGTCGCGCGCGAGACGTTCGGCGTCGACAACGTGGTCGCCCGCATCTACGACCCGCGCCGGGCAGAGGTCTACACCCGGCTTGGGATCCCCACCGTCGCGACCGTCCGTTGGACCGCCGACGAGATGTTGCGCCGGCTGCTGCCGGAGGGAGCCCACAGCCTCTGGAGCGACCCGACCGGGCGCATCTTGCTGACCGAGGTCCCCTACGAGCGCGGCTGGGTCGGGCAGTCCATCCGCAAGGTGGAGGAGCTCGTCGGCGTGCGCGTCGCCTTCCTCACGCGGTTCGGCGACGCGATGCTCGTCTCGCCGTCGACGGTGCTGCAGGACGGCGACCTGCTGCACGTGCTGTCCGAACGCGCCGACGTACGCCGGATCGAGCAGCTGCTCGCGCAGCCACCACGGGAGCAGGAGTGAGAGTCGCCATCGCCGGTGCCGGCAATGTCGGCCGCTCGATCGCGCGCGAGCTCACCGAGAACGGTCACCATGTGCTCCTGATCGAACGCGAGGCGAAGGCACTCAAGACGGCGTCGGTTCCCGACGCCGAGTGGCTGCTCGCCGACGCGTGCGAGCTGGCGAGCCTCGAAGAGGCGCGGATCCAGGACTGCTCCGTCGTGGTTGCGGCGACCGGTGACGACAAGGTGAACCTCGTCGTGTCGTTGCTGGCGAAGACGGAGTACGGCGTGCCCCGCGTGGTGGCCCGGATCAACCACCCGAAGAACGAGTGGTTGTTCAACGAGTCGTGGGGCGTCGACGTAGCCGTCTCGACGCCTCGCCTGCTGTCCGCACTGGTCGAGGAAGCGGTGACCGTGGGCGACCTGGTGCGGCTGCTGACGTTTCGCCGCGGGCAGGCGAACCTGGTCGAGGTCACGCTGCCCGACGACGCCGCGATCGCCGGACGTCGCGTCGGCTCCATCGTGTGGCCGCAGGACGTCGCGCTCGTCGCCATCTTGCGTGAGTCGCGGGTGCTCGTGCCCAGCAACGACGATCCGCTCGAGTCAGGCGACGAGCTGCTGTTCATCAGTGCCCCCGAGATGGAGGACGCGCTGCACGACCTGCTCGCCTCCGACGGCGGCGGCACCAACAACGCAGAAGCCGAGAGTGAGGCCGGCGCCTCCCCGGACCAGCCGCAACGCTTCTAGCGCCGTCGTCTAGCTGGGCGCGACCAGCTCGTAGCGCGGGTTGTAGATCAGCTTGCGCCCTTCACCGCTCGTGATTCGCCCGTCCGCACGCAGCTGACGCCCCGGTTCGATGCCCGCGATCGTGTGCCGGCCGAGCCAGACCAGCGTGACCGCACCGGAGCCGTCGAACAGCTCAGCCTCGAGCGCCGGCGTACCCGCGCGCGGGCGGATCGTGACGGAGCGGATCGTTCCGAAGACGGTCACCGGCGTGCGGTCGACGCAGTCGGCGACCGACGTAGCCCCGTGACTGTCGGCCTGCCGTTGCAGGTCCTCCGCGTCGAGATCGTGGGGCTGCGTGGTCAGCCGATGCATCGCCCGCTTGAACAGGCCCCCCTCGGCATCGCTCATCTCATCGCGTCTCTGTGATCTCCGGGCCGCGCTCGAGCATCTCCAGCGTCGGCTTCTGCTGCTCCGCCTGCTGGGCCTCGACCTGCTGGAGCGCTTCGCGCGGCAGCCGCAGGGGGATGAGCTCACGCGGCGCCATCGCCTCGCCGCCGCGCACGACCACGACGTCGCGGAACGCCGACTCGAGCACCCCCGCCTGGTTGGGATCGGTCGAGGCAGCGCCGGTGATGAGACCGCGCAGGAACCAGCGAGGACCGTCGACGCCGATGAACCGCGCCGGCTGAAGGTGCTGTCCCTGCGCCGCGTCGGGCACCGGGATCCGCGCCCGCAGCTCGCGTCCGAACGGACCGTCGACCTCTTCCGCCGACCCTCCGGACGTGCGCAGCGAGGTTGCGATCTCCTCGCGCACCTCGTCCCAGATGCCGCTGCGCTTCGGCGCAGCGAACGCATGGATCTGCACGGCGCTGCGCCCGTCGACGAGCGTTGCGGCGACCGCCTGGTCGTCCTGGACGTCGACGCGCACCTCGCATCCGTCCGGAACGGGAACGTGCAGAGCGCCGAGATCCAGGCGATGCACCTCGTCGTCGACGTCCTGCACGTCCCAGGGACCGTTCGTGAGCCGCGAATCCGCCGCCTCGGTCGCCCCGTCGCGTCCGGGCGCGAGGTCGCCGTCGTCGACCTCGTCGCGTCCCCGCCGGAACCTCGGCACCTCAGCCTCCCTCGTCCGTGTCGCTTCCATGGTCGCCGTACCCGCCCGTGGAGCCAAACCCGCCCTCGGCGCGCACCGACTCGGGCAGCTCGCCGACCGGCACGAACCGCGCGTGCTCGACCCGCTGGACGACGAGCTGGGCGATCCGGTCGCCGCGACGCAGCCGGATCCGCTCGGCCGGGTCGAGGTTGACCACGATGACCTGGATCTCGCCGCGGTAGCCCGCGTCGATCGTCCCGGGCGCGTTGACCAGCGACAGCCCGTGGCGCGCCGCGAGCCCGGACCTCGGGTGCACGAACGCGGCGTACCCCTCCGGCAGCGCGATCGCGACGCCGGTCGGCACGAGCGCCCGTTGTCCGGGGGCAAGGTCGACGTCGACCGCGGCGACCAGGTCGGCGCCGGCGTCACCGGGATGGGCGTACGCCGGCATCGGCAGGTCGTCGTACAGCTGACGGACCAGCACCTCGACAGTCATGGGTTGAACCGGCCCGGGAGCGTGTCCTCTTCCCGTCCGCCGTGGCGGGCGAAGTGCTCGTAGGGCACCGCGACGAACAGGCCCGCCCCACGGATCGCGACCGTGCCGTCTTCGTCGTCGAGCCGGCCGACCCCTTCGACGTAGACCTTCCGCCCGTCCACGCCGGTGCAGCGGGCGTCGATAACGACGGTGCGCCCGACCGGCACCGGCGTGAGGTAGTCGACCTCCAGGCGTCCGGTAACCGCGGGAGTGAGCATCAGCCAGGCGAGCGACCCGAGCGCTTCGTCGAGCGCGCTGGCGAGCACCCCTCCGTGCGCGAGCCCCGGTGCACCCATGTGGTGCTCGGTCACCGTGAACTCGCAGCGGACGGCGACGCCTTCCTGCACGGTCATCTGCAGCCGCAGTCCGGTCTCGTGCTCGTCACCACACGCGAAGCAGCGTGCGTAGTGGGCGCCGAGCGTCGTCCCCGGCGGCGGTGCCTTCGGGTGACGCTGCGGCGGGACGGCAGTGGCAGGCGGCGTCGTCTGCTCGCTCGGTCCCACGCCGCGCGACCCTATCGGCCACCCCTGCGCCCCACTTCGGATGTGGTGCGACCACGACACGCCGATTCAAACCGTGAAAAGTGGCCGCACGACATCCGAAGTGGGCGGGGAGGGTCAGGCGGTGACGCTCTGCTCGGGCTCTGCGTCGGTATTGGCGTTGGCGTTGGCGTTGGCCGGGTCGCCGGCGGTGTCCCGGTCGGCCGGGTAGGCGTCGGTGGTCGACTCGGCGAGCACCTTCTTGCGCCGCGACAGCTGGACGGCGGCACCCACGCAACCGAGCACGATCGCGACGAGCCCCCACACGAAGCCGTCGAGATGCAGGCCGAGCCCGTTGTCGACGGAGAAGCGGCCCGGGCCGGTGAAGGCGAGCGCGGTCGCCACGACACCGAACGTCATCGGGAGCTCGTAGCCGCCGTTGGTCGCCCACAGACCGTTGTCGCCGTGCACGGAGACCGACGCGACGACCATCACGCCGATGATCGCGGCGCACGCGAACGGCGTGAGCAGACCGAGGAACAGCAGCAGGCCGCCGCCCGCCTCGGACGCGCCGGCGAGTGCCGCCATCTGGCGGCCCGGCCGGTGACCGACCTGCTCGAAGAACCCGCCGGTGCCCTCGAGGCCGTGGCCACCCCACCATCCGAACAGCTTCTGCGCGCCATGCGCGAACAGGACCAACCCGACGACGGCACGGAGGATGAACAGTCCTTCGGTCATTGCGAGTTCCGTCTCCTTCATTCGCGGAACGTGCTTGTGCAACCCTTCGGGTCATGCCCCCCGTGCCGCCGATTTATGTCGAACGGCTGGCCGTGCGTGCCCGCTGGTGGGTGGTGGTGATCGCGATCGCGCTGTTCGGCAGCGCCGAGCTGTTCGCCGGCTTCGACGGCCGGATCATCGCCATCGTGGTCGTCGTCGTACTCGTGCCGACGGTCACGCTGCTCACGCTCAGCAGTCGCACGGTGTTGCGGGTCGATCACGTGGGGTTGCACGTCGGCGGCGCAACGATGACGTACGACGACATGGAGTCCGTCGAGGCGCTGGACGCCGCGGCGACGCGGTTGCTGCTCGGACCGCAGGCAGATCCGGCCGCGCGTCTTTTCATCCGTGGCTACATCCGCGAAGCGGTGCTCGTGCGGCTGATGCGCAGCGAGCCGATCCCCTACTGGCTGGTGTCGACCCGACACCCCGGCGAGGTCATCGCCGCGGTAGAGCAGGCAGCGCGAGCGACCCTCGGCCCGTAGCGACGGCCCGGGACAGGCCGAGCCAAGCGGCCATCACCTCCAGCTCCTCGGTCAACGCCACCGCGGTGTGATCCGGTGCATCGGGCTCGCTCCACGCCGACTGCACCAGTAGTACGCCGGCCTGCCGGTCGTTCTTCAGATCGACGCGCGCGACCAGCCGGTCGCCGAGCAGGAACGGCAGCACGTAGTAGCCGTGCGTGCGCTTGTGCGCCGGCACGTAGATCTCGATGCGGTAGCGGAAGCCGAACAGCCGCTCGGTGCGGTCGCGTTCCCAGATGAGCGGATCGAACGGCACGAGCAGGGCAGCAGCGTCGATGCGACGCGGGATGGCGGTGCCGGGGACGACGTACGCCGGTTGCTTCCAGCCCTCGACCCGCACCTCCTCGAGCTCGCCGTTCTCGACCAGCTCGGCGACTCGCGGCCTTGCCTGGGGCACCTTCAACCGGAAGTAGTCGGCGAGGTCGCCCACGGTGCCGACCCCGTGGCTTCGCGCTGCGATCAGCAGCAGCCGGCGGTGTGCCTCGTGCTCGTCCGGTGTCGGCTGGTCGAGCACCGCCTTCGGCACGACGCGCTCCGTGATGTCGTAGACGCGCTCGAAGTTGCGGCGCTGGCTGGTGCTGACGCGACCGGACCAGAACAGGTACTCGAGCGCGGTCTTCTCACGGGTCCAGTTCCAGCCCCACTGCTCGCCGGAGCGGCGCTCCTCCTCGGCCAGCTCCCCGGCGGTGAGCGGCCCCTTGTCGCGAACCATCGCGAAGACGTGGTCGACGAAGTCCGGTTGTTCACGGGCCAGTCGCGCCACACCGCCCCACATGCCGTGTCCCTGCTCGGCGTGCTTCATCCGCCAGCGCAGCAACGGATGCAGCGCGACGGGCAGCAGGGCGGCCTCGTGGCCCCAGTACTCGAACAGCTCCCGGTCGCGGTAGGCCATGCGGTCGAGCAGCGCCATCGGATAGGCGCCGACCCGCGACCAGCCCGGGAGATAGTGGGCGCGCGCCAGCACGTTGACCGAGTCGATCTGCAGCAGTCCGGTGTGCTGCACGACCCGGCGAAGGTGACGGCGGTCCGGCGTCACCTCGGGCCGGGGCCGGTCGAACCCCTGTGCCGCCAGCGCGACACGACGCGATTGCGCCAACGACATCGACTGCACGCGAGCATCTTGCCTGCGGCCGCCGACACTCAACGGCGGCGCTCGCCGTTACCGCGACCAGAGGGAGCCGAGGAACTGCCAGGTCAGGTCGTCCATGTTCACGGCGTAGCGGCGCGCGTCCGCGGTGCCGCTCGGATAGTGATGTCCCAGCTGCTCCACTGTGACGAACTCGACGGGTGTCGTGCCCGCACATCCCGTTGCCGTCCACACGACGAGGCCCGGGCTGGTCGTCGCACCCGAGCCGGAGCAGCCATCGGCGGTGGCGATGCGGCCCACGCTCGCCGCCGCGGCGGGGAACCCGCTCGGGTCGAGGTCGGAGGAGACGTTGCCGGCGAGCGGGATCAACGGGTCGCGCACCCCGTGGACGTGCAGTAGCGCGACCGGGCGCACCGGCCGGCACTGCGGTGCGACGACGTCACCCGCCACCGCCACCGCGGCATCGAACACGTCGGCTCGTTCGCACACGAGCCGGTAGGACATCAGGGCGCCGTTGCTGAACCCGGTGACGGCGATGCGGTGCGGATCGATCGTGAGCCGCCGCTGCACGTCGCGGACGACGCGCAGGATGAAGTCGACGTCGGCGACGTGGTGCCGCACGGCGTAGCCGCAACAGGTGCCGGCATCCCAGGAATGACCGAGCCCGTCCGGATAGACGAGCACGACGTCGTGCGCATCCGCGCCGCTGTCGAGCCCGGCCGTGCGCTCGAACCGCACCGAGCTGCTGTTGAGCGGGTGCAGTACGACGAGCAACGGCCGCGGTCCCGGACGCGAGTGCGACGGCACGAACACCCGGTAGTGCCGATCACGGCCGTGGACCGTGATCGTCATCAGCTTGCCGAGGTGACCGGGCCGGGTCGGCGTACTGATCGACGCCTCGCCCAGCGCGCCGGGAGCAGCGCTCGCGAACCACGCCGCCGGCCCGATGACAGCCGACAGCGCAGCCGCGACGGCGAGCATGCGCCACCGCGAGCTCACCGGCCGCGGCAGGCGCGTCCAGAACCACCCCACCCGGGAAGAGTGGGGCCCGGACGGGCCTGCCGGGGGGCGAACCGGGACGGATCAGCCGAACGGCCGAACCTCAACTCAGGTCAGAACCGCCTGGATCTGCGTCGTCTGAGCGGCCATCCGGTCCTGCTCGTCGTACAACGTGGTGCGGACGGTGACGACCGTCCGCCCCCGGTGCAGGGTCTCGGCGACGGCCCGCACGGCGCCCGCGGAGACCGGCCGGAACATCTGCGTGGTCGACGTGATGGTGGCGGTCCGGGCGCCCTCGGGCAGGCCGAGGAAGGTGACGACGGCGCCGAGGGAGTCGGCGAAAGCCATCAACACGCCGCCGTGCAGGATGCCGCCGGTCGTGCACAGGTGCGGCGCCCACGACAGCCGCGCCTCGGCGCGATCAGCGTCGGCGGTGTCGATGCGGATGCCGAGTTGCTGCGCGAAGGGCATGAGGGCTACGAGGTCGTCACCGGCAGTGCTGCTCATGGCCGCAGTCTGCCGGTCGCAGGCACGAACCCGGAGCAACAGGCCCTGATCGCGGGTAGCACACTGACGAACGGGAGAGTGATCACCTCATGGCGGACAACGATCGCAACGGCGGCAGCGGCCCCGGGCAGCTCGGCTACAAGATCCTGGCGATGGGCGCGACGCTGGTCGGCGCGTTGATCGCCCGCAAGGTGCTGTCCTTCGCATGGAAGGCCGCGACCGGCAAGCAACCGCCGGCGAACCCGGAACACCCCGAGGTGACCTGGCCGGAGGCGGCGGCGTGGGCGGTCATCTCCGGTGCGCTCGTCGGCCTGGCCCGGCTGGTCGCGCAGAAGCAGGTCGCGGCCACCTGGCACCGCTCGACCGGCGAGCTGCCGCCCGGCCTGGAGGAGACCGCTGCCTGACGCGCCCGCCGGGGACCGCACCGCTGACGACGTCGCGTACGCCGGCCTCGCCGGGCAGAGCGAACTCCTGGCGCGCGGCGAGATCACCTCGGCCGACCTCGTCGAGCTGCTGCTCGCCCGCATCGACCGGCTGAACCCCCGCCTCAACGCCTTCCGCGTCGTCTTCGCGGAGCAGGCCCGCGCCGCCGCACAGGTGGCCGACCGCGCACGGGCCGACGGTGACCGTCGGCCACTGCTCGGCGTCCCGATCGCTGTGAAGGACAACGTCCACGTCCAGGGGCACGCGCCGGCCTTCGGGTCGGGCTCGCGTGAGCCGGCGGCGAGCGCCGACGACGAGCTGGTGAGCCGGCTGCGCGCCGCCGGCATGGTCGTCCTCGGCGTGACACAGCTGCCCGAGCTCGCGCTGTGGGGCGTCACCGAGTCGCGCTGGCACGGCGTGACGCGCAACCCGTGGCGGCTCGACCGAGCACCGGGCGGGTCGAGCGGCGGCTCGGCGGCTGCGGTCGCCGCCGGGCTGGTCCCGGCCGCGCACGCGACCGACGGCCTCGGGTCGATCCGGATCCCGGCGTCGTCGTGCGGCCTCGTCGGGCTCAAGCCCACGCACGGGCTCCTCCCCCTCGGGCCGTGGCCCGACCACTGGCAGGGGCTGTCGCACGCCGGGTTGCTCACTCGGTCGGTGCTCGACACCGCGCTGCTCCTCGACGCGGTCCTCGGCGGTGGCTACGCCGCCGCGATCGGGGCGGTGCCCCGGCTGCGGATCGCCTCCTCGACCGATCTTCCGCCGCCGTGGAAGCCCGACCCCGCCGTGCAGAGCCGGTTCGACGCCGCCACCCGTGAGCTCGCCGCGCTCGGGCACGAGCTGGTGGCGCGCAAGCCGCCGTACGGTTCCTCGCTCGTCAACGCCAACTCGGTCCGCTACCTGCGCGGCGTCGCCGAGGACGTGGCGCAGCTGGCCGAGCCGTCGCGGATCGAGCCGCGGACGCGCACCCTCGCCTGGATCGGCCGGCGGCTGCCGGTACGGACCGTCCGGTGGGCTCGCGCCGAGGGCCAGCGGGCACGGGAGCAGGTCAGCGCGATGTTCGAGGGGGTCGAGGGGGTCGACCTGCTCGTGACGCCGACGGTCCCGCGGCTGCCCGTGCCGGCGGGCCGGCTGCAGGAGCGCGGGCTGCTGGCCACACTGCGGACGATGCTGCCGTACGCCGGCTACACCCAGGCCTGGAACGGCACTGGGCTGCCGGCCTTGAGCCTGCCGACCGGAATGAGCCGGGAGGGGTTGCCCGTCGGCGTGCAGCTCGTCGGACCCGCCGGGTCGGAGGCGACGCTGCTGGCGCTGGGCGCGCAGCTGGAGGCCAGGCTCGGCTGGACCGACCGCCGCCCCGAGATGAGCGAGCTGAACTGAACAATCACCGGCCGTCACGCTGCCCGAACGGGCGACACGCCGAGAGCCGGATGGCCGTTTACCCAGCGTGTCCGCGGCGTACGTTCAAGTTGTGGCACAACCCGCGCTCAGCGGCCGGCGGCTGGCAGCGATCCCCAACCTGGACGCGCTGTTCAGCGCGCGGCTGCGCCAAGGCGTCGGTTCTGCGCTCGCCGACGAGAAGGGCACGGTCGTCTTCGACGCCCCGCCCGCGGGCGCCTGGTCGGTGCACCTCGACGACGGCCGGGTGCGCCTGACCCGCGGCGCCGCCGCGAAGCCGCGTGCCACGGTCACCGTCGACCCAACGACCCTCGCTGCGGTGCTCGAGGGGCGGATCTCCGGCGTCGACGCGTTCCTCACTCACAAGCTCACCGTGCGCGGGGACCTCGCGCTGGCCCTGCAGATGGACGGCGCCTTCGACGTCGGCATCCGGCCGGTGACCCACCCCGTCGCCAAGGTCCGCAAGGTGCTCGGTGTGCGCAGTGTGTTCCTCGAGGCCGGACCGCGGGACGCGCCGCCGGTCGTGCTGCTGCACGGGCTCGGCGCGACCAACGCGTCGATGCTCCCGTTGCTCGCTGACCTGGCCGTCGATCACCGGGTCATTGCACCGGACTTCCCCGGCTTCGGTGCCTCGGGCGCCCCGCTGTGGCGCTACCGGCCGGGCGAGCTCGCCCGCTGGCTCGACGCGTTCCTGACCGTCGTCGACGCGAAGCCGGCCGCACTCGTCGGCAACTCGATGGGCGGCCGGGTCGCGCTGGAGCTCGGCATGACCGCGCCGTCGTCGGTGACGCGGATGGTGCTGCTGTGCCCGTCACCCGCGTTCCGCCGGATGCGGCAGTTCACGCCGCTCGTCCGGTTGCTGCCCCCTGACGCCGTCGTGCCGCGCCTCCCGATGCCGCACCGCGCGATCGTCGGTGGGATCCGTGCGATGTTCGCCAACCCCAACCGGCTCGCGCCCGCGTGGTACGACGCGGCCGCGGACGAGCACCACCGGGTGATGCAGAGCTACCGGCACCGCCGCGCCTTCTTCAGCGCACTGAAGCAGATCTACATGGAAGAGGCCTTCGGCGACCACGGTTTCTGGGACCGGCTGCCGCGACTGTCGACACCCGCGTTGTTCATCTGGGGCGACCGTGACCGGCTGGTGCCGGCGTCGTTCGAACGGCACGTCGTCGCCGCGGTGCCGCACGCCGAGTCGATCTGCCTGCCCGACTCCGGCCACGTGCCGCAGTTCGAGCACCCGGAGCAGACCGCGCGGTTGACGCGGCAGTTTCTCGACCGCACCGACTAGCCCCGGGCTCGTTCGCGCGTCACGGCTCATCGCATGCAGACGTTCCTGCCCTACTCGCGCTTCGACGCCAGTGCGGCCGTGCTCGACGACCAGCGGCTGGGCAAGCAGCGGGTCGAGACGCTGCAGATCCTGCGAGCGCTGGTCTTCCCGTCGTACCGCGGTTGGAAGAACCACCCGGCGACGGCGATGTGGCGCGGCTTCACGGAAGCGCTCGTGGCCTACGGCGTCGCAGCGTGTGACGAGTGGGAACGCCGGGGTCATGCCGACGCCGTGCGGCGCTCGCTGCTGGAGTTCAACGGCGGCGTCGCGGCCGAGCAGGACGACCTGCGGGCACGCGGGCGGCTGCCGCAATGGCTGGGCCGACCAGCGCTGCACGCGTCGCACCGCGCGTCGCTCGTCGCCAAGCTGCCGGAGCACTACGGACGCCATTTCCCGGACGCCGACCCCGAGCTGCCCTACCACTGGCCACGGCCGCTGTTCCCGCAGTGGCCGATCCGCCGTCGTCGCGCCCTGCGGCGAAGCGACGCTCTGGCGGCACTGCGCGTGAGCGACGAGGTCGAGCTCGACGAGCGCGGCGCGGCGGTCCTGGCCGCTCTGCTGGCGCCGGGACCGACGGTGTGGGTGCACGCCGAGGAGCCCGACGTCCATCCACCACCGGTGGAGGATCTCCGCCCGGTGCCCCTCGCGCGCCGGCCGGGAAAGGTCGTCGCGTCGATCGCCCGACCACCGACACCGGCGGACGTCGCCTCCGTGCGTGCCGAGGTTCGGACGCCGCCGTTCCTGCACGTGTTCCGGCAGGCCGCCTTGAGCGAGCCGAAGGTGCGCACCGCCGCTCCGGAGGCGGCGTTGCTGGTGGTCGAGCCCGGCGTCGACCCGCGGGTGATGCGGCGCCGGTTCCCTGGCGCGGAGGTCCTGCACGTGCCTGCGGAGAGCTGACCGCTCGCTAGCGGCGAGGCGGGCGCAGGTCGCGCATGATGCGGTCGCCCAGCTTCAGCGTCTCGCGCCGGTTCAACGACGCGCCGGCGATCGCGCCTGCGAGGAACGGCACGACCGTGAGCGAGTTGCGTCCGGCCCGGCGCATCAGCCGATGCCGCAGCTCGCGCTGGGCCGCGCCGGTGACGGTTTCGGCGAGCCTCGGACTGGGCGCGAACGGATCGAGCCCGCGCCGGCGGGCCCACGAGCCGAGGTAGGCCGCACCGCGCACCGCGGACGTGCCCACCACGCCGCGGTCGAACAGCTCGTGCAGCTCGGCGACCAATTTGGTCTCGATCGCAACGACCGCGATCGTCTCCGCCGCGATCTGGACCGGAGCGGTCAGCAGCACGGGCGGCGAAGCGATCTCGATGGTCGACAGCAGCCCGCCGGCCACACCCACCGCCGCCGTCGCGCGGGCGGCGGAGGCGATGAGCTGCCGGGCGATCTCGTCGTCGTCGAGGTTCATGTAGTGCTGGTGCAGCGTGCGACGGTCGCGGATGCGGATGTGCGGCGCGATCTCGGTCATCGCGTCCGCGAGCCGACGGCCGCGCTTGCCCAGGAGCACTGCGAGCCGCCCGACCAGGCCGGCACGCGTCCGGCGGTCGAGCGGCTCGTCTGCGGTCAGCCGGGCAACGATGCCCGGCAGCCCATCGTCAGGCGACTCCACGTCCTCGTTCAGCCCGCGCACTCCTTGCAGATCATCTTCTTCTCGTTCGCGAGCTGGCTGCGGTGACGCACGAGGAAGCAGCTCATGCAGGTGAACTCGTCCACCTGCTTCGGCACGACCCGGACGGTGAGCTCCTCACCGGACAGGTCTGCGCCGGGCAGCTCGAGCGACTCGGCGAGCTCCGCCTCGTCCACGTCGACTGCGCCGGCCTGCTGGTCGCGGCGTGCCTTCAGCTCTTCAAGACTGTCCTCGCCGATGTCACTGTCATCGGTTCGAGGCTGGTCGTAATCGGTTGCCATCGGTCCTGCCTTCCCTAGGTCCGGCGCGAGTACAACGCCGCCACCGTCCAAGTTGTGCCCGGTTTCGGCGACGAGTTGTCCCGGCCGCGCCGCGCACCGTACCAGCGCCAGCCTGAAGAGCACCTGATCTGCCAGCATGCGCGTGGAAATGCGTTGCAGGGAAGTCGTCCGTTAGGAGTAGTCGTGGCCGTCTACGCGCTGGGCGAGCGGGTGCCGGAGATCGACCCGAGCGCGTATGTGCACCCGGACGCCGTAGTGATCGGGGCGGTTCGGATCGGCCCGGAGGCGACGGTCTGGCCCGGCGCAGTGCTGCGCGGGGACTACGGCGAGATCGTCGTGGGGGCCCGCACCTCGGTGCAGGACGGCACGGTCGTGCACGCCACCGCGGAACTGCCGACCCTCATCGGCGCCGACTGTGTGATCGGTCACATTGCGCACCTCGAGGGCTGCAGGGTGGAGGACGGTGCTCTTGTCGGCTCGGGGTCGGTCGTGCTGCATCGGGCCGTCGTACGCCGGGGCGCGCTCGTGGGCGCCGGCGCCGTCGTACCGAACGACATGGAGGTCCCCGAGCAGGCGATGGCGCTCGGGGTGCCGGCCAAGGTCAGGCCGGACGCCGTTCGGCATGGGGCGCACGAGCTTGCGGCGCGTCTCTACGTCGAGAACGGACGTCGCTACCGGGAGCAGCTCCGCCGCATCGACTGAGCCGCATCTCCGGCGCGGGGGTTGGGTAGGGCAATGCGCATGGCGCGCATCGGTTACTTCCTGTCCAGCGAAGAGCACCCCGGTAGCGAGCTGGTGAAGGCGGCCGGCCTCGCCGAGCAAGCGGGCTTCGAGGCGTTGTGGATCAGTGACCACTTCCATCCCTGGCTGGACGAGCAGGGGCACAGCCCGTTCGTCTGGTCGGTGCTGGGCGGGATCGCGTCGGTCACCCAGAAGCTGAAGGTGACGACGGCGGTCACCTGTCCCACGATGCGCATCCACCCTGCGGTCATCGCGCAGGCGGCGGCAACGACGGCCGAGCTGTTCGGGCGGACGCCGAGCGGCGAGGGCCGCTTCGCGCTCGGCGTGGGCACCGGTGAGACGCTCAACGAGCAACGGCGACCACTGGCCGATCCCCGAAGTGCGGTTCGCGATGCTCGAGGAAGCGGTCGAGCTGATGCGCGAGCTCTGGAAGGGCGACACGGTGGATCACGATGGCGAGCACTACGTCGTCGAGAACGCGCGCATCTACACGTTGCCGTCGTACCCGATCCAGGTGCTGGTGTCGGCATTCGGGCCGGAGGCGCTGAAGGTCGCCGCCCGCATCGGTGACGGCTTCATCACCACCTCACCGGCCGCCGAGGACATCGCGAGCTACCGCAAGCACGGCGGCAAGGGCATCACCCAGGCCGGCGTGAAGGTGTGCTGGCACGAGGACAAGCAGCAGGCCGTGAAGATCGCGCACAAGACTTGGCGCAACTCGATGGTGCCGGGCCAGCTCGCGCAGGACCTGCCGACGCCGACGCACTTCGACCAGGCGAGCGAGCTCGTCACCGAAGAGATGGTCGCCGAGAAGGTGACGTGCGGCACCGACCCCGAAGAGCACGTCGCGGCAGTTCGCGAGTACGCCGAGGCCGGCTTCGACGAGGTCTACGTCGCGCAGATGGGCCCGGACCAGGAGGGCATGATCCGCTTCTACGAACGCGAGGTCCTCCCCCGGCTCCGCTAACCCGCGACCTCGGATGTGGTGTGACCACTTTCGCGGGCTCTGTGCGGCGTGTCGTGGTCGCACGACCTCCGAGGTGGTAGCGAAGAGGGGGGTCGTAACCTCTGCGGGTGGACTTCCGAGACACCCCGGACGAGGCCGAGTTCCGCACCACGCTGCGGAGCTGGCTGCATGACAACCTCCCTTCCGACTGGTCGTCGCGACCGCCGGCCGTCGGCCGCTGGGACGAGGCGTTCACCCGCGAGTGGACGCGCAAGCTCTACGACGGCGGTTACGTCGGGCTGACCTGGCCGAAGGAGTACGGCGGGGGCGGGGCTCCGCACACCCACCAGGGCATCTACCTGGAGGAGACCGCACGCGTGGGGGCGCCGGACCACATCGGCGTCATCGGGCTCGGCATGGCGGGGCCGACGATCATCGCGTGGGGCACCGACGAGCAGAAGAAGCGCTATCTAACGCCGTTGCTCTCCGGCGAGGAGATCTGGTGTCAGGGCTTCAGCGAGCCAGGCAGCGGTTCCGACCTGGCCGGTGCGCGCACTCGGGCCGAGCTCGACGGCGACGAGTGGGTCGTGAACGGGCAGAAGGTGTGGTCGTCCTACGCGCACATCGCCGACTGGTGCATCCTCGTCGTCCGCACCGACCCGGAGGCGTCGAAGCACGCCGGGCTGTCCTACCTGCTCGTCGACATGCACTCCCCCGGTGTCGAGGTGCGACCGCTGCGCCAGATCACCGGTGACCCGGAGTTCAACGAGATCTTCTTCACCGATGTCCGCGTTCCGCGCGAGTCGATCCTCGGCAAGCCGGGCGACGGCTGGAACGTCGCGATGACGACGCTGCTGCACGAGCGCGGCACTCTGGGCTTCGCGCTGACGGCTGCGCTGGAGCGGCAGGTGCTCAACCTGGTGAAGCTCGCGAAGCAGCCGGGTTCCGACGGGTCGCGCCCCGCGGACGATCCTGTCGTGCGTGACCGCATCGCGCAGCAGTGGATCGACCTGCAGGCCCTGCGGTTCACCAACTACCGATCACTGACGGCACTCGAGAAGACCGGGGTGCCGGGTCCGGAGGGGTCGGTCGCGAAGCTGCACTGGTCGGAGTCGAACCAACGGCTGACCAAGCTCGCGCTGTCGTTGCAGGGGCTCGCTTCGCAGCTCGACGCCGACGGCGGGGTGTGGGACGGCTTCTGGCAGTACCAGCAGCTGCGCAGCCGCGGCAACACGATCGAAGCAGGCACGTCGGAGATCCTCCGCAACATCATCGCCGAGCGTGTCGTCGGCCTTCCCCGCAGTCGATAGAAGGGTCGCCCTCTCATGGACTTCGCGTTTTCCGAGGAGCAGGAGCTGCTGCGCGCATCGGCGCGCGACTACCTGGGCGACCGGTTCGGCGACGAGCGCATCGTCGCGCTCGCCGAGAGCGAGGCCGGCTGGGACCCGTCGACGTGGAAGGAGCTGGCCGAGATGGGCTGGCTCGACCCGTCGTTGGGCCTGCTCGAGCATGCAGTGCTCGCCGAGGAGACGGGGCACGCGTTGTTGCCGGCGCCGTGGTTCTCGACGGTCGCGATGGCGTGGCCCTTTCTCGACGACGAGCTGCGCGACGGAGTCGCCGCCGGCGAGCGCTCCGTCACCGTCGCCCACCATGGCTCGCTGACGTCGTCCGGCGACACGCTGTCCGGCACGTTCACCCTGGTCCCCGACCTCACGTCGGTGACAGACGTCATCGTCGTCGGCCCGGACGCAACGTTCGCCGTCGAGGCGACGCCGGAGGTCGTCGTACCCCGGTCGACGATGGACCGCACGCGGCGGCTTGGTGAGCTACAACTCGACGGGACGCGGGCGCGCCGGCTCGATGTCGGCCCTGCACAGGTCG
>Ga0070679_100001369_pt1 | contig 21484 bp, 5 predicted proteins | sample KBSC63BmetaG_FD_65652 | JGI IMG/M metagenome (GOLD analysis project Ga0070679, IMG submission 65652) | Corn rhizosphere microbial communities from Kellogg Biological Station, Michigan, USA - KBS C6-3B metaG | ecosystem: Host-associated > Plants > Roots > Rhizosphere | place: USA: Michigan... | reverse complement strand
CGCCCCTGATCGCCTTTGGGTTTGTAGTCGGATGTGATACGAAAATCCATTTCCGTCCTTAGCAGAACATCTCACCACGGAGGCACGGAGACACGGAGAAAACAAATTGGTCTGCCGAGTTCCTAGATGGAATTTTGCGTCATGTAAATCTCTCTATCGTGACATGAATTCAGGTGAGGCGGCAAATGCCTTGGCATGAAAGCATGCCGGAATCCCGTGCCGATCAGCGCAGATCAGTGAAATCAGCGTCATCAGCGGTGAGGTTTTACCGCGCGGCTTCCGCGAGTTCGACGGGTCGTTGAGCCGGTACGGATGCAGGATTCGAGAACTCCAGCGCGCCATCGTCAATGCGGTTCCACTTGAGTGCAAGCGTATCGCGGAAGTAGTTCTGGTACACGCGCCAGGGCGCTTTCGCGCCCTGCTTGGGCCAGCTGGCCAGAGCGCGATTGATGTAGCCGGGCGTGAATTTCTCCACGAAGCCCGCGACGGCAGTCTCCCCGCGGGCTTTCGGCGTGACCTGGCGAATACCTTTCTTCTCCATGAAGTTCAGCAGGCGGCAGACGTAATGGCAGATCAGGTCTGCCTTGAGAGTCCATGAGGCATTGATATAGCCGAAGACAGATGCGAAATTGGGGACCCCGGACATCATCACGCCCTTGTAAGCAAGGACTTTGCTCGCATCCACACGCTGAGCATCCACAATCAACTCCGCCCCGCCGAAGGTCTGCATGACCAGCCCGGTAGCAGTGACGATGATGTCAGCTTCCAGTTCATGTCCTGATTTGAGCCGAATGCCTTTTTCTGTAAAGGTATCAATCTCGTCAGTAATCACGCCGGCTCGACCGGTTTTGATGGCTTCGAACATATCCGCATCAGGCACCAGGCATATGCGCTGCTGCCAGGGTTTGTAGCGCGGCGTGAAATGCGCATCTACGTCAAACTCGGCCCCCAGTTCCTCGCGTACCTTCGTGAGGAGGAACTTCTTTATCAGCTCGGGATGGCGCTGTGACAACTGGTACATCGCCGCGACATAGCCGATATTTTTCCAGCGGCTCAGCTTGTATGCCCACTTGGAAGGCATGATGCGGCGGAGAAGATTCGCGATTCTGTCCTTCTCCGGCATCGAAATCACATAACCGGGCGAGCGCTGCAGCATGGTCACATGGCCGGCAGTTTTGGCCATCGCCGGAACCAGCGTGAACGCCGTTGCCCCGCTACCGATCACCAGCACGCGTTTGCCTGCATAGTCCAGATCTTCCGGCCAGGCCTGTGGATGAACGATTTTTCCCTGAAAGCGGGCCATGTTCGGAAACTCCGGCAGGTATCCGCCGGAATAGCGGTAATAACCGGCGCAGGAGAAAAGGAAATTGCAGGTTAGCATCACCTGTTCGTCACGCCCGTCGGATGTTGTCCGCACTGCTTCCACATTCCATTGCGCGTCCTGTGAAGACCATGACGCCCGCTTGATCTGGTGGTGGAAGCGAATGTTGCGGTCAATTCCTTCCTCACGGGCCGCGGCTGTGATGTACTCGCGGATGTCTTCGCCGGGCGAGATGGTCTTTGCGCGGGTCCACGGGCGGAAGGAATAGCTCATGGTCAGCATGTCGGAGTCGGAACGGATGCCGGGATAGCGGAACAGGTCCCAGGTGCCGCCGATGCGCTCGCGCTGCTCCAGAATGACGTAGCTCTTCTTCGGGCAGAGTTTATTGAGGTGATGGGCGGCGTCAATGCCGGACAGCCCCGCGCCGATAATCAACACATCAAAATGTTCCGGGACCTGTGTTTCCGGCGCCATCAGTTGCTCCACACTGTCCACGAACATACCACATGCAGTCTTCGGCTACATGCGCTTCGCAACGATCACAATGTCCGTGGGTGCATTGCTGCCTTCCATGACCGGAAAGCCGGAGAGCGGCGATACAGCCCCGTTGGCAGGATTTACAGAGAATCCTGAAACCGTGTTGTCGGCCTCATTGACTACGTAAAGAAAGCGTCCGGTAGGGTCAAGCGACAGCCCGAATGGATGTGTGCCAACCGGTGTTTCGGCGATCGCAGTGAGGTTCCCGTTGTTGATGTTGAATGCTGAGACGGTGCCGTTCTGCACATTTGTCCAGTAGATGAATTTGTCAGCCGGATCCACCGCCAGGCGCAGTGGATTATGGTGGCACGAGACGCTGCAACTCGGCGCGGGCGGCGGCAATGCTGAGGCCGGAGTCAAAGCGCCGGCGGGGTTGACGTTGAACGCGACCACGCTCTCTGCCATGTGGTCGGCAACGAACACAAACTTGCCGCTCGGATCGGCCAGCAGTGATACCACTGAGGCGAAGCCCGCCGTCGAATTGGCGTCAGGAAATGGTGAGCCAGAAATGGGAGTAAGTGCGCCATTCGCAGAGATGGAAAACGCGGAAACGGTATTGAGGTCGGAGGCAGTGGAATCGGGAAAGTTGCTTGCATACAGCACGGTGCCTGCCGAATTCACTGAGAGGCCGAAAGGACTGGCTGCGGGGAACGGTGACCCAGAAACCGGAGCAAGCACACCGTTTGCGCCAATCGAGAAGACGGCAATGCTGTTGGAGGCCTGGTTCGCTGCAAACACGAAACGCCCCGCTGCATCCGCCGCTACGGCCGTAGGCCGGGTTCCAGTCGGAAAGGGCGACCCAGCAACCGGCGTCAGAGCTCCTGTTGACGTATTAACGGAAAACTCTGACAGTGTGTTTGCGCTCTGATTGCTGACGAAGAGCAGGTTGTGAACGCGGTCCAAGGCCATGAATTCCGCGCCTGCGCCGGCAGGAAATGGTGAGCCTGGGACGGCTGAAAATCCTCCTGTACTGCTGATGGCGAATGCCGAAACGTTACCCGAACCGGAGTTGCTTACGAAGGCAAACGCGGTGGTTTGCCCGGTCGACATCAACATGTTGCCCATCATGCCGCCGCATCCGGCGGTGATGATGATTGCGCATAGCAGGGCCGCTGGGATGATCACAAAGCAAATTTGCCGCCAAGGGGGAGGGAAGCGGCGTTCCGGCGAGATCATGAGGAGCCTCCGAACGGGACAATCGGCCCCAAAGCATTATAGGCTTCGCCTTGTAAGATTCGAACCTGCATCTCCGCGTTTCCAGCGGCGCTCATGCCATCTCCTGATTTCCATTTGCCACATCATTCGGGTTAGACTTCAGCAGATATCCCGCTGTTACTGAGGCCGTCATTGCATGTCCCGGTGTAAGTCCTGCGGTACTGAAGCTCCATCGCTCGCCCGATTCTGCCCGTCCTGCGGCGAAACGTTACCCTCCGCCGATATCGCCACTTTAATTGCCGGTGATGCAACTGCTTTGTCGCTGGAAGATCGAGGTAGCGCTGGGAAGCCGGCCACGGCCGCTACCGGTACACGAGCCTCCACTTCAAGTCATACCTCCTCCAGCGCCTTGCTTCACGCGGGCCGGTTCCTGCCCGGATCATTGCTGGCGGGTCGCTATCGCATTGTCGCTCTGCTCGGGCAGGGAGGCATGGGTGAGGTCTATCGTGCTGACGACCTCACACTCGGACAACCGGTGGCACTGAAATTTTTGCCGGAACAGGCAGCGCACGATCCTGCTCTGCTGGAACGGTTCCGCGGCGAAGTCCGCATCTCGCGCAAAGTATCCCACCCTAACGTGTGCCGGGTTTATGACGTTGGGGAAGTGGATGGCCAGACCTTCTTCACCATGGAGTACGTGGACGGCGAAGATCTGGCTTCGCTGCTTCGCCGCATAGGGCGCCTGCCCCATGACAAAGCGATTGATATCGCGCGGCAACTCTGCGCAGGGCTTGCGGCGGCGCATGCCAAGGGCGTGCTCCATCGTGATCTCAAGCCTGCCAATATCATGCTGGATGGCCGCGGTCAGGCGGTCATCACGGATTTTGGGTTGGCTGCTCTTACCGACCAGGCCCAGGGTGCAGAGTTGCGCAGTGGAACACCTGCCTACATGGCGCCGGAGCAACTCGCAGGCAAGGAAGTTACAGAGCGCAGCGACATCTATTCACTAGGCCTGGTGCTGTATGAAATTTTCACCGGCAAGAGAGCGTTCAGCGCAGAGAGTCTCGGTGAGTTGCTGCAATCGCGGACTTCGGCCACCGTGAGCCGGCCATCATCGTTCGTGAAGGACATCGATCCACTGGTCGAGCGCGTGATTCTGCGCTGCCTTGAAGGCGATCCGGCGAATCGCCCTGCCAGCGCCCTCGCCGTGGCTGCGGCGCTGCCGGGCGGGGATCCATTGGCGGCTGCATTGGCAGCAGGTGAAACGCCTTCGCCGCAAATGGTCGCTGCTGCCGGGCAAATTGAGGGTATGAAGCCGAAAGCGGCGTTGTTCTGCATAGCCGGTTGCGTGCTCGCCTTAATTGTCAGCCTTGCGCTGATGGGGCGGAATAGCGGCATGGCGAACATCTCCCTGGATATGCCCCCGGAAGTTCTTGCGCAAAAGGCCAAAGATATTGTTAGCCAGCTTGGCTACAGTCCAAAGCCCCTTGACAGCGACTCTGGATTCGATTACGACGGTGATCTTCAACGCTGGATCGAGCAAAACGAAAAAGCAGCCCCGCAGTGGCCGAAAATTCTTTCTGAGGAACCTCCGATCCTGCGCTTTACCTACCGTCAAAGCCCGCGGTACCTGGTGCCTGCAGGACTGGAACGTCAGGGCCTGCCGAGTATTGTCACGTTTGATGATCCGCCTCTAACGCTCTCAGGCATGATCAACCTGATGCTCGACACCAGCGGAAAGCTTGTCTACTTCGAGGCGCAACCTCCGCAAGTAGACAAGACGCCGGCTCCGGCCAAGCCGATGGACTGGAACCCGCTGTTTGCGGCGGCAGGACTCGACCAGTCGCAATTTCAACCGGCCACGCCTGAGTGGGTGCCTTTAGGGAACTCAGATCAACGTGCTGCGTGGACGGGAAAATGGCCCGGCAGCGAACGGCCACTCCGTGTGGAAGCCGCAGCCTGGCACGGCAAGCCTGTATTCTTCAACCTCACAGGCCCGTGGACCCAGCCTACGCGCCTTCGCCCGCACGAGCCCACACTGGCTGAAAAGCTGGGCCAAGGAATAGGGTTCTTTTTCTTCATTCTGCTGCTTATCGTCATCGCCGTACTGGCGCGCCGGCATTACAGGCAGGGCAAAGCGGACCGGGTAGGCGCCATTCGCGTTGCCACGTTCGTCTTTCTCTCAATGATGGCAATCTGGTTCTGCTACGCCCACTTTGTTCCGGTATTTGATACAGATCCGCTGGATTTTGCGCTGAGCACATCGCTCTATGTGGCCGGGGTTTGCTGGCTCCTTTACATCTCGCTCGAGCCATATGTCCGCAAGCTGTGGCCGCAAACCATCATCTCGTGGACTCGTCTGGTTAGCGGACGTTTGCGCGACCCATTGGTCGGCCGTGACATTATGTTCGGTGTGATTCTTGGAGTGATCTGGGTGCTAATTATTGAGATCAGCGTCTGGATCAGCATTACGCACTTTGGCGATAGCCCGCAACTGCTCTCCACGGATTACCTTATGGGCGGCAGAACTGCCATCGGCGCATGGGTGCTGAGGGTGCCCTCCGCGATTCAATCCACCCTGGTATTTTTTCTCATACTCATACTCCTGCGCTATCTCCTCCGCAATCGTTGGGCTGCTGCGATTGCGTTTGTGGTGCTTTTTGTGACACTGGACTCACTCGGCAAAAGTCATCCGGGCTTGTTGGTTCCGATCCGGGTGATGATCTATGGAATTGCTGCATTTGCCCTTGTGCGCTATGGCCTGATCGCCCTCGCAGTGGCCGTCTTTGTGGCCAACACCATGCTAAACGTTCCGGTTACACTCGATTTCTCGCGCTGGTATGCGATCACGGCCATGATCGTTCCGCTCGGTATTCTGGCGCTTGCTGTCTGGGGCTTTTATACGGCGCTGGGCGGACAGAAGCTGATCAAGGATGGCTCCGTGCAGCCAGAATGATGTGGCCGCGAATCTTCAACGCCGCCCCATTCCAGGATAAGCAATAGGGTCCCGGCCTAACCGGAACATCCTCGCAGCGCCGGATTATTAGAATTTCTAATCCAGTCTTAATCTTTCTCTAATGATCTCTGGTCAGAGTAGCAACCGCTCGACGTGTTGCTTCCGGTCCATCACATAGGGGCGATAGATTTCACCTCGCACCCACCTTCCGGTTGGATGGCTTTCCTGCCTCTTCCTTTGAACAAAATTTAGGCACAACGAGGGAGTAATGCTCAGCCACACCTTCCACCGCACGCACTCGTGTCTCATCACGATTTTGTGTTTCCTGTTCGTCACCGGCATTTTTTCGTCGCGCGCACAAGCTCAGCGCGCAATCGATGACGCGGACCGCGTCACCCTTCATGGAAATACTCATCCGCTGGCGCGGGCTGAATTTGACCGCGGCTCCGCAGATGCTGCCATGCCCATGGACAACATGGTCCTATTGCTGTCGGTTCGTCCGGACGCACAGGCACAATTGCAGCAGTTGCTGGCTGATCAGCAGAACCCCCAGTCGCCGCAGTACCAGAAGTGGCTGACACCCGAAGAATTTGGGCTGCGTTTTGGGCCAACTGATCAGGACATTGCCGATGTTAGCGGCTGGCTGCAGAAATTCGGGTTCCGCATTGATCAGGTTGCCAATGGCAGAATGTGGATCAACTTCAGCGGTGATGTTCAAAAAGTGGAACGGGCATTTCAGACCAACATTCGCCAATATGAAGTTAACGGCGAGATGCACCACGCCAACGCCACAGATCCGACGATTCCGCGGGCGCTGGCGGGGCTGGTGCAGGGCCTGGTCTCATTGAATGATTTCCCCAAACATCCGCAAAGCACTGTGAATCAACTGCCGCCTGACTTTACTCAGGGCGCAGGCACGCATTTTATGGCGCCGGCGGATTTTGCCACTATCTACGACGTGAATCCGCTCTACAGCGCCTCGCCCGCCATCGATGGCACGGGACAGACAATCGCAATCGTAGGCCGCACAGATATCAAGCTCGCAGACGTGCAATTTTTCCGCAGCTTCTTCGGTCTTCCGGCCAAGAATCCCGTTTTCATCCACACTGGAGCTGATCCCGGTGATCTCGGCGGGAATGAGGAAGCGGAAGCCGATTTGGACGTGGAATGGTCAGGAGCTGTTGCGAAAAATGCCACCATCGATTTCGTGATCTCCAAGTCCACGGCGACCACTGACGGCGTCGACCTATCAGCGCAGTTTATCGTCAACAACAATCTGGCGAAGGTGATGAGCACCAGCTTTGGGCTGTGCGAGGCATCACTGGGCGCCACAGGAAACAACTTCTGGAACACGCTGTGGCAGCAGGCGGCAGCGCAGGGAATCACCGCGTTTGTTTCCTCTGGCGACAGTGGTGCTGCGGGATGCGATCTTTCCACCTCAGCCACAGCGACCAAAGGGATTGCGGTTAGCGGGCTGAGCTCAACGCCAAATAACGTGGCTGTGGGCGGGACCGAGTTCAACGAAGGCACCGGGACTTTCTGGTCGGCCACCAATAACGCGACGACACAGGCTTCCGTTCTCAGTTACATTCCGGAAATCGTGTGGAATGAAAGCGGCAATGTGGCAGGCGGTTCAGGTCTTTTTGCCACGGGCGGCGGCGCCAGCACTGTGTACCCGAAGCCGGCTTATCAGGCGGGCCCCGGCGTACCTGCTGATGCCGCGCGTGACGTTCCTGACGTGGCCCTCAGCTCAGCCAGCCATGATGGATATCTCATTATTCAGGGGCATACCGCGAGAAGGACCGGCCTGGTTTCCGCGGGCGGGACATCCGCCGCGTCTCCTTCTTTTGCTGGTCTCATGGCCCTGGTAGTGCAAAAGACGGGAGCCGCGCAGGGCAATCCCAATCCCATCTTTTACTCCATGGCACAGAACCAAGCTGCAGGTGGAAAGGCTGTTTATCATGACACCACCTCGGGCAACAACAGCGTGCCCGGAGTGACTGGCTTTACCGCGGGCGCCGGTTACGATCAGGCCACTGGCCTGGGTTCGGTGGATGCCGCGAACCTGGTGAATTTCTGGAACAACAACGCCCCGGCGGACTTCACGCTTTCGGCAACTCCGGCATCGCAGACGGCGGAGAGCGGAACCTCCGCCAGTTATACAGTCACCATCGCTCCGCTCAATGGCTATACGGGAACGGTGAGCTTCAGCGTGAGCGGGTTGCCGGCCGGCGCCACGGCAACGTTTACACCCGCCTCGATTACAACATCCGGCGATTCAACGCTGGCCATTGCAACGACGGCCGGGACTACTCCGTCGGGTAGTTATTCTCTGACCATAACCGGTACGGATGGCATCCTGACGCGTACCGCCACTGTGACGCTGGTGGTGAGCGATTTCACGATCTCTGCCTCACCTTCCGCGCAATCCGCTAACCAGGGCGCCACGGCGAATTACACCGTTACATTGACTCCGCTAAACGGATTCACAAGCACGGTGTCTTTCAGTATCAGCGGACTTCCTGCGGGGGCCACGGCGACGTTCACTCCTGCCTCGTTGGCCGGCTCAGGAACCTCGGCTCTGGCAATCAGCACCACCACATCCACACCCAGTGGCAGCTATCCGCTGACAATCACCGGAACGGACGGAGTTTTGACGCATACGACTCCCATCACCCTGGTTGTGAATCTCCGTGATTTCAGTTTGTCTGCAACACCGACCTCCCAGGCGATTGAGGGCGGCCAGTCAACCAGCTACACAGCAACTATTGCCCCGCTCAACGGCTACACGGGAACCGTCAGCTTTAGCGTGAGCGGCCTGCCGGCAGGCGCGACTGCGACGTTTACTCCTGCCTCGGTCACCGACTCCGGAAGCTCAACTCTGGCCATCAGCACCACCGCGGGAACTACTCCTGCGGGCAATTACGTGCTGACGATCACCGCGAGCGATGGCACACTCACGCATACGGCGGCTGTGAATTTGTCCGTGACTGACTTCGCCATCTCGGTGACCCCGTCATCACAAACGATTGTGGTTGGCGGTTCAGCCAACTACACGGCCACAATCACGGCGCTCGACGGCTTCACCGGCACGCTGAGTTTCAGCGTTACAGGCCTGCCGCCGTTTGCTACTGCCACTTTCAATCCCGCGACTATTACTGGATCTGGTTCGTCCACACTGACGATTGCCACTACAGCCAACACTCCGGCCGCGGTGTATTCTCTGACGGTAACGGCCAGTGATGGCACAACCAGCCACAGCGTGCCACTTTCGCTGGAGGTGGATCCGATAGGCAATTTCAGCCTGTCCATTTCTCCTGCGTCGCAGTCGGTGGACCAGGGTTCGAACATCGGGTATGGCGTGACCGTCAGCGCGTCCGGCGGATTTACGAGCATCGTCTCAATGAACGTAAGCGGACTGCCTGCCGGCGCGACGGCAACCCTGAGCCCGAGCTCAGTTCAAGGATCAGGGCTTGTTTCGCTCTCGATTGTTACGTCGGCGTCCACTCCGGGAGGAAGCTACACTCTTAGCGTAACCGGGATGAGCGGTCCGCTCGTGCGGACGGCTACAGCTACGCTGGTGGTCGTGGCGCCTGATTTCTCGTTATCAGCAACGCCGTCATCCCAGCCGGTCCAGATCGGACAAGCTGTCAATTATGCAGTGTCTCTCACGCCAGCCAACGGATACTCAGGAACCGTCAACTTCAGCGTGAGTGGCATGCCGGCAGGCGTGACTGCAACATTAAGTCCGACCTCTTTGTTCACTTCAGGAACAACCACTCTGTCTGTTTCTACAAACAGTTCCGCGGTTCCCGGCACTTACCCGCTTGTTGTTACCGGAACCGACGGCCTGAGGACTCATAGTGTTACGGTCGATCTGGAAGTGACTAACCAACCGACACCTGACTTCAGCATCTCGGCACCGGGGGCGATCACGGTGAAACGCAACTCCAGCAACCCACCCGGCACGGAGGTGATAACCATTACCGGACTGAACGGATTTACCGGCACGGTAAACCTGAGCCTTTCCGGATTACCTCCACTTGTAACGGCCCAGTTCGGTACTTCATCGATCACGGGCAGCGGCAGTACGGATCTGACGTTCACGGTGGCTCACGACGCGCAGCAGGGAATCTACCCGCTGACCGTCACGGGAACCAGCGGAGCTCTAGTGCACTCAATTCCTGTGACGCTTACAGTGAATTGATCCTTCCACCAAGCAAAATGGCCGCCCGCTCAGGGCGGCCATTTTCTTTGTAATGAGTGTTTGAGAGATTGCTGATTTGGCCGGCTTCTTTCGGACGAACACTCAAGATGTTTGCGGATGGTAATAGTCGAAATCTGGCTGCCTGGGAAAGGCATGGCTGGTGCTGGCAGGCCAAATAGAGTTTATAGCCAGGGCGGTCTAGCTTTCGCTCCAAAATATAGTCGCCTCGCTCATTTCTTCTACTCTGTCTTAAGCACACCGGATTAGCTTCTTTAATTCAGCCTTAATGTGTTGCTAATCGCCTCGTACCAAGATGATGTCGGACTCAGAGGCAAAGGGTGGGCGTACGCGCTCGCGCAGCCGGTCTGAACGCTTTTCCTTCCGGATTTTTCAAGCACGTTGACGGCACAGCCGCTTCGTAAGACAGCCAGATTAAGCAAATTAATAAGTCTCTAACGGTTTTCTAACGCACGGTCGTTAGTGTGCGCACATATCGGACTACGACGTATAGGGTGCAGGGCAAGTTTTACCTTCCGGGCTCGCGCCTCTAGCAGAGCTGTTTGCAGTACTGAAGCATTTTTGCAGCACTGGATTTGATTGAAGGCACAAGTCGCGCTCCATGAAAGCGCGAATGGAGAAGCTCAATGACTTCCGCACGGTCGGTGGTTACATACCTTTTTGCAGTCCTGCCAGTACTGGCATGCGTGGCGCTTGACGCGCCGGCAGCCAGTGCCAGCAGCACTGCGCCCACCGCCATTCTCCTTGTTTCCTGTCAGCCCTTCCAGAACACCTCATCTTCCGCTATCGCCGGCAATAGCACCGTCCAGATGACGCGCGGCGAGAGCGTGACCGCCAATCCGGCGCAGATGAGTGTGGGCCCCGATTGTTTGACGTTAAACGGAAATTTCGCCGGCGCGCAGCGCCGGCACCAGAGTGCGCTTGCAGCGCGGGGTGGAATTTGTTGAGTTCTCAAAAAATCTCTCACGGTTTTCTTTGGAGGCACGCCATGCGGGTGGCTACACACAAGCTGAGTTCGTTCCATGCTTATGGAACAGCAATTCCGAAGCAACTTTTCGCGGCACTGTTGATGGTCTTCGCGCTGTTGCTTCCGTCCATGGCGCAAGCCCAGAGCGGCTTCGTTTATGTGAACAACCAGTCGTCTTCGAACGCGGTTGCGGCCTATAAGGCATCGGCCGCCGGAACCTTGACGCAGATTTCGGGATCACCGTATCTGACGGGTGGCGTGGGCGCCAATGAGACCTGTTACGGTCTGAGCCGCCTGGCGGTGAGCCCGGTGAATAACCTGCTATTCGTGGCCAATGGCGGCGACCGCAGCATCACGCCATTCCAGATCAATACCACGACAGGTGCGCTGACGAAGACCACAGGAGCTCCTTTCGCGACCGGGTTAACGGCGGATAGCTGCCAGGGTTTCTCCATGGCCGTAACCCCGGATGGACAATTCCTGTTTGCCGCCAGCAATGGCCAAATCCGAACATTCGCAGTCGCAGCCAATGGCGCGCTTTCGGCCCCTACCACCGTTCCTGCTACGACGGCCAACTGCTGCTCTCCGATTACAGGGCTGACGATTTCGCCCGACGGTCGCTTCCTGGCCGTTTCCAACGGTAGCAGCGTTTCTATGTTCACGGTAAGTGCGGGCGCACTGACGCCTGTGGTGGGTTCACCTTTTGCAAAACTCGGTCCCGGAAGTTTGTCCGCGCTTGACTTTAGTTGTACGGCGGACGCCAACGGCAATCTGCGGTTGTATGCGGGAGAAGCCACAACCAGTCCGATCGCTGAAGGCTGGCTCGTGGATCCAACCGGAGTTCTTTCACCCACGAATGCTTCGCCATATCACAGCAGCGGCACCAATTCAAACGTGGTTCTCTTCAGCCCTGACAACACTCTGCTGTTCCAGAGCAACCAGTCCAGCACCAGCATCAATTCGTTCCTGGTGAATCCGGATGGAAGCATTACTAACTCCGGCAAGTTCGCCGGCACCGGCCAGGTGCACACACCCGTGGGAATGTCGATCGATCAGAGCGGAACATTCCTGTATGTTGCAGACGATCTGTTCGGCGTCGCGGCATTCAGAATCGGTGATGGCGGCATGCTGCAATGGCTCCAGGATCTCGGCATAACGCGACCGGGGCAGATCCACGATGTCGCAGCGTTTCCTCCGCGTTCCTGCACGACAGCCGATGTTGTCCTTGGGGTTGACGCACCAACCTCGGCCGGCGCGGGCGCACCGATTCAATATACGGTTACGGTAACAAACAACGGTCCGGCAACTGCATCGGCCGTAGTTTCAGACATTCTGCCTCCTGAATTGTCAGCAGGAGGAAGCGCACTCATCGCCAACCCGAGTGGCGCCAGCCGCGTGAACACGGATGGAACACCGAATGTGACCGGCGCGGTCACTATTACCACTACAGTTCCGCACGGGTTGTTCCCCGGCGAGAAGGTTACGGTTGGTTCAGTTCCGGCTCCGACAACGCCGAATCCAATCCAGCAGGGCTTCTTCCTCACGGATCCATCTTTCAACGGCGTTTTTACAGTCCAGACGGTGCCTAGCCCGACGACATTCACCTACGCGCAGACGATTCCGCGAACACAGTTTCCGGCGCCTACACTCCAGATTGTTGCCTCGAATGGCGCGCAGCGCATCGCCGACACGGTGACCATCACGGCCACGCAGGTCTTTCAATTGGCGCCTGGCACTCCGATCACAATTTCGGGAGTGTCCAATACGAGTTTCAACGGCAATTACACCGTTCTGTCACAGCCCTCAGCGACCACGTTTACATACCAGCAGACCGGAACATTGGCAGATGCTGTGAGTGGCGGCGGAATTGTGACTGCCCCAACCAACGTTCCGGCTACCGATGTTGCCGGCGGTGGCAGCATGAGCAGCCCCACTTGCCAGATCACGGTGGGCACGGGTACCTGCGGTGCGGCGACATTTTCTCCGCGTCCCCCGATCGTCACCGCTGTTCGCTCAGGAAATGTTGTGACGATTACGACCACGGTGCCGCATCTGATGACGGTCGGCAAGAAGGTCACCATCCAGGGTGTGGCCAACACCGGTTTTAACGGGACATTCACCATCACGACGGTCCCCTCGCCCACCAGCTTCACGTACGCCCAGACAGCAGCCGATGCCAGCAGCACCGGCGGTACTGTGGTTGCTCCCGGGCTACAGGCCCAGTTGGTCACGTTGCCCAACTTGACCCAGAATGAAACCCGCAAGGTTCTGATTACTGGAACTACGGCGAGTTCGATCACGAATGGGACCGTCATTTCAAACCGGGTGACGATCAGCAACTTGTCCGTCATTGATAATCCTGCCGGCGATACCACCGTTACGAAAGAAGTAACCATTGGCTCAACGGGCACAACAACCCTTACTGTCCCAACCGCCACTGGACCTTATGGCGGGACGGCTGTGGTAACAGCCACGCTGCTCGATTCGAACGGTGCTCCGATTGTGGGCGCAAATATTGGATTTAACTTCAACCAGAACAACAGCCAGTACAACGCGGTCACTGACGGCAGCGGCGTTGCGACAGCGAGTGTCCCACTTGGATTCACCACTGTTGGCACGCACGCCAATGCCTTCACGGCGACCTTCGGCGGCGATGCTACTCACACGGGCGCCAGCGCAACCGCTGATTTGATCGTGACTAAGGCGGTCCTGACCGTTACCGCGGACAACCAGACGCGTCTTTATGGCGATCCAAACCCGCCACTCACGTATACAATTACCGGCTTCGTCAATCAGGACACCATTGCTGTGGTGAGCGGTACGGCTGATTGCTCAACCACCGCCACGGTGACCAGCCCGGTCGGCACCTATCCCATCACCTGCACGCAAGGCACATTGAGCGCCACCAATTACGACTTCAAGTTCGTTGATGGCACGCTCACGGTCAACCCGGCGCCTCTGACGGTGAACGTGGATAGCGCGACTCGCGCTTACGGCGATCCGAATCCGATCTTCACTGGAACAATCGTTGGAATCAAAAACGGCGACAACATTACCGCCACGTACAGCACCACGGCCACGATTACCAGCTTCGTCGGAACTTATCCGATCACGGCGACCCTGTCTGATAACGGCACGGGAGCCCTGGCCAACTACACCGTAACCATCAACAACGGCACGCTGACGATTACGCCGGCCGCCCTGATCGTGACCGCGAACAATGCAGCTCGCTTCTATGGCGATCCCAACCCGCCGTTCAGCGGCACCATCGCGGGAATCAAGAACAACGATCCCATTACTGCGACCTACACCAGCCCCGCAACCGAGACGAGCCCTGTCGGAACGTATCCGATTATTCCCACGCTCTCTGATAACGGCAGCGGCACTCTGGTGAACTACACGGTCACGGCGAACAACGGATCACTGACGGTAAGCCCGGCGCCTCTGACCGTAACAGCGGCTGACGCTACCCGTCCTTATGGCCAGCCGAACCCGGTGTTCACTGGAACCATCGTCGGAATTAAGAATAACGATCCGATTACCGCTACCTACAGCACCACGGCTACCGTGACGAGCCCGGCGGGAACTTATCCAATTGTGCCCGCGGTTTCAGACGGCGGAACCGGCCTGCTGAATAACTACACGGTGACGCTGGTTAACGGAACCCTCACCGTTACCCAGGCTGTGCTTACGGTGAATGTCGACAGTGCCAGCATGATCTATGGCGATCCGCTCCCGGTCTTCACGGGAACGATTAACGGCATCGTCAACAACGATCCCATAACCGCGGTCTACAGCACCACCGCAACTTCGGCAAGCCCGGTCGGGACCTACCCGATTACGGCCACCCTGTCTGACAACGGCACGGGCGCCCTGGCCAACTACTCCGTGATAATCAACAACGGAGTGCTGACCATTAACCCGGCTCCGTTGACTGTGAATGTCGACAGTGTCAGCCGCTTGTATGGGGACCCGAACCCGGTCTTCACAGGCTCGATCATTGGAATCAAGAACGCTGATCCGATCACGGCCATCTTCTCCACCACGGCTGATCCGACCAGCCCGGTGGGAACATATCCGATCAACGCGACTTTGTCTGATGGCGGCACCGGCAAGCTCACGAACTACACGGTGACGATCAACCCCGGCACGTTGACCATCAATCCGGCTCCGCTGACTGTGAGTGCGGACAATGCCAGCAAGCTGTTTGGAACGGTGAATCCGCCTCTCAACGGGGTGATCACCGGAATCAAGAATGCTGACCCGATCACGGCCACCTTCTCCACCACGGCGACCGCGACCAGCCCGGTGGGAACGTATCCGATCACTCCGGCCTTGGCTGATCCGGCCGGAAAGCTCGGCAACTACACCGTAACTTCTAACAACGGCACACTGACCGTGAACCCGGCTCCGACCGCCAACTTCCTGTTCGTCAACAACCAGGCGGCTACCGGCAACAGCATCAACGGCTACTCGGTGGCCGTGGATGGGACGCTCACCGCGCTGGCCAGCTCGCCGACACTCACCGGCGGCTTGGGCGCGAACGCGGCCTGCTCGTCTGTGAATCGCCTGGTTCTGAGCGCAGGCAACAACCTGTTGTTCGTGTCCAATGGCGGCGATCAGACGATCAGCGCCTTCTCCATCGATCCGACCAGCGGCGCATTGACTCCCGCGGCTGGCTCACCGTTTGCTTCCGGCCTGACGCTCGATGCCTGCAACGGAATCTCGCTGGCGGCAACGCCTGACGGGCAGTTCCTGATGGCATCCAGCAACGGCCAGATCAAGACCTTCAGCATCGGCGCGGGTGGCGTGCTGACCGCCGTATCCACTGCTTCGAATCCGGCTACGCCGAACTCGAGCATGAAGATCTCGGCCAATGGGCAGTTCCTGGCCGTCTCGAACGGGACCAGCGTCTCGGTTTACACCATCAATGGCGATGGCTCGCTCGCAGCAGTTGCGGGTTCGCCCTTCGCGGAAACCGGTACGGCGACTCTGGCCGGTCTTGACTTCAGCTCCACTAGCGGTCTGCTGTACGGAGCGGAAGCCAGCGCAACCGGTGCCTTCGCGGATGCGTGGACTGTGGGAGCGAATGGCGCACTCTCGGCCGTCTCCGGCAGCCCCTTCAGCGACACGAACCTGAACTCCAATGTTGTCCTGCTCAGCCCGGCGGATGGCTTCCTGTTTGCCAGCAACAGCGGCAGCGCGAACGTGAGCTCTTACACAGTGGGCCTCGGCGGAGTTCTGAGCAGCGTCTCCAGCTCCGGCTCTCTGCACTCGCCTGTGGGCATGGCGACCGACCGTTCCGGCACCCTGCTCTTTGTGGCTGACGATGCCTTCGGCGTTGGCGTGTTCAACATCGGCGGCGCAGGTTCGCTCACTCAGCTCAATGACACCGCTATCAGCGGCGCAGGCCAGGTGCAGGATCTGGTTGCGTATCCGCCGCGCATGGCCAGCAATGCTGACCTGAGCGTCGCGATCTCGGCTTCGTCCCCCAACGTGGTGGCCGGCCAGAACGTGAGCTTCACCATCACCGTAACCAACAACGGAGCTGACCCGGCAGCGGCAACTGTAACTGACGCTCTGCCCTCCGGCTTCAGCGTTGTTTCCTGCTCCGCGACCGGCAACGGCGCCTGCATCGGCAACACGGGTGCAGCCACCTTCTACCTGCTGCAGAGCGGCGAAAGCCAGACCGTGACCCTGGTCACTTCCACCAGCCTCGCGATTCCCGACGGCACCATCGCCAGCAACAGCGTGAGCGTGAGCAACAGCTCCGCGGTTGATGCGAATGCCGCCAACAACTCAGCCAGTGTGAGCGTGACCGTGGCCCAGCCGATTACCACTGTGCTGACTGTCGCCTCTGCCAGCGGCACCTACGGCGGCAACACGACGCTGTCAGCCACCTTGACTGATTCAGGCAATAACCCGATCGCGGGCAAGACGATTAACTTCTCGCTGAACGGCACGGCCGTAGGCAGCGCAGTAACAGATACCTTCGGAGCAGCGAGTGTTCCTGCCAGCCTGGTTGGCATCAATGCCGGAAGCTACCCGCTCGGTGTGACTGCCAGCTTCGCCGGTGATCCGAACAATAAACCGTCCAGCGGCAGCGCAACTCTGACGGTGAACCCGGCATTGCTGACAGTAACCGCCAGCAACGCGAGCAGGGTTTATGGCGATCCCAATCCGGCGTTTGCCTTCTCCATCACCGGCTTCGTGAATGGCGAAACCTCGGCGGTTCTGACCGGCAGCCCCGCGTGCACTACGGCTGCTGATCCGACCAGCCCGGTGGGAACGTACGCAATCACCTGCACGCAAGGCACGCTCAGCGCGCAGAACTACACCTTCACCTTCGTAAGCGGAACTCTCACCATTACTCCGGCCCCGCTGACGGCAACTGCTGACAGCTTCACCCGGTTGTATGGCGATCCGAACCCGACGTTCACCGGCACGATCACCGGCATCGAGAACGGCGACAACATCACCGCGGTTTACACAACTACGGCGACCCAGACCAGCCCGGTGGGAACCTATGCCATCACGGTCGGCCTGGTTGACCCGACGAATAAGCTGGGCAACTACTCGGTCACGCTGAACAACGGCGTCCTCACGGTTTCTCCGGCTCCTCTGACGGTAACGGCTGCTAACGCCACCATGCCCTTCGGCGGTACGGTTCCGACTCTGACCGGGACCATCACCGGAATCAGGAATGGTGACAACATCACCGCGACCTACAGCACGACGGCGACGTCCTCAAGCCCGGCGGGAACTTATCCCATCGTGCCCACGCTGTCTGACAATGGCACCGGCGCGCTGGCCAACTATGCCGTGACTGTGAACAATGGCACGCTGACCATCACCCAGGCCACTCTCACCGTAACGGCGGCCAACGCCAGCATGATTTATGGCGATCCGCTACCGCTCCTGACAGGAACCATCACCGGTATCCAGAACGGAGACAACATCACGGCGACTTACACCACCGTTGCCACTTCGGCGAGCCCGGTGGGAACCTACGCAATCGTTCCCGTGCTGTCTGACAACGGCACCGGCGCCCTGGCGAACTACACGGTTGTCGTGAACAACGGTGTTCTGACCATCAACCCGGCTCCGCTGTCCGTGACCGCGGCCGATGCAAGTATGATCTACGGTGATCCGGTGCCGGCCCTGACCGGGGCAATCGTCGGAATCAAGAACGGTGACAACATCACCGCCACGTTCGCGACGACGGCAACTTCAGCCAGCCCGGTGGGAACGTACCCAATCGTGCCCACTCTGGTTGACCCGAATAGCAAGTTGAGCAACTACACGGTCACGTCCACGAACGGGACGCTCACGATCAGTCCCGCCCCGCTGACTGTGACTGCGGATAACGCCAGCCGCTTGTTCGGCACGCCGAATCCGGCGTTCACCGGCACGATCACGGGAATCAAGAATAGCGACCCGATCACGGCCACCTACTCCACCACCGCGACTGCAACCAGCCCGGTGGGAACGTACCCGATCACTCCGGCCCTGAACGATCCGGCCGGCAAGCTCGGCAACTACACCGTAACGTCGAACAACGGTACGCTGACGGTCAACGCGGCACCGACCGCCAACTTTGTATTCGTAAACAACCAGACCGCCACGGCGAATAACATCAACGGATTCTCAGTGGCCGTTGATGGGACCGTGACCGCTCTCGCCGGTTCGCCGATAGCTACCGGTGGTCTCGGCGCCAATGCGGCGTGTTCTTCTGTCAACCGCCTGGCTCTGAGCGCGGGCAACAACCTGCTGTTCGTCTCCAACGGCGGCGATCAGACGATCAGTGCCTTCTCCATCGATCCGACCAGCGGCGCCCTGACGGCTGCGGGAACTCCCGTTGCCTCCGGCCTCACGCTCGATGCTTGCAACGGCATCTCGCTGGCTGCTACGCCGGGCGGACAGTTCCTGATGGCCTCCAGCAACGGCCAGATCAAGACCTTCAGCATCGGCGCGGGTGGCGTGCTCACGGCAGTCGCCTCGGCGGCCAACCCGGTTGTGCCGAATGCCAGCATGAAGATCTCGGCCAACGGCCAGTTCCTGGCGGTCTCGAACCAGACCAGCGTCTCGGTGTACACCATCAATCCTGATGGCTCGCTCACCGCAGTCGCCGGTTCACCGTTCGCGAAGACCGGAACCGCGACCCTGGCAAGACTTGACTTCAACTCCACGAGTGGGTTGCTCTTCGGAGCAGAAGCTGATCCAACCGCCTCACTCGCGGATGCGTGGACCGTTGGCAGCAACGGCTCGCTCTCAGCCGTTGCCGGCAGTCCGTTCAGCATCGGCGGCATCAACTCCAGCGCACTCCTGCTCAGCCCGAACGACTCGTTCCTGTTCGCCAGCAACAGCGGCAGCGCGAACGTGAGCTCGTTCAGCAACGCGGCGGGCAGCCTGAGCAGCCTTGGCAGCTTCGGCACACTGCACGCTCCTGCGGGCATGGCCACAGATCGCTCCGGCAGCCTGTTGTATGTGGCTGACGATACATTCGGTCTGGCTGTGTTCAGCATCAACGGCGCAGGCTCGCTCGCGCAACTAAATGACACTGCCATCAGCGGCGCAGGCCAGGTCCAGGATCTGGTTGCTTATCCGCCGCGCATGGCCAGCAATGCAGACCTGAGCGTCGCGATCTCGGCTTCTTCACCCACCGTGGTGGCGGGCCAGAGCGTGACCTACACGATCACAGTGACGAACAACGGAGCTGATCCGGCGGCGGCAACCATCGCCAATAGTCTGCCGGCCGGCTTCACTCAGACGTCCTGCAGTGCAACCGGAAACGGCGCCTGCATCGGCAACTCTGGAGCAGCGAACTTCTACCTGCTGCAGAGCGGCGAATCGCAGACGGTCACGATTGCGGCCTCCATCAGCCTCTCGGTGGCTGACGGAACGGTTGCGACCGACAGCGTGAGCATCACCAACGCTTCGGCCGTGGATCCGAATGCTGCAAATAACTCGGCCAGTACTGACGTCACCGTCGGCCAGCCTGCCACGACCAATCTCGCGGTAGCTCCGGCCAGCGGCACCTACGGCGGTACGACCACGCTCTCCGCAACCCTGAGTACTGTCAGCGGCGCGCTCTCCGGACAGACCGTGAGCTTCTCGCTCAACGGCGTATCGGTGGGCACCGCCGTGACGAACGCCTCCGGCGTGGCCACGCTGAGCACTCCGCTGGGCACGATTGGCGCAGGCCTGCACGCAGGCGCAGTAAGCGCCAGCTTCGCCGGCGATCCTAATAACAAGGCATCCAGCGGCAGCGCAGACCTGACCGTGAATCCCGCTCCTTTGAGCGTGACCGCGGCCAACGCCAGCAGAGCGTACGGTGATCCGAACCCGGCGCTCACCGGGACCATCACTGGAATCCAGAATGGCGACAACATCACAGCAACCTACAGCACCACCGCTGTAGCCACCAGCCCAGTAGGAACGTATGCCATCGTGCCCGCGCTGTCTGACAACGGCACCGGCGCCCTGGCGAACTACACTGTCACGTCAACCAACGGAACGCTGACCGTCAACCCGGCTCTGCTGACGGTAACCGGTGCGAACGCCACCATGATCTACGGCGATCCGGTCCCGGCGCTGACCGGCACCATCACCGGAATCAAGAACGGTGAAAACATCACGGCCAGCTACAGCACGAGCGCGACCTCAGCCAGCCCGGTGGGAACGTATGCAATCGTGCCTGCTGTGTCTGACAACGGCACCGGCGTCCTGGTGAACTACACGGTGTCACTGGTGAATGGCACTCTGACCATCAACCCGGCCCCGCTGACTGTGACGGCGGCGAACGCCAGCATGATTTACGGTGATCCAGTCCCGGCGCTGTCCGGCACCATCACCGGAATCAAGAACGCTGACAACATCACCGCCACGTACAGCACCACAGCCACCTCAACCAGCCCGGTGGGAACCTATACCATCCTGCCTACGTTGTCTGACAATGGCACCGGCAAGCTGGCGAACTACACGGTGACAAGCAACAACGGCACTCTGACCATCAACCCGGCTCCGCTGACTGTGACGGCTGCCAATGCCAGCATGGTTTACGGAGATCCTCTGCCTGCGTTCAGCGGCACGATCACCGGAATCAGGAACGCTGACAACATCACCGCGATCTATAGCACCACCGCGACCTCCGCCAGCAATGTGGGCACATATCCCATCACGCCGACGTTGTCTGACAACGGTACGGGCGCGCTGGCCAACTACACGGTCACCAGCAACAACGGCACTCTGACCATCAACCCGGCTCCGCTCAGTGTAACCGCGGCCAACGCAAGCATGATTTACGGTGATCCGCTGCCGACC
>Ga0070679_100001368_pt1 | contig 21512 bp, 24 predicted proteins | sample KBSC63BmetaG_FD_65652 | JGI IMG/M metagenome (GOLD analysis project Ga0070679, IMG submission 65652) | Corn rhizosphere microbial communities from Kellogg Biological Station, Michigan, USA - KBS C6-3B metaG | ecosystem: Host-associated > Plants > Roots > Rhizosphere | place: USA: Michigan... | reverse complement strand
TCTTCATGAAGAAGGCAATCGGCAGGAACATTATGACAACCGGAAACAGCGTACGCGCCATTGCTTCCAACGGTCGCCGCAGCAACAATCCCCACTTGCCGCCCGACACATACTGCAGCATCAGCATGCACAACCCGCCGCCGGCGAGCGTGAATGACATCATCCAGCCCAGCAGGTAAGCGCGCAGCACATGCTCGCTACCCAGGGGAAAGAAGAAAAAGATCACCGAGACAACGATGGCGACAACTGCCACAATCGCCATCCGTTTGCGCCACTCGGCGACCATGGGCGGAGCGTCCAGAACGGCCGGCAAGGTGCGTGGACCGTGGTGGTGGACGTCGCTATGCGCGTCGTCCATGTGCCCGTGTTGTTCGTGTGCGAGTTCCATCAGTCGATAGCCTTCGAAAACGGTTTCAAGTTACTGCTTCGCCGCACCGGAAGCTGTTGCCGCCGGCGTTCCGGTTGTTGCTGGTTTAGCGGGTGCTGTTGCCGCCGGTGTGTTTGGCCCGGTTATCTTGTCCTGCCCGGGGATCCCATTATCCTGGCCGTTCGGTGTGCCATAAACATCGGCCGTCGCCGGAAGCTTCCAGGGTTGCGCGAATCCCGGAGGCAGGCCCTGCTCATGAGCGATATCGCTCAGCGCCTTTGTCTGTTGCCCGGAGATATCCGCCGCAGCCGCATTCTGCGAAAGCTGCAACGCCCGGATGTACGCCACAATCGCCCAGCGATCCGCCGGAGTCACCTGCGACGCATAGTCCGGCATCGCCCCATAGCCATTCGTCATCACGGCGAAAAAGTGTCCCAAAGGAGCGTTGCGCAACCGGTCGGAGTGGAAGTTGCCCGCCGGACGATAGCCCCGTTGCACAATCATGCCTTCGCCATTACCCACGCGCGAATGGCACGGCGTGCAATAGACGTTGTACCGTTCCTGCCCGCGCTCCAGCACATCCATTGTCACCGGAAAGGGATACGTGTTGCCTTCCGCGCCATTGACCAGGCCGGTATAGAAGTACGTGTCCTCATGCAGTTGTCCGCGGGCGACAGTGTTCTCGACCTGCGGACGCGCCGAACGCCCATCCGCATAAAATGAAGTCCCGCGCTGCGGAAAGAACTTCGGCTGGTCGTGCATGTCCTGACGGCAGCCGGCCAGCACCAGCATCGCTGCCAGCGAACCTACGGCCGAGATGGTTTGCAGACACTTCATCCCTACACTCTTTCCTCTACGCTCTGCGCTCTGTCTCTGCATTAGTGGTCCACCTCCACTACAGAAGCAGGGGAGAACTGTTCCAGAAATGCCCGCGACTCAGTCAGCGAAAACTTGGGATCGTGCGCCTCAAGGCATAGAAAGAACTTGTCCGTCGTCGCGCCATCGCGGAAGTTCGGCGCATTGAATACCGGGTGATACAACTGCGGCAGACCGTTCAGGGCAATCATTCCAAAGAAGGTCGAAAGACCGGCAAACAGAATCGTCCACTCATACGCCGGGATGATGAACGCCGGCCACGAAAATAGCGGCCGTCCAGCGATATTCAGCGGATACGCCCACACCGCGATCCAGGTTTCCATCAGGAACGCCGTCGTCAGTCCCATCAACCCGCCACACAGGCACAGCAGCGGTACACGGTTCTTATGGAAGTGCAGCGCCTCGGCTGCTTCTTCCACCGGGTACGGCGTATAGCATTCCATGCGCCGGTAGCCGGCACGGCGCGCCTGCTGCGTCGCGTGGACCAGTTCACTTGGCGTATTGAATTCGGCCAGAAGGCCGTATGTTCCTTCTCTGGGCGGCATCAGGCAGTCTCCTCGATGACGGTCTCGGCATCCGCGCCACCGGGCCGCACCTTGGTTTGCGGAAGCATCATCTTGATTTCATTCATCGGAATCATTGGCGCCAGGCGGGCAAACAGCAGGAACAGCACCGTAAAGAGTCCCCACGTTCCGATAAACAGGCAGTAGTCCCACTTGGTCGCGCGGAACGTGCCCCAGCTTGACGGCAGGTAGTCGCGATACAGCGACGTCACAACGATCACGAAGCGCTCAAACCACATGCCGATATTGATGATGAACGACAGGATGAACAGCCACGCCACGTTCACGCGCGCCTTGCGCCACCACAACGTCGCCTGCGGAATCGCGATGTTGGTCAGGATCAGCACCCAGTACGACCAGCCCATGGGGCCGAACATGCGGTTCCACATCATGAAGAATTCCCAGTGGCTTGCCGAGTACCAGCTCATGAACACTTCCATGGCGTACCCATAAGCCACAATCGAACCCGTCGCCAGCATGACCTTCGACATGTTGTCGAGATGCCGCAACGTCACCAGGTCTTCCAGGTGATAGAACTTGCGGATCGGGATCGCCAGCGTCAGCACCATCGCAAAACCCGAATACACGGCGCCGGCGACAAAGTACGGCGGGAAGATCGTCGTATGCCATCCAGCCAGGGCCGCCACCGCGAAGTCGAAGCTGATGACCGTATGTACCGAGAGCACCAGAGGCGTCGAAAGCCCAGCCAGCAAGAGAGAAGCCGTCTCATACCGGATCCAGTGCCGGGTCGACCCGCGCCAGCCCAGCGACAGGATGCCGTAGCAATATTTCGCGAGCGGCATCTTGGCGCGATCGCGCAGCGTACCGAAGTCCGGGATCATGCCCATGTACCAGAACACGATCGAAATCGTCGCATACGTCGAAACCGCGAATACGTCCCACGCCAGCGGGCTGCGGAACTGCGGCCATACGTTCATCGTGTTCGGGTAAGGGAACAGCCAATAGCTTACCCAGGGACGGCCCACGTGGATCAGCGGGAACATGCCGGCGCAAACCACGGCGAAGATCGTCATCGCTTCCGCGAAGCGGTTGATCGAGTTGCGCCAGGTCTGCTTGAACAGCAGCAGAATGGCCGAGATCAGCGTGCCGGCGTGGCCGATACCGATCCACCAGACGAAGTTGATGATGGCGAAGCCCCATGCGCCCGGCATGGTGACACCCCAGATGCCGACGCCCTTCAGGAACAGCCACGTCAGTACGATCACCACCATCGTCGCGACGCCGCCGGCCACCATCAGGCCACCGAACCACGCCAGCGGGGTGTGCCCCGTCAGCACGATGCCCGCGATCTTCTGCGTCACCGAGCGGAAGTTATGGCCGGGCGCAATGACCGCATACTCACCCGTTATCGGGTCGATCATCGGGTCAACGACCGGGTCTTGTAATGGGCTCTTGGTCGCCATACTAAGCAAGCTCCAGCTTCGGATTCGGGTTGATAACGCCCGCGGTGTACGTTGTGCGGGGACGATAGTTCAAATCGCCGAGCACCGGATAATCCCGCTCTTCGGCTTTCCGTTTGGCGACAGCGCTGTTCGGATCGTTCAGGTTCCCAAACACAATCGCATTGGTCGGGCAGGCCTGCTGGCAGGCCGTGACGATCTCGCCATCGCGAATCGGCCGGGCCTCCTTGTCAGCCTCAATCTTTACCGCTTCAATACGCTGCACGCAGTACGAGCACTTTTCCATCACGCCGCGCGAACGTACCGTCACGTCCGGGTTGCGCATGAACTTCAGGCTCTCCTGGTCGTAATCCTGATCGTTGTACGAGTACAGCAGGAAGTTGAACCGGCGCACCTTGTATGGGCAGTTGTTCGAGCAATAACGTGTGCCCACGCAACGGTTGTACACCATGGTGTTCAGGCCTTCGGGAGTGTGGACCGTTGCGCCAACCGGGCAAACCTGCTCGCAGCCCGCGTTCTCGCAGTGCTGGCAGGCCATCGGCTGGAAGTGCGCCTTGGGAGCATGCAGGTCGCCTTCGAAATAGGTATCGATGCGGAGCCACTGCATGTTGCGGCCGATCTTCACCTGCTCGCGTCCGACCACCGGGATATTGTTCTCCGCGTAGCAGCTCACAATGCAGGCGTTGCAGCCGACGCATGAGTTCAGGTCGATCGACATGCCCCACTTGTTCTGCATGACGTTCGTGCGCGGATCGACATGGTCATACCGCCATGCATCCGGGAACATCGAATCGCTCTGCGTGGGCTTGTTGCCGATCGGGTTGTAGCCTTCCTTCTCGACCATCGACGTCTTCTTGGCGTTGGTGGCTCCGCCATCGTCGAATCCGTTCGCAAACTTGGGATTCTCTTTCGCTTCCGCCACCGTGGCATAGCGAATGATCGCGCGCTCCATGGCCTCATGGCCCGGCAGCGAGTACGCGCCTTCTTTATCGGAAAGCGGGTTATTCAGGTCATGCTGCGCATACGATCCGCGATGCTCGATCGCGTGCACCTTGGTGACGCACAGATCGTACGTTCCCTCGGAGCGCTTTACGTTCAATCCCGAATCTTTGAGTGGCTGGTCGGCAGTCCGCAGCGCATAAGCATTGAACCCTACGCCCGCTCCCACACGGCCCGCTTCGACGCGACGGCCGTGTCCGAGATACACCGTCACACTGTCGTTCGGATGCCCCGGAACCATCAACACCGGTGCAATCACTTTGCGTCCGTGCAGCTCCAGTTCGATTGCCTGGTTCTCTTCAACGCCGATCTTGCCCATGGTGTCCATGCTCATCAGCGCGGCATTGTCCCAGGCCATCGACGTCACCGGCTTCGGCAGTTCCTGCAGCCAGCCGTTATTGGCAAAGCGGCCGTCGTACAGCGAAGGATCGGGCTTGAACGAAATTTCCAACCCGCCCGCGGTAGCTACAGCAGCCGGAGCGCTTGCTCCGCCACCACTCGGCGCGCCTACAGACTTCGCCGTAGCGGCTGTGCCCGCAACCCATCCATCATGCAACGCCTTGCGCCACCCGGCAGCAAAATCACCGGTGATGTAGGTCTTCGCATTCGCCACAACTGCGTCATACGGGCTGATCGAAGGATCGAGCAGCGTCTGCAGCACATCGTGCGCGCTCTTGCCGCCGTACATTGGCTCGATCATCGGCTGAATAATCGAAATTGTGCCGTCATAGGCCCGCGCATCCGACCAGCTTTCCAGATAGTGCGCCTTGTTGACGTGCCAGCTCGAATAGAAGCCAGTCTCATCGACATGCGACCCCAGATGCACCGTGTTCGGGACCTTCGCAAACGCCGCCGCAAATTCCAGGTCAGCCGGAGCGGTATAGAGCGGATTCGTGCCCAGCATCACCAGCCACTGCACTTTGCCGGCGACCATGTCGCCAACCATCGTCTTCAGGTCGACGCCTTCTTCAGGAGCGACCGGAGCAATCGAGGGAACATATGTCACCGTCTTGCCGACGGCGCCCAGTGAAGCATTCAACGCATGCGCCGCAGCATGGACCGCCGCCGAAGCATTCGGTCCAGCGATAACCACCGCACGGCCCGAAGCACTCTTCAGATCGCTCAACACTTCGGTAAAGAACTTCTGCGCATCCGGATTCGAAACCGCCGGCGCACTTCCACTCGCCAGTCCGGTCGCGAACAAATCGACTTCGCTCGGCTTCAGCGCCAGCCTGTGCTCAGCCTTATACCCGGTCACCGTCGGCATGGTCTCGACGACGTACATCCGGTTCATCGGCTTGTCTTCTTCGTACCGATGCCGCTCGGCCCAGGCCGCCGACATTGGCAGATGGCCGGGGAAGGTAATTCCACCCAGGAAATCCGCGTCCAGCGCCAGGATCACGTCCGCGTCTTCGAGTTTGTACTGAGGCTCGAGATAGTCGCCAAACGCAGCCTTGGAAGCCGCACGCCCGGCCGCACCCGACACCGGCTCATACTGCACCAGCTTCGCACCCGGATACTTCGCCGCAACCTGTTTCCACTGCGCAGCAAGGGTCGGCGAAGTGATCGCCTCACTCAGGAAGTAAACGCCATTCCCACCGCTGGTCTTGCCAATCCCCGCAGCAAACGCCTGCTGGAACCGGCCCCATTCCGACTCATTGCCCTGGAACCGCACACCCTTCGACCGGTCAGGATCGTACAGGTCCAGCAGCGTCGCCTGGGTATACGCATCCGATTTGCCCTTCGACATCGGGTGTTCGGGATTGCCTTCAATCTTGATCGGACGGAACGCATCCGACTTCACCAGCACCGGAATCGCACCGGTGGGGAAGGGATGTGCCGTTGCAAAATACATCGGCTTGCCGAGAATCAAATCCTCAGGCTGCTTGACGTACGGGAAAATCGGCTCATCTGGCTGCTTGGTGCAACCGGCCAGACCAGCCAGCGCAAAGCTCGCGCCCATCACCTTCAGGAAGCCGCGCCGTGAGACGGCATCGACCCACTCGCCCGCACCCGCCTGCCGCGGAAACTCTTCCTGCATCAGTTCCTGGAACTGCGGCGTATCCGCCAGCTCATCCAGGTTCTTCCAATAGCGCTTGCCGCTCTGGCCATCGAGCTTCGCACGCACCTCAGCCAACGTCATCTTGGCTGGTGCGATCGAGGTCACTACCTGCGGCTGTGTCGGTTCTGCCTTTACTTCCATGGCTGCATCTTGCCCTGTCGGTGTCAATTTCATCGGTGGCACACCTCGCAGCTCGACAGCTCATTCGCTGTGCGGATGTGATATTTCTCGGTCAGAAAACGGCCCAGGTCCATCTGGTTAGTGAACTCCTGGTAACTCGCCGGGGTCAGTTCCGTATTCGAAATCGTCGCGCCTTCTCCAGTGAGCGGATGCGGCTGCAACCTCGTACCCGAACCGGGCAACTCCTGCCCCATACCCGCGGAACGGATGTTCAGGCTGACTCGCTGAAGTCCCAGTGCCGGGCTATTCTTCGGATCGGTCGTCGTGCAGGTCACCTGCTGTGCGGTCGGGCCATCTTTGCCCGTACCTGCGCACCATACTGGCTGGTCATGCGAGGGGCCAGCCCACGCCATGTTGTAAATCTCGCTCGTTGGGCGCAGATTCTGCGCCGGGTTGCGATGGCAGTTCAGGCACCACTCCATCTGCAGCGAATTCTCTTCGTACATCAGCGGCATTTCATCCACGCGACCATGGCAGCTTGCGCATCCGATGCCCTTATTCACATGGATCTCGTGATTGAAATAAACGTAGTCCGGAAGATCGTGCACACGAATCCAGTTGATCGATGCTCCCGTCGCCCAGCTTGTCCGCACCGGCTCCAGCATCTCCGCATTCGTCCAGATCTGCGAATGGCAGTTGATGCAGGTCTTGGTCGGCGGAATGCCGGCGTACGAACTCTTCTCCACCGACGTGTGGCAATACTGGCACTGTAGTCCCAGGCCCTCGACGTGGTGTTTGTGGCTGAAAGGAATGGGCTGGTCCGGCCGCTGGCCCTGCCGCGTCACCCACGGCGACCGCTGCAAAGAGTTCAGCGCCACACCAAGCGAAATAACGATCAAGCCCGTCAACACCAGGCTCATGCGAGCCAGTGCGTTCGAGTTGCGATCAAAAACTTGCGCCATGAGTGCGTTCCTGCTTCCTTCGCGTCAAATCAAGCGAAGACGGTTGATATCGATTGACTGCACACTAGGCGAATCTTACCGCCTGAGTTTTGTTTCACGGTTACAGTGCGTTGGGCTGGTCCCAGAACATGCTAAGAAAAGTCGAGTATATCAGCCGATTGTGGCTCATAATGTGACAGCGCTCACAATCGATTGCGTCCAGCTTCCCAATTCCATCGATTATCGAACTAAGATGTGCGCTCTTCGTAACGCGGTTACTCGCCCATCCGGAAAACATCCCTGAATTGTGAGAAATGGACCCTGTATCAAAACCGTAAATGCCGTCCAAAAGCGTCCGAATTCACCATTCAAAAAAATATTGAACGATACGTTATTCGCCCATGGCCCCGTCCTGCCCACGATTACCGGCTTTGGGAACCGCCATGACACGCGATGAGCCGTCATCGCCCAGAAGATCCAGAGTACAAAGCCAAACGGAATATAGCCGACATTCCCCAGATCAATCAGCGAGCCTGCAAGAGCGATCAGGTTGAAGAGCGAGAGTGCAATCCACGGTTTCCGGTCCTTCAAAGTCCATCGCCGATCGAACCTAGAACCGATCCAGTACCAGAACGCAGGGCCCGACAATATTGCCAGTATGAGCAGAACAATCCCGGCTATCTCTTCCGATGCAATCGCGACCAGCAACGAAAGAAGCATCCCTGGCAGCATCGGCGGCGCATTCGTAATGACCGCAAACTTGAGCGGCCACGGCCACACATGAAATCTCGCTGACGAGTGCCACCCGTCACTAAAGAAGATGGATGAACCACTCAAAATTCGACGGCGCTGCCATTCGCCAATGCCACCCAGAATCAAGGCGAGAACGGACTGTGCGACCGGCAAAACGATGCGAAATCGTTTCACAACCCTCCAGCCCCTTTCGACTCCGACATCCTACCGCGCCGATACACCCGCCCCTAACAACAGCCGGAAATGCTCCCGCAACTGCCGCACCGTCCGATCAAACGGCTCGACCGAACCATACGACCGAGAGATCATGACTCCACCCTCCATCACAGCCAGCACATAGGTCGAAAGCGCTTCCACATCGGTATCTTTCGGCAGCTTCTCTCCTACCTGTTCCAGACACAGCCGGATCACATCGATCCATCCCTGAAAATTCTCCGCGATCAATTTATGCGCCGGCCGGTTTTCGGGATCGATCTCCAGTGCCAGCCTTCCCAGAGGACAGCCATACTTGCTGTCGGTCATGATGATCCGCTCGCGATACCCCGCCAGGATCGCAAATATCCTTTCCACTGGCTCGTCTGTCGTCGCAAAGGCAGGATCAACCACCATTGGCCAGAGAGCATGCAAATAACCCTCCAGCACCTCCCGCAGCAACGCCTCCTTGCTGTCGAAGAAGTGATAGAAGCTCCCGGAATTGACCTTTGCATGGGCCAATAGATCGGCCATGCTGGTTCCCGCAAAGCCCCGCTCCCAGAACAAATACCGCGCGGAATGGATCAACCGGTCCCGCGTGGCTGACGACTTCACCAACGTCGGAACCACAGCGGCAACGCCAACTTTCGCCATAATTTTCGCTCCACTCTGCGGAAAGATATTGACACAATCCAATATACTCTGTATTTACTTGAACGACCAACTAAGTAATTTAGGAGCCGTCATGAACGCCTTTCGCCTCGCAGTCGCTCTGCTCGCCCTCACACCCACCGTCATGCCGGCTATTGCCCAGAAGCCTGAACGCGCACTGGTCATCGAGCTCACTATCCCGGCCTCCCGCGCTGAAGTCTGGAAAGCTTTCGCCACCAGCGAGGGCCTCAGCACCTGGCTCGCCCCCAACGCTACGGTCGACCTTCGCCCCGGCGGCGACTGGCTCGTCCACTTCCCTGGCAGTACCGCAGGCGGCACCATCCTGAGCTTCGTCCCCGAGCAAGAGATCGTCATCTCCGCCCTGGCCCCCGACAAATTCCCCACCGTCCGCGCCGCCCGCACTCGCGCGGCCTTCCGCTTTGAGTCCAGCGGCAATAACACCATCGTCCGCCTGACCCAGACCGGCTGGCAGGACGGCCCGGAGTGGGACCGCGCCTACGAATACCTCGCCGCCGGCAACGCCCAGCTATTGGCAACGCTGCATCGCCGCTTCGTCGACGGCCCTCTCGACTGGCAAAAAGAATTTGGCCTGCCCCCAGCCAAACCACGAAGTAAGGAGCGCAATCCATGAACATGCACACCCTCAACATCTGGGCCATCCTCGTCGCGGCCATCTCGGCCTTCGTCCTCGGCGGCCTCTGGTACTCCCCCGCGGGCTTCGGCAAAGCCTGGCAGCGCGCCAACGGTTTCGGCGAAACACCGCCTGACACCAACATGGGCAAGGTCTTCGGCATCAGCTTCATTCTCACGCTGATCATGTCGATCAACCTTGCGATGTTTCTCAACGCCCCAACTACCACGACAGCCTTCGGCGCGGCCGCAGGGTTCGCCGCCGGATTCGGCTGGGTCGCCATGGGTATCGGCGTCGTTTCTCTCTTCGAGCGCCGCGCATGGAACTATGTCTTCATCAACGGCGGTTACCTGACCGTCGCCCTCACCCTGATGGGAGCGATCCTCGGTGCTTGGCGGTAGGGGCGCTGATAATTGCCAGCCTCAAGCTTTGTCATCTCGACCGAAGCATCGCGACGAAGACAGCGGCTTCTGTTGTTTTGCTGTTGCTTTTCTTGTTGTCATCCTCGTAGAGGATCTGCGTGGGCTTTTGTTGTTGCCTGTTCCCGCCTATAGCGTCACAAACCCGAGTGGCCCATCCTTCGCGCTTTTGCGAAGGGTCGGGTATGGCGAAACAACTACGGGGCCATGGACGCTACGTTACGCTCAACCCAAGCAGTCCACTCTTCCTCAGTCATTTCGCTCGCCGCCGCGCGCATCACCATCGCCGTTTCTTCCTTCGTAGAACAGGTCAATTCGTGACCATTCAAAGTAAGAAATGTAATGAGCGCAGCAATGCCAATGCGTTTATTCCCATCAATGAACGCATGATTTTTGATCAGGCCTCAACCAAGCGAAGCGGCAACAGATGCCACAGTCGCATCATCATCGTAGTTGACCTTGTTCTCCGCCCGCATTACCGCAGATTCCAAAAGCCCAGCGTCACGAAGCCCATGCGAACCGCCGCACCTGTTGATCTGTTGCGTATGAAGCACCTCGATCATTTCAACGGACAGAAATATCCAGATCACTTCGCGAGCTCGCGGTACGTATCCTCATGCTGCGGCAGGGTACGCTCGAATGCCGCCATTGCTTCCTCTGCGCTCGCATAACGTATTTCCGGGCGCGACTTCTCCTGCCTCGTCGCCACGGGCCGAATCTCGACAGCAGAACCTTCTATAAGGTTCAACTCCCGCAGAGCATCCTCCGTGAGCACGATGGCATAGCCTTCCGAGATTTTCTGCACACGAGCGACCATGCCTCATTTTACGCTGCCTTCCCACGCAACATCGCGGAAAATCGTGGGAAACTGACTCATGCCCAGCTCCAAATCCGGCCGCACCCGCAAGCTCCCTTACGACCCCGCGATCGCCACCGCCGCGCTCTCCGCCGCCGACCCGAAACTTGCAAAGCTGATCGCCAAAGCCGGCCCGTTCACGCTCCGGCTCCCCGCGCAGCAGTCGCCCTTTGAAGCTTTATTGCAGTCGATCATCTACCAGCAGTTGCACGGCAAAGCCGCGGCGACCATTCACGCCCGCCTGCTCGCATCGTTCGCCGAAGTCGCCGGCCCTGGCGTTCATCCCGATCCCGAGCAGATCCTCGACGCTCCCAACGATCAGCTCCGCGCCGCAGGTCTCTCCCATAACAAGGCCCTCGCCCTGCGCGACCTTGCCGCCAAAACCCTCGACGGTACCGTCCCCACGCTCGCACGCATCCGCCGCATGTCCGACGAAGCCATCATCGAGCACCTCACGCAGGTCCGCGGCATCGGCCGCTGGACGGTCGAAATGATGCTCATGTTCCGCCTCGGCCGCCCCGACGTCCTGCCCACCAGCGACTACGGCGTCCGCAAAGGCTTCGCCCTCACCTTCCAGGGCCTCAAGCCGGAAACCAAGGTCACGCCCGCTCTCCTCCCCACGCCCTCCGAAATGGAGCGCCGCGCTAAAAAGTGGGCGCCGTGGCGCTCCGTCGCAAGCTGGTACATGTGGCGGGCTTGCGACCTCGCCGCCGGCAAACCCGTGCAACCGGAATAACAATCTGCCGCCGACACCGGCGATTCACGCAGGTTCAAGCCCCCGCATCTCCATCTTCCAACTCCCTTTCACCACCGACCCCACCGACGTCAACATCACCCGCCAAACCGCCTCACCCCACGAGTGCTTCAGCCCCGCGTCGGTCAGAGCAATCTTCTCCACCGTCGCCTTCAACACCACCGTATCGAAGCCCAGCACCACCCCAGCCACCGCCACACCTGAGGCCGACACCACCGGCTCCTTCGCGCACATAAACGACAGCGTCACCGGAACTTCGCGCGCCAGCTTGAACTCCTCCACCAGCTCCACCTTCCGCGCCCCGCGATCCAGCGTCAGAGTCCTGTCCCAACGCGAAACCCCGGCCTCCTTCGGATACGCCGTAGCGAGGTTTGCCGTCACGCTCGTCTTCTGGCCCATACCTTCATACCGCAGCCCGCTCGCCTGAAACGCATCGCCTTCGTGCTGCATGACGCCGCCAATCGTCGGCAGGTTGTGAAACGCCGACTGCATTGGCCATAGCTTGTAACGGTCCTTGTTGAACGTCTGCGCCGTATATGTCCCCACGCCGACATCGATAAACACCGGCTCGCCTCCATAGAAAACGATGAAGCTGCCGGAGTCGTTATGCCCATGCGGCCGCCCGTTGTTCGCCGCCTGCAGCGCCACATAAAATCCTTCGGCTGACCCATCTTTCTCCCGCGCCGTCATCAGCCCCAGCTTCGGATACCAGGCATCCCGCGGCAGCGCATCCTGTTTCTCCGCGCCGCGTATCGCGCCCACCGTAAACAGCTTCGCCACTTCGCGCGACAGCGAAGCTACGTTCCCCCGGCCCGTGCCAAATCCCAGGCCTCGCCGAGCCGCTTCGAACGCCCCAAACTCCGCCAGCATCTTATCGCCAGTCGCCTGCCCAAAGCGGTACAGCAACTCCGGCTCAGGGGCAGCCTCAACATGCGCATCGCCGTAGTTCACGTAAGCACTCTTCGCAATATGGACATCGCAAATATAGTGCCCCATCGCTCGGGTAAACGGGTGCTTCAGCACGCCATCGCCCTGGCCTCCATGCGCCGACACCAGCGAGCTCGCGCAGTCGAAAAGCGAAGCCGCCGACCGCGCCCAATACCCCGGCCCTTCCTCGCACGCTCCATCCGGCGAGTACTCGCTCAGAAACCGGTCCACGCTGCGGCATATCTTCTCGACGATCTGTCCCCGCCGCGGCCCGTCCGGCTCCAGCAGCAGCGCTGCCGTCAGCACATTCGAATTGATCCATGGGTTCCAGTTGTTCAGCTTCTTCCCGCCGTTCAGCCCCATCCACCAGAAGTCATTGCGCACAAAATACGGGTCGAGTATCCGCCGCTTCGCCTCCATCGCGATCCGCGGCATCAGCAGCGGCGATACCGCATGCAGACCCTCCGGCAGGAAATACGACACCCAGGCCAGCGTCGCAGCCGTCTCCGCGCCAAACAATTCAATGATCGGCTCGGCAACATCGGCCAGCCCCTCACCGGCCTTCTGAGCACCCAGATGCGCCGGCACTCCCCAGAAACTCTCTTCGCAAATCAGCCATACGCCATTGGCAATCTGGTCGAGATACTTGCCACTCCCGGCAACACACTCCCCCAGCACCAGATCAGCCAGCCTGCCTCGCCGCCCAAAGCTCAGCGTCTCAAAATGTGTTCTATTCCCAACCCGCTTGAACTCCAACTCATCCGTCGCGAGCATCATCGGCCAGTCGCCCGCATTGGCCTTATCGGCATTCTTGACCAGGCTCGCGCGAACATCCTGCGGCAGCGCTTCCCACCCCGCGCGATCGCTCGCCCTCGGCACGGGCTTCCAGTCCTTCGCCGTCAGCAACGACGAGCCCAGCGGCCCAAACGTCGAACTCAATAAGTCCGCCGGAGCCCCATTCACCATTGCAGCGTTATCCATCGCCAGCATCTCTGCCGGCCCCACCAACCCTTGTCCCAACATCGCGGCCGAAGCCGCCAAAAACGTTCGACGATCCATCCATCGACTATACAAAGGCAGCACCACAAAACTGGAAACTCGTAGCTGGCAGCTCATGGCTCGCAGCTCTGAAAAACCAGCCTTCTCCCAAACCCTCCCAGAAGCAAAAAAGGGGCGCCGTAACCACCGGCGCCCTCCGCATCTTCACAAACACCCTCACTCCGGTTGTGGCGGCGGCCCAGCCGGCGCCGACCCGCGGGCCCGCGGCCCACGCTGCCCATCAGGGCCACCGTGCCACTCCGGTCCGCGCGCATCGCCACCGCGATCTCCGCGATGACGGTCCCGCAGCTTCGTCCACTGGTCCGCATTCAACACCGCACGAATACCCAGCAGCATCTTCGCGTTGGTCTTCTCCAACTCGGCACGCGTATCCGCGATCTTCCCGATCTGCGCCAGCGCCTTCGCCTGGTCGACCGGGTTGGCGTCCATCAGCGGTTCCAGCATCAACTCTTCCTTCTCCAACGACGCATGAAGGTCGATCAACTGCACACGGCTCTGTAGAAAAATCTCGTCGATGTGTTTGGTCTGTTCCGGCGTCAGGCCAATGCGGCTCACAACCTCCGGGATGCGCCACCACATACCTTCCGACATCATCCGGTCGCCACCGTGCATCTCACCGCCCGGCATTCCACGCCCTTCCAGCCGCGGTTGCTGACCGAACGAGCGATGTGCAGGAGGTGGGCCTGCGGGCGAGGGTGAAGCCGCCGGAGTTCCCTGCGCAAACGCGCACGGAGCAGCCAGCAACAGGCAAGCAGAAAACAGTTTCAGGTTCATTGAGTTTGCGTTCATTGATTTGTCCTTTGAGCGGCAGTAGTATCCGCCGAATCTGTCGTGGAAGTAGAGGCGCCGGCCAGCGGAAGCATCGACGCCGGCACTGAAGTAGAAAGATCGTTCTGCACCCCATTCAGCAGGGCCTCATCCGAAATCGTTACGTTAGCCACTGCGGGCGGTCTGCCCGGAACAACGTGACCCGCATCGCGATAATGCAGCACAAGGGGCGTCACCGCCCCCACGAAGAGCATCGCTGTCGCCAGGGCCCACGCCATCCGCGGCACGCGCCGCACTTCAGGTGTCGTCGCAAACCGTCGATGATGCTCCGCGCTCGCCGCTGTCGCCATACGCAGATCGCCCAGCACCTCGCGCAACGAGGCCAACTCGCCCTCACACCGCGCACACTCGCCCAGATGCCGCGTCGTCTCTGCAGAGGAACGGCCGCTCAATATGCTTTCCATTTGTTCACTTGTCAGGTGCATCATTGGTCCCTCTTTCTCGAGCTCGCCGTCTGCGCCGCCCGTACGTTATCCAAAGCCCGGTACAGATGACTCTTCACTGTTGGCAGGGTCAGCCCGGTTGCCGCGGCAATTTCCGTTAGTTCCAACTCATCCACAAAACGCAGCAGAAAAATCGTCCTCTGCCTCGCACTTAACCGCTCCACACTCTCCCAAACCAGCGCCAACTGCTGCCGTGCTGCCAGCGCTTTCTCCGCCGACTGCCCTGGATGCACTAGCCGCGTCTGCAAGTCCATTGCATCGACCGCCGTAGCCGCCGCCCGCTTCCAGAACCGAAACCCGCCTGTCCGCGTATGGTTCCGGACCAGGTTGACGGCGATCCGCATCAGCCACGTCGCGATCGAGCAGTCACCGCGAAAACTCGCCCGCGATTTCCAGGCGCTGAGAAACGTATCCTGCGTCAGTGAAAGCGCAAGGTCGCGGTCGCGCAGAGAAAACAGCAGAAACCGAAAGACCCGCGCCTCATACATCGCATGAACGCTGGCGATATCGTCGAACGGCGTAACGGCTTCAGCTTCCAGGTTTCCCAACGTCATTTCAGCGGGTTGAACAGTTTGTCCCAACATCGACTTGCCCACTACTGACACCCTTCCCACGCCGGAAGTTTACAAATACGGCAATTTTTTTCCTGGGGAGATACTGCACAAGTCCCAAGGATGTCATGTTTGCAGCTGCCATCTCCGTCTCGCCCGCTCCGGCGCGACCGCATCCACTTGAACGTTCCCTGGCGCGGGAAGCCCTGAAAGGAGATAAGGTTTTGTTATGGAACGACAGCTTGTCACTGGCGTGGCATCTTCAATACGCAGAACCGGCTGGCTGACAGTCTCGAGCGGAATCATCGGTTTCGTCGCCATCGCATTTCTGATCGCTGCCGTGACGGCGCGGACGACGTGGAGTATTTCGAATCATGTTTATCTCCTGTTCAGGGCTCACGATATAGGAGTTGCTCTTCAATTTCTCCTGTTGGTTCCGCTTGCGCGTGGACTACAGAAGTTGTCGCGTCGAAATCATCCCAGCATAAGCAACAGTGCAATTGCCTGGGGGATCGGTGCCATTGGTCTTGTTGCTCTACTGCTGATCCTCGGAGTCGGGAAGGTCGTGAATGACATGTTCTACATGCTTCCGCAAGGCATCTTCGGAGCATGGCTCATCCTTATGAATGCGCGCTTGTCCGGCTCACTGCCACGATGGCTCAGGGTTTTTGGAATGATCGTAGGATTCGGTCTTTTGTTAGTCGGGACCGTTTTTCCCGGACTGGCAGCCTTTGTTTACCCGAACATGTGGAAAATACCTGCTGTCCCTGTCGACAATGAGACTTTCCAGAACACTGCAATAAACCGTGTACTTCATCTCATCCTTGCGCTGGGTTCACTTCTTGGTGTTGTCACGCTGCCTGTCTGGACGCTCCTGGTGGGTTCGAAACTTCTCAGGGCAGAACATCCCGATTCAGAAACCGCGTCGACGTTCTGAGGGCCGGGGCACGTGGCAGGCCTGATGGGATCCTGACGTTCAAGTCAGCTCGAAAGATTTCTGCTGGCCCCCGGTCTCTTGGGGGCCTTGTGCCCCTCGAGAAACTGTTGATATACGTTCCCGACGAATTGCTCATCGAGCGGCCCTGTTCCCAGCAGCAACCGGTAGTAAAGCGGCGCGTAAAGAAGATCGATGGCCGTGTCCATGTCGAGATCCTTCCGAATCGAACCCTCCGAGATGGCCTGCAGGATCGTTTGTCGAACCCCTTCACGCCGCGGCCTGAGCCAGCGTTCGCGAAACGCATCGGCAAGCTCCGCATCGGATTGCGCCTCCGCCACCAGAGATCGAATGAGGTTTCCCCGCTGACTGCGGAAGAAGGCCACTTGCAGATCTAACTGGAGCCGCAGGCTCTCCAAAGCACTCCTGGCTTTTGGGAAAGCCGTCTCGCTGCCAATGAGCGCAAGCAGCGAATCCATGACAAGGGCTGCCTTATTTGGCCAATGGCGATAGAGAGTCATCTTGCCCACGCCCGCCTCTGCCGCAATGTCATTGACAGTCACAGCCCGGAAGCCACGCTTTGTCACCAGGCGCAGAGCCGCATGTAGGATGGCCGCATGTGCCGCCTCGCTCCGGGGCCGGCCAGCCGGATTCGCCATAACGTCCTCCTTAAGAATTTGCATCTTTAACGATACCGCAGGTATCGTATATTTAGTAACGATACCGTTCGTATCGTTACTGGAGAGGAAACTATGAAAAGAATTGTCATTGTCACAGGTGTGAGCAGCGGATTGGGCAAAGCCTTCGCCGCGGCATTGTTGCAGGCAGGCTTTACGGTGGTTGGAACGGTGCGAAAGCATGAGGCGGTTAAGGAGTTTGAAGCGATCCAACCGGGATCCTCCTTTGCCCGCGTGCTCGACGTAACCGATGAGCCAGCCCGCCTTGCCGGTATGGTGGAAGAGATCGAGCGGACGATTGGCCCGGTCTACGCGCTGATCAACAATGCCGGGTATGGACATGAAGGAACCCTCGAAGAGAGCCCGATCGACGAATTGCGGCGGCAGTTCGACGTAAATGTATTCGGGGCGGTCGCAATGATCAAGGCTGTCCTGCCGTATATGCGCAAGAGGCGTGAAGGCCGCATCCTGAACGTGACATCCATGGGAGGTCTCATGACCCTGCCTGGGCTTTCCTACTATCACGGCAGTAAATTCGCGCTCGAGGGAATCTCCTCGTCACTCGCAAAGGAAATAAGGCAGCTGGGAATCTACGTGACCGCCGTCGAGCCTGGCATGTTCCGCACCGACTGGGCCGGACGATCCATGGTGCGCAGCGAACGGCAGATCGCCGACTACGACGCGATCTTCGATCCGATCCGGGAAGCTCGCAGAGCGAGGAGTGGACAGCAGCCGGGCGACCCCGCAAAGGCTGGAAAGGTCATTGCAGATTTTCTGAACGCGCCCAACCCTCCTCTTCACCTGCTCCTTGGACCGGATGCCTCGGACTACGTAAAGAAAGAGATGGAGTCGCTCCGTTCTGAATTCTCTGAGTGGGAGGACGTATCGAGATCCACCAACTTCGCATGAGAGGAGCAAGCCCAACGTCACGAATCGTGTGCTTCCTCCCGTTGAGCGCATTGCACACTATTTTTTGCATCTAGTCCTACTAGTAGGTAGTCTCATAAGCATGCAGGGAGAAACCGCAGATCGCATACTCCAAACCGCCAAGACCTTGATCTCCGATCGAGGCTACTCAGCATTCAGCTATGCCGATATCGCCGAGACAGTCCAGATTCGGAAGGCCAGTATTCATCATCACTTTCCAACCAAAGCGGGACTGGTCGTTGCCGTCCTCAAAGATCATCGAGAGAGATTGCTGCAGGGGACACAGTTGTTAACGCAAAAGTTTGACAATCCCCTCGCACGGCTCAGTGCCTATGTCCAGTACTGGGAGGGCTGCATTCGCGACAAGAGCCAGCCGTTCTGCATAGCCGCGTTGCTGGCGGCAGAGGCGCCCAGTCTTCCCCAGGAAGTTCGGTTCGAGGTCCAGCAACACTTCCTGGAGTTAAGCGGATGGATTCGGGAGACGCTGGAGGAGGGTGTCAGCAAGAAAAGATTGAAACTCCAGGGTACCCCTGAAGACGAGGCCCAAACGTTCATGGCGGCCGTCCACGGCGCCATGCTTTCCGCCCGGGCCCTCGGAAGCTGCGATGTGTTCCACGCCGTTACGACCAGCGCATTACAACGTATCTCGACGCGTAAGTCCTAAGCCGGAAAAAGCTCGCCGAGGTTCCGTTCATCCACTCAACCTACCAACTAGAAGATAGCCAGAAGGAGTATATGTATGACCACGACCGCCCCCATCGAACAGTTGCAAGCGCATTCGTTACGCAACCTTTACTTCACCCGCACCGCCGTCCAGCTACTCTGGGCCGGCATCGTCATCGCAACAGCAAGCAATCCTGCATTGGCCGCCGGACTCCTGATCCTTTATCCGCTCTGGGACGTTGCCTGCACCGTGTATGACTTGAGGTCCTCCGCCCGTGCCGGCTCATCCACCGCACAATACGTCAACGTGGTCCTGGGATCTCTCGCGGCGATCGGCATAGCCCTCACCGCCTTCAAGTCTCCTCAGCAGGCCGTCGTCACCTTCGGCGCGTGGGCCTTCGCTGCCGGACTCGCGCAACTTGCCATCGGCATCTCGCGCAGAAAACGGCTGGGCGGCCAGTGGGCAATGATCCTGAGCGGCCTGCAGTCCGCGGCTGCAGGTGTCGTCTTCATTCTGGGCGGACTCCATGACAAGACACACATCAAAGATCTCGGAGGCTACGCGATCTTCGGCGGAGTTTATTTTCTTATCGCCGGCTTCCTGATGCACCGCAAGTTGTCTCAAGGCTCGGGTATGGCTGCAGCCGTCGATGTCGAACACAAATGATGGTCTGTCCTGCGAGAACATGTCTCAAGTTCTCCGCGAATAGCCCTCGTCTGTTCGGCTCAGTAACAAAACCAGCCGTCCAGGCGAGGGCAGCAGCCCTTGCCGCTGTGCCGAAATTCAATGACTCATGCTCTTACCACGCAGCACGCTGCCTCACGCTGAAGCTGTTGCAGCGCGGTCGTGCCGTGGCCGGCTTGGTGTTCGAGTTACGCCTGGAGCAGTTTTACCGGTTCAGCGCGTACACGCTCCACAAGTGCGGCTGAAACAGAAGATAGAATCCAGTGGCCTTGTAGACTAGTCTATTAGTAGCGATGGTCAAGCAATCGACAAGAGAAAATCTGATTGAGGTCGGACTCAGGCTGATCCATTCTTCCGGCTATACGGCTACCGGGATCAACCAGATCCTGGAGGCAGCGAGCGTTCCGAAGGGATCTTTCTACCACCACTTCTCCACCAAGGACGAGTTCGTTATGGAGGTTGTCCGGCGGTACGCTGCAGGAGAGCAAGAGCGAGTAGAAAGGATGCTGGATGGCTCGGACGCTTCACCGCTCAAGAAACTGCGCCGCTACTTCAAGGAGCTGATTGCTACCTACGGACGCCGCAGTGGGCCAATCGCCGGATGCCTTCTGGGCAATCTGAGCCTTGAGGTTGCAGGGCAGAATCCTCAAATCCGCAATCTCCTGCGGCAGGCTTTCGATGGCTGGCAGAACGCCATTGCGAAGACCATTCGTGAGGCAATCGAGGAGCATGAGCTACCCAAGGGAACCAAAGCAGACGATCTGGCTGCTCTGCTAGTCAACTGTTGGGAAGGTGCGCAGGTCCGTGCCAAGACCGAGCAGAGCGACAAACCTCTCGAGCTCTTCTACGACCACGCTTTCAACGTCCTGCTGAAAAACTAAGACGCCTCACCATACGTCCTCAATCTTTTTTGAATCTTTGAACAGACTGGTCTAATCTATGCTTCCGTGGCCGCTCTACTGGCCAAAATTCTGAACACGAGGTTACTCACAATGTCTTCTACAAACTCCAAAGGTACGGTTGTCATTACCGGTGCATCCGGTGGCATCGGCGCAGTCTACGCAGACCGCTTCGCCAGGCGCGGATATGACCTGCTGCTCATCGCCCGCGACGAAAAGCGTCTGGGCGATGTCGCCGGCAAGCTCTCCCAGCAATACGGCGTCATAGCCAACACGCTCGTCGCAGACCTTACCGACAAATCTGCGCTACGGAAGCTCGAAGCTCAGCTTCAATCCGACAAGAGCGTATCCGTCCTTGTAAACAATGCGGGATTCGGCGGTACAAAGTCTCTCGTGGACTCCAGCGTGGATGACCTGGAGAACATGATCTTCCTCAACGTCACAGCGCTTACCCGCCTGACCTCTGCCGTTCTCCCGAACCTAATCGCGAAGAAAGCAGGCGCCATCATCAACATCTCTTCCGTTGTGGCGGTCAATCCGGACGCGCTCAATGGCACCTACAGTGGCACGAAGGCCTACGTTCTCAACTTCACGCAGTCCCTCTTCAAAACACTCAAGGATACCGGCGTGCAGGTACAGGCGGTTCTCCCCGGTGCTACCCGCACTGACTTCTGGGACCGCGCCGGCCTGCCTGTACACAATCTCCCTGAAAAGAACGTGATGAGCGCGGAAGATTGCGTTGACGCTGCGCTGGCCGCTTTCGACGAGAAGGAGCTCATCACCATCCCGGCCCTTCCCGATGTCGAAGTATGGAACCGCTTCGAGCAGGCGCGCCTGGCACTGTACCCCTTCCTTTCCAGCAAGGAAGCGGCAAAGCGCTACAGCACCAAGGCATGAATGCAGGTTGGGACAGCAGCGAACAGCTCAGCCGCTACCGTTGAGCTTTCGCTGCCCCAGGCTGTTGGCATGATGCTTGTCATGCCGAAGTGAAAAGGAGAAACGATGACGGACGGAAAGCTCTATCTACTCGCAGAATTCCTTGTGAAACCTGAATTGCTGGAAGAGACGAAGGAAATCTTCTCTACACTTCTTCCCACCGTATTGAAAGAGGCAGGTTGCGAGGCGATGTACACGACCGCAATCGACGGTGAACCGAACAGACTCATTTTCTTTGAAGTCTTCTCGTCCGAAGCAGCACACGAGCTCCATATGGCTCAGAACTACACGCGGAAGCTGGCCTCCGATCTGGAGGGAAAGCTTGTCATGCCGCCAAAGATCACGAGGCTCAACGCC
>Ga0070679_100001363_pt1 | contig 21569 bp, 8 predicted proteins | sample KBSC63BmetaG_FD_65652 | JGI IMG/M metagenome (GOLD analysis project Ga0070679, IMG submission 65652) | Corn rhizosphere microbial communities from Kellogg Biological Station, Michigan, USA - KBS C6-3B metaG | ecosystem: Host-associated > Plants > Roots > Rhizosphere | place: USA: Michigan... | reverse complement strand
CGCGTGCTAACACGACAACGGCTTTTGCCAGCTCCCCGCGTCGGATTCAGTGGCTCCTCATCAACACCGTCGACCCCGCCGATCTCGATCTGTCGGCGGCGCTGCAGACGGCGCTGAGCTGCCTCTAGCGTATCTGAAGCAGAATGTCGTAGCTGAGCGGGCACGCGAATCCCGGCCCCTCGACGTCGACGACGACGAAATCATTCTCCGAGGACGACGCCCGGCAGACGAAATCGCCGGAGGTGATCGCCGAGCGCGACGGGAAGAGCTGGTTGCCGTTGCCGCCGGCGACCCAGCCGCCCTGGACGGAATACATCGTGAGCGCGGTGGTGCAGGTCGTATTGTTGTTGGTGATGGCGCCCGCCACGCAGAGCTGCTTTCCGGCGGGAACGTGCATCCAGAACCAGTCGTCGTCGCCGCCGGTCGTCGAGCCGCGGAACACGGTCGTCCCGTTCGGCAGCCCGTTGCTCGTGTATTGCCAGTCGTTGTTCGGCTCCACCTCGTTGAAGACCACGTCGTTATTCGTCTGCCCGCCGGGGATCGTGAAGCCAATGGAGCGCTTCATCGTCGTCAGCCCGTTGAAGCCGGTGACGGAGACCTGCGCAGCGTAGCTGTGACCGGCCAGGAGGCCGGTCACGTTGAACGAATGGCTGCTCTGATCCGTCGCGGAGTTCGACGGCGTGAAGACGGTGCTCGCACCGCAGCCGTTTGCGTCGCAGATCTGCAGCGCCACGGACGCGATGCCGTGCGTGGCGCCGTAGGTCGCCCCGACCACCACGTGGCCGATGGTGACGGTGTCGACGGCGACGGTCGGAATCCCCACCGTCGGCGGAATCTTCGGCAGCGTGATGTTGCCGCTCTTGACGTTGTCGTTGTTCCAACGATCGAACAGGTGCAGCTTGTATTGATGTGACCCCGTGGGCACCGCGCTCACCTGCAGCGTGGTGCAGCTGCCGGAGACGCTGATTTGCTGGAACGTCGTCCGAACGCCGTCGAGCTCGAGGTAGGTATTCCAACCCGACGGATCGAAGGCGACACAGAAGGTGTAGCTGAAGCGTCCTTCGTAGCTCGGATCCGCGGTGAACGTCGGTCCCGACGAGAAGCTCGGCGGCGTCAGATCGATGTCGAACGTCTGCCATGGGGTCGACCTGCCGTTGCCGAGCGTGTCGACGGCACGCGCTTGCAAGCTGTGTGAGCCGCCGACGGTGTAATTCACCGTGAAGACGTTCGACGCACCCGACGCGCTGCCGACGGGCGGTCCATCGAGATAGAGCCACTCGGTGGCGACGCCCGAGAAGTCGGTCGCGTCGACGCGATAGAGCCGCTTGTACTGGTAATCGCCGCACCACCACTGCGGACAAGGCGTCACATCGGTCAACGTCACGCCCGGTCCGCTGCTGTCGTAGGTGACCGCCCACTGCGTCGTCGCCGTGTTGCGATGCGCGTCGGTGGCCGTCACGCTGAGCGTGTGGTGCCCTTCCGGCTCCATCGGCGGCGTCAGCTGCCAGGGAGGCGCGGTCACCGTTCCGATGTTGGTTCCGTCGAGATTGAAGATCACGCTCGTGACCTTGCTCGCGGTGCCGATGGCCACGGTGATGGGCGCCGTGTGGCTCAAGAGAGTGCCCGAGGTCAGCGTGATCACCGGCGGCGCTCGATCCGCCGGCGCATCGACGCCGATGACGGCGAACGCGTCCTGAATGTCCTTGTACGGGTCGCTGTACTCGCCGTAGATCGCAGTCGCCGCGTCGAGCAGCGAATGCCGCAGATCGAGGAACGTCGCCACCGGCTGCGGCGCGCCGCGCAAGAACGTGAGCGCCTGATATTGCAGCTGGGCGACGGCGGCGGTGCCGAGCGGGGGAAAGCCGTTGGGCACGACCAGCGACTGCAGCTCCGGCGTGGTCGCCGTGCCGTACTTGACCATGCCGCGCGACAGCAGGCAGAAGACGCGATCGATCGGCGTCGCGGCATAGTGCGCGTCGACGGGCGGAGTGGGATTGTCCAGATCGGGCGACCAGATGTCACGGTAACCCTTGTCCGCGCTGAGCAGCGGCGAGCACATGTTTCGCGCCAGCTGCGGATTGCCCTGTCCCAGGATCCAGCCGTCGCTGATGTCGTCGGTCGGTTGCAGGCCGGCGACGTGGCGCGCGCGGGCCTCGATGAGCTCGCCGAACAGATCGGAGTTGGCTTCGTTGATGCCGCCGTTGGCGCCCCAGTACGAGTCGGGGTGGTTGTGGTCGGCGTCGGCGTCGAACACGGCGTGCGTCCACTCGTGCCCGAGGACATCGGCGGTCATGAAGTTTTGCCAGCCGGCCGGCTGCGTGATGCGAATGAGACCGGTGGTGGCGTCCATGAAGGCGTTCAGCTGCGGATCCGTTGGATCGAAGAAGGCGATGGCGTCGTTTGCCGTCGTGGTGGGAGACGCGGCCTGATTGCGCAGGCCCCGGCGGCCGAACGTGCTCGCGAAGTAGTCCCACGCCTGCTCGAGCGTGAAGGCGATGTCGTTGTCGATGTTGCTGGTGGTCACGACGCGCACCCAGCTGAGCGCGCTGGCCGCCGACTTCGGCATGCCGGAGGCGATTCCCTGCCCGTTGATCAAGGAGCCCGACGACGAGTCGACGAGCGAGCTGCGGATGGTGTCGCGGTACAAGAATCCGCGCACGAACGGCAGCATGGTGGCGTCGATGACGTCGGCGCCGTAGTTGACGGTCGTGACGTTGAGGCCGGTTGCGACCTCGTGCGACCAATCGCCGGCCGGCTCGCCGGTGTACGCGTCGACGTGGTGCGTGCGGCGACCTTCGGCGTCATCGAGCTCGATGACCAGGCGCCAATGGTCGATCACATGCTCGACGTCGACGGCGTTCGTGGGATTCGGCACCTTCGACTCGAGGCGCAGCTCGGGGCGGTAGAGCAAGCGCGCCTTGACGCGGCCGCGCGCGAACGCGTCGGCGAGGCCGGCGCGCGCGGCGGCGCGATCGAACGTCCACAGCTCGGCGCGACGGACGGGCTCCGGCTCAGCCAGCTCACGCAAGAAGCGCGTCCGCCAGACGCCGTCGGGATGGAGCGTCGAGCGCGCGTCGCTGCCGAGCTCGACGCCGTCGTACTGGCGCGTCCAGATGATGACGCGATCGTCGGCGGCGCGCGGCGGCACCGCCACGACCGTATGCAGCGCCGGCCGTTGGTAGCCGACGTCGACCAGCGCCTTCACTTCGGCGGCGGTCGGCGCGACGGGCGAAGGCGGCGTGGCGACGCCGCCCTGGCCGCAACCGGCGGCGAAGGCGAGCGCGAGGTAAGAGGCGAAGCGGAGCGAGCGAGCGGGCATGCGCATAGCGCGCGGGCTCAGCAAGTCCTCTGCCAAGCGACACTCGCTTGCGGCGCAGGCAGATCGGCGGCGCCGCGCGCTCGCATTGGACAAGTCGACTAGCCAATTCGGCTACGCGATTTCCCGCAAGCAGGCTTCGTTGGCCTCGGTGACGCGCGGTGTGCACGCGGTCACGCGTTGCGCGGTTTTTCATTGCGAGTCGACTGCGGCGCGACGTAATTGGAAGAGATGCGCGCTCTGGCGATCGTGTTCGCGTGCTGCATCGGTTCACGCGATCGCGATATCTCGGCCAGCTAGCGACTGGGAACGTGTTCGTCAGTTGCTCGAGACCGCGCACAGGGCGGGGCTAATCTGAAGCGAATGCGGCGCGCCCGACCGAATCCCAGTCTCATCCGTCTTCGCAGACATTTTTCCACTATCTAAGATGGCCGCTATTCTTCGGTCTCCAGCGCAGCGAGCGCTGCCAGCAACGCTCGCCGAAGCGTGCGCGCCTGGTCCTTCCGTGTCGGCGCAGCCTGCAGTATCGCGAGGGCATCTGCGACGGTTATCGTCGCGTTTGGTACATTGGTACAGGCAACGTTCATTTGGATCGTTTTCGCCTCGGAGGCGCGGTCCTTGGGCGCCGGCAAATGCTGAATTTCCGTCGCTGCGACTCGCTCGCGCTCGCTGCCGCTCGATGCGTCTAGGGGATTCGAGTCCTCCAGTGCCACCACAGTGCCACGCGCGCCGAGCATCGCGACGATGCGGCGGTCCGGGTCGAGCTCGGTTTGGGGCGCGGTGATGATCTCGTGCGGGAGCTGGCGCAGGTGGTTCCCGGCGAAGTTGACGTAGAGCATGGTCTCGTCGATGCGCTTGTGGCCCATCCACGTCATCAGCTTCCACGGGTTCACGCCGAACATCGCGACGTGCGTCCCGAAGCTGTGACGCAGCACGTGCCACCCGCGCTCGGGTAGACCGGCTCGACGGCAAATGCGTCGGATCTGCTTGCAGCAGACGCCATCGCTGAGCTGGGCGCCGTCGCTGTCGCGCAGAACGAATCCTGCGCGCACGACGGAGAGGCGCTTCAGCGCTGCGACCAGCGTCGACGTCATCGGCACCGTGCGCCGCGTGCGGCCCTTCGGTGTACCGGTGATGCCTCTGCGGGTCTGCTGATTGACCGTGATCGTGCCCGCGACGAGATCGACATCCTCTCGCCAGCGCAGCCCGCGGATCTCGCCGACGCGCAGCCCCGCTTCGCCGGCGAGGCAGACGGCGACATACCAATCGTCGCCCTCCACCTTGAACATGCCCACGCGCGGCGCGTGATCGATGAGCTCCACGTCGGCGGCGTAACGCAGCGACTTCGACAACACCGTGAGGATGTTGTTGATGCGCTTGTCGCTGAGCTTCTTCTTCTTGCTCTTGCCGCCACCGCGTTTCGCCGTTCCGCCGCGCTGCACATCCGAAAGGTCGAGCGCGTTCAACTCGGCCTGGCTGCGAGCAATCGAGAAGATCGTCTGATCCACGGCCTTCGGAGGCGATGATCCCGAGACCATCCGGAAGCCTTTTCAGTAGGAGCATGCTCGAAACGACTGCCCGGCGATATCGGCTGGTGCTGGCTCTTGTGCGCCAGCCGCGTGCGCGGCCGGCAACCGCGCAGAGTGAGGTGTGTCTCTCCGAGCGCCCTTCCATGATCAGTTATCGGCTGCACGCGCCAAAAGTTGCGGCCAGCGGCGCAGGCGCGTCGCTAGTAGCATTTCGAAGTCGTGCTCAGGCACGCACCGCTGCAGCATTGGAAGTCCCTGGTGCATGCGGAACCACTCGGGCGACAATCGACGCACGTGTCAGTCGAATCATCGCAATACCGCTTGCTGCAGCACGGCGCAGTCACGCTGCTGCACGCTGCGCCTTTGGCGTTGCATACGCCGTTCGAATTGCAATAGCCCTGAATGCACGTGAGCCCGGTGCAGCAATCGACGTCGTAGGTGCATGCGACCCCGTCGAAGCCGCAAGCTGCACAGACGGTCAAGCCAGGGTTGCATGACCAGCCGTAGCAACATTCGGACGTCGAGCTGCAAATGTGCGTCGAAATGCCGCAGTGGGCTCCCGCGAGATCTCGGCGGCTGGACATATCTGCGGGCGAGGATAGATCCGCGGCGATGGATTGATCGCGGCCGGCGAAGTCCCAGGGAGCAGCTGCGTCTGCAGGCACGGAGGACGAGCCGCCGAGATCGCTGGTGAGGGCCAGATCGGCAGTGGCCGACACGGCAGGAGTCGCCGGGGAAGGGCCGGATTCATCCTTACCAGTCCTCCGTGATGAGCATCCGCACAGCAAGAGCACGCTGACGATGAAGATGCGCGAGAGCCGATTCGTTCCCCATCCTGAAACTGGTCCGACCACCATGCCAGCGCGGTACCACAGTGCGGGCTTCGCGGTCAACAGAGCTCCGCTCTCCCGGAGCGTGATCAACACCACATCTTTCAATGTTTTGCATTGACCGGTCCGACCAATACTACTAGCTTCGGCGCCATGACGCCGGACCTGCGACTGTCATGTTGCCTGCTGTTCTTCGTCGGGTGCGGCGGCACGCAGGCGTCGTCGGCGGGGCCAGACCTCGGGTCCGACGATTCCGGGCCGCCAACCGTAGACGGAGGATCTGCACCCGACCTGGCGTCGACGACTGCGGGTGCCGGCTCCGACATGGCCATGCCGGCCAGCGGCTCCGGTAGCGGTTGGCGAACGATGTCGTCGACGGGAGAGCCGGAGCGGCGGTCGCGCGCGTCGGCAGTGTGGACGGGTTCGAAGATGATCGTCTGGGGCGGAGCTAGCGCCGCGACGGGCTCGGGGCTGAACACCGGTGGGCTCTACGATCCCGCGACCGATCACTGGATGGCGATGTCGACGACCGGGGCACCGTCCGCGCGCGTCGATCATGCCGCCGTGTGGACGGGTCAGGAGATGATCGTGTGGGGCGGCGACACCGGCGCTCCGAGCTACACCGCGCTCGGCGACGGTGCACGCTACGATCCGGCGACCGATCGGTGGACTCCGATGGCGATGCAGTCGGCGCCTGGAGCGCGCGCGCTTCCCAGCGCGGTGTGGACGGGAACGGACCTCTTGATCTGGAGCGGGCAGTACACGGGCGGTTTCGGTCAAACCGCGAATGGCGCGCGCTATCGACCGAGCGAGGATCGCTGGCATGCAATCACGCAGACTGGTGCTCCGCTCGACGGACAGGATCCGGCGACGACGGCATGGACTGGCACCGAGATGCTCGTGTGGGTCGGCGACGTCTCGATCAATCCCGCACCCGGCGCGCTCTACGATCCCGCGCTCGACCAGTGGCACTCGATGACCACCACGGGCGACCCTTCGATCCGTTACGTGGCGCAGGGCGTGTGGACCGGCAGCGACTTCCTGTTGTTCGGCGGTCACACGGACACGGCGGCGCCATCGGATGTCGCCAAGCGCTATCGGCCGAGCACCGACTCGTGGCAATCGATCGCGACGACCGGCGAGCCGGAGGCTCGCTCCTACTGCGTCACGGTGTGGACCGGCACGAGCATGATCGTGTGGGGCGGCGCCCTCTACAACCAGGGGCTCCTCGCGTCGGGCGCAGCCTATGACCCCGCACTAGACACCTGGACGCCCATGCGTCTCCCCGACGACGACGGGCTCACCGATCAGCAGCGCGAGCAGGCGGCGGCCGTGTGGACCGGTAGCGAGCTTCTCATCTGGGGCGGGATCGGCACCTACGATACGAAGCCGTTGCCGGGCTTGCGCTACCAACCGTGACGCATCAGGAGTTCGGCAACGCTTGATCGAAGCGTAGCGCGCTCGACGTCTCACCGGTTCCGGGCTGCACGCGACGAAGTTGCCAAACGCGCGTCGATCCGTCGAACCAGCGGCTCCGAACCGCGAGTCGCTGCACGCGGAGGCCGTTTCGCGGCACCTCCTCCTCGGGGATCTGATACGGCATCGCGACACTGGTAGGTCGCAAAATCCTGCCACGGGCTGGAATCGGCGACCCGCTGTCGAGGTCGATGGCCTGCGCCTCCTCGAGCGCGACGGCGCCAGCGGCCGCGTTGATCGACACCGGAAGGAACGGAATCCAGTACGACGGCACTCGCGTCTCGATGAGGTACTTGAGCGGCACCGTCGCGGCCGACGACGCCGGGGGAGTCGCGATGGGGCTCGCCGTCGCGTCACGTTCGTGCTGCGGCCACGGCTGCCCAGCTGCGTTCTCGAGCACGTTTTCGATGGCCCAGACCATGTTGGCCATCTCGTCGCGCGCGAAGCGAACCTCCTCGACGACGCTTCCCGATTGCAAGGCGGCACCGGCGGTCGGCGGTAACACGAAGAAGTCGGCGGTGGCGGTCGAGCCCTCGACGGTGGTCGTGAACATCGTCCAGTCGCCCGGCACCAGCGGATCGCGATCGGCGCGTGGCACCAGCGTCTCGATGCCGAACACGTCGTGCACGATCAACGAGTCGAGCTGATAGGTACCGCCGACGGGCATGTCGACGGGAAGCATGAACCAGTCGTTGGCGTGGACGAGCATGAAGTCCATCAGCGCCAGGCGTGCTAGATCGCGCTTGTCGGGCTTCATGTCGCCGAAGTCGAGCGTGCCGTTCTCGAAGTCCCAAAAGCGCGCGTTGGGCATTCCCTTGAATCGAACATGCGCGGGCACAATCGTACGCACATTGGCGGGCGGCGCGTCGCCGCTCGTCGTTGAACGCGCGTCGAAAGCGGCCCAATCGATGAGCCCGTCGTCGCCCGGATTCACGTCGAGCGTCGCGGTTCCCGCGGTGACGGTGGCGCTGACGCTGGCCGCGTATTCGAGGCGCGCCGGCTGCCACGTGGGCGCGTCGGCGATGCTGCCGATAGGCCCCAGCGTCGTCTCCACCCAGTCGACGAACGCCTGCAGCGTCGCCGGCGGCGCTGGTGGAACTGAGGGATCGGCTGCCTTGATCTTCGCGTAGGCGACGCGCCCGTCGATCGCACGACCGGCGCAGACGCGCCGCACCTGAGCTTCGACGGGATCGTAGGGATCATCCGGCGGCGCGGCCGCGACCGGGTAGGCTGCGCGGAACGGAGCGTCGCTGGTGCCAGCCTCCGCGAGCAAGCGTGAGAGAATCTGCCCGAGCTCGACACCGGTCGTGAGATCCGGCGTAAATGGCTCGCGCTCGAGCTGCTCCTCGAGCGGCGCCGCGTCGAGCGGCGTGGACGTTCCGTTCGGCTGTGTCCACGCCGTCATCGCGCCGATGCGCTCAGTGAGCTGCACCCAGGCGGGCGAGCCCGAGTCGAACCCGACGAACTCGCCGAGCTGCCACTGGCGGGTCAACATCCACAGCGGATCGCGCACGTGCGCTTGAAGAGGCTGCGTGAGATCGTCGGCGCTCGGCCACGGTTCGACGCGATTCCACCACGTGATCGATCCCATTACATGGCTCCTCGTTGCGCGATGATCGTGTCGAGCTTGCCGTCGATGACGGTCGAGATGGCAGAGTCCCCTGCGCTGGCGGCGAGAAAGATCGCAGGGATGAGCTGCGCGTCTGGATCGAGCGCGGTTTGATCGAGGCCGCGAATCTTCGCGAGATCGAGCGTCTCGTTGATGATGGCGACGAGCGAATCGAAATCCCAGTTCGCGGCCGTCGTCGGCGGTACGGCGATGAGAATGGTCTGCGGCGCTTCGCCCGCGGTGTCGTCGTGCTTGAACATGATGCCGGTGTGCTCGCTCGCGTTGGGAATGGTCTCGACCCATTCGTCGACGAAGAGGCCGAAGCTCGGCTGCGACAAGTCGATCGCACCCGAGGTCGCATGGAAGACCAACGACAGCTTTCCCGAGATGCGTACCTCGTTCGTCTTCGGAGGCAGCCCGATCCATGACGCGCCGGCATCGTGAGGCAATTGGGCCACGGTCCACGACGGCGCCCGCGGTCCACTCGCATCCGCGAGCACGCGCAGCATCCGCCAACGTGCGAGCGCGTCGCGCACGCGCATGGTGCCGGTCATCCAGCGATCGATCGCATGCTTGTCGCTCGAGAGCATCGAGGGACCGTACGCGACGGCCTGCGCAAGCTCGGCGCCCGTCGGTGTCGCCGTCGCATACGAGAATCCCAGGACGAGCTGAAAGTCACGACCGAAGACAGCGCGCGCCTGCGACGGTGGATCGGCAGCGCCGTTGTAGGCGGTAACGCGTGAAGCCAACTCGGTGAGCGCGCTCGTCGCCTGCTGCAAGAGCGGAAGCGGCGCGACACTACCCTCTTGCGCTCCAGCGACAAACGCCGGGAACGCCGCGGCCACGCCGAGCATCGATACCTGCCGAAGCGCCCCGCGAACTGCTGAGGGATCCGTCGGGGTCGCGTTGACTGCGGACGTGAGCGCCGCCTGGGCGCTCGCCAACGCGGCGAAGGCCGCTTGCACACGCGACTGGGCTTCTCCCGTCGCCGTCGTGACGTCGCCGCGAGATTTGTCGACGGTCTCGGGGAGGACGACATCGTCGGGCCCGAGCGTGCGCGTACCGCCGATGAACCGCGCGGCCGCGTTGGCCAGGTCGAGAAGCTCTGGGAAGCTGCGCGTGGTCGCGCGGTCCCACGCCGGATCCGCCGTGTAGACGATCGTGAACGAAGCATCGGCGGCAGCGTCTGCGGGCACGCTGTCGCCGAGTGCCGCAAAGAGAACGCGCCGGTCGAGCTCGCTCGCCGCCGGCTGGGTCGAGACGGACTTCGCCAGCGCCAGGACGTCGAGCGGCCGCAGCTTCAGTTGATCGAGAGTCACGGTCAACGTCTTCGTCGTCGACGGGCTGGCGTTCGTCGGATACTGAAGCGTGCACTTCACGCTTCGCGGATCCCCGAGGAGCGCACCGATCCAAGCGTCGAGGCGCGGCTCGCAGGCAGCGCGCGGCGTCGCGGTCGTGGGCCAACCAGGACCGGGAGACGCCGGTGTTGCGTCGAGCATGATCGCGAGCCGGTGCGTGAGCGTCGTGCCACCGGTCGGCGCGCGCCCGACCGCAGGATCGGGCAGTCGCACGCCCTGGGCGAGTGCGTCGAGGCCGGCGCCGCTCGCCATGGTGTTTCCGAGAACCACCTGATGAACGCTCTCCGCGAGCAGCAGATCGGCGACGGCGTCGACGTTGCGATCGAGCTGCGCCAGTTGCTGCTCGAGAACATCGCGATGCGCGATCGTCGGCGAAAGACCGCCGGCGCCGAAGAGCTGCCCCGCCTTCCACAGGTTGCGCAGCACCAGACCGTCGACGACGTTTCGCGCAGCGACGACATCGACGGGCTGTCCCGAGTCTTCGATCTTGTTGGCCACGAGCGGCGCCACCTGCCGGATCGGATCGATCAACGACTCCGCGTGCGCTTCGTGCAAGCCGCGCTCGATGAGGTAGCCGAACACCGCGCCAACCGGCTGTCCGTTGCGCACGCTGTCGAGCACGAAGCGTCCCATTCGAACCTGCGCCGACGACAGATCGACCGCATAGGGCGAGCTCGACTCCCCGAGGTGCGTCATGTACGCATTGCGCAACACTGCAGCCGTCATGGCGTGCGCCATGGATGGCGCTTGCACGTATCCACCGGGCGTCGTGCGCAGCGTCTGGCCGGTCGGTAGTGTCACCTTCTGTGCGACCTCGGGCTTGAGGTTCTCGACCCATCCGTAGGCGCCGATGAAGCAGCTCGGCTCATAGTCGCCATGCTCGCGCAGCCGATCGAGCCGCTCGTATGCCAGCGACGAGATCCACGCGTCGATGCGGTGCGACGCGACGTCGAGCGTCTCGGTGAACAGTCGCTGCAGCTCCGCCGACGGGAGATTCTCCAGTCCGGCGAGCGCCGTGCGAAACGCGACGACTCCTGTCAGCTTCGGCAGGTTTTCGTCGTCGCCGAAGAAGAACTCGTTGATCGCGATATCGCCCGTCGTCGGCAGCGTGACGATGTTCTGCATGCGTTCGTACGGAGACTGGTCGTTCTCCGTGCCGGGAATGATCCCGACCATCTCCGGCTCGTGCCACTGGAGCTGGATCGGTTTCGGGCTCGCCGGTGGCGCCTTGACCGGGTACTTCGCGATGAGCTGCCCCGCCCACCAGTGGTACTCGTTCAACGCCGTGTGCCGAAGAAAGCGATAGAGCAGCAGCTGACGCGCGGCGGCTGGAACGTTTGCCGGCAGCTGCTCGAGGCGCAGTTGATCGAGGTTCGCCGTGCGAACCCATTTGATGTAATTGAACTGCAGACCCGCGGTCTCGGATACGACATCGCCGAGCTCGACGAGCGCTCCGCGATAGAGCGTCGAATTCTGGTTGTAGTTCATCCCGAGCACGCGCGGCGTGGTGCCGACGACATCGATGCCTGCGTAGTCGAGCACGAGCGCGCCGAGTAACCGATGCTGCGCCTCCCAGACAGTGCGCGGGAGATCGAGCAGGTCGAGCAGGTTGGCGTACGTGTCTTCGCCGATGACGCGACGGACGCGAACCTGGCGCGCGCTCGCGTCCATCGCCAGGACGTCGAGCAGATCCTGGTCCGGATCGTTCTTCGTACGACCCACGTGCGGCGCCGAAGGTGTCACTGCGAGCGCAAGCGTCTTCACTTTCTGCAGCAGCTTCACCATCCGCTGATGGGCGGCGTTGGCGTCCCCATACTCCTGCCAGCGATCCAGCGACGTCACGGGCAGGACGCCATAGGGAACGCGGCCGACACGAAACGCAGACGTCACGCCGCGCGGTACGACCCAACTCGAAAAATGCTGTCCCACCTCGTTCACGGCGTCTGCCGAGACCAACGGCGACATGATCTGATCGAGGTAGTAGCCGACGGTCGCGGCGTAGAGCGCGCGGTTCATGTATTGCGCCGGCACCAGCTCCTGCAGGTCCGCACCTTCGACCTGGCTGAAGACGCCGCGCCACATCCCGAGCGCCTGCTCCACGTTCGCGCCCGCCGACAGGTAGGCGCCATCGAGGGGCGTCTTGCTGCGCTCGATGGCGAAGCTATGCGCCCCGTTGTCGTCGGCCGGCGGATATGCCGCCGGCGTTCCGATGGTGTTGCTCGTCGGCGTTCCCTGCTTCAAGAATGCGAGACCGGCCGTGTAGTGCTGCGCGTCGAACAGCGTCACCAGCTGCTGTGAGGTCGTCGACGCATCGAGCGACGTCTTGACGCCAACGACGATGACGCGGTCAAACCCGAGCTGAAGGTCACTGGCCTCCAGCGGAACCTCGATCGCCATGCCCGCCGCCAGCGCAGTCGGGAAGTCGATGGTCCATTTGACGGCGTCGTCGATCTTGAACTTGCCGTCAGGGCCAATTTGCACTTGATCCGAATCGAGCGAATCCGGCCCGACGCTGAGCGCGAGCGGCTCCGCAATCGCCGCACCCACCGCGCGCCGAGTCGTCGTGACGCCAGAGACCGTACGGGTGGCGATCACCACGAATCGATCGGGCAGGAGGCGCGCTTCGACGGCCCGACTCCAACCTGACGGCTTATTGAACGTCGTCGGCTTGGTCTCGAGGTTCGGATCGGTGACGCGCACAATCCACGCCGCCCGCTGCGACGGATAGGTCCGCAGGAGCTGCTGCCAGGAAGTCAGGGTGTCACCCGCTGTCCAATAGGCGGCGCCGTCGCGGAGCTCCTGTGCCGACAGATCAGGCTCGTGCGCGTCGGCCGAAATCTCGTCGGGATAGACGCGCACCAACAGACGCATCGTCTCAATCGAGAAGCGCGTCTCGACCCGCAACGGCAGAAGGACGATGGGCGTCCGGGATTCGAGGCGCGCCACGTCCATCGAAGGATCGCGCGTCAACCACGACGCCAGCGCGGCCGTGACCGACGCCCCCGCCGCTTTCTCGGCGTCCTTCGCGTCCTTCAGCGTCGACTGCTGCGCCTTGACGGCGTCTACCGCCGCCGCGACGGCTGGATCCGACGCTGCACGAGTGCGCTGAAGTTGAGCCAGCGTCGCGTTCTTGGTGACGAGGTCCGCTTGCGCTTGCAGCCGCGCTGTGCGCGCCTGAGCGAACGCTTGCCGCTGTTGATCGACTGGAGTGCGATCGACGGCCATTTACGCTCCCGTAGGAATCATCTTCGAGGCGTGCACGAGAAGGCGCACCGGCTCGCGATAGGTGATGTAGGCCAGATCCGACGCGCGCGCGCCGTCGGCGACGTGCCATTTCGGCTGCTTGATATCGGTGATCCCGGCGACGTTCGGGAGTGTCGCTCCCAGGTCGATGTACGCGATGTTGGTCAGCGAACCGGCATCCGCGGCCAGATCCGACCACGCCAGCGCCTGCCACGTCGACGGCGTCGTCCCGAACGTGCCTGCGGGCTCGAGACCGAACCGCGGCTCCGACGAATGCTCCTGCAGCGCGAAGTACCATCCTGCCGAGCCTGCGCTCGGCGAATCGGCGCCGAGCGCATCAGCCTGCGTCAGATCGAAGCCCCAGAATCCGGCGCCGGTCCCCATGGCCCCCTGAAACTGCGGATGCTTCATATTGCCGTTCGCCGCCGGTACAGAACGCGAGCCGTCCTGGTTCCATTGCGCCTGAACGGCGTACACGATCGTGTTCGGGTATCTTCGCAACAACTCGGCACGTACGATGAGCACGAGCAGGTTGTCGACATTCGCACGCGCGCCATTTTGCCCAAGCGCGGACGTCGCCGGCCATTGCGCAATCGGATTGATGTCGGGTTGTGGATTGGGAACGCCGTTGGTATCGAAGAACTGCCGGAAGTAGCTTCCTCGTTGATCGGTTGGATATTCGTTGAACAAGAGCGTTCGCCCCATCTCGTCGTTGGCGCCGAGCATGAAGCTCTCGATGAACCGCTCGTTCGGCCGGCCTAGGGACACGACGTCGAGCGGCAAATCGCCCAGGCCCGAGAGGATCCAGTCGGGCGAGATATCGTAGAGCGGCTTGTACAGTGGCTGCGAGAAGCTCGGCGCGGCCATCACTGGATCGAGCACATCCTGGGGCTTCCAGGTGGGAACGATGCTCAACCTCGACTTCAGGGTCGCCGGCACAGTCACGCGCGGATCGATCGCGGCCGACAACGCATTGGTCGTGAGCGGGATATCGAGTGGGAAGAGCGTGATGCCGGCGGCCGGCGGAGCATTCACGTTGCCGAATGCGACAGCGACGGCGTCGCGGAATCGCGTATCTTCCGGCGCCGTCGACGGAGGTTGCGGCGGCAAGGTCCCATCAGCCTGCAGCGCTCGCGCCACGAAGCCGGTGCGCGGAGGCGCCGTCTTGATGAGCTCGGGCGTCAAAGTTCCATTGCGGATTGCGATGCGCCGCTTCAGGTCGTCACCGACTGAGCCGCCGCCTTTGAGCGCCTCCTGCAGCTCCGTCAAGAACTGTTGCAGCTCACCGCGCAGCTTCGGATCGACGAACGCGGGCCAAACCTTGAGGACCAGCTCAAGCAGAACCTCGATCACCTTCCACAGCTCGTGTGGAACTTTAGCGAGCCAATCGGCCAGCTCGGGGGTCAGCCACGGTGGCGCGATCTCGGTTCCCGTCTTCGCGGGCGTAATCAGGTTCGTCGGCGTCGGTGGCGGAGGCGCGATGACAAGCTGCCCCGTGTTGACGCGATCGAGCAGCGTCGACGGCGTCTTCACGAGCGCGCGCCCCTGACGCACGCCCACTGGTCCGAGCGGCCGCATCAATCGCATGAACGCCGGCTCGAGCAAACCCGCGCGCAGCGGGCTTTGCAGCGCCAACGCACGCAGCGTCGACGGCGCAGCGGCCGTCTTCATCAGGAGACGCGCATGGAGCGGCGCGGTGAAGGACATCAGGGTCGGCTGGGGGAGGACGAGCACGTGCCGCTCATACAGCCGCAACGAGGCCTCGCGAGCGAGCTGCGCCATTCGCTGCTCGGTGTTCACCGCGCGGATGGCGTCGACCTGCGCCCACGCTCCCGCAAGCAATTGCTGTTGCTCATTCTGCACGACCTGCCAGCCAAGCGCCGCCGCGACCCGCGTGCGCGGATCGGCGTTCAGATCCTGAAACCATGGTGGCTGGGCCGACGGGTCGAGCGTTACGGTCGCCGCGTACCAGCGTCCATACAGTGGTGGCGTCAAGATCCGCGGCGTGGTCGGCTCCCGCAGCCGCTGGTCGGCAAGGTTCAGCAGCCCTGCGAGCGCAGTCGTCCACGTCTGTCGCTCGGTCGGATCCCAGGGGGTCGGCTGCGAATCGAGCGCACGCAGTGCGCTTTCGACTGCGAGCGGCGTCGACGCCGCCGCAACAGGCGGTGGCGGCAATCCTGGCGCAGAGACGTCCATCGGTCGCTCACCCACCGTCGGTGGCAGCGGCTGTGCGACGATTCGCTTCACGAGGCTTTCGAAGTCGCCTGTGTCGCTGGTCTGGAAACGCCAGGAGTAGAAGACCGGCAGCGTCACCGGCGAGCCGTCGTTCTTCCACGCCGGCGTGGAGACGTCCGCTGGCGCCGGCTGCTCTCCGAGCGCCGAAAGCGCCGCCGCCTTGATGGTCGGAACGAGAAAGGCCGTATAGGCAGTTCGCGAATCGAGCCGCCGCGGACACAACAAACGCGTGACTACCTGATGCGAGGCGTTATCGAGGATCGCCTGCAAGCCCGGGATGTCGATCGAGTCCGCCGCGTCGACATGAACGTGCGCCCATGCCCACAACTGATCGACGGGCGGCAGCGCCGCGCCGCTCTTCGTAGTCACCGTCGACAGCGGCACGCTCGACGTCGGGCCCGCGATGGCGTCGATTTCGTCGTCGCGCAGCACAATGAGGCCGAGCCACGGCTGCAACCTATCCGCGCTCGCTCCGGCTGGCGTATAGCGCCACGCCACGTCCGCCGGAAACAGCTCGATCAGCGGAAAATAGTTTGGCTCGACTTCGAAGACGTCGGGACGCGGCCAGTGCCGCGTGATCGCGCGCGTATCGAAGGCCTTGATGTCGCCAGGACCGAGCAGGTTGACCGATACGGAGATCGGGGTCCCCGATTCTCTCGGCGTCGGCGCCGAATCGGTGATGGCGACCGTCACCGTCACGGATGCGCGGCCCGTCGACGCATCGAGCGCCCCGATCTGCGTCGAGATCCCCTGCCGCAGCCACGGGAGGAACGTGTATTTGCCGAGGTCGTCGCTCATGCAGCCAGCTCATACAGCGGCACCACTTGCAGGAGGCCGCGATCGTTGGGGTTCGCTTGCAGGTGCGTCGACAGCGCGAGCAGCGCCTCGCCCTTCGTCGCCGGCTTGGTGATGTCCAAACGCTGCGACAGATCGCTAGTCGAGGCGACGACGTACGTCTCGTCGCTCAGCGTGACCAGCGGCTTCGCTTGCGCCGCGGGCGCGAACTTGCCGAGAGCTGCCGATCGAACGGATGACTTGGCAGCGCCGTTCGAGAGCGCCCAAATCGTCTGCAGCTCGAGGGTCGGCGCAAACTTCGTAGGTGTCGGCGCGGGCGGTGGCGGATGATCGTCGACGTAGATGTCGACGTACGCGAGGTCGACCCCGAACTGCTGGCCCGTCGCGAGCGCGCCCTCACCGACCGCGAAGCCGGCGTCGCGGTCCTCGAACGAAGGGCTCGACAGCTTGTCCTGATCGGACATCTGGAGGAACTGCGCCGGCGCAAACTTGTCACGCACGATCGAAAACGGCATCGCGACCCCGCCGAGCGAGACACCGCCCGCCGCGAGGTTGAACTGGTTCTGGGGCCCTGGCGTCGCTTCACCGAACTTCGTGAGCGCCAGGTTAAGCGGCAAAACGCGCTCACGCATCGTCAGGACGCCGCTCGGATCGACGTAGATCTGCGTGTCTTCCGCCTTGGGCGTCGACAGCGTCACCGGCGCAGGAACATCGGCAGGCAGCGCGCCCGACCAATTCTGCACGTTGGCGATGGCATCGTGCAGCTGAGGCCACGCGTCCACGACGGGGAGCTGCGCAGTCGAAGACTGGCCCCAGGTGATGTCCACGTGGACGCCGATGTCGAAGAACAAGAGCGTGACGTGCGCTTCGCCCTTGGCATGCCAGGGCGTCGGTCCTGATAGCTCGCCGTCGAGCGAGATACCGAGCAACGTCGACGTTCCCGAGCGCAGTGCTAGCCCGGCGGTGAAATCGACAATGAACGAGAACGGCGAGAAGATGAAGAGCGCATCGAAGCCGAGCCAACCATAGACGTTGAATGCGCTGACCCCGATGTAGAGCTCGGCGTGTGCACCGAACTGAAACGAGTTCGAGGTAATCGCGAAGTAGGTCTGAATCGAAAGCCGAAACTCGTCGCTGGCCGAAAGCGCGATCGTCAGGCGCTTGAGCTGTGGAAAACCATCGGGTGGCTGAAAATGCGGATTCAATCCGCCAATGGAAAGAGCGAAGCTCGGATTGTCTCCCCACGACAGCCGCATCGCCATGTCGCCGTAGATCGTGAAAACGACGATTCGCGAATCGTGCAACGACGCATCGAGCGAGAAGAGCTTCTTGCCGAAGTCGATGATGCCGAGAACATCGAGATGCAGCTCGATGACGGCGGCAGCAGGATTGGGAACATTGACGTTGAGCTGCCCCAAAATCGCGATGACGACGGGCGACGGCAGCGCCAGCAACACACCGAGCTCGGCGGTAACGAGGTTGAGCCCCCCGCCCCACCCCAGCTCGAGCATCGGACCAAAGACGTAGCGCCCTTCCGCCGGCGGAAAGATCGTGCGCAAGTCGCTGATGATCGCCGGCGCGTTCTTGACTGGATCCTTCGGAAACAGGATGTGGTCGAGGCTGTGCGCACGAAGCCCCGCCTGCAGTGCCTCGGTAACGAAGTCTCGATTGATCCCACAAAGACCACCGACGCCATTGAGCGTGAATCCAAACCCAAGCTGAATCGGCGTGAACTCGACGGAGATGATGACGAGGAACGAATATCCCGATTCCCCGTTCGGCAGCTTGGTATCGAGCAGACCAATCGCCGTAACCTTGATGCTGTAGAGCGACAGGGACAATACGCCCGCGTACCGCCCATTCGGCGGATCGAAGAAGATATATCCACCGCCGCTAATCGGTCCTGCGTCGATGTCGATTCCGAGCCCGCCAGGTGGCTTGAAACCGAGCGAAAGGTCGACGGGTCCCAGATTACCGCTCGCAAACTTCAGCTCGGCATCGATGCCGATGCGATCGATTGATGCCGCGATTGGTCCAACGGTGCCATCGGCGGTGACGCTCAACTCGAGCGTGAGGCCGGTGCCGTCGACCGTGAATACGACGTGCAACGTGTCGACGGTGATCGGGCCGAGCGCCAGGTTGATCGCAAACGTTGCCTCGAAACCTGCTGACCCCTTGAACGAAACGCCGTGAAGCTTCGACCAGGCGATCCCGAAATCGAATTTCAGCTGAACGCCGTCACTGGGTAGAATCTTCGCCAGAAAGCTGTCGCTGTCCTTCGTGCTGATGATGATCCGTCCACCCGAGACACCCGCTTCGACCTTCACGTCGAACTCGCCGTTCTCCGCGCCGACCCCGATGCCGAAGAAGGCCTCGCGGAGATCGACCTTCGAACCGTCGATCGACAACAACGTGAGCGGCTCCTCGGCGTCTTGCCTCGCGTAGTCGATTTTCACCTCGAGATCACCGTTCGAGAGCGGCGAGCCCGATACGTCATAGTTTGCGACGAGGGCAGCGGGCTGATTGGGGCGCAATGCGAGCGCAACGCCCACCGTGGCGTCGAGCGAGCCGTCGAGGTTCAGGCTCACGTGCGGTGTAATCGGGATATCGAGGCCTTTGATAGCGCCAGTAGCCAATAACGCGACCGCCAGCCCCTGGAGCTCCGTTGGCGACAGCTTCGGCAACGCCGTAACGAGGAGCAAGATCTGCCCCGCCGTAATGTCCACGATCGGAACCGAGAATGCGCGCTCGATTCGCTGCGAAGTCAGGTCGGCGCCGGGCGCGAGCGCCTGAAGCATTCCGCGCGACGGATAGTCGAACGTCCCCGGCGCCTGCAACGCGTGCGCAACGGAGAGCAGCGCGTCGAACATCGGATCCATATCGAGCGTGGGCGTTCCCCACCCATAAACATCATGCAAGAGCTGCTGGGGTGCGGAGAACAGCTGCGGGATCCGATCCCAATGAATGCGACATCGCGTGAACGCCGGCTGCTGCTTGGATGCATCGGCCGCCTGCGATGAGATCTCGAAGATCCCGAGCAGACGGAGCAACCGCGATCCCAGTGGCAGCGTCGAGCTCAGCTCGGTGATGAGCAGTGTGTCGAGCAGCCGTGTGACAAAGTCCTGGTCGATGTGCGTCGTGCTGACGAATGCAGCTGGCAGCTCCGCTGCAAGCTTGGCGGGCAGGTTCGCCAGGTCGTCCGCGATGACACCAACGTCAGCGAACACGACTGCGAGCGCTGCCAGGAGCGCGGTTTCATCGCCACCGCCGGGCAGTAGGGTCGTCTCCAGCTTCCCAAGGTCCGTCGCGAGCTGCGCCAGAGGCGTCTCCAGCGCCAGCAAAGAAGGCGGTGGCGGTCCCGAGGGCAGCGTCCAACCGAGCGTCGCGACGAATCCCCGGAGCGCACTACCCTGCGGATTCGAGGATCCAAGGGGCACCAGGAAGCTCCGCGTCGCTCGCGCAATCTGTTGCGCAGCGCGCGCCAACGTGTCGCCGGCGCTCACGGTCGCCTCACCTTCGGCCGGAGGACTGGCACTTTCGAGTTCACGCCTTTGTAGAGGAGACCCGGTGCCCAGCTCGCGTCGATTTTTACGTCGTCGAGAGGGACCTTCATTCCGGGGTATTCACCCCCCTGACGCTCGCTGAAGTACTCCGGCCAACCTCCCTGGACGCCGTTGGGCACCGATAACGGCAGGTAAATCGACTCGCGCCAGTCGGCCGTGTGATCTGGAAGGTTGACGGTGGGTGGTTGCATCCCCTTCGAAAGGTCGATCGCGACAGAGTTAGGAAACAGGTTGAGGGCGTCGCTGATATTCAAGGCAGGAGTGTTTCCGCGAGCGGTGTCCGCAAGCTTGACCCGTATCCACCACGCCCCTGCAACCTGCATCTGGTTCGCATCGGCCGCGCTGAAGTGCTCGCCATATGGAGCCCAAGGGAGGATCTTCAATTTGAGACTGGGCATATCGATGACGTGCAAGCCCCCACCATTCACGATGGCTGCACGAATGGTCGTGAAGAGGGTTGCAAGCGGCTCGAGCATGCGTTCCGCGAAATCCGCCAAGGTCCGATTCTTCTCACCGTGGCCGACATAGCTCGATGCGTTCAGATCGCCGGCGGCATCGGACAACAGGCTGTTTTCGAGGCCAAAGTCACTGGCGAGCAATGTACGGAAGAGGTAATTGTTCCAGAAGATGATGTGATCGCCGACCTCGAGATCGGCGGCCGACACCTTCACAGCGTCGAAGTACTTGCTCGCATTGGCGCCCATCAACTCCGTCGGATTGACGGGGCTGGTTCCGCTCAATAACACCGTCAAGTGCATACCGCTCGCAGCGGCTGAATTGAATTCGTTGTCGTTGTCGCGGTTCCGCCGCAGAAGCGCGAAACGAAGGGCGTCGAGGTGGAGCGCCGAAATCATGTGGTCGCAAAAAACCCAATTTCGATTCCAAAAGTCCTGGAACGACGGATCGACAGGTGACTGATTCGGCATGAGCTTGTCGAGAATCACGGAAGGCTTGTCGGCTGCGCTGACTGAATCCCAGATATAACTATTGGTGGCGTCGATCTTCCAATCGACCTGTGCCTGCGGATTGATGCGGCCCGCGCGTACGTTGTAACGCAGTTGCGTCGGATCCATCTGACTCCATCCGGGAATCGAGGAGAGACTCAACCCTTTTGCGGCGAGGGCTTGACTAAATGGATCAGAACCATCCGCCGCCAGGTTATTGAGGAACGGGTATTCGAAGAGCGTGACCCGGACCTGATCTTTCCAGCTCTGTGCGCTCTCGATCGTCCACTCGAGTGTTGGACGATCTTCGATTGACGAGTCAGTGTAGAGCATCCGTTCGACCGCACGAAGACGCCGATCTAGGATTTCAGTCAGGGCAATCTGGTTCACGCTGGCGGAGGTTGCCGAATCAGAGCCATCCCAAAGCTCATGATGCAACGCGCACGCGCGCCATATGATCGCGTCTATGACCTTGAGGCGGGTCTGCACGAACTGTTCTCGTCTAGAGGCAACGATGGTGTCCGTATCGTCGACGTAGACCTTGGCGACGTCTGCCAGGTCGACGTGAGGCGTCGCGTCGTTTTCCGTCGGGCCGCCTAGCGGTCCTGGCGCAGCTGGAGTTCCGACCTTTACGTCGAGGAAGGCGATCACAGAATCCATCTCACTCTTCA